>Ga0075530_1001397_pt1 | contig 11551 bp, 9 predicted proteins | sample NGEPerD_2_FD_75101 | JGI IMG/M metagenome (GOLD analysis project Ga0075530, IMG submission 75101) | Arctic peat soil microbial communities from the Barrow Environmental Observatory site, Barrow, Alaska, USA - NGEE PermafrostL1-D | ecosystem: Environmental > Terrestrial > Soil > Wetlands > Peat ...
AGATCAACAAGCTGCTGGTGATGGAGTTCGCGCTCGTCTATGCCAACGACTGGTTCCTGCTGCCGTTCACGGTGCCGTCCGGGACGGTGGCGCGGGTGCGCGGTCTGAGCGTGACCAACGTCTTCGGCGAACGGACCTGGGTGGAGGCCGCCGGTCAGGGCTCCGACGAGGACTGGCAGCGCTGGACGATGTTCACCCTCGCGACGCGCGGGTCCGCGGACATCCCGGCCGACCAGAGCCTGCTGATCCTCCCGAGCGTGCCGAAGATCCAGGAGGGCCCCCCGCTCGAGGCGGTGGAGATGGTCCGCGACGAGATCGCCAACATGGTGTGGGGGATCGAGACGACCGTGCCCACCCCCGACGGCGAGGGGCGCTCCGGTCGGCGGGCCGCGCTGGAGACGCGCGCGTTCCACGAGCGGCTGGTGAGGGCAGCCAACCCGACTCCGGTGCCGGATGTGGGGCCGTTGGTCAACGACGCCACCATCCGCTACGAGGTGATGTCACGGGTGGCCGAGAACTGGATCCCGTTCGTCCCGGTGCACGTGGAGAACAGCACCCGGGAAGTCCAGCTGCGTCGCGCCGTCGTGCCCCGGCTGATCGACGGCGACCTGGACCCGACCGCTCTGATCCGGCCGCGGACCTCGCTGCTCCGGCAGGGACTGGAGGAGGAGGTCCCGGTGGGGTACGACGTGCACGAGGAGGAGGTGCCCCGCTCCGGCGTCCAGGTCACCCAGAGCTTCCAGCGCACCCGGTGGTACGGCGGCGAGGTCTTCGTCTGGCTCGGCGTGCGCAAGCAGACCGGCCGGGGCGAGCGCTCCAGTGGGCTCGGCTTCGACCGCTACCGCCCCAGGCGTGGTTGAACCGGCATTCCCGGTCGTTGGTTTAGGCGACTCGACGCCCCGTCTGGGCAGCGCTCGGCGGAGCGGACAAACTCCCGCAACGCATACCGGACCCCGCTCCGCCACGCCGGAACGCCTCCAAATCGCCCTCGCGACCTGCAGCGCTCGCGCCTGCTCTGACAGGTCGGCCGTGACGCGCGCTCCATCGCCTGGGAGTCGGGACACGCCCACCCGAAGTGCTCACCAGGAGGACTTGGTGGTACCCGGCAACTCTACTCGATGGGTCAGGGCCCGCAGGTTGATGCGTGTGAGCCCGACCTTGCCGACGTAGCCGCGTGGGCGGCCGTCGTTCTGGTCTCGGTTGCGCACCCGCAACGGGGCTGGCGTTGCCAGGGAGGGAGCGAGGCCGCGGACGGCGGCGTGGCGATCTCGGGAGTTGCCGCGGTGCGGAGCGCCTCCTTGAGGGTGGTCCGGCGCTCGGCGTACCGAGTGACCCGTTCCTGCTCGGCGGGGTTCTGTTGTCGACGGGCCAAGCGGCTCAAGGTAGACCGCCCCGGCGAGTCCGGAGACGGGACTGCCAGAGCTCGCCAGCGCGGGCGACTGGGGCGAGTCGAGGGCCGCCGTGGAAGTACTCGCCCTGGTTGGCGCGCGTACGCAGCAGCTCGGAGATGCCGCCGCGCAGGCGGTTCCGCGAGGGAGAGTGGCCGATCTCCCTAGGGCTCCCAGTTGGTCGTGACGGGAAAGTGCACTGGCATGGAGCCCGAGCCGTCGCAGGCGTTGGCTTCCGCATCGTCGGGACCTGAACCGACTCGGCATCCGGAGACCGTTGCCCGGGGTCCGCGCGCGTCGGCTGCAGGACCGCGGCGGCTAGCGTGAAGATATGGGTGGTGTCACCGACTACCGGCCGATCGTTGACGCGCGAGAGGGCTCGGAGGGCACCCGGATCGACCTCGACGACGTCTGTCGGTACTTCCGCGTGGGCGACACGGTGGTGAAGGCCCTGGATGGGGTGAACCTCCATGTCGACGACAGCGCGTTCGTCGTCGTGCTGGGTGCGTCAGGGTCCGGCAAGACGACGTTGCTCAACCTGATCGGGGCGCTCGACGCACCGACCGAGGGACCGTGCGCCTGGCAGGGGTGGAGCTCACCACGGCCTCCTGTGCCGAGCGGACCAGGATCCGGCGTGGGACGGTCAGCTTCATCTTCCAGAGCTTCAACCTCTTCCCGGGACTGACCGCGCTGGAGAACGTCCAGTTCGGCGCCGGCGTCGCCGGGCGAGGCGCGGGTAACTTGGGGGCCAGCTCCGTTCGGCGCTGCTGTCGATGGCCCCGGTCGGGCCAGCGGATCTATGACAGCGGCGCCGTCTGTTGGACAGTCATTGGTGCACGCTCCCTATCGCATGTTGTCTGGTGAGAACATCCCCCATCTGAGTGGATTTAGCGTGTCCTCGTGCAGAGGTGTCTCGAGGGGTGAATCCCAGTCTCGATCTTGCCTCCTTCGCCCGCAGCCGACATGCGTCGAGCGTGAAGTTTCCAGGAGCAGAGCCGTTGTGGCAGGGCCGGTCTCGGACTGAGTGGTGAAAATAACCAGTCAGGGGTACGCTGGTGATTGAGAGGAGCGACCATGAGTATCGCGACGCACCATCTGACGCCAGCGCCGATCATCGAGATGTCGGACCTAGAGGGCGACGTCCCGACGCGTAGTAAGTATCGGACCCTGGCATCGAGGGGCATCGTTTCGGCTGGTTGGCAGGTCCCAACGCGGACCGGTCACGGTCTCAGCGGATCGCGCAAGTACCACAGCGTGCTCTCCACGTTGGCAGTCAAGGCGCTCAACGCTGGGGACGAATCCGGTGCCGTCTTCCTCGGTGGTGAAGCGCAGAAGGTCGAAGAGCGTTTTGGCAACGAGGTCGTGCAGTTCCTCCGCGACCGGCCAGCCGCCGACCTGCCGTCCGCTGCGTTCTACAAGCGCCTGGTGCAAGCGACAGACGACGCCATCGGAAAGTGGCCGAAACGGGTCGGGTTCTTCTACGGTGCCGGAGTGATTCTCGCGATCGATGACGAGGACGTCCGTATCGACGTGATCAATAAGAAGGGTGAGGAGGTCGAGGTGGCGCTGCCCGCCGAACTCGCCCGCATCCAGGGGCTCGACGTAGGAGGCAAGGTGTGGGTACTCCGTCACTTCATGGGCCGTCGAGCAACAGTGGAGGTGCTCCGCGCCGTGGACATGGACTGGGAGGACGAGGACCTGTCGTCCGGACGTGACTACCTGGAGCGAGGCGCTGGCGCCGCGACTCTGCCCGCGGAGGCGATCGCCGCACTCGCGCGTATCCCCCGGGGTGCTATTCCAGTGGCGAACGTCAAGCGCCTCGCCGGTTGAGCCTCGAGTGGCGCGAGGCGACCAAGGACGACCGCGACGCTCTTCGTCGTTTCGAGTGCACGACGCCTGCACCAAGGGAGCCAGGTCGCCGGGCCTCGCGCCACCCGAAAGCGTGGGAGATGGACGTTCAGAAGGCGATCCATACAATCACCCCGCCCTACTCAGGCCTTGACGGGACTTGCCTGCTCGGTATCGCTTCCGACGGTGAACTTGCCGCCGTTTCGCTCTGGTGTCCGTTGGTCGACCTTCCTGGTGTGCACAAGATTCGCCTGATCGGCGTCTCGACATCCCACCGTGACCAAGGCGGTGCTGTCGCGCATGAGTGCCTTGAACAGGCCCTTGCCGTGCTTGCGACCCAGGCGCCGAGCGCGCGCGTCCTTGGGCTCATCGACCACCGGAACTTGCCGAGCCAGCGACTGGTCTCCTCGCTTGGGTTCGTCGAGGTGAACCTGCCGGGGATCGATCCCGACCTCGGGGCCTGGGTGATAGATCTTCCCGACTGACCCCGCCAACAGCTCGTGAGTCAGGGCGCCGGCTGGGGGACCGCCCGGAGCATGCCTTGTGCTTATCTACGCGGCATCCTCCGCTTCCTCATTGTCGTCGCGCAGCAGGATGGCGACGAGGCGGTCGACGACCACCGGTCCGGGCACCGGGAACGTGGCGGCGACCTTGGCGGCCTCCTCATCCTCAGCCGGCCATGTTAGACAGGATCTGGCCGATCAGCACGGCGAGGACCCCGCCGGCCAGGGCCAGGTACGGCAGGATTCCGGCACGCTTGATCGGAGGCCCGGAGGTGATCGCCGCGCGTCTGGCGCCGGCTTGTCTCGTACCTCCATCGACGGCGATGCCGTCCCGCTCGTCCCCGGTGTCATACATCGAGGCCGGAAAGACTCCCCGGTCCTGCACGTAGTGGCGATAGCAGAAAACCGGGATGATCATTGCGGCGAAGACCAACCCGGTAGCCAGCGCGCCCGGCCCCCAGACGTTGGCGCCCCAGCCCAGCAGCAGCGCGTTGAAGAAGGCGAGGACGGCGCCGGCGGCGATCATCACCGTCGGTGCACGCCAGGGTCGCGGGGTGTCGGCGCGGTCCTTGCGGTGGATCCACCCCGCGTTGAGGTTGAGGAAGTTGAAGATCATGTAGCAGACGGTCGAGGAGGCGAGCACGAAGATGTAGTCGCTCATCAGCAACAGGGCCAGGTTGAAGGCCAGGTCGGTCCACATCGCCCGGGTGGGCGCACCGTTGTCGTTGGTGCGGCCCAGATAGCGCGGCAGCCAGCCGTCCTTCGACCCTTGGTAGAGGGTCCGGGACGAGCCGGCCATGGTGGTCATGATCGTGAGCAGCAGGGCCAGGATCAGCATGACGATCAACAGGTTGCCGATGATCGCACCGCCGCCGACCATGTCGGCCATGGCGCTGCCGACGCCGTCACCGTTGACGATGCCATCGGTGGCCAGCCGCTCCACGCCGAGCGCGCCCTGGAAGGTGAACGGGACCAGGGTATAGGCGACGAGGCAGAGCAGGCCCGCGGCAAAGATCGCCTTGGGGGTGTCCTTGGCCGGGTTCTTGAACTCCGACGTGTAACAGATCGAGGTCTCGAAGGCGTAGGCCGACCAGGCGGCGAGGAACAGTCCGCCGGCGATCAGAGTCAACCCGTCGAGGCCCCATCCGCCGCTGAGCGGGGCGAACGGGGTGAAGCTCGCCGAGGCCACGTCACCGGTCACCAGGGGGACCACCCCGACGATCAGCAGGGGGACGAGGACCGCGACGCCGATCACGGCCTGCACGCGTGCAGCGCGCAGGATCCCGCCGTGCTGCAGCGCGAAAACCAGGAGCAGGAAGCCGGCAGCGATCAGGAACGTGGCGTTGAACCGCAGCTCCAGTCCATCCTTGAGGAACCCGAGATCGGCTAACTGAACAGACCACGTGTTGATCGCGGCGTCGGCCGGGAAGAGCGCGGTGAGTAGGTAGCCGGCGGCCAAACCCGACCCGATCGTGAGGACCGGGGACCACGCCAACCAGTTGCACCAGACCGAGATGGGGGCGACGAACTTCGAGTACGGCGCCCACGCCATTGCCCCGAAGACCGAGGCGCCGCCTGACTTGCGCGGGAACAGGCCAGCGATCTCGGCGAAGACAAAGCTCTGCATCAGCCCGAGGAGCACCGACACCGTCCAGATCAGTGGCGAGATCGTGCCGACCGTGGCCGCGATCGACCCGATGGAGAACAGCACGAGTGCCGGGACGCCACTGGCGATCCAGAAGCCACCCGTCCAGCTGATCGAGCGCTGCATCCCGGGGTCGTCGGGTCGCTCCTGCAGGGCGGGGGTGGATGAACGCGAGCGGTCTGACATCGCTGCCTCCGAACAGGGGAGTGGTGCAAAACGTTCTTATCTGGTGGGCTTCCTAGCCGGGGTCATGGTGTGGTCGAGAACCGGAGTACGGGCGTCAGTGCGGGGGCGGCTGCCAGCCCTCGAGCTGGGTCGGCTTCCAGTTCTCGCCCATCGTCTGCGAACCAGCCACCCATGAACCGAGCTCGGGTTGGGCGAACTTCGCGTGCTTGTGCTTGAGCCAAATGCCGTAGGAGTTGCCCTCCTGAAGGTGCTTGATCAGCACCTTGCGGGCGAACTCGTCCTCCCGACCCTCCGGGATGTCGAAGTGGATCTTGAGAAAGGCGTTGGTGTAGCGGTCGAAGACCGCGTTCATGCCACCCTCCTGCAATAGGTGGATGTCCTCCAGCCAGTTGATGTCCTGACCCGGTGTGGCGTCGTTGAGGTCGATGTCCTCGACCAAGGTGCGGTCGAACTGGTACGGGAACGTGCGCCCGGTCAGTTCCTCGGTGTCGATGCCCTTGTTGGTGGTTAGCGTGCGACCTGATGTGTCGTAGTCATCAGCCATGGCGCGGCCCTCCGGTCCCGTCGTTGGCCACGTGTTTGGCGAGCAGGTCCTTGATCTCGGCGAGGGTGCGCTCCTCGGTCACACCAGGGATGTACTTCGTCCCGGCCAACGGCACCTTGGCCATGGCCGCGGCCTCCGTCGTCAGTGCACACAGATCCTCCGGTTCGAGGCTGTGGACGTCGGTCTTCCCGCAGGCCCGGGCGAGCATCTGCACCTCGAGGGTCAGCGTGTGCAGGAAGTTGTAGACCCGTTCGGCTGCCTTGTCGACTTCCAGGCGCTTGCGCAGTTCGGGGTCTTGCGTCGTGATTCCGACCGGGCAACGTCCGGTGTGGCAGTGGTAGCAGGATCCGGCCGGCACGCCGACGGTGCCTTCGTAATCGGTGATCCCGGGCAGTTCCTTGTTGCAGTTCAGGGCCATCAGCGCGGAGTGCCCGATGGCGATCGCATTGGCGCCCAAGGCAAGCGCCTTGGCAATGTCGCCGCCGTTGCGAATACCACCGGCCACGACGAGGTCGATCTCGTCGGCCAGGCCCACGTCCTCTAGCGCCCTTCTGGCCTCGGGGATCGCGGCCATCAGCGGGATTCCGGTCTCCTCGGTGGCGATGTGCGGACCGGCTCCCGTACCGCCCTCGGCACCGTCCAGGTAGATGATGTCCGGTCCGCATTTGGCTGCCATCCGTACGTCGTCGTAGACCCGGGCAGCACCGAGCTTGAGCTGGATCGGCACCTGGTAGTCGGTTGCCTCGCGGATCTCCTGGATCTTCAGCGAGAGGTCGTCGGGGCCGAGCCAGTCCGGATGGCGCGCGGGGGAGCGCTGGTCGATACCGGCTGGGAGAGAACGCATCTCGGCCACCTGCTCGGTGACCTTCTGCCCCATGAGGTGCCCGCCGAGGCCGACCTTGCAGCCCTGCCCAATGAAGAACTCGACTGCATCGGCCAGCATCAGGTGGTGCGGGTTGAACCCGTAGCGGCTCTGGATGACCTGGTAGTACCACTTGGTGGACAGGTCGCGCTCCGGCGGGATCATGCCGCCCTCGCCCGAACAGGTCGCCGTCCCGGCCATCGACGCGCCCTTGGCCAGGGCCATCTTCGCTTCCAGGGACAGCGCACCGAAGCTCATCCCGGTGATGTAGATCGGGATGTCAAGCTCGATCGGGTTCTTGGCGTACCGCGCGCCGAGCACCGTCTTTGTTTCGCACTTCTCCCGGTAGCCCTCGATGACGAATCGGGTCAGCGTTCCCGGCATGAACATCAGTTCGTCCCAGTGCGGGATCGGCTTGAACATGGAGAAGCCACGCATCCGGTACCGGCCCAGTTCTGCCTTGGTGTGGATGTCGTCCATAACGCCGGGGGTGAAGATCCGGCTCTGTCCCAGCGGACGGCCGGTCGGCACCGGTAGGTCTTGCTGTGTACTCATTTCCAGCTCCTGAAACTCAGAGGACGAGCTTGCGCTCGTGCGGCTCGAGGTTGTCGTAGTTCCACAACTTCTTGCCGCACACGAACTTCCGGAAGGAATCCGGGCGGTCCATGTCGTAGATGCCGAACTTACGGTCGATAAGCTCGCCGTCCTCGGGACCCATCTCGGCCTCGACGCAGTCGACCCCGAGGGAGGCCACCTCACCGCCGACGTAGATCGCTCCGTCGTACATCGAGTCGCCCAGGCCATGTCCTACGTCACCGCAGATGATCTGCCGGCCGCGCTGCATCATGAATCCGGTGTTGGACCCGGCGGTGCCGCCGACGATGATCGTGCCGCCCTTCTGATCGATGCCGGTACGCGCGCCGACCTGGCCACGGATGACGAGGTCACCGCCGCGCAGGGCAGCCCCGGTGAGTGAGCCGGCGTTCTTGTCGATCACCACGACCCCTGCCATCATGTTCTCGGCCACCGACCAGCCCACTCGGCCGGTGATGTGGATCTCCGGCCCGTCGATGAGACCGCAGCCGAAGTAGCCGAGGCTGCCCTCGATCCGGATCCGACAGCGGATCAGGAGACCGACGGCGAGCGAGTGCCGCGCACCGGGGTTTAGGAGCGTGACCTCGTCGATTCCCTCGCCGTAGATCAGCCGACGTAGCTCGAGGTTGATCTGGCGTGTTGTGAGGTCGGCCGCGTCGAGTTCGGCGGTGTCGCCGGTGACCTTGGCGGTCTTGGGTGCCACCGCGTCCGGCTCAGCCAGGCCCCGGACGTCGTAGGTCGTCGTACGCCGGCTGTTCTGCGCACGCGTCATCGTGTCCACACCAGAACCTCCGACTCGTAAGGGTCGTAGGTATCGATCTCGTGGTTGATGATCGCCCGGATCGCCATCTCCTCCGAGGCGAGGGCCACCATCTCGTCGTTCTCGTAGAGCACCAGCGGCTTCGCGGCCATCTCGTCCTTGGCGACTCCGAGGCTGTCCTCGGTAACGACAAGGTAGGTGAATACGCCGTCAAGGTCGTGCAGGCTTTGCTTCATCGCGGTCTCGAGCGAGAGCCCGTCGGAGAGCCTTTCGGCGATGTAGACGGCGATGATCTCCGAGTCGCACTCGGACTGGAACCGATGGCCGTTGCGCTCCAGCCGCCGTCGCCATTGGTGATAGTTGGTCAGCTGGCCGTTGTGCACCACGGCCACGTCGGAGAACGGGTAGGCCCAGTACGGGTGTGCTCCAGCGATGTCCACATCGGACTCGGTTGCCATGCGCACGTGGCCGATGGTGTGCGTGCCGCGGAAGCCCCCGAGCCGGTACTGCTCGGACACCGTCTCGGCATCACCTAGGTCCTTGATGATCTCCAGGGAGTGACCAAGGGAGAGGACCTCGGCCCCCGGCACTCCCTCGACGTAGTCGGTCAGCGGCTTGAGATCGCCGTCGTAGCGGAAGGTCGCGCGGTAGGCGTACTGCGACTCGCCGTCCATGCGGTCGATCGTGGCGCCGATCTTGTTCAGCCGCTCCTCGACCTCCCGACGGCTGGCCTCCAAGCGCTCGTCGAAGTCGAAGTCGTTGGTCTCGTTGGGGTTCGCCAACTTGAAACGCATCACCAGCAGGTCACTCGGCTGGCCGTAGAGCGCGTAGCCCGTCGAGTCCGGCCCACGATGCTTCATCGCCTGGAGCATGCTGGTCATCTCGGCGCCGACGTCACCGTCACGGCCCTTGTGGATGACACCTGCGATACCGCACATGTGGATCTCCTTCCCGGGATCACCCGGCTCATTAACAGCTGTCAGGGCAGGATGTCGAGGTATTCCTTGATGTCCCAGTCGGTCACGGTCGCGCAGTGCCGTTCCCATTCGTCGCGCTTGTAGTGCTCGAACACGGTGTACATCTCCCCGGGCATGGCCGACCGCAGGACCTGGTCGGCCCGCAGCGCGTGCAGCGCATCGCCGAGGTTCATGGGGATCTTGTGCACTTCCTTGCCCTCGGCCAACGCCTCGTAGATGTTGCGCTCCTCCGGTGGGCCGGGGTCGAGCTTGCGCTCGAGGCCATCGGCCATCGCGACGATCAAAGCGGCCATCGACAGGTAGGGGTTCACCGACGAGTCGACCGAGCGGTACTCGAACCGATCGGGTGCGCTGACCCGGAGCGCGGTGGTGCGATTCTGATAGCCCCAGTCCGCGTAGAGCGGTGCCCAGAACCCGGCGTCCCAGAGGCGCCGATAGGAGTTCACAGTAGGAGAGGTGATGCAGGTCAGCGCGTCCAGGTGCTCCAGGACACCGCCGATCGCGTTGAGCCCGAGCGTGCTCGGCTGCCGCGGGTTGTCGCCCTCGGGGAGGAAGGCGTTGCGCTCGCCCTCCCACAGGGAGATGTTGTGGTGGCAGCCGTTGGCCGAGACTCCCATGAACGGCTTGGGCATGAAGCAAGGGAAGAGGTTGAACTCCCGGCCGACCTGCTTGCAGATCTGGCGGTAGGTGGTCAGCCGGTCGGCGGTGTATTCCGCGCGGTCGAACTGCCAGTTGAGTTCGAGTTGTCCGGGGGCGTCCTCATGGTCGCCCTGGATCATGTCCAGGCCCATCGCGGTGCTGTATTCGATGACCTTGTGGATGACCGGCTGCAGCTCGGAGAACTGGTCGATGTGATAGCAGTAGGGCTTGGTCCTGCCCTCCACCGAGGGGGTGCCGTCCGGATTCAACTTGAGCCACATCATTTCAGGCTCGGTTCCTACCCGCAGGTGCAGACCGGTGTCCTTCTCGAAGTCGGCGTGGATGCGCCTGAGGTTCCCCCGACAGTCCGAGGTGAGGTACGCCCCGGGGTCGTCCTCCTCCTCACGGCCGCGGAAAAGCGTGCAGAACACCCGTGCCGTCTTCGGATCCCAGGGCAGCACGCAGAAGGTGTCCACGTCGGGGATCCCGATCAGCTCACGGGCCTCCGCACCGTAGCCGATGTAGTCGCCGTGACGGTCGGTGAACAGGTTGGCGGTAGCGCCGTACACGAGCTGGAAGCCTTTGCGCGCGAACGTCTCCCAGTGGGCGGCAGGTGCGCCCTTGCCCATGATCCGCCCGGTCACCGAGGCGAACTGGAAATAGAGGTAGGTCACCCCACTGGCATCGATCTCGTGACGGATGCGTTCGACCATCTCGTCGCGGCCGTCCTGTGCGACAAAGTCTTCAATGTCGGTACTCAAGGGGCCTCCTTGGGGCGACCCTCATCGGGCCGACCGGGTATAACATTCATAGCAGTAAACTCCATCCCCTCTCAGGAGACAATAGTTTGATCCAACCGATTGCCCCGAAGCGTCGTACCGGTCCTTCTGGCCGGGGGACTAGCGTCTGCGACAGGCCGCCGGTCGCAGCCAGGCGGTCGGGACCAGGGGCCGCGCGCGAAGGGGGTACGACGTGACCATGCGCCCGCTGCCGCCCCCGGCCTCCGACACGTCCGAGCCGGTGCCGGGTTTCTCCGCGCTGGCGGAGTCCCTCGGTGCGATCATCGCCGAGCGGGTACGCGAGGCGCGGCACGACCGCGGCTGGACGGTGGGGATGCTGGCCGGGGAGAGCGGCCTGTCCAAGGGCATGCTCTCCAAGATCGAGAACGCCCAGTCCTCCCCGAGTCTGGCCACCCTGGCGCGCCTGTCCGAGGCACTCGCCGTACCGGTCACCGCGTTCTTCCGAGGCCTTTCCGAGGAACAGGACCTGCTCTACGTCAAGGCTGGAGGTGGGCTGGACATCCAGCACAAGGGCTCCGGTCCCGGTCACCGTTACCAGATGCTCGGCACGATGCGGGCGCCGTACGACAGCCTTGAGCCGATGCTGGTGACCTTGACCGAGCGCACGGAGGTCTTCCCGCTCTATCAGCACGCCGGCACCGAACTCCTCTTCATGATCAGCGGCAAGATGGAGTACTGCTACGGCGACAAGCGTCACCTGCTCGAGCCGGGCGATGTGATCCAGTTCGTCGGCGAGGTCATCCACGGCCCCGGGGAGCTGATCACGTTGCCGATCCAGTTCCTGGCGATCAAATCGGTCACGCCG
>Ga0075530_1001402_pt1 | contig 11515 bp, 8 predicted proteins | sample NGEPerD_2_FD_75101 | JGI IMG/M metagenome (GOLD analysis project Ga0075530, IMG submission 75101) | Arctic peat soil microbial communities from the Barrow Environmental Observatory site, Barrow, Alaska, USA - NGEE PermafrostL1-D | ecosystem: Environmental > Terrestrial > Soil > Wetlands > Peat ...
CCAGCCGAGCACGTAGCCGTAGCCGAGGACGATGACGCACAACGTCTGCCCCTCGTAAACACAGCTCGACTGCACGGGCGTCCACTGGTCGAGGACGGGGCTATCGGCCGCGGCGAGCCGGTCATCGAGCGGCGCCAACCAGCCTTCCTGGGCGTAGATCATGAAGTTGGCGGCGGGCAGATGGAGGATGTCCGGCGGGTTGCCCGCGGCGAAGCGGGTGACCATCTTGTCGTTGTAGCCGGCGAACGGCTCGTGCGAGAACTCGATGTGCACACCGGGGTTCTGTGCTTCGAACTCATCGATAAGCGCGTTCCACCAGTCCGACGTGCCGGGCTCCGTTGCCTGCCATGACGGCATGTCGAGCGTGATGTCCTGAGCGATTGCCGTGCCGGTGATGAGGGCACAAGTTGCGACCAGGGCGACCAGGCTACGGCGGAATGTTCGTTGCTTCATTATTCCTCCTGAGATCGGGATGCGCTCGGCCGAGGCGGCCGGGTGACGGTCCTAACTGCTCGTTTCCCTCCCTTCGTCGCGTTTAACGTCTGCTATCAGCGAGGCGGTTGAGCGCCTGAGGTGTTCATCAAGTGCTGACTTCATGCCTGTCACGTCGCGCTTGGCGAGAGCCCGGATGATGTCGCGGTGCTCGCGAGTCTCTATCGGCACACGAGACTGCCATTCGGTGGCATCGACGGGCGCCCGGGCGATCTTGAGATGAGCGCGAAGATCCGAGTACATCGCGATAAGTCGTCGGTTGCGGGACAGGCTCACCAACCGCAAGTGAAACTCTAAGTTAATGGCGTCATGAATCCGGGCCGCCTCGGCGGCATCGTTGGCCTCACCAACGGAGGCTGCCATGTTGTCCACGAGCTTCTCGAGGTCGGTGATGTCGTCGCCAGTCGCGTATAGACACACCGTCTCGCAGGCGAGGACTTCTAGTGCCCGCCTGATGTCAAGGGTCTCGGCATAGTCCTTCGAGGTGAACTCAGTGACGAACGTGCCGCGCCGCGGCTTGACTTCCACGAGCCCGTCGGTGGCCAGCATCGTGAGCGCCTCGTGCACTGGAGTGCGGCTCACATCGAGTTGCTTGGCGATCTCGTCGACGTTGATCTTGCTGCCCGGTTGGAAGCGCTGGTCCACGATCCGCTCGCGGAGCATCTGGTAAACGGTATCCGTGACGCGTTCCGTGCGGATGGCGGAAAGGCTGGCTGAGTCCATCGCGCTCGCCTCCTGTAGGAATTGATAGGTTCGCTTGACGAACCCTATCTATCGTGTAATATCTGAAATGTTACATATCAGTCTTAGCGGCGTCAAGTAGCGGCAGCGGTAAGCGACCGGAGGCAACGATGGCTGACGACAACCCCCACAGCCGGCAAGCAGTCGAGTCCCGGCCCAGCACGGGCGAGATAGTATCGGCCCTCGCCGAGCGCGCCAAGCTGAACCTTAGCGAAGCGGAGCACGAGCGCTTGAGCGAGTACGTCGTCGATTCCTGGGACATGGCAGACCGGCTTCGCGACGTGTCATCTCCTGGCTACGAAGGCGTGGCTGCCGACCTACCGCGGCGCGCCGCTTACTCGACCCGCGAACCGGTGCAGGCAGAGGGAGCGTCACCCCAGGAGTCATCTCGGCTGGTAGGCCGACCGCAACCCATTCCGCCGGCCGCGCTCGAAGGCGGTCTGGTAGAGGTTTCGACGGCCATGGAGGCTGGCGAATACACGCCGCTCGACCTGGTCAACGCCCAGCTGGAACGCATCGCTCGTTTCGACCAAGCCGTTCGCAGCTACATCACGGTCGACCGCGAAGGGGCACTTGCGGCTGCCACGGCGTTGAGCGACGAGCTGGCGCAGAGCGGACCACGCAGCCCTCTACATGGCATCCCGTTCGGGGCGAAGGACAGTATCCCGGCCGCGGGCATGGTCTGCACGTTCAACTCACCGCTGATGAAGGATTGGCGGCCCAAGCGTGACGCGGAGGCGATTCGCCGCATGCGCGCGGCGGGAGCGGTACTGGTGGGCAAACACAACCTCAACGAGTTCGGCTGGAGCCTTCCGCGTGAGGACGACCTCGCACCGCCGCCCCACAACCCCTGGCTCCCCGAGGAGTACTCGGTGGGTTCGACCAGCGGCGGGGGCGCTGCCGTGGCGGCACGCCTGGCGATGTTCGCACTCGGCACCGATGGCGGCGGTTCCGTCCGCCTCCCGGCCGGTCAACACTCGCTCTTTGGCGTCAAGCCGGGCCACCGACGGGTGCCGCCCGAGGGCGTTACCGACGGCCGCGTCTCGGAAGTAAGTGTGCTTGCGAGGGCGGCCGAGGACGCCGCGGACGTCCTGGCGGCACTGCTGATCGATCCGGACGGCGACGACAGCCGTCAGAGGATGCGCGAAGAACCGAACGCCTGGATCGAACACGTGCGGGCGGCTCCCACAGGGTTGCGCATAGCTGTACCAGAGGGCTACATCGGTGATGTCGGCATGGAACCCGACATACAGCGAGCCTTCGAATCGACACTCAGGGTAATAACTGAACTCGGTTACGAGGTCGTGAAGTTACCCCGACCCACGCTCAACATCCTCCACGACGGGGTAAGGGCGAACTTCGTGGTGATCGCGGCGGAGCACTACTTCGATCATGAGGGACCCGGAAAGGACCGTGGCCGCTATGGAGCCAGCGCAGGTTTCTACAACCTGCCCGGAGCCTTCCTCAGCGCGGCGGACTACCTTCACGCGCTACGCGTTGGCGAGTTGGTGCGCCAACAGGTAGACGAGGTCTTGGCAGACGCCGACATGATCCTCACCCCCACCAGCCCAGTGACCCGCACCACCACGGCCCGCAACCCCAAGACGCACCGTCGAGGCGGCAACGCGGCCTACACCTCACCGTTCAACATCTCGGGGCATCCCGGCGTGGCACTGCCGGTCGGACTGAGTAGCGAGGGGATGCCCATAGGCATGCAACTAATAGGTCGCACGGACAGTGAGTTCGATCTGCTAAGGGCCGCCCGAGCCATCTCTGGCAGCTTCTCGCTGCCGGCGTTCCCTGACTTGGAGGGCCTGACGAGCCGTGTCCGAGGCTAAGGCAAGGCCCCTCGACCTCATACTCACAGGCGGCCGCCTTTTCGACCCAGCCAGCGGAAGCTGGCGAGTAGCCGACCTCGGCATCCAAGGCGGCCTTATCGTCGCCATCGGAACCTCCCTGAACCCGGTGGACGCGGTCCGCTCGGCCGACGTTGCTGGTGCCATGGTGACCCCTGGGTTGACCGACCTGCACGTCCACGCCTATCCCGGCGCCACGTTCTGGGGCATGGAAATCGATGGGGTGAGTCTTGCGAGCGGAGTCACCACCGTTGTCGATGCGGGCAGCGCAGGGCCCTATAACTTTCACGGTTTGGCGAAGCGGTTACGCACGGCGAAGACCCGGTCGTACGCCTACCTCAACCTCGCACCTGGCGGGTTGACGACCCCATACGGTGAGTTGCTGGCTCCGGGAGCGATCGACGTCGAGGCGGCGGTGCGCGTGGCGAACGCCAACCGAGACCTGGTCGTGGGCTTCAAGCTCCGCGCGTCGCCGAACACCGTCGGTCCGCAAGCCGCCGAGGCCCTGGCAGCGGTGCGGAAGGCGGCCGACGAAACCGGGCTGGCCGTCATGGTGCACGTAAGTGAGTCGCCGCCAGACCTCGGCATGGTCCTCGACCATCTGCGCGCCGGTGACGTGCTCACTCACTGCTTCACGCCGTACGACAACTGCGTGGTGGCGAGCGACGGCCGACCCCGTGAAGTCGTGTTGCAGGCACTTGAACGGGGCGTGAACCTCGACGTTGGTCACGGCAGTGGCAGTTTCTCGTTCCCCGCGGCCGAGGCCTGGGTCCGTTCGGGTTCCCGCCCGGCCATCACCAGCACCGACCTACACCGCCGCTCAGCGCTCGGCCCCGCCTTCGACATGAACACTGTGATGACCAAGATGCTGGTGGCGGGATGCAGCGTCGAGGAGGTGCTCGTCTCGGCCACTTCCGCGCCCGCCTCGGTACTGAAACGCACCGCGGTGCTGGAGGTGGGAGCCGCGGCAGACATCGCGGTGCTCGAACTCGCTGACGAGCACTTGCGAGTTTGGGACTCGCGCGGGGTCGAACGCGAGGCAAGCACCCGGTTCCGCTGTCAACTGACGGTGCGGGGTGGCGAGGTCGAATACGTCGCGCCGCACGTCTGGCTGGTGGGTGCCTGAGGCGAACGCCTCCCCACAAGTTTGCCGTTCACATCCCGACGTGAGACACTTTTCTCGTGCCCATGGACGCGATCATCGCGGTCGTCGTGACTGTCAGCGCGCTGGCAGTCATCGCGTTCACGCGCGCGCCGGTGGATTTCACCTTCGGTGGGGCCCTTACGCTGCTGATGGTGCTTGGCATCGCGCCGGTGGACGAGGCTTTGCGCGGGTTCGGCTCCGAGGGCCTAATCACGGTCGCGGCGATGTACGTCGTCGCGGCGGGCCTGCGCGATACCGGCGTCGTCTCGTGGATCGCCAGGCAGCTGCTTGGCCGTCCGCACTCGGCTCGCGCTGCCCAGCTCCGGTTGATGGGCCCGGTCGCCGTGTTCTCGGCGTTCCTCAACAACACTCCCCTCGTCGCGATAATGATCCCCGCCGTGCGGGAGTGGGCTCGCAACCTCGACATGTCGGCCTCGAAGCTGATGATCCCGTTGTCGTACGCGGCCGTCCTTGGCGGCACCATCACGCTCATCGGCACCAGCACGAACCTCGTCGTCGCCGGCCTGCTCCGGCAGCGGGCCGACATCACCTTGGGGCTTTTCGATATCGCCGCCATCGGCGTGCCGACAGCCATAGTCGGTATTGCATTCATCGTGCTGTTCGGCGACCGCGCCTTCCCCACCAGGAAGCCGCTGCTGGAGAAGCTCTCCGACCCCCGCGAGTACTCGCTAGCCATGACGGTCACCGACGGTGGCCCCCTGGTGGGCAAGACCATCGAGGCCGCCGGGCTGCGGAACCTCGCGCACATGTACCTTATCGAGATCGAAAGGGCCGGTCAGATCACGCCGGCCGTCGACTCGGACTACTACTTGGCCGGCGACGACCGCCTGGTGTTCGTCGGCATGGTCGACTCGGTACTAGAGCTGCAGCGCATCCCAGGACTGACGCCGGCCGAAGGCCAGGTCTTCAAGCTCGACGGCCGCCGTCCCGATCGCATCCTGGTCGAAGCGGTGGTGTCCGACAGTGGCCCGATGGTCGGCCGCACCATCCGCAACGGTCGCTTCCGTAACTACTACGGCGCGGCCATCGTGGCGGTGGCCCGCAACGGCGTGAGGCTGAAGCAGAAGGTCGGCGACATCGTGCTGCGAGCCGGTGACACGCTCCTGCTCGAGGCCGCGCCCGGCTTCGTCGAAGCGCATAAGAACTCGCGTGACTTCCACTTGGTGAGTCCCGTGCCCGACTCGTCGCCTCCTCATCTCGAGCGTCGAGCGTTCGCCTCGATCGTTCTCGCCAGCATGGTCGTGGTGGTGACGACGGGGATGCTGCCGATGGTCACGGCCGCATTGCTCGCTGCCGGCGCGATGCTGTTGACCCGCTGCGTCTCCCCCGATTCGGCCCGGCGGTCGGTCGACTGGACCGTACTGCTCGTTATCGGCGCCGCTCTCGGGCTCGGGCGGGCGCTCGAGATGACCGGCGTCACCGACCTGCTCGCTGGCGGACTGTCGAACATCTCGGGCGGTAACCCCCACCTCCTGGTGTTCGTCCTCTACCTGGTTACGGTGCTGTTCACCGAGGTGATAACCAACAACGCCGCGGCGGTGCTGATGTTCCCCGTGGGCGTCGGCATGGCCGAGTCCCTTGGCATCAGCGTGGTGCCGTTCGCGGTCACGATAATGATGGCCGCCTCGGCCAGCTTCGCAACGCCGGTCGGTTACCAGACCAACCTGATGGTGATGGGGCCAGGCGGCTACCGGTTCCGCGATTACCTGGTGCTAGGCATCCCGCTGACGATGATCACCTGCGGCATGTCTACCCTGTTGATCCCGATGATCTGGCGGATGTAGCTCGGTCCCAAAAGTGCCGGGCCCACCGTTGACAGTTAGACGTTGACCAGGAACGCGGTCAGGTACATCACCAACGCCCCGAGCACGAAGCCCGCCAGGCTGGCGCCCGGCAGCAATTTGCCTTCGCGCTGGCCGGAGCGGAAGAGGCTGGCACCTACCTCGACCATGACCTGGAGGATGGCGCCGGCGCCGATGCCGAGGAACAGCGCAGCCCAATGTGGTGAGAAGGCGAACACTCCCAGCCAGGTGCCGAACACCGCCGGCAGGCCGGCCAGCGCCCCGAGCAGCACGAACGTCAGCAGCGAGACCCGCTGCCGCGTGAGCGGCGAGGCGATGGCGATGCCTTCGGTGATGTTGTGCAGCGTGAAGCCGATGACCAGGAACGCTCCAAGCGCCGCCTGCCCGCTGGCGAACGAGGCGCCGATCGCCAGCCCCTCACCGAGGTTGTGAAGGCCGATGCCGAGCGCGAGGTAGGTGGCCAAGCCGAGGCCGTTTGGGGCGCGGCCGCCACGGCGGCCGATGGCGAAGAGCACGACGAAGGAAACGAGAGCCGCCAGCCACACGAGCGCGCTGCCCTGGAAGGCGCCGGCAGCGCCCGCCGCCAGTTCCATCCCCTCCAGCAGCGTGTCGATTAGCAGGAACGCCAAGAGGCCGACGGTGAGGGCGAGAAGGAACTGCAGGCCACGGCGGCCCAGCGTCTTAAGGAACGGGTAGAAAAGCAAGCCGAGGCCGACGGGCACCACGCCGACGTAGAGCCCGAGCAGTGCGAAAGCCATGAATCGAGCCGGAGTCGGTTGTGGCGATGGCTCCGCTACCTCGATGGTGTGCTCGAACGGCACGCCGGTGTTGCTTAGCACGACGACGTGGTGCGTTTCGTCCTCGACCCACGGGTAGGGGATGTCGAGCCGCGCGGTCTGCAGGCGTGCGAGTTCGCCAGCAGGCTCCTGGCTAAACTCCCAGTAGGCACCGTCGACCTGTACCTGGGCGATGCCGATGGGCTCGCTGCCACCGGCGCGCACGAACAGCGTGATGCCGTCGTCGTCGAGGACCGTGCGCTCGACGGTGAGCTGCTCAATGGGCGGCACCGACACCCCAAGAGGAGCGAGGGGGTCGGTTACCAGGAAAAGCGCGATGAGGCCGGCCAGGATCGCCAGCGGGATGACGGCCCACAGCCAGGTGAGGCGCGGCGCGGGACGACCGACGGCCTCGTTCATGGCGCGACCTTGCAGGCTCGATCGGCAGGCACTGAAACGGCCTCCATCACGCCACCTCGAACATGCTCATCCAGCCGAGCTCGGCGAACTCGGTCTGGTGCGCGTGGAACATGTAGAGCCCCGGCTCGAAGCCCGCGAACGAAAGCTCGAGGATGCCGCGCTGCGCCTGGCACTGCATGACCGTGTCGACGGTCTTGAGGGTGGGGGTGAGCGTGGTGCCGTGGTCGTAGTAATCGAAGAAGTTGCCGTGCAGGTGGAACGAGTTGATGGGGTCGAACTCGACGAGGTTGCTCAGGTAGATGCGCACCGGTCGGTTGCGGTCGACGCGGATCGGCTTCTTCATGTAGGCGTGAGCGATGGTGTTGGCGGCGTAGACCTCGTTCTCGTCGTCGAAGTTGGTGTCGAACGCGTTCATGACCATGACCAACTCCTGCCAGCGCTGGTTCTCGGGCGTCCCCAACAGCCGTGACCGAGCCACCGCCTCCTGCTCGGGGTGACGAGCCGGGTCGGGGTCGATGATGAACGCGCCGTATAGCCCCTTGTGGATGTGTCGTTTCAGCGGCACCGCGTGGCAGTGATAGAGATGGCTGCCGAACGGGAAGGCGTCGAACTCGTAGACGGTGCTGTCACCCGGCTCGATCATGCCGGCGCCGACGCCAGGTACGCCGTCCATGGCCGCGGAGTGGATGCCGTGGAAGTGGATTGTGTGCGGGTGGCTGCCGCCGTTGACGAAGGTGAGGCGCACGCGGTCGCCTTCGGTGACCCGAAGGGTCGGGCCAGGAACTCGTCCGTTATAGGTCCAGGCCGGGAAGAACAGGCCGGGAGCGATCTCGATCTCCTTGTCGACGGCGGTGATGGTGTAGTGCCTTATGGTCTGGCCGTTCGCAGCGGTCGAGACGCGGCCGCCGTCCCAGTCGGTGAGGATGTCGTGCGGATCGAAGCCGTTGCGCGCGTTGTCGACCTCGCCGACCGTGGTCATGGCGCCGTGGTGGGAGCCGTGACCCGCAGCTTGGCCCGGGTAGTCGGCGGCGCGACCAGCGGCACTCTCGGCGGAGTGACCAGTGGCGTGGCCGGCTGCTTCGCCCGCAGGCGCCCCTTGAGCGAGCACGAGCCCGTCGAGGGGCCGAGCCAGCTGAGCAAGCAGCGTGCCGACCCCGGCCGCCAAGCCCGACCGCAACAGCGTCCGACGACCCAGGTCGGGCGCGAACTGTGTTCTTTGACCCTTATGTTTAGTCATACCTAACTCAAAAGATAGGGCCATATGCTCTTAAAGTCAAGGTGGCGCTAATATTGATGTGCGGCTTACCCGCGTCTCGCGACGGGAACGACCGCCGTTTGACACCGCCCCAAGCCCGGCGCTAGCATCTCTCCACAGGTTCAAGTCTCGACCCAACGGGCGTTTCCGTAGGTCTAACAGGCCGCCCGTCGAACCGGTTCGATTGCCTCTCAGACGGCGTTTTCGCCGCCACCAGGTTAGGGGTTATGAGCACCATCCGAGACATCGCGCGCATGGCCGGCGTATCGGTTTCGACCGCGTCCTTGGCGTTGAATGGGGACCCCAGGGTGCGGCCAGAGACGCGCGAACGCGTAGTGGACAGCGCTACCAGTCTCGACTACCACCCCCTGAGAGCAGCGCGGAGCCTCTCGAGCGGGCGCACCTGGGCCATCCAACTTCTCAACCCGGGCATCGACGGTTCACTGTCAAGCGGCTTCTTCGCAAGGTTCGTGCGCGGCATGCACGACGCTGCCCGCGACCACGGCTACTCGGTGACGCTGTCGGTCCCGGCCAGCGAAGCCGAAGCGCGCGCCGTGCTCAAACGCCTCATGGCCGAGCGTTGGGCCGACGGTGTGATCCTCACCAACCCGTCGGAGCACGACGCTCTGCTCGAAGACGTGGTGGGCGCGTCGTTCCCGCACGTCCTGTTGGGGCGTAGCCCGGTTCCGGGCGTGACGACGGTGGACAACGACAACGTCCGCGTGGCGCTCGACGCCACCGCCCACCTGTTGGCGCTAGGGCGACGGCGGCTCGTCCTTCTCAACGGTTCGGCGAAGCAAACTTTCACACGCGACCGGGCGGAGGGCTTCACGCTCGCCCATCGCCGCGCCGGCATCGAACCGCAGGCGGACAGCGGCCTGTTCGAGAACGCCAACGCCGACGACGCGCGGCGGCACCTTAGCGACCGGCTCGCCTCCGGGCTCGAGCTCGACGGGCTCGTCGCCGTCAGCGACTCCTTGGCTCTCGGTGCGATGCGGGCGCTGGCCCAGCACGGCCTTCGCGTGCCCGAGGACGTCGCCGTGGTGGGTATGAACAACGACGACCTGACTGAGTTCACCAACCCCACCCTCAGCAGCATCGAACTTAACGCGTTCGAGCTCGGCAGGACCTCGGCCGAGCTGCTCCTCAAGGCGATCAACGAGCCCGCCGTGGGCGCTGAGCGGCGGATAGTCGACCACCGGCTGGTGACGCGCGACTCGAGCGGGGCCGCGCGACTCGAGCGGGGCCGCGAACGGAGCGGCACCCCAAAGGTAGCCCCTAAGGCGGCCCCGAAGGGAGCGTCGCGATCATGAGCGAGGACGCCGCCCTCACCACGGCGCGTGGCCACGCCCCCCACCCGCAGGGCGCCCGCAGTTACACGGTGTTCGTGATCCCGCACACCCACTGGGACCGCGAGTGGTACCGGCCGTTTCAGGTGTTCCGGGCGCGCCTGCTCGATGTAATCGAGAGCGTGCTCGACCTGTTGTCGAGCGACCCCAGCTACCGGCGCTTCACCCTCGACGGCCAAGCAGTGATACTCGACGACTACCTGGCACTGCGACCGGAACGGCGTGCGGAGATCGTCGAACATGTGCGCTCTGGTCACCTGCGGATAGGCCCGTGGTACGTGCTGGCCGACGAGTTCCTGGTGAGCCCCGAGGCCCTCGTACGCAACCTTGAACTCGGTCTTCGCACTTGCGAGGGGTTCGGACCGGCCATGCCGGTGGCATACACCCCCGATTCGTTCGGGCACGTCTCGCAACTGCCGACCATAGTGACCGGCTTCGGACTCGACGCTATCGTCTTCGAGCGCGGGGTCGGTGACGAAGGAGAGCGACTCCGCGGCGAGTTCCACTGGACGGGCGCCGACGGCATCTCGACCGTTTTCGCGGTTCATCTGCTCACTACCTACTCGGGCGCAACCGCACTTGGGCACCTCGACTGGGAGCTGACTGACGTCTACGAACCGGCCAGGGCCGTTAGTCAAGCGCGCTCGGTGCTTTTCGGTCCCGGTGACCGGCCGCCAGATTTCCCGCCCTGGCTGCGCGACGCCGTCATGCGCCTGCCGGGCGGAGCTGTCAGTTACGCGACCGGCCCCGCCCTAATCGTGCTCAACGGCTCGGACCACCTGTTTGCGCAGCCCAACGTGCCCGATGTCCTCGAGTTGCTCGAGGCCGAGTTCCCCGACGTCGACTTCGTGCAGGCCGACGTCGAGGAGTTCGTGAACGCGGCACGCAAGCCGGTCGGCGAGCTCGCGGAGTACAGCGGTGAGTTCCGCGGCAGCCGCTACCACCACGTGCTCAGCGGTGTGCTGTCGGCCCGGGGCTACCTGAAGCAGGCGAACCATTACGCCCAGAACCTGCTCGAGCGCGAAGCGGAGCCGTTGGCGGCGTTGGCTGCGCTCAGCGGAGATCCGTACCCCCACGCCTTACTGCGCGAGGCGTGGCGCCTACTGCTCCTCAACCACCCGCACGATTCGATATGCGGCTGCTCGATCGACCCGGTACACCGCCAGATGCTCACCCGCTTCGAGCAGGTCGAGCAGCTTGGCGAGGAGGTAAAGCGCCGCGCCTTAGTGTCACTCGTCGGGGCGCCAGACGACTCGCACCTGGCGGTCTTCGAGCCCGTGCCGGTCGGCGGGCGCCGTGTGGTGACCACTCGACTCGAGCTGCCCGTCGGTGAAAGCGCCGGGCTGCGGCTCGAAGACGTCACCGGGCGCGAGCTGCCGCGGCAGACGATCGCTTCCGTTCGGTTCGCGGCGGGTCGCTCCGACATGCAGGTGGAGGACGTCGAACTCACCTTCCTTGCGCCCGTCGAACCGGCCGGGGTTAGCAGCGTGCGGGTAGTGCGTGGCGAGCGGGCAAAGCAGCAAACAGCTGGCAGCGGTACAGAGCGAGTGGCGGGCCGGTCGGCCGCCGCGTTGACCGGCCCGCCACTCGCTCTGTACCGCTGCCAGCTGTTTGCTGCTTTGCCCGCTCGCCACGCACTACCCGCACGCTGCTAACCCC
>Ga0075530_1001403_pt1 | contig 11515 bp, 9 predicted proteins | sample NGEPerD_2_FD_75101 | JGI IMG/M metagenome (GOLD analysis project Ga0075530, IMG submission 75101) | Arctic peat soil microbial communities from the Barrow Environmental Observatory site, Barrow, Alaska, USA - NGEE PermafrostL1-D | ecosystem: Environmental > Terrestrial > Soil > Wetlands > Peat ...
GATGTGGCCGAGGACCTCGTGGTCGTTGTCGAGTTTGACCCGGAACATCGTGTTGGGGAGGGCCTCGGTGATCTCGCCCTCCATCTCGATCTTCTCCTCTTTGCCCATGCGGCGGGGAGCGTATCTGACCCTCGGCTCATCCGCGCAACCGGCGGGCGCGCTCGATCGCCTCCTCGCGCGTGCTCACCTCGCCCGCGTACTGGTCAGCCTCGAGCTCGGCCAGCAGATCGCCGAGCTCGGGACCGGGCGCGATCCCCAGCTCGGCCGCCAGCTCATCGCCGCGCAGGAGCGGCTCGGGCGGGCCCTCGCGGCGCCACTCGAGCGCCGCCGCGAGCATCTGCCGGGCCAGGCTGAGGTGGCCCTCGATCGCCTCCTCGGTGGCGAACGGCCCGCTGCCGCGGGCCGAGAGCCGGTCGGCGACGGTGAGCAGAGTGACGTCGGCGGTCACCGGCTGGGTCGCCCGCAGGTACTCGTGGACCCGGCGCGGCGGCAGCGGCGACTCGTGGACGAGGAAGCCGAGCCGCAGATGGTGCAGCGTCAGCGCCTGCAGGTGCCGGGTGAGCCGCTGACTGGCGCGCAGGCGCCGGCAGATCCCGCCGACGATCTCGGCGCCCGCGCTGTCGTGGCCGATGAAGGTCACGTAGCCGTCGCGCTCGTCCCTGCTCGCCGGCTTGCCGATGTCGTGCAGGAGGGCGCCGAAACGCAGCGCCGAGCCGCGGCTCATCTCGTCGGCCAGCGGCTCGTCGAGCAGCTCCCGCGTCTCGGCGGCGCGCTCGGCGGCGAACCGCTCCAGGTCGGACTCGACTGCGAGCGTCTGCTCCAGCACGGACAGGGTGTGCCCGTGCACATCGAGGTGGTGGTTGGGGCCCTGTCCGACCCCGCGCAGCGCCTCCAGCTCGGGCAGGACCACGGCGGTGAGGCCCAGCTCGTCGAGCAGGGACATCCCGCGCAACGGATCGGGGCCGCCGATCAGCCTGCGCAGCTCGGCCAGCTGCCGCTCGCCGGCCGGCTCGGCGGCGAGCTGCGCCTGAGACCGCGCCAGGGCGGCCGTGTCGTGGTCGACCTCCAACCCGAGGTCGGTCGCGAGACGGGCCGCCCGCAGCAGGCGCAGCGGATCGGTGCGGAAGCTGTCCTCCCCGACGACCCGCAGCAGGCGCCGCTCCAGATCGTCGATGCCGCCGAAGGGATCGATCGGCTCGCCACCGGCGAGCGGAATCGCGACCGAACCCAGGGTGAAGTCGCGCGCGGCCAGATCGGCCTCGATCGTCTCTCCCCGCAGCGCGGTCGCGTCGACCTGCCAGCTCTGGTCGCGGGCGACCGCCCGCCAGGTCGCGAACTCGGCCGAGAGCTCGAAGGCGTGGCCCTCGCCCGCGCGCGCGATCGCCTTCGCCGCCCGCTCGGGATCGCCGCCGACGGCGAGGTCGAGGTCGGTTACATCGCGATCCAGGATCGCGTCGCGCACCGCGCCTCCCGCGATCCAGGCGTCCGCCTCACCCTGCAGCGCCCGCCGGGCAAGGCCGACCAGCGGCGAGGCGTCCAGACGGTCGCCTGCCCGCGTCACCCGTCCACCCTGGGGACGCGGGCCGAAATCCCGCAGGTGATCTCGTAGTTGATCGTGCCCAGCCGCCTGGCCATGTCCTCGGCGAGGATCGTCTCTTCGCCCTGCGAGCCGATCAGCACCGCCTCGGCGCCGGGCTCGATGTCGGTCTCGGGGCCGAGGTCGACGGTCAGGTTGTCCATCGAAACCGTGCCGACCACGGGGAAGCGGCGGCCGCAGATGAGCACCTCGGCGTTGTTGGAGAGGCCGCGCCGGGCCCCGTCGCCGTAGCCGAGCGGCAGCACGCCGACGCAGGTATCGCGCTCTGCCCGCCAGGTCTGGCCGTAGCCGGCACCGTCCCCGCGCTCGAAGCGCTTCACCTCGGCCACGTAGGAGCGCAGCGAGAGCGCCGGGCGCAGACCGTGCTCCGCCGGGTCTCCTTGGAAGGGATCGAGGCCGTAGACGGCGACGCCGCAGCGCGCCATGTCGAAGTGCGTGCGGCGATCGCGGAAGACCGCGGCGCTGTTGGCCGCGTGGACGGCGATCTGCGGGAACTCGCGCTTTGCCACCTCGGCCACCGCGGCGAAGCGGTCGAGCTGCTCGTCGAAGAAACCGGAGTCCGGTTCGTCGGCGGTGGCGAAGTGGGTCCAGACCCCGACGGGCACCAGGTCGGGGCTCGCGGCGCAAGCGCGCAGCAGATCCAGGACCTCACTCGGGTCGCGATTGCCGAGCCTGCCCATGCCGCTGTCGTGCTTGACGTGCACCCGCGCCGGGTGACCGTGCGCGCGAGCCCGGGCGGCGACCAGCTCGAGGAAGCCGGGTTGCCAGACAGCCACCTCCGAGCCCGCCTCGAGTGCCGTGTCCAGCTCCTCGGAGTCCAGCGCCCCCATCGTCAGTAGGGGGACGTGAGCGAGACGGCGGCCGATCCGCTCGGCCTCGCCCGCAGTCGCGACGGCCAACCGAGTAGCGCCGCCGGCCAGGGCCGCCTCGGCGCAGGCCTCGTCGCCGTGCCCGTAGCCGTCGGCCTTGACAACCGCGCACAGCTCTGCCCCCGGGCCCAGCTCGGCCTTCAGCCGGGCGCAGTTCTCCCGCACCGCGCCGAGGTCGATCCGGGCGACCGCCCGCGCCATGCTCTCTAACTCTCGACGAGCGCGGCCAGCGCGTCGGCTCGCGTGACCATACCGACGAAGCGGCCCTCGCCGTCGACCACGGGAAGGTGATTGTGGTGCTCGTCGGCGATCCTCCGCGCAACCGTCTCCGCGCTCGAGTAGTCGTTGACGACGACCGGGTCGGCGCTCATCAACTCCGAGACCTTGGTCGCGAACGCCTTGTCGAGCCGCTTCTCGAAGCCCTTCATCGAGCCGACGAAGACGATGCCTCCCATGATGTTGAGGTAGTGCGGAAGGTGGAGGTCGGACTCCTCGTCACCGAGGATCAGGTCGGACTCGCTGACGATCCCGATCACACGGCGCTCCTCGTCGACGACCGGGATCGCGCCCTTGTCGGTCTTTGCCAGCAGCTCGATCGCGTTGCGTGCGTCGGCGTCCGGCGAAACGCTCGGAACGGAGCTGTCCATGATCTCGGCGGCGGTCTTCATCGTTGGCGAGGTTATTCGACGGGCCAGACCCGGCGTTGCGCGACTTGGACGTGCTGTAGCACGTACAAAGTCCACAGCGGCGAGCTACGGCGCTTTCAAACCCACCGCGATCGAGTCGATCACGTCGGTCGCTATCACCGACTCGGCGGCGCCGATGCGGACGGCGGCATCGCGGCCGGCGCGGGCGTGGGCGAGGACCGCGGCGCAGGCCGCGGCGAAGGGTTCGAGGCCGCGGGCAAGCAGCGCCGCGACGATTCCGGAGAGGACGTCGCCGGTGCCGGCGGTGGCCAGGGCGGGCGCGGAGAGGGCGTTGACGGCGACCCGCTCGCCGTCGGTGACGATCGTGTCGTCGCCCTTCAGCACGACCACCGCGCCGGCTGCGCGCGCCGCCTCGCACGCCGCGGCGAGGCGATGCTCGGATATCTCCTCCGAGGCGCGGCCGAGCAGGCGGCCCAGCTCCCCGGCGTGCGGGGTGAGCACCGTCGGCGCCTGGCGCGCCGCGATCCGGCCGAGCTCCCCGGCGAAGGCGTTGAGGCCGTCGGCGTCGAGCACCAGCGGCGCCTCGATCGCGCCGAGGACGTCGCGGGCCAGCTCGACGGAGCCGGGGTCGCAGCCCATGCCCGGGCCGAGAACACCGGCGGCGGCGCGCTCGAAGGCGCGCAGCAACGACTTGGCTGAGGCCGGGGCGAGGCAGCCGTCGCCGCCGGGGCAGCCGACCGACATCACCTCCGGCTGACCCTGTTCGAAGATCGGCTCGAGGTCTGCCGGAACCGCCACGGTGGCGTAGCCGGCCCCGGCCCGGATCGCCGCCCGCGAGGACATCTGCACGGCGCCGGTCAGCCCCCGCGAACCGCCCGCGACCGTCACCTGGCCGGAGCTGAACTTGGTCGAGCGCGACCCGCGACGCGGCGCCAGCTCCAGCACCAAGACCTCGATCGTGCCGGCGGCGGGCTCCGCGGGCGCGCCATCCGGGATCCCGATCGGGGCCACCCGCAGCTCGCCGCTGTGCCACTTCCCGGGGGCGACGCGGTGGCCGACCTTGGCGGCATGGAAGCAGACCGTGAGGTCGGCCTCGACCGCGGCGCCCTCGACCTCGCCGCTGGAGGCGTCGACGCCGGAGGCGATGTCGCAGGCGACGACCGGGGCCCCGCAGGCCTCGATCGCGGCGATCGCCGCGCGGGCCGGCTCGCGCGGCTCGCCGGCGAATCCAGTGCCGAAGATCGCGTCGACGACCGCGGCGGAGCCGGCCAGGCGTAGGCCCAGGTCGCCGTCGACGTGCTCCGCCCGACAGCGCTCGAAGTTGGCCGCGGCGTCGCCGCTCAGCTCCGCGGCCGGCCAGAGCAGCAACGCCTCGACCTCGAAACCCGCCTCGGCCAGGTAGCGCGCCGCGACCAGCCCGTCGCCGGCGTTGTTGCCCTTGCCACAGACGACCCGCACCGGCCCGTCCGGCGCCAGCTCTCCCACAGACTCGGCCACCGCCCGCCCGGCCGCCTCCATCAGCTCCAGCGAGGGCGTCCCGATCTCCTCGATCGCCCAGCGATCGACAGCCCGCATGCCATCGGCGTCATAGAGGGGATTGAGCCAGCGCTCCATTCTTGCTCAGCTTAGATCGGACCCATCCCGGTAGGGGTGGAACGTCTTGTACTTTTTCCGCGGCGACGGCGGCGGACAGCCAACAACTGTTTGCGGAAAAAGTTAAGTGGAACCCCTACCGGGATGGGTCCCACGCCTACTTCAGGCCGACGATCAGCTTTGCCGTCGCCAGGTCGCCCTGGGTGGCGGAGCCGAGGGCGAGGAAGCGGATGTTCCTCAGGTACTTCTTCGCTTCTTTGAAGCCTTCGTCGGAGCTGGGAATCAGCGAGTCGGCGAGGCGCAGCGCTCCCGAGCCGTCGGCGAAGCCGCCGATCGGGGTGTCGCCCAGCGCCGCCACGGCGTCGTCGTAGGCCCGGTCGTCGGAGAGAGTCCTGCCCTTGCCCGCTTCGGCGAGGAGGCCGGCGAGCGTCGGCGCGAGGCCGTAGCCGATCGCGATCCGGCCCTGCTTGGCCGCGACGACGAGCGGCTTGTTGCCGAGTTCGTCGCTGCGCACCGAGAAGCCGCTGTACTTGCCGGAGAGGGCGGTCACGCCCTCGACCTGGACGCTGCGCAGAAGTTTGCCGATGTTGGCGATCGTGTCGGTGGCCTGCGAGCCCTTGGTCGTCAAGACCAGGGCGCCGCCGAGGCTGCTTTCGCTGTTGCCGACGGCGAAGACGCCGGCGTCCTGGAAGGAGCTTGCGAGGCCTTCCAGGTCGATACCCAGTTCCTTCAGGCCCTTCTTCAGCTGGTTCGGCGGGACCGCGCCGGGGATGCCTTCTTCGTCGAGGCTGTCGATCGCTTCCTCCAGCTGCTTGCCGAAGCCCGAGACCGCGAAACCGGCGAAGGCGTTGCCCGGCAGCGAGCCGAGCAGTGAAGAGGCGTCGCCGGTCGGCGCTTCCTGGCCGGCCAGGTCGCTGCTGAATTCGATCGCGACCTGGTCGGAGCCCGGGACGACGCTGGCCACCGCCGTCGCTTCGCTGGGGTCGATGCCGGCGTTCTGCAGGACCTGGCGAGCCGTCGGGTCGATCTGGCCACCCGACTGGTCGATCAGCTTGCCGACGTCGATGTAGACGTCGGCGAGGCTGCCGTCGGAGGCGGCCGAGATCGCCTTGTCGAAGGTGTCTTCGGCGGCAAGCGAGTCGCCCTGCGAGGCGTCCACCGCTTGCTTGAAGACCCTCTCCCCTTCGGCGACGAGAAGGAAGTCGCCGACGACGCCGATCGCGTTTTCTTCGGAGCCGCCGAGCTCGTACTCGACCCCTTCGTAGGTGGCGGTGCGGTAGGGATCGTCGCTGGCCTTGACCTGCGTGTCGATGAATTCCTGGGTGGCGCCCGTGTCGGTGGATTCGACGATCACGCCGGTGCCGCTGAAGTCGCTGCCGTCGAGCTTCTCGAAGAAGGCGCCCGCCCTCTCGCCCAGCCAGGGCTCGACTTCCTTGGCGTAGTCGAACGGCTCGCCGTCGTCCTGCGCCGAGGCTTCCAGTTTTTCGACCACGTAATCGCCGAGGTTGTCGATCCCGGCAATCTGCGACGCGATCGCGTCGGTGCTCGACCTGAGCTCGCCCGACGGGCGCACGGCGCCTTCGACGAATACCGGGGCGCCGGGAGGCGCGAGCTCGGCGACCTTGGAGCCCGAGCTGCTGCCGCCGCAGCCAGTCGGAAGGGCGATCAGGGTGACCGCAGCAAACGCCGCGAAGAGGGGACGGGACTTCATGCGGCCAGCATCCTACCCGCCCGTCACTCGACCGTGACCGTCTTGGCCAGGTTTCGTGGCTGGTCGACGTTGAGGCCGCGGGCGCGGGCGATGTCATAGGCGAGCAGCTGCAGCGGCAGGATCGCCAGGATCGGCTGCAGGATCCAGTCGCTGCCCGCCACCTCGATCGTCTGCTCGGCGACTTCTCCCGCCCGCTGGTCGCCCTCGGTCACAATCGCGATCGTCTCGGCGCCGCGCGCCCGCACCTCTTCGAGGTTGGAGAGGATCTTCTCGAGGATCGGGCCCTCGGTCGCCACGCAGACGACCGGCGTCGACTCGTCGAGCAGGGCGATCGGGCCGTGCTTCATCTCGCCCGCCGCGTAGGCGTCGGTCGGGACGTATGAGATCTCCTTCAGCTTCAGCGCCCCCTCGAGGCAGACCGGCAGGCCGATGTGGCGGCCGAGGTAGAGGAAGAACTGCTGGCCCGAGTGGGTCGCCGAGACCTCGCGGACGCGGTCCTCACAGCCGGCCAGCGTCGTTTCGATCTTCGAGGGCAGCGACTTCATCTCGGCGACCAGCGCGGTGAGCTGCTCGGGCGCCAGCGTCTCGCGCAGCTCCGCCAGCCGCAGCCCGAGCAGGTACATCGCCGCCACCTGGGCGACGAAGGTCTTGGTCGCGGCGACGCTGATCTCCGGCCCGGCGCGGGTGTAGAGGACCGTGTCGGCGTCGCGCGTGGCCTGGCTGCCCATCACGTTGGTGACCGCCAGCACCTTGGCGCCGCGCTCGCGGGCCAGCCGCATCGCCGCCAGGGTGTCGGCGGTCTCACCCGACTGGGTGATGCCGATCACCAGGTCCCCCTCTCCCACCACCGGGTTGCGGTAGCGGTACTCGGAGGCGACGTCCATCTCGACCGGCACCCGCGCCCACTCCTCGATCGCGTAGCGGCCGACCAGGCCGGCGTGGTAGGAGGTGCCGCAGGCGACGATCACGACCCGCCTCAGGCCGCGCAGAAAGCCGTCGTCGAGCTCCAGCTCGGAGAGGTCGACGCCGTCGTCACCGGGCAGCCGGTCGGCGATCGTCTCGGCCACCGCCTCGGGCTGTTCGTGGATCTCCTTCAGCATGAAGGTGTCATAGCCGTCCTTCTCCGCCGCGGCGGCGTCCCAGGAGACCTCCTCGGCCTCGCGCTCGACCGCGTTGCCGGCGGCGTCAGCGATCCGCACGCCGGCAGCGTCGATGGTGACGATCTCGTCGTTCTCGACCGCGACGGCGCGCCGGGTCTCGCCCAGGAAGGCGGGGATCGCCGAAGCGAAGAAGGTCTCGCCCTCCCCCACGCCGACCACCAGCGGGCACTCCTTGCGGGCGCCGACGAGCACGCCCGGCTCGTCGGCGTGCATCGCGACGAAGGAGTAGTGGCCGCGCAGCTCGGCAAAGGCGGTGCGCACCGCCGCCGTGAGGTCGCCGTCGTAGTTGCGCTCGATCAGGTGGGCGACGATCTCGGCGTCGGTCTCGGAGCTGAACTCGTGCCCTTCCTCGCCCAGCTCGCGCCGCAGCGGGGCGTGGTTCTCGACGATGCCGTTGAGGACGATGTGGATCCGATCGGAGCAGTCGCCGTGCGGGTGGGCGTTCTCCTCGGTGACGCGACCGTGGGTGGCCCAGCGGGTATGGGCGACGCCGGTCGTCGCCGGCGGAGCGGCGACGGCGACACCCCCGCCCTCCTCATGCGCCTCCATCGCCGCCCGCAGGTTGGCGAGGTTGCCGACGGCGCGCACGCTGTCGACCCGGCCGTCCTCGATCACCGAGACCCCGGCCGAGTCATAGCCGCGGTACTCGAGCTTCTGCAGGCCGGCGACCAGGAGGTCGCGGCAGGGGCGCTTCCCGACGTATCCGACGATTCCGCACATAGAAGGTCGTTCAGGGTAGACGGTGGGGCGACTCAACCCGGTGGGTTGGCCTAGCCCAGCTCCTGGCGGACCAGGCCGGCAAGGCGCTCGCAGACCGCGTCGGCCTCCTCGGCGCTCGGCGCCTCGACCATCACCCGGACCAGCGGCTCCGTGCCGGAGGGGCGCAGGAGGACGCGGCCGCGGCCCTCGAGCTCGGCGCCCTCGCGCTCGACGGCGTCCCAGACGGCGGTGGCGCCGGCGATCGCCTCGCGGTCGGCGACCTCGATGTTGACCAGCGTCTGCGGCAGCTTCTCCATCGCCTCGACCGAGGCGATATCGCGGCCACCCAGCTCGCGCATCGTCATCAGCGCCGCGGCGATGCCGTCGCCGGTCGCGGCGAAGCGCATGTCGATGATGTGGCCCGACTGCTCGCCGCCGAGGGCCCACTCGCGCTCGCGCAGCTCGTCGAGGACGTAGCGGTCGCCGACCCCGGTGACCGCAACCTCGATCTCCGCCTCCTCCATCGCCCGGTGGAAACCGTAGTTGCTCATCACGGTCACGGCGACTCCCCCTCCCAGCTCGCCCCGCCCGGCCATGCCCATCGCCAGCAGGGCGATCAGCTCGTCGCCGTCGTGGGCGTGGCCGCCGCCGTCGACCGCCAGCACCCGGTCGCCGTCTCCGTCGAAGGCGAAGCCGATCGCCGCGCCGGTAGCGGCGACGTGCTCGGCGAGGTTGCCGAGATGAGTCGAGCCGCAGCCGTCGTTGATGTTGCGGCCGTCGGGCTCGACGGCGATCGCCTCGACCTCGGCACCGAGCCGCTCGAAGATCGCCGGGGCGACGCGGTGGGTGGCGCCGTTGGCGCAATCGAGCGCGACCCTGACGCCGGAGAGGTCGAGTGGGAAGGCGGCCTCGAGGGCGCGCAGGTAGTCCTCGTCGCCGCCGTTCAGCTCGCGCACGTGCCCCGGGGCGGCCGGCAGCGGGCCGGCCTCGAGCACGACCTCGATCCCGGCCTCGGCCTCGTCGCCGAGCTTCGTCCCGTCGCGGCTGAAGAACTTGATGCCGTTGTCCCGGAAGGGGTTGTGCGAGGCCGAGACGACCGCGGCGAGGTCGAGCCCGAGGCGGCGAACGAGGACCGCGGCAGCGGGGGTGGGCAGGACGCCGCCGAGCAGGGCGTCTCCCCCGGCCTCGGCGACCCCGGCGGCCAGGGCCGCTTCCAGCATCGGCCCCGACTCGCGCGTGTCGCGGACGATCAGCACCTGCGGCCGAGCGGCCTGCAACGACGAAGTCGCGGCCCGGCCAAGTGAAAGAGCCAACTCAGCCGTCAGAAACGTCCCGGCTTTTCCCCGAACGCCATCCGTTCCAAAAAGTCTTCTCTTACCCATGGTCGAAGCATTGAGGCGAGCGAAAATCAAGTCTGGCCAGGACGCAGGTAGGCCGGTGAGGGGAGCGCACTGTTCGTGCGTGACCCGATCCGGCCGACCGAGGACACCGCCAGACGCAGATTTGCAGCCGCCTCAACGCTTCGAGAACTGCGGCCGCTTCCTGGCCTTCTTCAAGCCGGCCTTGCGCCGCTCCTTGACGCGCGCGTCACGGGTGAGGAAGCCACGACGCTTGAGCTCGCCGCGCAGCTCGGGGTCGACCTCGATCAGCGCCCGGGCGATGCCGTGGCGCACGGCGCCGGCCTGCCCGCTGACGCCACCACCGTGGACGCGGGCGCGCACGTCGATGCTGCTCTCGTAGCCGGTGATCACAAGCGGCTGGACTGCCGTCGTCTGATGCAGGGGACGTGGAAAGAACTCCTCGATCGGGCGGCCGTTGATCTCGACCTTGCCGCTCCCGGGCAGCAGGGTGACGCGGGCTATCGCGTTCTTGCGTTTGCCGGTTGCCAGGTAGCGGGAGTCGCCGTCCATCTTGGCGGGAGCGCGGCTCGCCGTCTCGCCCTCCACATCGGAGGCGGCGCTCAGCGCCGCCTCGCGCTTCGCCTTCTCCTCCGCTTCAGCTTCGCGCCGCGCCTTCTCCTCAGCACTCAGCGGCCGCTCGTCAGCCTTAACCGCGATCGGCTCCAGGTCGGCGCCGGGAATAGCGTCCTTCTTCTTCTCAGCCTTGGGCTCCTCCGGCTCCTCCACAACCTCGGGCTCAGCCTCCTCCTGCTCAGCAGCAGGAGGCTCGGCGGGCGCGTCGTCCTCGCTGCCCTCCTGCTCGGCTGCAGGAGACTCAGCGGGCTCCCCCTCCGGCGCATCGTCCTGCGGCTGTTCCTCCGACCCCTCACCCGTGGGTGGCGTGGGGTCTGTGGTCTCCGGCGGGTGAGCCGGGGGGCCCTGCCCGGCGACAGGACCCGCGGCCGAGGCGTCGGCGCCCTCACTCGAAGCGTCGTCCGGCATCTCTGAAGTCTCTTGGTCCTGCGGCTCGTCTGCCATCACTTGGTCTCCATCGGCTGTGGTTTCTGCGCCGCGTGCGGGTGATCCGGCCCGGCGTAGACCTTGAGCTTGGTCAGCTGCTTACGAGCGAGGCGGTTGCGGGGAAGCATCCCCTTCACCGCCTTGCGGATCACCTCCTCGGGGCGACGGTCGAGCATCTCGGCCAGCGTGCGGGACTTGATCCCACCCGGGTAGCCACTGTGGCGCCAGTAGCGCTTCTGTTCCATCTTTTTCCCGGTGACCCGGATTTTCTCGGCGTTGACGACGACGACGAAGTCGCCGGTGTCGACGTGCGGGGTGTACTCGGGCTTGCGCTTGCCGCGCAGCGCGTCGGCGATCCGCGTCGCCAACCGTCCCAGGATCTGGCCCTCGGCATCGACGACCAACCAGTCTCGCTGGCGGTCGGTGGATTTGGCGACGTAGGTTTTCATCAGAGAAAAGCCGCGGGGAAGGCCCCAGCGGCTCCGGGATGATAGCCGCCAAGCCAGCTCCGCGCGCATCGGCCCGCGTGGCCGAGACGCGCTCTATACTGCCGCCCCAGCAATAGCCGAGTCTCGGCCGCACAGCGGGCGAGAGCGGAGGAACCGCAGGGACTCTTGCAGGTCCCAGGGGCGAATCGGACGAAAGACAGTCCGTAGCGCATCTCTTTCAGCGCGAGCCCGTCAGCTAACTCCGCAGGCGAACGAAAGAGGGGGCACGTGGCAGGCAGCAGCGCCGGTGCCGGGCCTTGGCTCGGTGGATCGATATCGATAATTGCTGTGGCGGCCTTCCTCGCCTGCCTGGTCACGCCCGCAGCGGCGCTGACCGGCGGCGCCCCGACGC
>Ga0075530_1001405_pt1 | contig 11502 bp, 7 predicted proteins | sample NGEPerD_2_FD_75101 | JGI IMG/M metagenome (GOLD analysis project Ga0075530, IMG submission 75101) | Arctic peat soil microbial communities from the Barrow Environmental Observatory site, Barrow, Alaska, USA - NGEE PermafrostL1-D | ecosystem: Environmental > Terrestrial > Soil > Wetlands > Peat ...
CGGCTTGAACCGCACGGGGTCCTCGCCGCCCTCACCGGAGTTGCTCTTGGCGCCGAGCCGGTTCATCGCCACGGCCAGCGTCTCGTGCATCTCGCGCGAAACCGAGCCGTGACTCATCGCCTGCGTGGTGAAGCGCTTGACGATCTCCTCGACCGGCTCGACCTCGTCGAGCGGCAGCGGCTGACCGGCCTTCGGCAGCTCGAACAGGTCGCGGATGGCCATCGCCGGACGCTCCTCGACGGCGCGGGCGTACTCCTCGAACGCCTCGAAGCTCTCGGTCCGCACGGCCTTGTGAAGCGCCTTGAAGACGTTGGGGTTGAGCGAGTGGTACTCGCCGGCCTTGCGGAAGCGGTAGAGCCCGCGGTCGGTGAGCTTGCCGGTTGCCGCGGCGGCGTCGCCGTAGGCGTCGAGGTGGAACGCCAGCACGTCGAGAGCCACGGTCTCCAGGGTCGCGCCCCCAAGGTGGGCGGGGGTACCGTAGAAGTAGCGCTCGATGACGTCGTCACAGAGGCCGACCGTCTCGAACACCTGGGCTCCGCGGTAACTGGCCAGCGTGCTAATGCCCATCTTCGACATGATCTTGAGCAGGCCCTTCTCGACGGCAGCGATGTAGTCGGCGACGGCAGCGTCCGGGTCGCGTGGCTCGTAACCCTTGCCGCCCGCGGCGACGTGCCTCGCGGTGGCCAACGCCAGGTAGGGGTGGATGAGCGCGGCGCCGAAGCCGATCAAGCAGGCAAAATGGTGGTCCTCGCGCGGCTCGCCGGTATCGCACACGATTGCCGCCCTGGTGCGCCTGCCGACCAGCAGCAGGCGGTGGTGGACCGCGCCGACGGCCAACAGCATCGGCACTGGGGCCTGCTCCTCGCCGGCCCCGCGGTCGGACAGGATGAGCACCGAGACGCCGTCCTCGACCTGGTCCTGGGCCGCGTCGGCGAGCTCGTCGAGGGCGGCAGCAAGACCGCGGGGGCCGGCGTCCACCGGGAAGCTGCAGTCGAGGACCGCGCTCTTGAGCGTGCGCACGTCCTTGAGCGCCTCGAGAGTGGCGGCGTCGATTATCGGCCCCGGGAAGCGAGCCACCATGGCCGCCTCCGACTCCTCCTCGAGCACGCTCGAGCGCGGGCCGAGCACGGTGCCAAGCGACATCACCAGGCGCTCGCGCAACGGGTCGATGGGCGGGTTGGTGACCTGCGCGAAGCGCTGCTTGAAGTAGCGGTAGAGCTGCTGCGGTTGCTGCGATAACACCGCCAGCGGGGTGTCGTCGCCCATCGAGCCCATGGGTATCTCGCCGTGGAGCGCCATCGGCTGGAAGATGCGGTCGTAGTCCTCGCTCGAGTAGCCGAACAGGCGTTGCTTGCGGCTCAACTCCTCGGGTTCCCAGCTCGGCGCAGCTACCTCGGGCCTGTCGAGCTGCACCGCGTGGCGCTCGACCCACTCGCGGTACGGCCTGCGTTTGGCGTAGCGGGCCTTTATCTCCTCGTCGCGCAGCAGCGTGCCCTCCAGCGTGTCGACGGCGAGCAGGCGCCCGGGTCCAAGCCGGCCGCGCTCGATGACGCGGTCCTCCTCGAGCGGCAGCACCCCGGCCTCGGAGGCGACGATGAGCAGGTCGTCCGACGTCAGCCAGTAGCGCTGCGGGCGCAGCCCGTTGCGGTCGAGGCCGGCGACGGCGTAGCGCCCGTCACTTAGCGCCAACGCGGACGGCCCGTCCCACGGCTCCATCAGGGTCGCGTGGTAGTCGAAGAAGCCCCTGAGGTCCTCGTCGACTTCGCCGTCCTGCTCGTAGGCCTGCGGCACCAGCATCAGCAGCGCGTGGAGCAGGTCGCGGCCCGACAGCGTGAGCAGTTCGAGGGCGTTGTCGAGCGCGGCCGAGTCGGAGCCGCCGGCCTCGATTATCGGCAGCAAGTCGCGCACGTCCTTACCCCAGACGTGGCTGGCGAGCCGCGGCTCGCGGGCGCGCATGAAGTTGACGTTGCCCTGCAAGGTGTTTATCTCGCCGTTGTGCCCGAGCAGCCTGAAGGGCTGCGCGAGCGACCACCGTGGCAGCGTGTTGGTGCTGTAGCGCTGGTGGAAGACGGTGATGGCGGTCTCGTAGTCGGGATCGGCAAGGTCGAGGTAGAAGTTGTGCAGCTGATCGGCGCCCATGAGGCCCTTGTAGCTGATCGTCCTGCTGGAGAACGAGCAGACGTAGGCGCGGCCGAGGCCGGCCTCGGCCAGGCGCCGCTCGATACGCTTGCGTGTCAGGTAGAGGGTTCGTTCGAACGCCTCGTCAGACTGCCAGGCCGGCTTGCTCACCAGCGCCTGACGCATCACCGGGCGCCGCATTCTAGCCTCGTCACCCAACACCGAGTCGTCGAGCGGCGGCTCGCGCCACATCAACCGCTTAAGGGGGCTGCGGGCGATCTCGTCGCGGATGAGGGCGTAGATGCGCTCGTAAGGCCCGTCGTTGGCGGCGAAGAACACGCCTACGCCGAGGTCGCGGTCGCGTTCGAGCACGATGCCCTTGGCGTCGAGCTCGCGACGGAACAGCCGGTGCGGGATCTGCGTGAGCACGCCGGCGCCGTCGCCGGTCTTGCCGTCGGCGCTAACGGCGCCGCGATGCGCTAGGTTGGCCAGCGCGCGTAGACCGTGCGCCAAGACGTCATGACTGCGGCGGCCGCCCACATGGGCGACGAACCCTACGCCGCACGCGTCACGTTCCAGCGGCCAGGCGAGCGTCGTGACGTCTGAGTACTGCTGCATCTACATCCTCTCTGGAGCGCGTCGTCGATAGCGGCAAACTTGGGCTGGCGAGAGTCGGGTACCAGGTCGGTCGACCTACCGTGCTGCGGTGGTCGAGCTAACGCGCTGCGAGACGTTATGAAGGACGTCGGACGCGGGCGCGCGTAAGGTGTGCCGCATGCGCGGTGCCGGGCCGGCGATGGAAAAGGGTACGCGTCACCCCGTTCCATGTCAAGCACCGGACGCGTGATTATGCGGCTGTATTCAGCCGTACAGGACGGTATTCTCTAGCCGAGCGACCTAGGTTCTCAAGACCACCGCGCTGTCAGGTGCGCGTCACCCGGCTGCCCGCGCGGCGCGCCGGCGACCGAGGGCGGCGAGCAGCGGCGGGGCGAAAAGCGCCAACGCGGCGATTATTAACAGCGTTAGCGACAACGGCCGCGTGAGGAACACCGAGTAGTCGCCCTGACTGATGGCCATGGCCCGCCTGAACTGCGCCTCGGCCATCGGGCCGAGGATCATGCCGATGACCGCCGGCGCCACCGGGAAGCCGTGCCGGCGCATGAGGAAGCCGATGAACCCGATCACGTAAAGCGCGATGAGGTCGACCACCGAGTTCGACAGGCTGTAGGTGCCGAGCGTGGCGAACACCAGGATGCCGCCGTACAGCAGCGGCCGCGGGATCGCCAACAGGCGCACCCAGATCCCCACCAGCGGCAGGTTGAGCACCAGCAGCATGAAGTTGCCGATGTAGAGGCTGGCGATGAGCCCCCAGACGAGGTCGGGCTCGCGTGAGAAGAGCAGCGGGCCCGGCTGTAGGCCGAACTGCTGGAACGCCGCCAGCATTATGGCGGCGGTCGCCGAGGTCGGCAGGCCGAGCGTGAGCAGCGGGACCAGCACGCCGGCCGCCGCGGAGTTGTTGGCCGCTTCGGGCCCGGCCACGCCCTCGATGGCGCCCTTGCCGAACTCCTCCTTGTGGCGGGACAACCGCTTCTCGATGGCGTAGGAGAGGAAGGTGGGGATCTCGGCGCCGCCGGCCGGCAACGCGCCGAACGGGAAGCCAAGGAAGCTTCCCCGCAACCACGGCCGCCACGACCTGCCCCACTCCGAGCGGTTCATCCAGATACTGCCCTTGATCGGCTCGATGTGCGCCTTGCCGTGGCGCTGGCGCGAGGCGACGTAGAACGTCTCCCCCACCGCGAACAGGCCAACGGCCACGATCACGACGCTGATGCCGTCGAGCAGCTGGAGGCTGCCAAGCGTATAGCGGGCCTGGCCGGTCTGCACGTCGATGCCGATGAGGCCGAGCGCGAGGCCGAAGACCAGGCTGGTCATGCCGCGCAGCACCGACGAGCCGAGCACCGAGGTTACCGTCGTGAACGCCAGGATCATCAGCGCGAAGTAGTCGGCCGGGCCGAACTTGAGGGCCAGCTGCACCATCACCGGCGCCACGAAGGTGAGCGCCACGGTCGCGATGGTGCCGGCGACGAACGAGCCGATCGCGGCGGTGGCAAGCGCGGCGGCGCCGCGGCCACGCCGCGCCATCTGGTTGCCCTCCACGGCGGTGATTATCGACGCGCTCTCCCCCGGCGTGTTGAGCAGGATCGAGGTGGTCGAGCCGCCGTACATGCCGCCGTAGTAGATGCCGGCGAACATGATGAACGAGCCGACCGGGTCGAGGCCGTAAGTCACCGGCAGCAACAGGGCGACAGTGAGCGCCGGCCCGATGCCAGGCAGGATGCCGACGACGGTGCCGAGCGTGACGCCGACGAACGCCCACAACAGGTTGGAGAAGGTGAGGGCGACGCTGAAACCGTGTAGCAGCGCCTCGAGGGTCTCCACGTCTCAGTCGCCCAGCGCCATGCTCACAGCGGCAGTATGCCGGCGGGCAGCGTGAGGTCGAGCAGCCGCGTGAAGGAGAGGTAGGCCACCAGCGACAGTGCCAGGCCGATGCCGAGGTCGCGGACGATGCTGCGGCTGCCGAACGCCAAGGCGACCGAGGCGAAGATAAGCGTGGCGGCAAGCACGAAGCCGGCGGGCTCCATGAGCGCCGCCCCAAGCGCCAGGCCGGCCACGATGACCAGCACCGGACGCAGGTTGTCGCGCGCCAGCAGGTCGACGTCTTCACCCGCTTCGGGCGGGGCCCGCCGCCCGCGCAGCGCCTCGATGAGCAGGAGCACCCCACACAGCAGCGCCGCTCCCGCTACCAGGTAGGGGAAGAAGCGGGGCCCGATGCGGGAGTACACCGGCAAAACGCGGATGGCGCCGGCGCCCACCATGAGGTAGGCGCCGTAGCCGATCAGTGCCAGCGCGAGCAGCGCGTCGCCGACAGCGACGCGGCTCGTCCAGGAGCCGCCGGCCCCGCCCTCGCCGGCGTCCACTCGAGCTAGTTGTCCTCGACCAGGCCGATGCCGACGAGCACGTCGCGCACGCGCTCGAGCTCGCTGGCTAGGTAGGCGTCGAACTCGTCGCCACCCATGTAGGCGTCGAGCCAGTTGTTCTGCTCGAGGGCGGCCTGCCACTCGTCGCTGGCGACGAGCGCGTCGACGGTGGCGACAAGCGCGTCACGCTGCTCGGCGGACAGGTTTGGTGCGGCGACGACGCCGCGCCAGTTGGCGATGTCGAGCTCGACGCCCTGCTCCATCAGCGTGGGCGCGTCGATGCCTTCGATGCGCTCGGGCGAGGAGATCGCCAGCACGCGCAGTTCGCCCGCTTCGATCTGGCCGGCCCACTCGGAGTAGCCGGAGACGCCGGCGGCGACCTGACTGCCCAGGATGGCCGCGAGTGCCTCGCCGCCGCCGGAGTACGGGATGTAGTTGATGGCGGCCGGGTCGACCCCTACCTCTTCGGCCAGCAAGCCGACGAGGATGTGGTCGATGCCACCGGCCGAGCCGCCCGCGAACGCGACGGCTCCTGGGTCTTCCTGGAAGGCGGCGATGAGGTCGTCGAGCGTCTGGTGCGGCGAGGCGGCCGGCACGACGACGACCTCGTACTCGGCGGTGAGCCTGGCGATCGGCGTGCTCTGGTCGAGCCCTACCGGGGCGTCGTTGGTGAGGATCGAACCGACCATCACCAGGCCCATGATCATGAGGATGTCGCCGTTGCCGCTCTCGCTGGAGGCGAGCTGCGCCAGGCCGATGGTGCCGCCGGCGCCGGGGACGTTGAACACTTCCACCTGGTCGACGACGCCGGCGTCGCGCAGCGCGGCCTGCATTGCCCTGGCGGTACCGTCCCAGCCGCCGCCGGGCCCTGCCGGCGCCATGATGCGAAGCGCGTCGACCTGGGCCGTGGCCATGCCGGCCAGCGCGAACAGCGCCAGGCCGAGCAGGAGCGAGCGGATGCGTTGAATGGTGATTAGCCTCATTGACATCTCCTCCCGTGCATCCGCGCTCGGCGACGTACGCCAGGAGCGCGGTTTGTTGGTCAGGTCACGATACAGCAACCGCCTGCGGCGCAAGCGGCGCGATGCGATCGAGCACCAGCTTGTACTCGTAGGCGTCGCTGAGGGCGCCGTACGACGCGTCGATGATGTTGGTGCTGGCGCCCACGGTGGTCCACTGACGGAGCCCGTCGCTCATCTCCACTTGCACGCGCACCACGCTCGAGGTGCCCTTCTCCGGCCCCGAGAGCACCCGTACCTTGTAGTCGATGAGCTCTACGTCGACCAGCGTCGGGTAGAAGGCAGTAAGCGCCTTGAGCAGTGCGCGGTCGAGCGCACTGACCGGGCCGTCCCCCGCGGCCGCGGTGTGCTCCAGCCGCCCGCCGACCTCGACCCTCACCGTCGCCTCGCTCACGGGGTCGCGGCTGTCGTCCCCCTTGTCGATGGTCACCTTGAAGCCGTGAAGGCGGAAGTACGGCTGGTACGAGGCGCTCATCTTCCTGGCCAGCAGCTGGAAGCTGGCCTCGGCGCCTTCAAACGCATATCCGCGGTCCTCGAGCTCCTTGATGCGCGCCACCACTTCACGGGCGTCGCTGTCGAATTCTCCGTTGGCGGACGAGTCGAGGGCCTGCAGCACGGCGTCTGCTGCCGCGACGTGGCCGAGCTCGGCGAACTTCGCCAACACGTTGGCCCGGCCCGACTGGTCGGAGACGAGCACCCGACGGCGGCTGCCGACGGCCTCTGGCGCGACGTGCTCGTAGGTAGCGGGAAGCTTGTTCACCGCCGCGACGTGGACCCCCCCTTTGTGGGCGAAGGCGGCGTCGCCGACGTACGGCGCCCGCAGGTTGGGCACCAGGTTGGCGCGCTCGTCGACGAAGCGGGAGAGCTCCCGCAGGCCAGCCACGCTCTGCGGCTGCGGACGCCGCAGCTTGAGCGCGAGGTTCGCGACGACACTTATGAGGTTGGCGTTGCCGCAACGCTCGCCGTAGCCGTTGACCGTGCCCTGCACGTGCGCGGCGCCTGCGGCGACGGCGGCAAGGCTGTTGGCCACGGCCAGCTCGGCGTCGTTGTGGGCGTGCACGCCGACCGGCACCGCGGCCAGTCCCACGACCTCGGCCACGCGCCGCCCGACCGTGTCAGGCAGGCTGCCGCCGTTGGTGTCGCACAGCACCAAGCGGTCGGCGCCCCCGTCGAGCGCGGCCCGCAGGGTGGCGAGGGCGTAAGCGGCGTCGGCGGCGTAACCGTCGAAGAAGTGCTCCGCGTCGTAGATGACGAACCTGCCGCGTGACTTCAGGTAGGCAACCGACGAGCTGATCATCGCGAGGTTCTGCTCGAGGGTCGCCCCAAGGGCCTCGGTGACGTGCAGGTCCCACGACTTGCCGAAGATGGTGACGACCGGGGTCTCGGCGTCAAGCAGCGCCGTAAGGTTGGCGTCGTCCTCGGGCGCGGCGTCCTTGTGGCGCGTGCTGCCGAAGGCCGCCAGGCGGGCGCGCTCGAGCGGCACGTCCTTCATCGCCGCGAAGAAGCGCACGTCCTTGGGGTTCGAGCCCGGCCATCCGCCCTCGATGTAGTCGACCCCGAAGGCGTCGAGCCGCTTCGCGATGGCGACCTTGTCCTCACTCGTCAGTTGCACGTCCTGACCCTGCGAGCCGTCACGCAGGGTGGTGTCGTAGATCTCGACCGCTAGGCCGGCCGCTAGGTCGGTGCTCACGCGACCGGAGCGGTCATGGCCGCCTTCTTCTCGGGCCGATCGTCGGCCGTGCGCACCTGCCCGGCGACGAGCTTGTTGAGCACGTCGACGTAGGCCTTGGCCGAGGCCTCGACGACGTCGGTGGAGAGCCCGCGCCCCTGGATGAGCCGCGCCTCGTTGCGCACCCTTATCGTCACCTCACCGAGCGCGTCCTTACCAGAGCCGACGCTGCGCAGCTCGTATGAATCGAGCACAAGCGGCACGCCGGTGAGCGCTTCGAGCGCGTGATAGACGGCGTCGACCGGGCCGTCACCGGTGGCGGCAACGGTCTCGGCGCCGGTGTCGGTCTCGAGGCAGACGGTAGCAACGGGGGTCAGGAACGTACCCGACTGGAACTGCACGAAGCGCAGTTTGTAGGTCTCGGTCACCCGGCCCGCCTCGTTGTCCATGAGCGCGCTTATGTCTTCGTTGGTTACCAGGCTCTTGCGGTCGCAAAGCTCCTTGAAGCTCGTGAACACGGCGTTGAGCCGCTCGTCTGACACGTCGGCGTAGCCGAGGTCAGTAAGCGTCTTGCGTAACGCCCGGCGCCCGGAGTGCTTGCCCATCACCAGCACGCCGGCGTCGCGCCCGACCAGCTCGGCGTTCATTATCTCGTAGGTCTCGCGGTGCTTGATGACGCCGTCCTGGTGGATGCCGGCCTCGTGGGAGAAGGCGTTCTCCCCCACTATGGCCTTGTTGGCCGGCACCATCATGCCGGTGTGGCGAACTACCAGCTTGCTTACCCGGGCGATCTCGCGGGTGTTGATGCCGATCTCGACCCCGTAGTGGTCGGCCCTTGTGTAGAGCGCCATGGCGCACTCCTCGAGGGAGGTGTTGCCGGCGCGTTCGCCGATGCCGTTGATGGTCGCCTCGATCTGGGTCGCGCCATTCTCGACCGCCGCCAGACTGTTGGCTACCGCCAGGCCGAGGTCGTCGTGGCAGTGCGTGGAGATGCGCACGCCGGCCGCCTCTGGCACGTTGGCGAAGATCGACTTGATGAGCGCTCCGTACTCGTTGGGCGTGCCGTAGCCGGTGGTGTCGGGGACGTTGACGGTGTTCGCCCCCGCCGCGATGGCCGTCCTCACCAGCTGGTAGACGAACGCGGGGTCGGCGCGCATGCAGTCTTGAGCGCTGAACTCGACCTCGTCGGCGAACTGCTTGGCGTAGCGCACGGTGCGGTCGGCGATGACCAGCACCTCGTCGCGGGTCTTGCGCAGCATGTGCTCGAGGTGCACGTCGCTGGCGCTGGTGAAGATGTGGATCATCGGCCTGGCACTGGCGGCCACCGCCTGCGCGGCGCGGTCGATGTCGCCCTCGTGCGTGCGGGCGAGGGCGCAGATTATCGGCCCTTCGACCTCGCGGGCGATGGTGCTGACGCACTCGAAGTCACCCTGGCTGGTGATCGGGAAGCCGGCCTCGATTACGTCGACGCCGAGGCGCGCAAGGGCTTGGGCGATCTCGAGCTTCTGCGCGGTGTTGAGCGCGACACCGGGACTCTGCTCGCCGTCGCGAAGGGTGGTGTCGAAGAACCGTACGTAGCCCACGGTCTTACCCCTCTTCCTGCCGGATGAACGGCATCATCTTGCGCAGGCGGCGGCCCACCTCGGCCACCTCGGTCTGCGCGGCGTTGTTCCTTCCTGTGCGCAGCGTGGGCTGGCCCACCTGGTTCTCGAGCAGGAACGACCTCGCGAACGAGCCCGACTGCACGTCACGCAGGATCGCGCGCATCTCCTGCCTCACCTCGTCGGTGACGATGCGCGGCGCGGTGACGTAGTCGCCGTACTCGGCCGTGTTCGAGATCGAGTTGCGCATCTTCTCGAAGCCGCCCTCATAGATGAGGTCGACGATGAGCTTCATCTCGTGCACGCACTCGAAGTAGGCGATCTCGGGCTGATATCCAGCCTCGACCAGCGTCTCGAAGCCCGCCGTCATGAGCGCGGTTACCCCGCCACAAAGGACCGTCTGCTCACCGAACAGGTCGGTCTCCGTCTCCTCCTTGAACGTGGTTTCCAGCACCCCGCCGCGGGTGCCGCCAATGGCCTTGGCGTAAGCCAGAGCGCGCTGCATGGCCGTGCCCGTCGCGTCCTGGTGGATGGCTACCAGGCACGGCACGCCGGCGCCCTCCTGATAGGTGCGCCGCACCAGGTGGCCGGGCCCCTTCGGCGCGATCATGAAGCAGTCGACGCCACGCGGTGGAGTGATCTGGTGGAAGTGGACGTTGAAGCCGTGCGCGAACAGCAGCGCGTCGCCCTCGGCCAAGTGGGGCTCGATCGCTTCGCGGTAGACGGCGCCCTGGGTCTCATCAGGCAGCAGGATCATCACCAGGTCACCGGCCTTGGCGGCCTCGGCGACCTCCATCACGCGTAGCCCGGCCTTCTCCGCCTCGGCCCATGACTTCGACGAGCGGCGTAGCCCAACGACCACGTCGAGGCCCGACTCCTTGGCGTTGAGGGCGTGGGCGTGGCCTTGCGAGCCGTAGCCGATAACGGCGATGGTCTTGCCGGCGAGGTGCTCGAGGTTCGCGTCGCTGTCGTAGTAGATGGTCGCCATTGTTTGGGTTCTCCAGAGGTATTTCGCGAGGGGTTCGAAGGTTGCTTGGTCGGGGGTGGGAATGGGGCGAGCGTTACGCCGCGTGCACCCGGCCGCCAGCTGGCCTCTCGCCTTCCTCTTGAGAACCACCTTGTTCAGTGCGTACCTGCTCGGTTCGTACCTGTTCGGTGCGTGCCTGCTCGGTTCGTTCCAGAGCGACCATGCCGGTGCGGATGAGTTCGACGATGCCGTACTGCCGCATCTGGGCGATGAACGCATCCATCTTGTTGGCGTTGCCAGTGACCTCGAAAATCAAGGCCGAACGCGCGACGTCCACGATGCGCGCGCGGAAGTCCTGGGCGATCTGCCGGATCTCGACGCGGTCGTCAGGCGTGCGCACGGCGACCTTGATGAGCATCAGTTCGCGGTCGACGAAGCTCGAGCCGCTGTGGTCGATGACGGTGATCACGTCGATGAGCTTCTGCAGCTGCTTCTCGACCTGTTCGACGGTGGCATCCTCGCCGCTGACGACGAAGGTGGTGCGGCTAAGGCCCGGTTTCTCGGTCTGGGCTACTGACAGCGACTCGATGTTGTAGCCGCGGCGCGCGAACAGGCTGGCGATGCGCAGCAACACGCCGGGGCGGTCGCGGACCGTTACCGACAGCACGTGACGGTGGGTCATACGACCACCGGCTCTTCCTCGCGCTTGCTTACTGGCTCTTCGTCAGGCTCCTGATCGCCGATGATCATCTCGTCCACGCCGGCACCGGCGGGGATCATGGGCCACACCTTCTCGGCCTCATAGACCAGGAAGTTGAGCAGCACCGGCTTCTTCTTCGCGAGCGCCTCGGGTATTACACGCGCGGCCGTCTCGCGGTCGAAGACGTTGTGACCCTCGATCCCGTAGGCCTCGGCGAGCTTGGCGAAGTCCGGGTTGGAGTCAGCGAGGTAGATCTCGCTGTAGCGCTCGGCGTGGAACAGCTCCTGCCACTGCCTGACCATGCCGAGCACGCCGTTGTTGGCGATCGCGATCAGGATGGGCAGGCGATGCTTGGCGATGGTGGCGAGCTCCTGGATGTTCATCTGGATGCTGCCGTCGCCGGCCACGCAGACGATCTGCTCGCCGGGCCTCGCGAACGCGGCGCCGATC
>Ga0075530_1001406_pt1 | contig 11500 bp, 5 predicted proteins | sample NGEPerD_2_FD_75101 | JGI IMG/M metagenome (GOLD analysis project Ga0075530, IMG submission 75101) | Arctic peat soil microbial communities from the Barrow Environmental Observatory site, Barrow, Alaska, USA - NGEE PermafrostL1-D | ecosystem: Environmental > Terrestrial > Soil > Wetlands > Peat ...
GAAAAAAAAGTCACTTTATTTTCATCAGCTATCACTATTGGAAATTGACCATCGTTAGATTGGGTAGCAGCTCGAAGTTCGGCAATAGCTCTTTTGAGAGCTCCCCTAGCTTCACTTTCAATCATAAGACTATTTTGAACAAAAGCATTATTAATAAAAATATCTTTTTGAAAAGTAGTTAAAATCACCATTAACCCTGTAAAGAGACCTATGGCAATAATAGTCTCTACTAAAGTAAAACCTTTTTGCTGAATTATTTTAATCATATTTATTTTCTTTGCTAAGTCATTTGTTCTAATTAAATCGGCTCTAAAAAGATATTGTATTCTTGCCAGACATCGTTTATTTCCATATCCGAAAGATATGGAGTATACCCAGAACGAGTAACACTTATCTCCTGTAAACCAGTACTTAATCCTTGAAAATAAGCTTGCCCAGGTGGAGTACAAGTAGTTTTAAAAGTTAACCCAACATCAGAAATGTTTGGAGTTACAAGATTGTCAGCTGTTTGAAGAAATACTTTATAGCGAATGTATCGATCACCATTATGAATTGGGTTTATTGTTTCATTTGAAATTAAATAATAAGATGAATTTGTTCCATCAGGACCTAGAAAATTCCAAGTAGTGGTGGCTGAATCGTTACCAGAAGCAAGCTGTAAACGAACACTCCCTACTCCTGTTGAGGTAGCTTGATCAACAGGAGAAAAACGAACAGAATCATATTCTGTACTAGTCGCTCCAGTATCAAAAATTGAAGACACAATATCTCCAACTGGAAGATAGTAACCTAAAGAGTAACGTAGTTTGATTTCGCCTGGAGTGCTTGTGAAATCAATATTTCCATCCGAATCAGCAAATTTTTTTTCATTACTAAATAAAACTTGACCAGAACCTTCTGACCAGTCAGTTTGATTAAAAAAACCTTGACTAGTAGTAAGAGTTTGGCTATTAATAATCACTTCTGCTCCAGATAAAGGTAACCCCGTAACAGAATCATGAACAGCTACTAATAAACCACTAGGATTTTTGGCTGTCGCTGTTAGACTAATCTGAACTTCAGAATCTGGTGAAACCAATAGGGGAATAAAAGAAGAAGAACCAGCCAAAAACCATGAGCTCGTAGTCGCCAAGGAAAAACGATAAGTATCCCATTCTAAATCAGGCAAATCAATTAAACCAGCCGAGTCCGAAGTAAGTATTTGATTATATTTATAGATATCAGGAGTTTGACCAATCTTTTTTTGGCCGACAATTTGCACTGGAACTCCAGACACTGGAGAACAAATATTATCGATTACCTTAACCCCCAAATGACTCAACTTATCTATAGCAAAACTTATTTGAGTAACTTTACCAGCCGAAACCGTAGCTAAAGGAACAAAAGGATTCGGATTTTGAACAGATATTTCATAAGTGCTTTCTGAAGAATAACCTTCTTTTGTAATGGCGATCTCATAAGCCAATTCAGCTGGAAGAATACCAATCAACTGGAAAACACCATTATTATCAGTCACTTCATTAACTGACATTGGACTATTTTCAATTAAAACATTTGCCTGAGAGACTGGATCACCATTGGAATTAAAAACATTTACAAACAAAGCCCCATTGCCAGTCGATGTTTCTAAGTTTTTAGGAGCAATCGTAGTAAAAATACTTTGAGGTGAAAAAACTCCTACCCCACAATCTAAACATTCAATATCTATCTGCATTTGTTTGTAGTCCTCACCAGCCGAATCATGTTGAGTAGTACTGTTCATAGTTCCATCAAAAGGATCATCAATATTCCGGATACTGGTCGTCAACTTAAACGAAAAACCACCTCTCGTCAGATTTTGTTCACGAGGAATAGGACCGACAGGGGCACCCAAAATAATCCCCACCTGCTGGTATGGTAAATTACGAGCAATTTCAATTTGTTCATTAGCCAAAAGCATCGCATCAGTTTTTACCCGAGCCGACCGAACAACTTTAATCACTGAAACAAATCCCCCATAAACACCAAAACAAACAATAGACAAAATAACAGCTCCGATTAAAATTTCAATCAAAGTAAAACCCTGTTGTTTATTAGATTTAATTTTAAAAAAATAAGACATAATAACAGTTAACATTCGCTATTGCCTAAGATAAATTAATTCCTCTTCAGGCCGTTTTTTTATTCTTAATCTCCAGCTCCCAAAATAGATTTCTTTTATTTAATCGCTGTGGTTAATGAATACATTGGTCCAATCATCGCCACAACAAAAAATCCAACTAAAGTACCAATAAACACCATTAAAAGTGGTTCAATAATAGTAGAAAGATTTTTAGTAGCTTGATCTATTTCTCCTTCATAAAAAATTGCCCCCCGTTCCAACATTTGAGGTAAATTACCTGTTTCTTCTCCTACTTCTGAAAGTTCAGCCACAAAAATTGGAAAAAGTTTTTCTTGACTCCCAAAGACTGCCGACAATAAAATACCCTTTTGAATACTAATAATTGCTCCCTCCATAATGGGTTGATAAAGTGAATTTTGAACAACATTACCGGTAATTTTAATAGAGTCAGTCATACTCACTCCAGCCGTAATTAAAGATGAAATAGTTCTCATAATAACAGCTGAATTATATTCTCGTACTAAATTACCAAAAACAGGTAATTTAAAAATAGTATGATCTAAAATCCTTTTACCCTTTTTTGTTCTAATAAACAAACCAACAAGAGTAATCATGGTGATTACTCCAGAAATAAACATCAAATAATGAACTTTTAGAAAATCACTCAAACCAATTACTATTCTAGTAGAAAAAGGCAACTGAACTTTAAAATCTTTAAAAGTAGCCGTCAAAGTAGGAACCATAAAAATCATCATTAAAACACCAATAACAATTATCAACAAAAGAATAATCGTCGGGTAGATCATTGCCCCAACAATTTTTCGTCGTAATTCATAAGTTTTAGACATCTGTTCTTTGATAATAGCCAAAGAACCAGCCAAATTACCAGATTCCTCACCAGCCCCAACCATAGCCGAAAAAACTGGCGGAAAAATACTGGGATAAGAACTAAGAGCCTGACTAAAACTTTCACCAGCTGTAACTTTTTTCAGTAAATCTTTGATTATACTTTTAAAATATAACTGAGTAGTTTGTCGTTCCAATACTTCCAAAGAGCGTGACAGCGTTAGTCCAGCCGAAATCATTGAGCTTAAATTACTAGCAAATATTATTTTATTTTTTAATTTTACTCTTTTAAAAATACGACTAAGGAAATTAATCCGAGAAGAGGACTTATGAATACCTTCTGCGAAAAATAGAGCCAAACCTTCAGTTCGCAATTCACGAGCCAAAGTTAATTTATCTGAAGATTCTCTAACTCCTTCAATTATTCCCCCGTCAGTTTTTTTTGCTTTTATTTTAAATAACATAATATTTAAGTTGAAAATTTAGCCGAGAATATAAATTAAAAGTAAATTTATTAAATTTGAAATTTATTTTTTTATTTCCTTATTCAGAAACAACTCGCAAAACTTCTTCAAGAGTTGTTATTCCCTGAGCCGCCTTAAAAATACCATCTTCAATCATAGCCATCATTCCATCTTTTTTAGCTTGTTTTTCTATTTCCTCAGCCGATGCCCCCTTGATAATTAATTCCTTAATAGACAATGTTAGAGGCATAACTTCATGAATCCCTACTCGACCAGAATAACCATCTTCTGATTCTTCAGATTTAATATTTTTGTAAAAAGGAAGATCTTCCCAAGTCTCTTTTTGTCCAATAATATTTTCTACCTTTAAACTTTGCAAAATTCTTTCCATATCAACACGTCCAGATAAATTTTTTAGTTCAGCTTTAGATAGAATATATTTTTTCTTAGATTTACATAATTTTCTAACCAATCGCTGAGCCACAATTATTTTTATAGTCGAAACCAAAAGAAAAGGTTCAACTCCTATATCAAGCATACGGGGCATTGTCCCCGCAGCGGAATTTGTATGCAATGTAGATAAAACCAAATGACCAGTTAGGGCGGCATTGATAGCTAAGCTGGCGGTTTCAGCGTCTCTGATTTCCCCCACCATAATAATATCTGGATCTTGACGTACTAAAGAACGCAAACCATTAGCAAAAGTCATTCCAATATCTGGTTTTACTTGTGTCTGACTAATACGAGGAATTTGATACTCAATCGGATCCTCAATAGTAGAAATATTTACATCGGGCGTATTTAAAATCTCCAATAAAGTATAAAGGGTTGTTGATTTACCTGAACCAGTTGGACCGGTTACTAAAATCATACCAGTAGTCCCACGAGTAGCCTGATGTAATTGTTCTAATGATTCCCCGTGGAAACCTAATCCCTCTAAAGTAAAACCACGAACAGCTTCTGGCAAAAGACGCATTACCACTTTTTCACCATAATAAGTTGGTAAAATAGAGACTCGAAAAGCCACATTCTGGTCGGCCATTTCTATTTTGAAACGTCCATCTTGTGGTAAGCGTTTTTCATCTAAACGTAAATTAGATAAAACTTTAATACGAGCAATGATTCCCGCGGCCACCTTACGAGGTAAAGTCATGGCATCATGTAAAATACCATCTATTCGATAACGAACCACTAATTCTTTTTCGTAGGTTTCAATATGAATATCAGAAGCTTTTTGTAAAATAGCATGAGATAAAAGAGTTTCCACAATTCTAACAATGGGTAAATCTTCCGCTAATTTTTTTAAATCAGTTTCACTGCCTGGTTCTTCACCATCTTCTAAAGAAACAGACTTCAAACCCAAAGATTCCTTTTGGATAATATCTCCAAACTCCGCCTTTAAACTTTTTTGGTACTGAACAAGGGTTTTTTTGATAGACTCCTCATCGGTCAAACGGGGTAAAATACGCAAACCGGAACTTTTTTTAATAAACTCAATTGCCTCCAAATCTTGTGGGTCAAGCATTGCCACCTCCAACCCTCTCTCGTTTTTCCCAAAAGAAACAATATTATGTTTGCGGGCAATTGGTTCTGGGATTAAAAATAAAATATCTTTATCAATTTTTTCATTTTTCAAATCAACAAAAGGAATACCCAACAAATAGGCACTAACTCGCCGAAAATCATCTTCAGAAAGTTTACCTTCGCTAATCAAAACTTCAGACAAAGTTTTATTTTGTTCAACAGCCAAAGCTTGAGCTTTTTTGATATCTTCTAGTGATACTAATTTAGTATCAGTTAAAAATTTAATTAATTCTGTAAAATCAATATTCATTACTAACTATTATAGCATCAATCCTCTAAACCCAAATACAAAAATCAGTGAATAACTTAAAAATAACTAACGAATATTTTTTACACAAAAAAGCCGGACTAAACCGGCTTTTTTTAAAAAACTATTTTTTAAGAGGGACAGTAAGTCGCCGACAAGACCATCGCTCGTTTTTCTCTCTCGTCACAAACAGCGGTTACCACCTTAGAACTACTATGTAAGACCGAACCAGACTGTCTAAAACCATTAGAGCTATCATTTCTACCGCAAGCCACATTGGCTGACATTAAAACAGAGTTGTTTGAACTAGAAACCTTACCAGAAGAGTAATAGTCAATTTCATCCTTAACTCCCGGTTTAAAATTGAATGTAACATCAGAAGTCACATTAGCTGAAACTGGGACCGGGTAGTCATCGGTATTATTTTCATTAGTGGTCTTGTAACATTTTGTCGTCCATTTTTCGTTCTTGTTTTCAATTCTTCCAGATAACCGATAGGCAATACAGCGATATTGCTGACAACTAGCAAAAGAACCTATACCACCCGCGACAGGAGTCTGCCAAGTAGCATAACCAAAATAATCAGAAGTTAGAACCTTACCAGTCCCCTGAGTTCCATTAACGATTTGTAGAGAAGTTGTCTTAAGGGTTCCAGCAACATCCAATTTGGCTGTTGGGTTAGTTGTTCCAATACCTACATTATAAGAAATAGAATCTGGATAAAGCTTACTCCCAGACAAAGTCCAGTTAATAGCATTAGAAGAACCATTATCTGCACAAGTAACTGAGCCATTAGCATCAACCCCTTGAATAGATTGCCCAATCGGACAAGAAGCCGACAATCTCTTTTGAACATTGTTGAAATCAATAGAAATTGTACCAGTATTAGTAATTGTAGTTGGACTTAAAATAATTCCACTATTATTATTGGTAGTAATAGAAACATTACCACCAGTAGAAGGAAGAGCCTGCCAAGTAGCATTACCAGAAGCATCAGAAGCAGTTAGAACTTTACCAATACCTGGATTACCACCAGCAATCTTTACAACTCCCATGACTAAAACTCCACCATTAACCCCTAATTTATAAGTAGAAGATACACCATTTGGGTCCATTCCAATACCTACCTGTTCCTCACTGTTTCTTAAAAGAAAAGATGGTACCCAATTTGAACCATCATAACGAAGAGTTCCATCAAGAACTCCGGCTGGTAATGAAACACCAGTAGTTCCCACCGCCTGGCATTCAACTGTTCCATCAATATTTATCTTTTTAATCGCTGAAGTATTACTACAAGAAGCAGACAATCTCTTTTGAACATTGTTGAAATCAATAGAAATTGCGCCAACTGAAGTAACAGGATTAGGAGTTAGAGTAATACCGATTCCTGGGGTAAGATTTACAGGATTATTGTTGTTAGTAGGAAGTTCCTGCCAAGTAGCATAACCAAAATAATCAGAAGTTAGAACTTTACCAACCCCCGCGTCAGCTTGAATCTTTAATTTCGTCGTTTGAATAATTCCCTTAACATCTAAATCAGCCGCGGGATCATTTGTTCCAATGCCTACCTTACCAGAAGACCGATAAACATTACCAGCGGAATTAGCGGTCCAAAGACTCGTTCCACTGTTGGCTAAAGTTGCCCAATTAGCGTTTCCAAGCGAATCGGAAGTCAAAACCTTACCCATTCCTTGGTTACCATTAACTAACTTAAATGATCCCTTTACATCCAAAGTCGCCTTTGGTGAAGCATTATTAATACCAATCTCAGTTCCAGTGTTGGTCAACAAAGAATTTGAAACCAAATTATTGGAATTATTAAAGACTAAAGTTTGACCAAAAGTTCCTACTGGTAATGAAACACCAGTGGTTCCTACTGCCTGACATTCAACTGTTCCATCAATATTTATCTTTTTAATCGCTGAAGTATTACTACAAGAAGCCGACAATCTCTTTTGAACATTGTTAAAATCAATAGAAATTGTCCCAACTGAAGTAACAGGATTAGGAGTTAGAGTAATACCGATTCCTGGAGTAAGATTTACAGAACCATTGTTGCTAGTTGGAGTCTGCCAAGTAGCATTACCACTAGCGTCAGTAGAAGTTAGAACCTTGCCATTAGCAGGATTACCGCCAGCAATTTTTATAACTCCCATGACTAAAACTCCACCATTAACCCCTAATTTATAAGTAGAAGATACGCCATTTGGATCCATTCCAATACCTACCTGTTCCTCACTGTTTCTTAAGAGAAAAGATGGTACCCAATTTGAACCATCATAACGAAGAGTTCCATCAAGAACTCCAGTTGGTAATGAAACACCACCATTTCCGCCTTGACCTAGAGAATCGCCGGCAACACAATGATTACCGTCTTGATCACAGTAAAAACGAGCTCCGATCGCTCCCTCAACATCAACTTTCAAAACTTGTTCACCAGTGCTTGGGCGAAGAGTTCCAACTCCAAGTTTGCCATCAACAAAAAGGTTTGTTAATGAACGCAAACCTCCAGCAATAAAAGCTCCCCATTTAATTTGACCAGCGGAGGTAGTTTCCACAAATTTGGCACAAACAGGATTACTTCGGTCACAATTTTGAGGAGTAATAGAATCATCAATCGCTACCGCCGAAACACCAACTGCTCCAGCCAAAGCGCCAAAAACAATCAAAACCTTAAAAACAAATGGTATTTTTGTCATATAATTATAATAATTAGTTAAATAATAAGAAAAAAGTTAGAGAATATAGCTATTTTTGAGGATTTTAAACCTTAGACCTTTATAATGACAAACCCTACCATTTATTATAAAAATATGCAAGGTTTCCAGAAAACCCAAAACAAATTCTCTCTCTCAAAAAAAACTGCCATGATGGCAGTTTTTTTTGAGAGAGAGAATAGAAATTTTATTTAGGGATTAAAATTAGCACAAACTACATTCAAATTCATCGCTCGTTTGTCTCTGTTGTCACAAATAGCATTTGTTGTTAGTGAACTATTCTGTAGAATTACTCCGCTTCCGTCTTTATACCCATCTGTGCCATCATTATTACCACAAGCCACGCTAGATGACATTAAAATAGTACCAGTTGGGCAAATAAACCTACCAACTGAATAATAATCAGTTCCATCTGATAAAGTTCCTGTAAAAGTAAAATATGAATTGCTAATTTCAGTAGTAGCCTCAACTGATGCTAAATTACCAGGATCATAGCTTGAGGTTGTATTGTAACATTTAGAAATCCAAGCATCAGCAGGCTTATAACCTCTACAACGATAATACTTAAAAGTAGGAGTAGTAGGAGTAACAGTTGTTCCACCAGTCGCAGGAGTTGCCCAAGTGAAAGATCCATCTCCGTCAGATCTTAGATATTGATTAGTCGTTCCGTTGCCTAATACGTTTAAATCAATAGCTGAGATAGAATTATCAGTAATTGTGCCTGCTGTACCACCAGATACAGCACTTAGTGTCGCTAAGGAACCCAGACCAAGAGAAATTCTAGCACTAGCTGGTGTTTGCCAACGAATGTAATTATCGTTTCCGATTTCAACGGCAAAATGTGTGGCGGGTGCGGCTGTTACACTAGCTGTTGTTTTGAAATAATTAGCAACCACATATCCGCCTGCACTACGCTGGACAATAGTATTATTGCTCGCGGCCACACTAGACTGGGCGCCATCCAAAAGATCAGCATTTAAGTTTGTAACTAAGACAGTATCTGCCCAAGATGTAGCGTTTAGTGTCCCAGTAATATTAGTATTACCATTAACATTAAGCTTGTAGGTTCCAAGGTTGGTTGTCCCTATCCCTACATTACCAATATTTCGATAAATATCAGTTCCATTTGTCGCTGTTGTCCAAAGACTTGTTCCAGTAGTTCCAGCGGGAGTTGCCCAAGTAGCCAAACCATCAGCATTAGAAGTTAGAACCTTGTTGGCTCCCTCGGTGCCATTTTTGTAATAAAGAGGATTATTGATGGTAGTATTCATCTCTGTTGTTTCTGGATAAGGAAAATTAATATTAATTGTGCTTAAATAAGAATTATTAAAATAATATAAACCAGAAAGAGAATCAATTGAGAAAGATGGCACAGAGAGTAAATACCAACCACCCGTTAAATAACGACGATAAATTTTTATTTGAGTTGTTCCCGCTGGCAATGGATTTACAATAGCACCATAGGGCAAAACAACTTTTATGTTTTGATTAGCAGCAGAAACAACTGAGAGGCTAGGAGCTGAACCAGCAACCTCCTGTCCATTTATAACTAAAGTATAACGAAAACTATATGTACCACCCAAACCATATCGAGCAACATTAAAAACAGAAACGGTTGGGGCTTTAAAACCAGAAGTAAGACCACCAAGATTCAATACACCCGGCTTAGTCTGAGTTAAATTACTAACATTGATTGGAGTGTTACACCCAGGAGTCCCAGAAGGACAGAGAGCAGGAGTAACTCCAGTTGGGACATCACTCCAAGCTGCCAAAACCGGAAAGGCCAAAGAAATGGCTCCCAGAAGACAAACCATTTTGGCAACAAAGAAAATTTTCTTAATCATATATTTTATAAAATTATTATTAACTGAATATTAAAATTAAATAAGACGACTCTTATTCTAAATAATAGCAAATACTGAGAGAGAATAATACTAGTTATCAATAAAAGCTGTTGATAACTCAAAGATGTTCACTAAAAACAAAACAAGTTTATGGCATTTCAAACAAAAAATCATCCTCTAACTTCACTTGGAGGCCTTGCCTCCAAGTGAATGGGAAACTATTTAAAAAACAATAGTTTTCTTTTTAACACAATCTGTTCATATGAACAGATTGTGTTAAAAAGAAAACTGACTAGATAAAGCACATCACTAAATTGGATTTTTTTAGAAGAAAAATGAACTCAAAAAAGAGAGAAAATTCAAACAAATTAATATAGATGGATATTCAATATTCTACCCTTTATCTTAGCCCTCTTTAGCCTGAACGGCTCAACGGGTTGAGCCGTTCAATTTTAGTCAATAAACGGAAGGACTCCCCTTCCGCTGTGGGTAATGTTATAGAATTTTGTCATCACTGATTTTTAAACGTAAAAATCAGTGATGACACGGGGTCAGAAGTTTAGACATTATTTGAAAATATTGACTAAAATCACTACTATGGTATCATTAAATTATTAAGTCCGTCTCGTAAGAAGCGGACTCGTTTTTTAAAAAAAATCGCCATTATTCAATTTTGACCGACTAAATACTTTAAAATCATTTTTTTGATTCGTCTTTTGTCCCTCATCATATATTAATTATTTAAAAACAATGATAGATTTAAAATCCTTAAAATCAGCTCTGGAACAACTAGAAGAAGACCGCAATATCCCCAAAGAAAAAATCATCGGGGCTATTGAAGATGCTTTAACAGCCGCCTACAAAAAAGACTACGGCAAAAAGGGGCAAATTATCCGAGCTAAATTGGACTTTGACACAGGCGCCACCGAATTTAATCAAATTAAAATTGTTGTTGATGACACCACTGTTCGAATGGACGAAAACGAAGGAGGAGAAGTAGAAGAATTTAATCCCACCACCGAAGCAATTGTTGATGAAGATGGTGAGGAAATAAAACCCCGCTACAATGAAGAGCATCATATCCTATTAGAAGATGCCAAGAAAATTAAAAAGGGGGTGGAATTAGGTGAAGAAATTATTTTCCCTCTAGAAACCAAAGATGATTATGGCCGAATCGCCGCTCAAACAGCCAAACAGGTTATTATTCAACGAATTCGTGAAGCAGAAAAAACTTCTGTTTTAGATGAATACCAAGGAAAAGAAGGAGAAATTGTTTCTGGAAAAGTTCAAAAGATTGAACGAGGTAATGTTTTTGTTGATTTAGGACGAGCGACTGGACTTTTGTCATACGAAGACCAAGTCCCTGGTGAATTTTACCGACAAGGCGAACGAATCAGGGCTTATCTATATCGAGTAGACGAGGGACCAAAAGGAATAACCTTACGTTTATCCCGCTCTCATCCTCAATTTATTACTGAATTATTTAAAGTAGAAGCTCCAGAAATCCAACTAGGAACAGTTGAAATCAAATCTACCGCCCGAGAAGCTGGAGTTCGTTCTAAAATTGCCGTAGTTTCCAATGATCCAAATATTGACGCCGTCGGTTCTTGTGTTGGACAAAAAGGCTCCCGAGTTTCTACTATTATCAACGAACTCGGTGGTGAAAAAATTGATATTATTGAGTGGTCTGAAAAAGC
>Ga0075530_1001407_pt1 | contig 11481 bp, 10 predicted proteins | sample NGEPerD_2_FD_75101 | JGI IMG/M metagenome (GOLD analysis project Ga0075530, IMG submission 75101) | Arctic peat soil microbial communities from the Barrow Environmental Observatory site, Barrow, Alaska, USA - NGEE PermafrostL1-D | ecosystem: Environmental > Terrestrial > Soil > Wetlands > Peat ...
GCTCGGACAGGGCGGCGATCTGCCGAGTCGCGGTGTCGACGGCGACGTCCGCCCAGGCCAGGACACGCTGCGGCGAGGTCTGCCATGCGCCGGCAACAGCCTCGGGGCGCAGGTACCCGTCTGACCGGACTGGGCTCTCGGGGTCACCCTGATCGGCGGGATCGTGCTCGGCGGCGAAGTCGAACAGGTCTCCGCCCGACGTGCGAGGCAGATCCGAGGTGGCCAACCGGCACGCCGTGGCCCAGGCGACGGCGGGGTCCGCATCGCGACCCCCGACCAGGAGCCGATGGGTCTCAGCGATGTCCCAGCATCGGTCGAGATGGATGTTGCGTGACACCAGCGGGAACGCGTCAGCCTGGGCAGACCAGAACACCCACCGCGGGTGTCGTTCGGACTCCAGCCGCGATACTGCCTTGACGATCTCGTCGTGTCTTCCGACCGTGCCCAGGCCTTCGCCGGAGATCGCAGCCATCTCACCCACGAAGCAGACAGCGACAAGGTCGGGGTGAGACTGTCGCGAGGGCATGTGCCTATCCAACAGCAATGCGTGACGGTCGGGAGTCGGTCAGTGCAGTGAGCCGGCCTCGCGTGCGATCCGACCCGACCGGTAACGCAGGAAAGCCAGGATCGCGAAGAGCGTTACCGAGCAAAGTCCCAGGAACAGTGGGGCGACGATGCCGAAGACGGCCAGTCGCCCCACTGCTGCGAGATCGACCCGTGGGCCGAGGAAGAGCGGAACGTCGACACCGGCTGCGGGGGTCTGGCAGGAGATGGCGTAGCGGCCCGGCGGGAAGTCCGTCGGCGTCGAGGCGATGGCTACGAAGGTGCCGCGGCTGTTGCTCAGGGTGGTGTGGCCGGAGCTGGGACGCAGTGGCGTCTGTCCGTCGGGTCGGTTTGCCGTGCAACGCAGGTCGCGCAGATCATCTGGCCCAAGGACGCCGTCTTCGACATACAGGGTGAATCCGTCTTTGGTCACCGAGATCGACGAACCCGGTTGGTAGTCATGGAAGTCCGCGCGCACGAAGTTGACGAACGAGGCGACGGCGATGCCCCCGAGAACCAGTCCCGCGAGCAGCAGCAGGCTCGGAAGGATGAACCAAGCGCGCGACGGACCAGCCTTGCCCGAGATCCCCATGACCTGACGATAGTCCGGCGCGGTTGAGCGCACCGGTTGTGCACAGGTCAGGCGGCGGACCTGACCCGGACCTGCCGTTTGATCCGGCTCAACATCGCCACCATGCCTCGCAGTCGCAGCGGCGAGACCGCCTCGGCCAGCCCGAAGCGGTATGGCGCATCGTCGGGCACCGCGAGCACCTCGGCGACGCTGAGCCCGTCCAGGCCCTCGTACAGGATCCCTGCGAAACCACGAGTCGTCGGCGCCTCAGGAGGCGCCTGGAAGAACAGGTGCACGGTGGCGTCCTGCGACGGCGCTGCATCCTGAGCGGGTTCGACCTCGACCACCAGGAACAGGGGCGACTGACACTCGTCGACCCGCTCGAGCAGCTCACTGTGCCCCACGTAGCGCGCGGGCAGCTCTGGAAGATCGTCGCTGAAGTCGAGCAGCAGGGTGAGCCGGTCACGAGCCGACATGGCCAGGAAGTCCTGGGCGATCGCCTCCAGCGCCGCCGGCAGGGGGACGCTCACCGGGCCGTCGGTCACCGGGCCCTGGGTCATCTGGCCATCATTCACGAGGCGCCGCGCTCGATGGGCACCTGCACAGCGTTGCCCCACTCGGTCCAGGAGCCGTCGTAGTTGCGGACCTTGGTGAAGCCGAGCAGGTGGGTCAGCACGAACCACGTGTGCGAGGAGCGCTCACCGATGCGGCAGTAGGCCACCACGTCATCGGTGGGCGCCAGTCCTTGTTCGGTCAGGTAGATGGCCTCGAGCTCGGCACGGCTCCTGAACGTCCCGTCGTCGGCGGCAGCGCGGGCCCACGGCACCGACCTGGCGCCAGGGATGTGGCCCCCGCGCATCGCACCCTCTTGCGGGTAGTCGGGCATGTGCAGCAGCTCGCCGGAGAACTCGCCGGGGGAGCGGACGTCGACCAACGGCTGGCCGAGGTGGGCCAGGACATCGTCCTTGAAGGCGCGGATCGGCGAGTCGCTGCGCGCCACAACGGGGTAGTCCACTGCGGTCGGCGTTGGCACCTCGCGGGTCATCTCACGCCCTTCGGCAACCCATTTGGCCCGGCCGCCATCGAGAAGGCGTACGTCCGTGTGTCCGAAGAGGGTGAAGACCCAGAGTGCGTAGGCAGCCCACCAGTTGCTCTTGTCGCCGTAGATGACCACGGTGGTGTCCCGGCCGATTCCGCGCTCGCCGAGCACCTGGGCGAAGCGTTTGCCGTTGACGTAGTCGCGCATCACCGCGTCGTTGAGGTCGAGGTGCCAGTCGATCTTGACCGCCCCGGGGATGTGGCCGGTGTCGTAGAGAAGCACGTCCTCGTCGGACTCGAGCAGCACCACATCGCGAGTGCCGACCCCTCCGTCGTCCAGCTGTCCAGCAAGCCAGTCGGTCGAGACCAGACGTTGAGGGTGCGCGTAGTCCGCGAACCTGCTGTTGTCCTCGGGAGCCACAGCCATGATGGGCACCTTTCCTTGGTTTCACGCGCTATTCGTCAGTTTCACGCGCTTTCGTCGTCAACCACGCCCTTCGCATCATGATTCCCCGATGGCCGGTCGTGTCGGAGATTGGCAGAACTGAGCCGTTCGTGATCGGCTTGCGCCGTGAACGATGAAGAGGTGCTTGCGGCGTTCGACGAGCAGATACGTCGGCACGCGGGGCCTCCCGGTCAGGGCGAAGATGTTGAGCGCGAGGACCACGTCGTGCGGATCATCGGCGACGGGTGGGGTGGGGTGACCTGGTCAGATCTCGACCCATTCACCGCTGACGCGGTCATCGCCGCGCAGGTCGATCGGTTCGCGCAGCTGGCTCGCCCCTGGGAGTGGAAGCACTACAGCTACGACCAGCCCGTGGATCTGCCGGAGCGGCTGGTTGCGGCGGGACTCACAGCCGAACCGGCCGAGACCCTGCTGGTCGCGGAGATCGCTGACCTCGACGTGGCTGTGCCGCCGCCGGTGGGCGTGCAGCTGAAGCCGGTCGTCGACGAGCGGGGGATCGAGGCGTTCGTGCGGTTGCACGCGGAGGTCTTCGGTGGCGACCACTCTGCGATCGGCAGGACGCTGTTGGCTTCGCTCTCCCAAGAGCTCCCTTCCCACCTTGCCGTGATCGCCTGGTTCGAGGGAACGGCCGTGGGCGCCGGGCGGGTGGAGCTCCAGCCAGGGACCGAGTTTGCCAGCATCTGGGGTGGCGGCACCCTGCCTGAGTGGCGGGGTCGCGGCGTGTTCCGCTCAGTGGTGGCCTACCGGGCCGCCCTGGCCTCGGCTCGAGGGTTCCGCTATCTGCAGGTCGACGCGTCACCGGACAGTCGACCGATACTTCGGCGTCTCGGTTTCGTCGAGCTCGCGACAACAACACCCTTCGTGCACACCGGCTTTCAGGTCCACTCGCGCGGCCGGACCGGAGCTACCACTGATCCGACGTGAGCTACCACTGATACAGGGCCTCGACCAGCTCGATCGGGTCGGCCTCGTCCGCCGTCTTGTCGGTCCGGTGCCGAACCACGCGAGCAAAGCGCAGCGCCAGCCCTGCCGGATATCGGGGAGAGCCCTGCACACCGTCGAAAGCGATCTCCACCACCACCTCGGGCCGTAGCGCGATGACATAGCCGTCGGTGGGTCCGACCGCGTGCCGGGGCAGCTCGACGCTCTGCCAGCGCAGCATCTCGTCGGTGAGTCCCTTGAACGTCTTGCCGAGCATGACGAAACCACCCTCAGGGCCGAATCGCCCATGCGGGTCCCGAGCGCCGAGGTGGATGTTGCTCAACCAACCACTGCGTCGACCGTGGCCTCGCTCGACGGCCAGAATGACCAGGTCGAGGGTGTGGACCGGCTTGACCTTGACCCAGCCGACCCCGCGGCGCCCCATGTCGTATGCCGCGTCGTCGGCCTTGACCATGACTCCTTCGTGCCCTCGTGCGACCGCGTCGACGGCAAAGGCTGTTGCCGCATCGACCTGCTCGGGATCGGTGACGTCGGCCACGTGGTGTCGGGGTGTCAGCTGGGCCGGGGGTACAGCACTCTCGAGCGCAGCGCGACGAACGCGACTCGGCTCGTCGATGAGATCGGCCCCATCCAGGTGCAGGACGTCAAACAGGTATGCCGTCAGCGGAGTCCGCGCGCGAGCCACCTCGGGCTCGACGCGACTGGCAGTACGAGAACCCGTCTCCTGAAAGGGCTTTGGTCGCCCGTTCGAGTGCAGCGCGATCAGCTCGCCGTCGAAGATCGCACGTGCCGCCGGCAGCGATCGGATCAGGTCGACGACCTCGGGCACACGATCGGTGATGTCGTCCAGCGACCGGGTCAGGACGCGAATGTCGTTGCCCTGCTTATGAATCTGGGCGCGAATCCCATCCAGCTTCCACTCGACACCAGCTGGTCCGGTCTTCGCCAGGGCCTCGCCAACGGTCTTGGCCGAGCTGGCCAGCATCGGGCCGACGCCCCGGCCAACCGTCAGGTGAAACTGATCGAGCACCCCTGGACCTTCCAGGAGGAGGGCTTGCGCGACACTCGCGAGATCCCCTTGGCTTGCCACGGCGCGGCGTACGTCGACGAGTGAGACACCGCCGGCCTCGGCAACCGCGGTCATGACCACGGACTCAAGGGCCCCCTGTCGCAGGCCCCCTCGCAACAGCCCCACGACGAACGTTCGTTCCTCGGCCGTCAGCTTTCGGACCAGGTCCAGGAAGAGGTCCGCACGCAGACGCGATGAGCCGGCACCGGCCATCTCGTTTGCTTCCTGCATGACCGCGTCGAGCCCCGACAGCGTCACGACGCCGGTGTCAGGCGGAGAAGGCAGCTCGGACCACGATGACCGCCCGGACGGTGACAGCTCAATGCCTGTGCGACGCTGACGCAGCGTCCCCGACAGATAGCGTGTCGCCAGCCCGATCTCGTCAGCGGGGGTCATGCCATCGGCAGCCTCCAGTGCGCAACGGTGCAGCACGTCGGCGAGCAACGACACCTTGGAGTTGCGTGAGCCCGTCCGGGACACCTGGTTCGAGGCGCGCACGACATCAGCCAGCAGCATGATCCAATGTTGGCAGGCAGGTCCGATAGTCAACAGGAGGACGCTTGTGGGGATCTTCGGCGTGGACAGTCAGGACGGCCGGGACGCGCGCGCCGTCACGGACGTGGCAGAGTTCGAGAGCGCCGCTGCCGGCGTCACGGGAGTGTTCGAACGTCTGATGGATGTCGGGATCGATGGAAAGGGTCGGTTCGACTCGGCACAGAAGGTCGCGGACGAAGCGATGGTTGCGTCCTCCGACGCTGAGCGGGCCATCGACGCCATCGTCCGGTCACACCTCAGGCTGGCCGCTGCGGGTGGCTTCGTCACCAGCCTGGGTGGTTTCGTCACTATGCCGATCGCGTTGCCCGCCAACGTCTTGGAGTTCTATCTGGTCGCGACGCGGATGGTCGCCGGCATCGCCTCGACCCGCGGATATGACATCTTCCAGCCCGAGGTGCGTTCTGCGGTCCTGCTCGCTCTCGTCGGCGCCGACTCGGACGACCTGCTCAAGAAGGCCGGCTATGCCAGCACCGGTCGGCTTGCCGGTCTGGCGGTTGAACGGCTACCGGGTCCGGTGCTGTTGGCCGTCAACAAGGGGGTCGCGTTCCGCCTCTTGAACCAGGTCGGCAAGAAGTCGCTCACCCGGTTCGGCAAGGCCGTGCCCCTGGCCGGCGGCGTCATCGGCGCCGGGGTGGATACCTACTTGCTCAACCGGATCGCCGACCACGCGCGCCTCGAGTTTCCGCCAGTGGGTCGCCCGATCCGCTGACTGTGCACATGGGTGCGCTGAGTAGCCCCACCATCCACAGACGCGCGACGCTGTAAGTCGTCACGGCCCGGTGGGCTCCAGAGTCGACCCATGACGACAACGATCCACCTGACCGGGCCCGCCGACGTGCTGGCTGTGCTGCCCTACCAGCTTGGCTTCCACCCCCGTGACTGTCTCGTAGCGGTGAGCCTGCACGGCACCCGCATGGGGCTGGTCCAGCGCATCGACCTCCCGCAGCCGGAGCACGTTCGCGACGCCGTCGCCGCGATGATCGGGCCACTGCGGCAGGACAACCCCGTAGGCGTGCTGCTCATCGGGTTCGAAGAGCGTGAGGGTGAAAGTCGCGCGATGCTCGATGAGATGAGAGATGTCTGCGAGGCCAACGATGTCTGGGTCAACGACCGCATGGTCGTGCGGGGCGGGCGTTGGTGGGATGTGGACTGCCACCAACGCTGCTGCCCGCCCGAGGGCATGCTGCTGCCCGCCCCGAGCGAGGTTCCGGCGGTCGCGGAGTTCGTCGGGCGGGGGATCTGCCCCCTGCCGAACCGCACGGCGCTGGCCGATCGCGTCGAGATCAGCAGCCCGTTGCTGAGCCGGGCGGTGTCGGCATTGGCGGGCGAGTGGCTGGAGCTGCGAGGTGAGGCGACCGTCGCAGGCGAAGCTGAGCTGGAGGAATGTCGGGCGAACGAGCTGGCAGTCTGGTCGCGGGTTCTTTGCGACGAGGACGACGCGGTACCGATCCGTGACCTCCCACCTCAAGATCTGGCCATCCTCGTGGTGTCTTTGACCGATGTGGACCTGCGTGACGGGCTGATCGCGTGGCTCTGCCCGGGAACGCTGCCCATCGAGCTCATCGACCCGGCGCTGCTCCTCCTGATGACCCGTTCTCTCCTGGAGCCGGTGTGGCGAAGCGGAGACCTTGGGGACGGCGAGCAGGTCATGGCCCTGCAGCGGGTCGAGCAACGGCTGTGCGAGCTGTCCGCCGCCCTGCCTGACGAGTGGGCGGTGTCGGCGCTGACCGTGCTCGCGTCCTTCACCTGGTGGCGCGGGGACGGCGCACTGACCCGCATCGCGCTCGATCGCGCGCTCAGGGTCGACCCGCACTACCGCTTGGCCCAGCTGCTCGAGAGGATGGTGGATCTGGCTATCCGGCCCGAGCGGGAAACCGCGTGAGATCCGCATGGCCACCGCTGCTGTTTCACAGGGTGGACGCGGGCTTCCCGATCCGCGGCCGGGATTCGTATAGTTGACTTCAGGTCACGAGTCCCAGCAACAAGCCCCGGCTTGCTGGGCGGCAACCCTCCTCCGCGGTGGGGTGCCCCGGGTGATGACCCGGCCGGCTCGGACCAGGGCAGGCAAGCGCGGGCTTTGCCAACCACGGCGGGCCCAGATCTTTCGGGAGCCGGATCGTGACCGTTACCTCAGACCATCGCCGACTGCGAACCGTGAGTCCGTCGACCCAGCCCGAGGACGAGTCTGCGGGTTGGTCTTCTGGCGCCTGGCGCGAGGGGTCGTCGCCAGGATCGCGGCACTTCATGGACATCGGCAGCCTCCGGCTCGAGACCGGAGAGTCGCTCCCACAGGTGCGCGTCGCCTACGAGACGTGGGGGACCCTCAACGCCGCAAGGGACAACGCGATTCTGGTGGAGCACGCCCTGACGGGTGACAGCCACGTCAGCGGCCCAGCCGGTGCTGGTCATCCGACTCCGGGATGGTGGGACGGGCTGATCGGCCCCGGCCGACCCTTGGACAGCGATCACTGGTTCGTCGTGGCCAGCAACGTCCTGGGTGGATGCCAGGGCACGACTGGTCCGTCCTCCCAGGCGCCCGACGGACGTCCGTGGGGGAGCAGGTTCCCCTTCGTCACCATTCGTGATCAGGTCGCCGCGGAGGCTGCTCTCACCGACCAGCTCGGGATCTCGTCCTGGGCGGCGGTCCTTGGCGGATCGATGGGCGGCATGCGCGCGCTGGAGTGGGCGGTGACCTACCCCGAACGCGTCCGCCGGTGCATCGTGCTGGCCTGCTCTGCTTATGCCTCGGCTGAGCAGATCGCCTGGTGCCAGCCGCAGCTTCTGGCCATTCGCCAGGACGTGAGCTTCTTCGGCGGTGACTATTACCACCAGCCGCAGGGTCCTGAGCTCGGGCTTGGGCTAGCTCGACGAATCGCCCAGGTGACCTACCGCAGTGAGCCCGAGCTCGACAGCCGCTTCGGTCGTCGGGCCGAAGGTGAGGAGCAGCCCCTTGGCGGGGGCGGTCGCTACGCAGTCGAAAGCTACCTCGACCACCATGCCGACAAGCTGGCGAACCGGTTTGACGCGAACTCCTACGTAGTGCTCACCGAGTCGATGAGCTCCCACGATGTCGGTCGCGCTCGCGGCGGCGTACTGACCGCGCTGGAACGTGTGACGGCAGATCTGGTCGTCGTGGCGGTTGACTCCGACCGGCTCTATCCGCCCCGTTTGTCCCACGAGATCGGGCAGACCAGCGCGAGCTCAGGACCCGTTCACGTCATCTCCTCGGACCACGGTCACGATGGTTTCCTCATTGAGATCGGTCAGGTCGGCGAGATCATTCGCGAAACGATGATCCGAAACGTCGGGCGCTGACGACTGCGGCCCGGACATCCGATAGCGTCGTCACGTGTGGCAGTGTCGCCGCGCCGTGGTGAACAAGGAGGTTCCAAGTGGCCGTTGTCGTGGGTTACGTGCCGACCAAGGAAGGCCGGGCCGCATTGCGCCGGGCGTCCGAGGAGTGTCTGTTGCGTCGCACCAAGTTGATCGTGATCAACTCCAACCGGGGCGGCAAGGAGTTCGACATGGACGAAGCCCGACGGTTCGAGGCTGAGCTGACGGCTATCCAGGCCCACCTCGACGAGGTTGGTGTCGAACACGAGGTCCGTCAGCTCGTCCGTGGCAACGAACCGGCCGAGGACCTGATCGAGGTGGCCGAGGAAGTGAAAGCAGACTTCATCGTGATCGGCCTTCGCCGACGCACCCCGGTCGGCAAGCTGATCCTGGGGTCAAATGCCCAGCGAATCCTGCTCGACGCTTCCTGCCCCGTTCTCGCAGTCAAAGCCGGCCCAGCGGACTGAGCCGGAGGGGGAGTCGAGCAGCGGTCGTGGCGGGAGAAATTGCCGCGCCGAGCACCCGAGTTCGAGGCGGTTGCGGCGCGAGCATGTCGTCGGACGTTTACAATGGTCATGCGCACAACCGGAAAGCCCATGCCGGACCGGTAACCGCGAACTCCTCCGCCCCCTAACTGGTCACCGTTGACGCTCCAACGCCGGCCGTTGACCCACGCGTGGTAACAGCCTCGCGACGAAAGGTAGTCGGTGTCGACTGTGTCGAAAGCCTCCGCCCCATCTGAAGCCCAGCGTCCGAAGGCACCCATCAAGGTGCCCGCCGAGTTCGCCCACGCCGCCCTTCAGAAGCTGGTGCGGATCGGGACCACCCACGGTTCGGTGGACAGCGAGCAACTTCGGGTCGCGTTGGTGCAGGCCGAGATCAGCCCTAAGCGAATGAAAGTCGTGTTGCGTTCGTTGGAACAACAGGGAATCCACGTGACGTTGGATTCGGTGACGGCCCACCGCGCCGTTGCGGCCACGAAGACTCGTGTGGCGGCGAATACCCCTGCGGCGAAGAAAGCTGCGGCTAAGAAATCTGTGGCAAAGAAGACGGAGACCCATATGCCGACTGCCAAGACCGCTGCCGCGAAGGCCCCTGCCGCGAAGCGCGCTGCCGCCAAGGCCGAGCCGGCGAAGATCGCTGCTGCGAAGGCTCCTGCATCGAAGCGCGCTGCCGCCAAGGCCGAGCCGGCGAAGACCTCCGCTGCGAAGGGTGCTGTCGCGAAGGCGGCGCAGGCCAAGGCCGTGCCGGCGAAGACCTCGGCTGCGAAGACCCCAACCCTGAAGAGCGCTGCTGCCAAGCCTGCTGCGCCGGCAAAGACTGCTGTCGCGAAGGGCTCAGCCGCGAAGAGCCACGCAGCCAAGGTTGCTGCCAAGGTGGCTGAGGCTGTCGAGGTGGAGGTGCCCACGGTGCCGGCGACCAAGGCAGCCACCAAGAAGGCAGCGGCCAAGAAGGCAGCGGCCAAGAAGGTCGGCGACAGAGACGCCGATGCTCTGGCTGCCAGCGGGGCGGAGGAGACTGAGGAGACCAAGGCGAAGGTCGTTGAGGAAGAAAGCGAAACTGCCGGCTACGTCATCCGGGATGACGACGAGGACGACGCGCCCGCCCAGCAGGTCGTGACTGCGGGCGCCACTGCTGACCCGGTCAAGGACTACCTCAAGCAGATTGGCAAGGTCGCACTGCTCAACGCCGAGCAGGAGGTCGAGCTGGCCAAGCGCATCGAGGCTGGTTTGTTCGCCGAAGAGAAGCTCAACGCCGGCGGCAAGATGGACATGAAGCTCAAGCGCGAGCTGTGGTGGATCTCCCAGGATGGCAAGAACGCCAAGAACCACCTGCTCGAGGCAAACCTCCGGCTCGTTGTCTCCTTGGCGAAGCGCTATACCGGCCGCGGCATGCTCTTCCTTGACCTGATCCAGGAGGGCAACCTCGGGCTGATCCGCGCGGTCGAGAAGTTCGACTACACCAAGGGCTTCAAGTTCTCGACCTATGCCACGTGGTGGATCCGACAGGCGATCACCCGTGCGATGGCAGACCAGGCGCGCACCATCAGGATCCCGGTGCACATGGTTGAGGTCATCAACAAGCTGGCCCGCGTCCAGCGTCAGATGCTGCAGGATCTAGGCCGCGAGCCCACCCCGGACGAGCTTGCCAAAGAGCTCGACATGACGCCGGAGAAGGTTGTCGAGGTCCAGAAGTACGGCCGCGAGCCGATCTCCTTGCACACGCCTCTCGGCGAGGACGGTGACAGTGAGTTCGGTGACCTCATCGAGGACTCCGAGGCTGTCGTACCGGCTGACGCCGTGTCATTCACGCTGTTGCAGGAGCAGCTTCACTCCGTCTTGGACACGCTCTCTGAGCGCGAGGCCGGCGTGGTCTCGATGCGTTTCGGTCTGACCGACGGTCAGCCCAAGACCCTCGACGAGATCGGCAAGGTCTATGGCGTGACCCGCGAGCGGATCCGTCAGATCGAGTCAAAGACGATGAGCAAGTTGCGTCATCCGTCGCGTTCACAGGTCTTGCGCGACTACCTGGACTGAGCCTCGACTCCTATTTGGCGATCCTTCGAACGTCGGTTGTTGGGCATCCAAGACGCCTTCGGTGGCAGCTGCCGCAGAGGGGCAGGCGGCTGGGCCCCAGTCCCACCCCACACAAGGAGAGCTGAGTCCTCGTCAGGCACGTGCTTCCTGGGCGAGTAGGGCTCCGGAGAGGATCTCGGCGGTTGCCCCGAGGTCTGGCACCGTGCCGTCGAAACGTTGGGAGTTGGCCTGGTGCAGCAGCACGGCCACGAAGGTACCGGCTGCCGCTGTCCTTCGCTCACAGTCCAGCTTTCGCGGGCTGGCCGCATCGAGGACCGCTTCGGTGAGCTCCATCAGTACGGAGTACAGGGCGCGAAGGTGGTCGCGCACATCAGGGTGGGTGCTGGCTTCGCGGAACAGGATCGCGCTGAGCACCTGGCAGCGACGA
>Ga0075530_1001409_pt1 | contig 11465 bp, 11 predicted proteins | sample NGEPerD_2_FD_75101 | JGI IMG/M metagenome (GOLD analysis project Ga0075530, IMG submission 75101) | Arctic peat soil microbial communities from the Barrow Environmental Observatory site, Barrow, Alaska, USA - NGEE PermafrostL1-D | ecosystem: Environmental > Terrestrial > Soil > Wetlands > Peat ...
CACCATCGAGGGCTGGGCTAACGCGCTCGACCTCAAGGACGAGGACACCGCGGGCCACAGCAAGCGCGTCACCGAGATGACCGTCAAGCTGGCCAGGCGGTTGGGCGTGGGCGCGGACGACCTGGTGCACATCCAACGCGGCGCGCTGCTGCACGACATCGGCAAGATGGGTATCCCCGACGAGATCCTTCTCAAGAGGGGGCCGCTCACCGCACACGAGTTCGACGTCATGAAGCAGCACCCGGTGTACGCGTACGAGCTGCTGTCACCGATTGAGTTCCTCCGTCCCGCCATCGACATCCCGTACTGCCACCATGAACGCTGGGACGGAACCGGCTATCCTCGTGGCCTCAAGGGCGACCAGATACCGATGTCGGCGCGGATCTTCGCTGTGGTCGACGTCTACGACGCGCTTACCTCCGACCGGCCGTACCGCGACGCCTGGACGCCGAAGGCCGCCAGGGCGCATATCCGCAGTGGCGCGGGGAGCCACTTCGATCCCGCCGTGAGCTCGGCGTTCTTCGAACTTTTCGAGCCCTAGGGAACCGGACTCGCCACGGCAGCGAGCCTATACTTGAGTTCGTGACCCGTGGCGCTCGCTACACGCTCTACCTCGTCCTTGCCATCGTCGCCGGCGCCGGCGCTTACGGCCTCGGCGTGATGCTGCGGCCCACGCCCGAACCGGCCGGCACGGCGCTCACGAACCCAGTGCCAGTAAGGGGCCTCGAGCTCGTCGACCGCAACGGAGAGCCTGCCGACCTCGCGGGCGACTTCGCCGGTGAGCTGACCCTGGTCTTCTTCGGCTACACCAGGTGCCCGGACGTTTGTCCGCTCACGCTCGCCCAGCTCTCGCGCGCGTACGAAGACGCCGGCACCCCTGACGACGTCAACGTCGTGATGGTAACCGTCGATCCCGAGTTCGACACTCCCGATGTCATCGGCGACTTCGTCGCACGCTTCCACCCCGAGTTCATTGGCCTTACTGGCTCCAACCAACAGGTGGCGACTGCGGCGAGGACGTTCTTCGTCGGCTATGCCGGCGTGGCCGCCGATCACCAACTGATGCACACCGACGTCGTGGCCGTTGTCGATCGTGACGGGATGCTGCGCAGGATCTACGGCACCGACGACGTGCCGCAACTTGCCCTCGACTTACCGAACCTGCGACGGGACCTGTAGAAGAGCGCGGCTCAGCCGAAAGCGGCCTGGCTGGCGAACGCCTGCAAGGCTTGCGTCTGCACGACGTAACGCCCGCGAGTGCCAGTGACAAGGCCCAACCTGCGTAGCTGCTCGACGGTGGTGCTCGTCGTCTCGCGCGCGGCCCCTACCATCGCGGCCAGGGTGTCGTGGGTGAGGGGTAACGTCAGCCTCACGGCGCCGCGGCCAGGGTTGTCGCCAGCTTGGTACGATTCGTAGCTGTTCGATTCGTAGCTGTTCGATTCGTAGCTGTTCGATTCGAAGCCATCCTGACCGAAGCGCTCGGCGAGGCGCAGGAAGGTCCGGGCGACCCTGGCCGGGACCGGCACCTCGGCATCTTCGAGTTGGTGGGTGAGGCGCTCGAGGTGCCGGTAGGCGGCCTCGCCGAGCAGGTAACGGATCTCAGCGCCGAGTTCGGCGTGGGGGCTCCCACCGACGTCGAGCTTGACGACGGTGACGTCCTGACTTAGTGCGGAGGCGCTATCGAGGAAGCGGCTCTGACCTTGGGTGTGCGCGCCGATGAGGTCGCCAGGGCCGGCGAGCCCCACTATCCGTTCACGGCCCGGCCGAGCCACTATCGACAGCTTCAGCAGGCCCGACTCGACGAAGAATGCGGTCGTGGCGGAGTCACCCTGGAGGTAGAGCAACTCGCCCTTGCCAAGCGAGCGCCGCGCCGCCCCGCTTGCCTGCGGGTGGGCACTTAAGCCAACGGTTGGCAGCGTGCCGGTGGGGAGCTTCGCCGGTGCCCGCGAAGTCAGCAGCGCCGCGTCACCGTTGGGGTGAGCTAGCGCCGGCTGCCGGGAGTCCACGCTTGCCGTCATGAAGCCACTATATGGGTCAACGGCGGCGAGGGCATGTACGGTGAGCCTCTTGCCAAGCAGGCGTAGGCAAAGCTCCCAAGCTTCGCGCCTCCCAGGCGCTCAGCGTGTGAACGCCAGCTCGCCTCTCACCAGCGTGGCCACGGGCCATCCCGACAACTCCGCGCCCTGCCAAGGCGTGTGCTTGGCCTTGCTGGCGAACTTCCCACCGTCCACCGCGGCCACCGCCTCGAGGTCGATGACGACGACGTCGGCGGGGTGGCCAGAGTCGAGGCGTGGGGCGCCCCAACCCATAACCCTGGCGGGCCCGTCCTGAAGCAGCCACAGCAGGCGCTCAAGCGGCAGGACACCCGCAGCGACGAGCTCGGTGTAGAGCAGCGGGAAGGCCACCTCGATGTTGCCGATCCCGAAGGGCGCGCTGAGCATGTCGCGCTGTTTCTCGGCCAGGGTGTGGGGCGCGTGATCGGTGCCTATCGAGTCGATGACGGGGGTGGCCAACGCACGCCTGAGGTGGTCGACGTCGGCCCGCGTCCGCAACGGCGGCGCGACCTTGTAGAGCGGATCGAAACCCTCGAGGGCCTCGTCGTCCAAGGTCAAGTGATGGGGAGTGACCTCGACGCTGACGGGCGCCCCACTCGCCTTCAGCCAGGCCGCCACTTCCAGTCCGCGGCGCGAGCTGACGTGGGCGAGGTGGACCCTGGCGCCCGTTAGGCGCGCGACCTCGCCGTCGCGGAACAACATCACGGCTTCGGCCGCGTCAGGGTTGCCCGGCAGGCCCAGGCGCTGACTCACGACGCCCTCGTTCATCACGCCATCGGCACGCAACGAGGGGTCTTCGGAATGGGTCTGGACGACCAGGCCGAGCTCGGCGGCGTACTCACAGGCGCTGCGCATGAGGCGACCATCGGCGACGGGCACGCCGTCATCGGTGATCATGACGGCGCCGGCCCGCTTGAGCGCTGAAAGGTCGGTGAGCTGCTCGCCCCGCATACCGCGGCTCAAGGCCGCCGCCGGCCGTAGCCGCGCCTTACCGATGGCCCTCGAGCGTGAAACCAGGTCGGCGACGATGCCGGGGTCGTCGACCACCGGCGCGGTGTTGGCCATGCTGACCACCGTGCCGAAGCCGCCGGCGGCGGCGGCCGCAAGCCCGCTTGCCAAGTCCTCCTTCACCTCCTGACCAGGGTCGCGCAGGTGCGCGTGGAGGTCGAGGAAGGCCGGCGTCACCAGGTTGCCTTCGGCGTCGACCTCGAGGTCGACGCGGCCGCCGAGGTCGAGACCCTCGATCGTCCCGTCGAGCAGGTAGAGGTCGTGCCGGCCGTGATGGCCGGCTCCGTCGCGCAGGTCTCCGCCGCGCACGACCACGCGGCTCATCGCTTGCCTACCAAGAGCGTGTAGAGGACTGCCATGCGCACGCTCACGCCGTTGGCCACCTGCTGCTCGATGACGCTACGGGGGCCGTCGGCCAGATCGGACGAGATCTCGACGTCGCGGTTGATAGGCCCCGGATGCATGACGATCGCGTGATCCTTGGCCAGCCTCATGGCTCTCTCGGTCAGCTGGTAGCGGGCCACGTACTCGGCCTCAGATGGCAACAGCGCCGAGCTCATGCGCTCGCGTTGCAGGCGCAAGGCCATAACCGCGTCGGCACCCTCCACTGCGGCCTCGAGAGAGTGGGTGATTGTGACGCCGGGGAGCTGGGCAAGTTCCCGAGGCAACAAGGTGGCCGGGCCGCAGAGGACGACCTCGGCGCCGAGCTTCGTGAACAGCTCGACGTTGGAGCGCGCGACCCGCGAATGCTCGATATCCCCGACGATGGCCAGCCGTCGTCCAGTGAACGGCGCGAGCGGCGCGCCCTCGGGGGGCTTGATAGCGAGGGCGGACCGGAAGGTGTAAGCGTCCAACAGCGCCTGGGTGGGATGGGCATGGCGCCCGTCGCCGGCGTTGACTACCGCCGCATCGGTCCAGCGCGTCAGCTGTCGTGGCACGCCCGCCGCGGGATGCCGCACGACGTAGAGGTCGGCCTGCAACTGCTCGAGCGTCCGCAGCGTGTCCTTGATGCCTTCGCCCTTCTTGAGGCTCGAAGAGCCGGCGGCGAAGGCGATTACGTCAGCGCTCTGGGCCCGCGCCGCGCGCTCGAAACTTAGCCTGGTGCGCGTGCTGTCCTCGAAGAACAGCGTAGCCACAGTGAACCCCTGCAACGCCGGAACCTTCTTTATCGTCCGCGTCAGCACCTGCGCCATGACATCGGCCGTGTCGAGCAGGGCCATCAGCTCATCGGGCTGCCATCCCTGGAAGTCGATGAGGTGACGGCGAGTGTGCCTGGCCGGCTTGGGCGTTGTACTAACGGGGCTGGTTTCCTGCGTTACCGCCGCAGTGCTCACGGCCGCTGCCGTTCCCACAACTCGACCTGCTCGCTGTCGTCGACCGCCTGGAGCCGCACGTGCACGACCTCGGAGGCGCTGGTAGGCACGTTCTTGCCGACGTAGTCCGCTCGGATCGGGAGCTCGCGGTGCCCGCGGTCGACGAGCACCGCGTACTGGATCGAGGCGGGCCTGCCCATGTCGATGAGCGCGTCGAGCGCGGCCCTCGCGGTGCGACCGGTGTAGAGGACGTCGTCGACGAGCACGATGCGCAGGCCGTGGACGTCGAAGTCGACCTCGGTGCGTTTGACCACGGGCTGCAAGGCGATCTCGGTGAGGTCGTCGCGGTAGAGGGTGATGTCGAGCTTGCCGACGGGCGGCTTCGTGCCTTCGTACTCTTCGACGAGGCGTGACAGCCGCTCCGCCAACGGCACTCCGCGCGTGTGGATGCCGACCACGGCGAGGTCGGCCCCACCCTTGTTGCGCTCGATGATCTCGTGTGCGATGCGCTTCAGGGCCCTGTCGATGTCCTCGACGGACATGATCGTCGACTTGTACGTCAGCTGTTCGGCGGCGTCTTCAGGTGTCAACTTGGTCTCCTTCCCGGCCTCTCCGGACCGGCTTAAAGGTTCGTGGCAGCATAACTCCGGAGTCGCTCGCCGGGAAGTAGTCAGAGTGGCAAGCGTCGTTACTGCCCCTTAAGTTTCGCTTCAGCCAGGCCTCAGGGTCGCTTAAGCAGCTCGCGCGAAACTCCGTAGGAGGAGGAACGCAGATGAAAAGAAACCGCTTCTTCACCAAGTTGCTAATAGCCATCATCGCCGTCGCCATGACCATGCCCGTGTTCGCCTTCGAACTTCCCGGTGGCGCCAGGCTCACCGTCCACGACGAGTCAGGCAAGCTGATCGGCCGCGGTCACGTGGAGAGCGGCGAAGTCGAGATAGACCTGCTCAACGGCGCCGCGGGCTTCGCCACCTTGAGTGTCGAGTTGCCGGGCGGGGAGATGGTCAACTATGAGGTGCTCTTCGCCTCCGATGGCGAACTGCTGATAGTTGACGGCAACGACGTAATCGAGTTGCGCGAGTTCGTGCGCCAGTCCGGCAAGGAGTACGACTTCGACTACGACGACAGTTTCGACGGGCTCGCTGACGACGACCGGGACGACGATGATGATCGCGATGACGATGATGATCGCGACGACGACCGGGACGACGACGACCGCGATGACGACAACGGCGCTGACGACGATCGCGCTGACGACGATCCTGATGACGACGACCGCGACGATGACGACGACGCTCGGGACGATGACGACGGCGATGATGATGGCGACGACGACTGAGTCGCTGCCGCCGCAAGCCTGATCGCCTTTCCGGCCGGTGCCCTCAGCGGTGCCGGCCACGGTCGCTGGAGCGGGCCACGACCGTCAGGTCGCTCCGAGAGCGATACCATCGACGCCAAAGGACACCGATGCACCTCAGACACATGCAACTGACTGCCGCGATCTGGACGGCACTACTGCTCGCGCCGCTAGCCGCAGCTCAACCAGGTGCACAAACTGATGCGGTGACTACGCCCTTCCCCGTTGTGGCCGAGGGCACGGAGTTCGTCATGCTCGATGCAGGGGGTTCGCGCATCGTTGGCCGCGGCAGCGTCGTGGACAGCGTCCTGCGTTTGACGGTCAGCGAGCGTGTCGGCGATTTCGTGCTGCTGGTCGTGCTCAGCGACGGGCAAGTGAAACGGTTCGTCGGCCGCGAATGGTTCGGTGACTCGTTCCGCATCTCGCTCGATGGCGGTGGACAGGTCCAGTTGAAGGAGCTGGTGGCCGACTTCGGCTTGACCTTGCGACTGGAGCGGCTCGAGCCGGATGCGGCAGCGGGGGCGCCCGTCGAGGACCCACCGAACGACCGGCCCGATGATGATGACGGCGACGATGATGACGGCGATGATGACGGCGACGATGACGGTGACGACGCAGATGGCGACGATGACGCCGCTGGCGATGACGCCCCCGACGATGACGACTGACGGCCGTTCCGCGTGAGGCCGCTGTCTGGTACGCCAGGACAACCTCGCTCGCCTGGCGCCGGCGCACGACTACTGGTCGTCGAGGACGACACCAGGCTCGCTCTGCTGCTAGAAGAGCAGCTCCGCCTTGCCGGTCACGGCGTGCACCTGGCTCCAGACCTCGGTAGCGCCCGCGAGTTGCTTGCCGAACACGATTTCGACCTGGTCATACTCGACAGGAACCTACCCGACGGCGACGGGCTCGAGTTGGCCGAGGAGCTGGCTCGTGATGAGCACACGCGTGACTCGGTCGCGGTGTTGATGCTCACGGCGCGGGCCGATGTCGACAGCCGCGTGGCCGGGCTCTACGCCGGCGCCAGCGACTACCTGACCAAACCGTTTAGCGTGCAGGAGCTGTTGGCTCGCATCCACGTGAGGCTTCGCGAGCGCGGCGGCGCCGAGATCCTGCGCTACGAAAAGCTCGAGCTGGATCCCGCCAACTCGAGCTGCCGCGTCGGAGACCAGGTTGTGCTCCTTCCGGAGCGCGAGTTCGCCGTTCTGCATCTGCTGCTCAAGTACCGCGGCCGTCTGATCACCCAGGACGACCTCGAGCGTTCTCTCTACGGCGGTGACCTACCCGAATCGAACACGGTCGAGGTGTTCGTCCACAACCTCAGGCGCCGCCTCAAGGAGTTGGGCCTCGAGAACGTCATCCGGACCGTGCGCAACCGCGGCTACATCATCGTTTAGGCGGAGTTCTGCTAAGGCTGCGGTTGGGTATCCTACTTACGGTTTCGCTCGTCGTCGCGCTGCTGGCGGTGGCGATAATGGCCGATGCCCTGTTCGAGCGCCAACAGTTGGCTGAACTGCAGGCACTTCTCGATAGGGAGCTCGACCGCGTCGAGCGCCTGCTGGCCGAGGGCGGCGTCGGTGAACAGTTGCTTGATGAAGCCGTCGGGAAGCTCAGCCTGCAGTTCGTCACGGCCGCTGGCGCGGTCGTGATCCCGGGCCCCGACGAACCGCCCATTCCCCTTCAGGTAGAGCCGACGATGACCACCTATGCGGAGCGGCCGGTACTGGTGGGGTCAACCCCATGGCGACTGGCCGGCGGCCCGGTGATCGGGACCGTGCGGCTGGCCTATGACGTGGAGGACGCACTTCAGACGCGGGCCAACCTGCGCTCGGCGTTGCTCGTCGCCGGATTGGCCATCGCCGCGATCACGTTGACGGTAAGCCTGCTGTTGGTCGGACGCGAGCTAAGACCGCTCGCCAGGCTCGCTCAACGAGCCGACGAGCTCGACCCCATCGAGCCGGTCATGGACCTTGAGGTCGCCCGCGACGACGAGGTGGGCCGCGTGGCCTCGGCGCTTCACCGGGCCGTGGAGGCGATACGGCTGCGAAAGGTCGAAGAGCGCGAGGCCCTGGCCGCGGTCGCGCACGAGCTGGCCGCGCCGCTCACGGTTGTCGCCGGCCAGCTGGAGGCGCTTGCGCAGCGCGACGACGACCCGCGTCTACACGCCGCGCACGAGGCCGCGCGCGAGCTGCTCCACACCTCGCGCGACCTCCTCACCCTGGCCCGCGGCGAGTTGAACCTTCCGGTCGACCTCGAGGTCGTCTCGCTAGCCGGCATCGCTCAGCGCGTGGCGGCCGAGTACCAGGGCGTGGCGGTCCAGACGGTGGGCGCTGCTCAGGTGCTCGGTAGCGAGATCAGGCTGGCGCAGGTAGTGAGGAACCTCATCCGCAACGCCGTCCAAGCGGCCGGCAGCGGTGAAGGCGTGGTGGTGCGCGTCGACACTCTGCCGGCTAATGTGACACTTGACGTCCTCGACGACGGCCCAGGAATGGAACCTGAAGTGGCGCGCAGAGCGTTCGAACGCAACTTCACTACCCGGCCGGACGGCCGCGGCCACGGGCTCGGTCTCGCTGTCGTGAAGTCGATCGTCGAAGCTCACGGCGGCGCGGTGGAGCTGCGTTCCGAGGCGGGGGAGGGCGCTCGTGTGGTCGTGACCCTGCCGTCGCTTGATGCTTCACTCAGCAACGACGATGCGTGATCTCGAGGGTTACCCTGTCACTGACTTGAACTGCGTTCTCGAGCGAACCCTGACTGTGAACGAACGATCCTGACGTGAACAAGATGGAGGCAACATGACCGAAGCAACCAAGGCGCCGGCAGCCGGCGCCGTTACCCCCAAGACCTTCGCCAACCTCATCGGCGGCAGGAGCGAGACGAGCCCGAGCAGCTTCGAGTCGCGTAACTCCAGCCGCCTTGAAGATGTCGTCGGTTTGTTCCCGGAGGCCACCAAGGAACAGGTGCGCGAGGCTTGCGAGGTCGCCCGCGATGCCTTCAAGACCTGGTCGAAGACACCCGCCCCGATCCGCGGCCAGCTCGTAGGCAGCATCGGCAAGGCGCTGGAACGCGAGAAGGAGTCGCTAAGTCGGCTGGTAACCCGCGAGATGGGCAAGACCCTCAAGGAGGCTCGCGGCAGCGTGCAGGAGGCCATCGACACCTGCCACTTCTTCCAGTCGGAGGGTCGCAGGCTCTACGGGCAGACGGTGCCGTCCGAGATGCCGAACAAGGAGCTGACCACCTACCGGCGCCCGCTCGGCGTCGTCGGCATCGTCACGGCGGGCAACTTCCCGATCGCCGTGCCGGCCTGGAAGATAATCCCCGCCCTGCTCACGGGCAACACAATCGTCTGGAAGCCCAGTGAAGACGCGCCAGCCGTCGCTTACGCCTTCGCCAAGCTCATCGAGGAGGCCGGCGTGCCAACGGGCGTGCTCAACGTCGTGTTCGGCGGCGGCGCCGATGCGGCCGGCTCGTACCTGGTCGAGATGATGGACGAAGGTCTGCTTCACAAGTTCGCCTTCACCGGTAGCACCAAGGTCGGGCGGGAGATCGGCGCGGTCGCCGGCCGCAACCTGCTACACCCCACGCTCGAACTCGGCGGCAAGAACCCGCTCATCGTCATGCGTGACGCCGACCTCGACAACGCGGTGCAGGGCGCCATCTTCTCGGCGTTTGGCACCGGCGGCCAGCGCTGCACCTCGGCGGGCAACATCATCGTCGACGCCCCGATCTACGACGAGTTCAAACAGCGCTTCATGAACCAGGTTGAGGAGCTCAAGATCGGCGACCCCAACGAGCACGACGGTGTGCTCTACGGACCGTTCATCAACAAGCGCTTCTACGACAACTGGGCCAAGCATTACGACTGGGGCTCCGAGGACGGCGCCACGCTGCTTTACGGCAAAGGCCGCATCGAGCCGGGTAACGTGCCTTCCGGCTTCGTCGGCGACCCGCAGGCCGCCTACTTCGGTTGGCCGACCGTCTGGGAGGGCGTCGAGCCGGGCATGAAGCTGTTTCAGACGGAGGTCTTCGGACCGACCATCAACCTGGTTAAGGTTGACGGCATCGACCAGGCCCTCCAGGCGGCGAACGCGGTCGACTACGGCCTGTCCAGCGCCATCTACACGAACGACCGCGAATGGGCGCACGCCTTCAAGGAGCGCATCGAGGCCGGCATGTCCTCGATCAACAACACGACCGTCGGCGCCGAGGCGCACATGCCGTTCGGCGGCGTTAAGGGCTCGGGCAACGGCACGCGTGAGTCGGGTATCTGGGTGCTCGAGGCCTACACCTACTGGCACGGCGTCAACGACGACATCTCGGGCAAGCTTCAACTGGCGCAGATGGACACGCAGTACGTCGAGCCCACTGAGCCGGTGAAGGTCGACGAGCTGTTCTGAATGTGTGAGCGCCCGAGCGGGCGACCGCCCGAGTTCAGCGTGATCGTCCCCACGCACCGGCGGCGCGGGCTGCTCGACAAGCTACTGGTCACGCTTCGCGAGCAGCCCGGGCCCACGCGGGAGGTAATAGTCGTAGACGACGCCTCCAGCGACGGCACCAGCGAGATGCTGCGCGAGCACCCCGACGTCCTCGTCGTGCGCAACGACGAGTCGCGCGGTTTCGACGCCCTGCCCGACGCCGTGAGGCTGGCGCGCGGGAGGCTCTTGCTACAGCTCGACGACGACGCTTGGCCAGCCGAGGGTACCCTCGAGCGGGTCGCGCAGCATTTCGAGAGGCGGGGGGAGCGGCTGGGGCTGGTGGCGCTGCCCTTCTTCGAGCCCGACTCGGGTAGGCGCGCCTACACCCCGTACCTGCCGCGCGTGGCGCGAGGTGCGACCTACCTGCCGGCGCGCGCCTTCTACCAGGGCGCGGTGGTGTTCCGGCGGGAGGCGGCGCTCGAGATCCCACCCAGTCCGCCTGGGTACTTCCTGTACGGCACCGAGCCCGCCACGGTCATCGAGTACCTGGCGATGGGCTGGGAGGCGGACTACCTGCCCGATGCTCCCATCTACCACCTGTGGGAGGCGCGTCAGAGGAAGGTGACGGTGCGCAGCGCGGTGGTGATGCTGCGCAACGACCTCGTGACGTTCAGGCGCTACTACCGGGGCTGGTGCCGGCTCGACCTGATGGCGGGTCGTTACCTTACCGGCCTGGTTCACCTCCTCGCGGCTGGCGCCCCTGGTGCGTTCGCGCAGGCGCTGCGGGAGGCGGAGGAGCTGGTCGCGGAGCAGCCGCCGCGGGAGATCGACGCCGCCATCCTCGATCGGGTCCTGCCCTGCTTCGATGGCCTGTCAGTCAGCACGTTCCTGGCGGAGCCGAACCGGCGGCGTGCCGCGTGGTTCCTGGGGCTGCTGCCTGCGGATCAGGCTTGCTGAGAAGGCCTCGCTTCTCCGTCGTGGGTCCGGTCACGGCCCAGTTCGCGTATCAGCACCGAGCCGCCAAGCGCCCCACCTAACACGATCGGGACGTAGTAGGTGATCGCCCGGTAGGCGATCACGGCCGCCGTGACACCCGGGGGCGCTCCCCGCTGGGAGAAGGCGTAGGCGAGCGCGACCTCGATGTAGCCGCTGGCGCCAGGTGTGGGCACCACGTTGCTGGCGGCGGATATCAGGACCAGCAGCGACAGTGTAGACATGAGGTCAAGGGGGCTCCCGAGGGCGGCCGAGAAGAGGTGGAAGATCCCGTAGTTGGCGCCGTGCAGGAGGAGCGAGAGCAGTTGAAGGATCAGCTGCTGTAGGG
>Ga0075530_1001410_pt1 | contig 11450 bp, 10 predicted proteins | sample NGEPerD_2_FD_75101 | JGI IMG/M metagenome (GOLD analysis project Ga0075530, IMG submission 75101) | Arctic peat soil microbial communities from the Barrow Environmental Observatory site, Barrow, Alaska, USA - NGEE PermafrostL1-D | ecosystem: Environmental > Terrestrial > Soil > Wetlands > Peat ...
CGCCGCCCGGGCGGCGAGATGCGAACGCTGCTGCAGGTCGTGGATCGAGGAGCGCAGCTCGCGCACGGTCGGCCGCTCAAGGGGTTCCGGGGCCAGGCAGTCACGCAGCACCTCACTGAGCGGCTCGGGCACGCCGGACAGGTCGTACTCGCCGCGCCGGACGCGGTCCATGATCGCCATCGCCGGCCCCTTGCCGTACGGCGGCCTGCCGGTCGCCGCGAAGACCACGGTCGCCGCCCACGCGTGCACGTCGGAGGCGACGGTCGCGTCGTCGCCGTACAGGATCTCCGGCGCGAGATAACCAGGCGTACCGAGCAGCCAGCCGGTCTGGGTGAGCCGCGGATCCTCGGCCACGCGAGCCAGGCCGAAGTCGATGAGGACCGGTGAGCGGCCCTCCATCAACACGTTGGTCGGCTTGATGTCGCGGTGCAGGACTCCCACCAGATGGACCGCCTGCAGGGCTTCGGCCAGCGCGTCGGCGAAGTGCAGCAGGTCGCCTCCAGAGATCGGCCCTTCCTCTGCGACGTGGTGGTAGAGCGAGAGGCCGGGCACGTAGCGGGTGACCACGAACGGCACCGGACCGTGGGGGTCGGCGTCGAGGATCTCGGCGATGCGCGGGCTGGAGATCCGCTGCAGCGAGCTGACCTCCCGGGCCAGGCGCTCCCGGGCCTCGACGTCCCCGACGATGTGTTGCCGCAGCACCTTCAGGGCGACGCGCTTGCCATCCGGTCCCTGGGCGAGGTGGACCACGCCCATGCCGCCCTCACCGATGGGAGCGAGCAGCCGGTAGGAACCGACGCGCGTCTCCTCAGGGCGTTCGCTGGGCAGGGTGGGCATCGCCCAACGGTAACCGGGCGCCTGGAGGTTGAGGAGGGCGCGCAGCCTTGCGTCGAGACGGGCGTCACACCCGTTCTCGCCGCTTCATCTATTGGGGCAGCTCAGCAGACCTGGTGCATCCACCTGAACGAGTCCTCGTCGCGGCCGAACTGGATGTCCACGAGCGACTTCCGGATCTCCAGGGTCAGCGGCCCAGCCTCGCCTGTTTCGACACCGGGGCCCGCCACCTCGCCGCCGTCCCACTTCAGCGTCCCGACGGGCGTGACGACCGCGGCCGTACCGCACGCGAACACCTCGGTGATCTCGCCACTGGCCACGCCCTCGCGCCATTCGTCGATCGGGAACGGACGCTCCTCGACCTGGTGGCCCTTCTTCTGGGCGAGGTCGATGATCGCGGAGCGGGTGATGCCCTCGAGGATCGTGCCGGTCTCGGGAGTGACGATGTGGCCGTCGGCGAAGACGAAGTACAGGTTCATGTCGCCGAGCTCCTCGACGTACTTCCCCTCGGCGACGTCGAGGAAGACCACCTGGTCGCAGCCGTGCCCGATGGCTTCCTGCTGCGCGACCAACGAACTGGCGTAGTTGCCGCCCGTCTTGGCGGCGCCCATGCCCCCGCGGCCGGCGCGGGTGTACTCCTCGCTGAGCCACAAGGTGAGCGGCGTGATCCCGCCCTTGAAGTAGGCACCGGCGGGTGAGGCGATCACCATGAAGGTGACGTGCTGCGCCGGGCGCACCCCGAGGAACACCTCGGAGGCGATCATGAACGGCCGCAGGTAGAGGCTCTTCTCGCCCGTCCCCTCCGCCGAGTTCTGTGGCACCCAGCGCTGGTCGACCTCCACCAGCGCGTCGACACACCTCACGAAGTCCTCGGGCTCCAGCACCGGCAGCGCGAGGCGGCGCGACGAGCGCCCCATGCGCTTGGCGTTCTCCTCGGGACGGAAGGTCCAGATCGACCCGTCCTCGTGGCGGTAGGCCTTCATGCCCTCGAAGATCTCCTGCGCGTAGTGGAGTACGGCGCAGGCCGGGTCCATGCTCAGCGGGCCGTACTTCGTGATCCGCCCGCCGTGCCAGCCCCGGGCGGGAGTCCACTCGAGGGTGAGCATGTGATCGGTGAAGTTGGTGCCGAAACCCGGGTTCGCGAGGATCGCGGAGACCTCGGACTCGCTGCGCGGGCTGTCAGAGGCAATGGTGGTGATGTCGAGCGTCATGAGGGCACGTTATCTCTCGTTGGTGGCTGGTTGAGGAGCGAGCGTCAGCGAGCGTCTCGAAACCACGGGCCCCCCAAGGTGGTTGGGCACGTCTCCAAACCACGGACCGCCCCCCACGGTGGTTGGGCAGCGAGCGAGGACTTGACCGGGGGCCGCCCCCACGGTGATTGAGGAGCGAGTGCAGCGAGCGTCTCGAAACCTCGCCCGCCGACATCAGTGGTCTCGAGACGGGCGCGGGGTGCGCCCTCAACCACCGAAGGTGTCAGCCGGCTACTCGGGCAGCGATCGCGTCGCCTACCGCGGCGGTCGGCCGGGCGGCGCCCGGCGTACGCGCGGCCAGGTCGGCCACGACGGCGTCCTCGACGGTGCGGGCCGCGTCCTCGAGCCCGAGGTGGTCGAGCATCAGACTGACCGAGAGGATCGCTGCGGTGGGGTCGGCCTTCTGCTGGCCGGCAATGTCGGGCGCCGAGCCGTGCACGGGCTCGAACATCGACGGAGCGGTGCGGTCGGGGTTGACGTTGCCACTGGCTGCCAGACCGATGCCTCCGGTGATGGCGGCAGCGAGGTCGGTGATGATGTCGCCGAAGAGGTTGTCGGTGACAATCACGTCGAACCGCGCAGGGTCGGTGACCATGAAGATCATCGCGGCGTCGATGTGCATGTAGTCGACGGCGACCTCGGGAAACTCCGGTGCCACCTGCTGCACCAGCCGCCACCAGACCGCGCCGGCGTTGACCAGCACGTTGGTCTTGTGGACCAAGGTCAGCTTCTGGCGACGCTTCTGTGCCCGGCGGAAGGCATCGCGGACGACGCGCTCGACCCCGAAGGCGGTGTTCACCGAGACCTCGGTGGCGATCTCGTGCGGCGTACCGACCCGGAGCGCGCCGCCGTTGCCGGTGTAGGGCCCCTCCGTTCCTTCGCGGACGACCACGAAGTCGACCTCACCACGCCCATCAAGAATGTGGGGGGCGAGCGGTGACACGGCGCCGGGGAAGATCCGCGACGGCCGGAGGTTCACGTAGTGGTCGAGCTCGAAGCGCAGCCGCAGCAGGAGCCCCCGCTCGAGGATCCCCGGAGGCAGGTTCGGGTCGTTGGGCTTGCCCCCGACGGCGCCGAGGAGGATCACGTCGTGCTGACGGATCTCCTCGAGCACCGAGTCCGGGAGCACCTCGCCGGTCGCGAGGTAGCGCTCGGCGCCGAGGTCGTAGCGGGTCGGCGCGAACTTCACACCGGTGGGTCCATGAGAGGACACCGTCTGCTCGAGCACCTTCAGGGCCTCGGCCGTGACCTCGGGCCCGATCCCGTCACCGGGGATAACCGCAAGCCTCAACGAGCCGCCTTTCGCTTCATCGGGTTCCGGCATGCCGCGATGTTAGTTGTCGTCAGGGCGCTCACCACCGTTGTCTCGCAGGTCAAGCGCGGCCTGGACGGCCTGGGTGCTCCGCGGGCTCTCGGGATTGTTCTTGGCTGGGCCCCACTCGGGGTACAAGTCGTACATCGTGCATCTCCTCAACGGATTTCCGTGCTGGAACGGGTGGTGCTCCGGAGGAGGTGAACGCATTCGACGGCCACGGATCACACGGCCGGATCTGGTTCGCGGGAAGTCAGGGGTGGAACTTCTCTGATCTCGCTCGCGGAGGGGGTGATGGGCCTGTCGGCGGGTACGCCGAACTCCGCGGCGAGGTGGCCTATCGAATGTCAGGCCCCGCCACGGCGGCAAATAAGTACGAAGTTCCTCCGCATGATGTGCCGATCCTAGGCCCGCCCTCCGGCCTTCGCAGCCGGCGTGGGCGAGGCGTCCCATGATTCGAGACGGTTGTCTCAGGGCTGGTCTGCACCAGTGGAGACTTCGTGTCATGAGCGCCCCGCCCGACGTACCCCCGATCGTGTCCCGGGCGTTCGCGGTGTCGCGCCGGGCTGGCTACGTGTCGTTCTGCCGCAACGAGACCGGCCGGTTGCTGGCCACGCTTGCGGCCACGAGGGACGGCACGATGGCGGAGTTCGGCACCGGCTGTGGCGTCGGTACGGCGTGGCTGCGCTCCGGCGTACGACCAGGCACGCAGATCCTCTCCGCGGAGCTCGATACCGAGCTGGCCAACGCGGCGCAGGAGATCTTCGAGGACGACCCGCAGGTCGAGGTGCTCGCCGCAGACTGGTCGACGCTGCGCAACAGGGGTCCCTACTCGCTGCTGTTCCTCGACCCCTCGGTCCCGCAGGACGCCAGCGTTGATTCGGTGGCCGACCTGGTTGAGCCGGGCGGGATCGTGGTACTCGACGACTTCGCGCCCTGCGAAATGTGGCCGCCCATCACGGCCGGCAGGGTCGACATCCTGCGCGAGATGTGGCTGACCGACGAGCGTTTCACTGCCGTCGAGGTGATGGTCGCCGCAGACGCGTCCGCCCTCATCGCGACCCGACGCTGACCGGGCACTTGCGTCACGTCGTAGGACGCCGACCGGGCACATGTGTCACGTCGTACGCCGCTGACCGGGCACATCTGTCACACGTGGCGTGCGGGAAATGCCCGCTCGACGCTCTCAGGCGTACACCAGCTGCCCGCTCGCCGAACTACCGCGAGTCCGCAGTCTGCGCGAAACCAGGTAGCTCGCCCTGCGTCTGGCTGGTGCTCGGCAGCTCAACGATGAACCGCGGCAGCATCAGCTGGACGAGCGGTCCGATCGCGAGCGTGTAGAGCACGGTGCCGATTCCGACGACGCCGCCGAGGAGCCAGCCGATGGCGACGACGGTGACCTCGAGGCCCGTGCGCACCACCCGGATCGACAGACCGGTACGGCGGTGGAGGCCGGTCATCAATCCGTCGCGGGGACCCGGCCCGAGCTGCGAGCCGATGTAGAGGGCGGTGGCCAGCGCGTTCAGCACGATGCCGCCCACCATCAGCAGCACCCGCTGCCACATGACGTCGGGAGCGGCGAGAATCCGGAGAGGCGTCGGCCATGAGCCCAACGACGATGGAGTTCGCAATCGTGCCCAGGCCCGGCAGCTCGCCCAGGGGAATCCAGAACAGCAGCACGACCAGGCTCATCACGATGACCGCCGTGCCGATGCTGATCGGCAGATGCTCGGCCATGCCCTGGTGGAGCACGTCCCACGAGGCGTTGCCCAGCGTCCCGCGGATCAGGATGGCGAGCGTGACGCCGTAGAGCACCAGGCCGACGACGAGCTGGGAGAGGCGCCGCGGGAGGCGACCGGCGGTGAGCTGTGCGACCGGGCCGAGACGAGCGAGCTCACTGCTCGGCAACTTCGACCGCTCCCCCGCCTACCGCGGTCTGGCGGAGGCGCTTCGCGTGCTGATCACCGACGGGCGGGTGCCGGTCGGCGTACGCCTGCCGAGTGAGCGTGAGCTGACCGAGGCACTTTTGGTCAGCAGGACCACCGTCACGCGCGCCTACGCCCAGCTCCGCGACCACGGCTTCCTCGTCTCTCGACAAGGCTCCGGCAGCGTCGCCTGCCTCCCGGCGAGCCGGGGTCACCGCGGCGACCACCTGCTCCCACCGGGCGACCTGCCCGAGGACAAGATCGACCTGACCTGCGCGGCGCCTGTGCCCGGGCCCGGCGTGCTGTCCGCCTACCAGCGCGCCGTCGGCGAGCTGCCCGCCTACCTCGCCGGCACCGGCTACTACCCGTCCGGGCTGCCGGCGCTGCGAGAGGCGGTTGCCGAGTCGTACGACGCCCGCGGGCTGCCCACCAGCCCGGACCAGATCATGGTCGTGCCGGGCGCACTCGTCGGCGTGGCCATCGCAGCGCGGGCCCTGATCGGCATTGGTGACCGCGCCGTCACCGAGAGCCCCACCTACCCCAACGCGATCGCGACGCTGACCCACTCGGGTGCACGCATCGTCGGGGTCGACGTGCCGCGCGACGAGGCCGACACAGAGGCACTGACCACGACGCTGCGCCAGGTGGTGCCGCGGGTCGCTTACCTCATCCCGGACTTCCACAACCCGACCGGCGCGCTGATGGGCGGCGAGGGTCGGGCCGACGTGGCCCGCGCGCTCACCCTGACGCGCACGACGGCGATCATCGACGAGTCGATGGTGGCGCTGCCCCTGGACGGGCAGCAGATGCCGGCGCCGTTCGCGGCGTACTCGAAGCACGCGGTGAGCGTAGGCAGCCTGAGCAAGGCGTTCTGGGGCGGTCTGCGGATCGGGTGGATCCGGGTCCCGGCGGACCGGATGGATGCCTTCTTCAGGGCCAGGCTCACTCTCGACCTCGGTGCCCCCTTGCTCGAGCAGCTCGTGGCGACCGGCCTGCTGCGCGACGGGGTGGACCTCCTCGCCCACCGTCGAGCACAGCTGTGCACCTCCCGCGACGCTGCCCTGTCGGCCGTGGCCGAGCACCTGCCCGACTGGCGACCGACCCGACCGACCGGTGGGCTCAACCTGTGGTGTGAGCTCCCAGGCGCACTCTCCTCGGCACTGGTCGCGCGCGCGGAGCGGCACGACGTACTCCTCGCCTCCGGGCCCAGCTTCGCCCCCGAGGGCGGGCTCGACCGGTTCGTCCGGCTGCCCTACACCCAGCCGCCCACGTTCTCACCGATGCCATCGGCCGGCTGGGACAGGCCTGGCGCCAGACCTTGGCAGACCCGGGGTTCATCCCTCCTGGTGCGCCCACCCTCGTCGCCTAGTCCGCGACCGGGCACTTTCGTCACGCCGTACGACGCCGACCGGGCACTTTCAGCACGCCGTACGACGCCGACCGGGCACTCTCGTCACGAGCTCCGAGTAAGAACTGCCCGCTCGGCGAGCTAGCCGGAGAGGTCGACGCCGCGCACGATGTCGGCCGAGATCGACCCGCGGATCTCCTGGAGGATGTCCGCAGGAATGGCGGAGTCCACGGAGAGAGCCACCAGTGCCTGGCCACCCTTCTCCGCGCGGGAGACCTGCATGCCGGCAATGTTGACCCCGGCGTCACCGAGGATCTTGCCGACGGTGCCGATCATGCCGGGCCGGTCCTCGTAGGTGAAGAAGGCGAGGTGCTCGGTGGGTTCGAGGTCCACCACGAAGTCGTTGACCTCGACGAGCCGCTCGCGCTGTGCGATGCCGATCAGGGTGCCGGAGACCGAGACCTGCGAGCCGTCGGCCAGGGTGCCACGGATGGTGATCAGGTTGCGGTGGTCAGGGCTCTCCGAGTCGGTGACCAGCCGGACCGCGGTGCCTCGCTCGGCGGCGAGCAGCGGCGCGTTGACGTAGGAGACCTGGTTCTCGACCACGTCGGCGAACACACCCTTGAGCGCGGCGAGCTCGAAGACCTTCACGTCGTACTCCGTGATCTCGCCGCGGACCTCCACATCGATCTGCTGGGCGACCTCGCCGGCCAGAGCGGTGAAGATCCGGCCGAGCTTCTCCACGAGTGGGATCCCCGGGCGGACGTCCTCGGCGATCACTCCGCCCTGCACGTTGACCGCGTCGGGTACCAGCTCGCCGGAGAGCGCGAGGCGCACCGACCGGGCCACGGCGACGCCGGCCTTCTCCTGCGCCTCGGCCGTGGAGGCACCGAGGTGAGGGGTGGCCACGACGTTCTCGAGCTCGAAGAGGGGCGAGTCGGTGCACGGCTCCCGGGTGAAGACGTCGATGCCTGCGGCGGCGATGCGGCCGGTCTTCAGGGCGTCGTAGAGGGCCTTCTCCTCGACGATGCCGCCGCGCGCAGCGTTGACCAGAACCAGCCCGGGGCGGGCGATGGCGAACTGCTCGGCACCGATCAGTCCGATCGTCTCGGGCGTCTTGGGCAGGTGCACGCTGACGAAGTCCGACTCGACCATCAGCTCCTTGAGGCTGACCATGCGTACGCCCATCTGGGCAGCCCGGCCGGCCTGCACGAAGGGGTCGTAGGCGATCACATTCATGTCGAACGCGGCCAGCCGGCGGGCGACCAGCACGCCGATGCGGCCGAGCCCGACGATGCCCACGGTCTTCTCGTACAACTCGGTCCCGGAGAACTTGCTGCGTCTCCACTCCCCACGGGTCAGCGCGGCGTGTGCCGGACTGATGTGGCGCGCGGCGGCCAGCATCAGGGCCACGGCGAGCTCGGCAGCACTCGTGATGTTGGAGGTGGGTGCGTTCACCACCATGACGCCGTTCTGCGTCGCCGCCTTGACGTCGACGTTGTCCAGGCCGACCCCCGCCCTGGCCACGACCTTGAGTCGCGTGGCGGCCAGCAAGGCCTCCTCGTCGACCGCGGTGGCGGAGCGGACGAGGAGCGCCTCGGCGTCTGCGATGGCGGTGAGGAACTCGGCCCGGTCGGCGCCGTCACAGTACCTAATGTCGAAGTCAGGACCCAGGGCATCGACTGTGGCGGGGCTGAGCTCTTCGGCGATGAGGACGACTGGCCGAGATTGGGGGAGCGTCACAACGGTCCTGACGTGAGTGATGGAGATTGTCCGCACGACGCTGTGCGTCTGCCAGCCTAACCGACGCCACACCCACCGGCCGGGGCTCTCCGGGATGCCGATCCGGGATGCCGAACGAACGCGGAGGACACAGGGCGAATGGACCCAGGCGAAGGGCCCAGCAAGTATGAGTTGCTGGGCCCCTCTGGTTGATCGGAGGACGGTGACCCTCCAACCGATCGCTCTTTCGCGTCCGGTCCCGGCGGCAGTCACCCGCTCACCGCAACGAGTTTCCCCGCTGTGTGGACCATCTTTCTCCGAGCGATCCTGCTCCCCCGAAAGGAAGAGCGTATGAGTTTTCTACGCGCCACGGGAGCACGCGCGCAAGGGTTCGCCACCCAGAGTTTCGGGGAATTTCTGGCGCACGCTGTCTCCTCCACAGAGCGCCCTCCTTCGTCCACAAAACTTGGCCGTGATCCACAGCCGGTTGCCGCTTCCTGTGGATTGCCGAGGGGGCATACCCCACCCTCAGACGGGCAGCCGTCCTGGCCACAGACCACGGCGTCGTGGCCGTGCCCGAACGTGTCGGGGGGCTGGGCACCGGAGACGCCGTACACGCGGTCGATCACGAAGAACGGAACACCCGTGGCGCCGAGCGAGGCGGCCTCGCGGATGTCGTGCTCGACGGCGTCGGCGTACTCCTCGCTTCCGAGCACCCGGTCGACGCTCGTTGGGATCCAGACCGACCTTCTCCGCCGTACGACGAAGCAGGTCGTGGTCTGCGATGTTCTAGGCGCGCAGGAAGTACGCCGCCAACTCCTCCTCCTTGAGCGTGGACTGCAGCGTCGGGCCACGGTCCGCGACCGTGAGGTGCAGCAGTCGGTGGGCATCGACGGTGTTCACTCGCTGTGCCTCGCCCAGCCGGAAGAGCAGCCCCTCCTCGGCCGCGACCGCCTCGACCCGCTCCACCAGCTGAGCTCCGGCCTCCGGACCGCCGCCGTACTTCGCGCCTAGTACCGCGTCAAGGGGACCCCCGAGACCCCTAGGTGGCTGGTGTCGAACGGCTGGTTTGTGGGTGAGGGCTGGGGCAGTGGGCGGCGAGGAGCGAGTCGGTCAGCGCTCAACGGCATACGCCGTGGTGGGCGGGTAGTGGTGGTCGGCCGGGTTTCGAGCCACGTTGACGCGTTCGCTGCCTGGCTGGGGCCCGAGGAGGCCCTGGCACCCACCCACGGGCCGGTCTCAGGCGGTGGTGGCCCATCCTCGGCCGGGGGTGTGGGCGACGGCGAGCACACCGAGGCGTGCGAGGTTGACAGCGGCGGCGAGCAGGGCGAAGTCGGCGGTGACCTTGGTCTGTCCGCGGACCCGGGCGCGGCGACCGCCGTGGTGGCGGCGCATCAGGTGCCCGATCTTGCGTTCCACCTTGGGTCGGGTGGCGCGGTAGTCGGCGACCCAGCCTGGATCACGTTGCCGGTCCCGGGCAGCGGCGAGCTGCTGCTCGTAGAGGCCGATCATGATGGTGCGCCCACTGGCCGAACGGGTGCACTGCTCACGCAGCGGGCAGCCGAGACACGCCTGGCCGAATCGGGCGGTGCCGGCCCCGTTGCTGGCGTACCGGATAGGTGCGGTGTTCTTGGCCGGACAGGTGACCGTGTCGGACTCGATGTCGATGTCGAAGTCGTTCTTGGTGAACCGTCCCCCGGAGTTGGCTGGCTGCTGGGATTTGCACTTGGACTCGATCCCGGCCTGCTCCAGGCGGTCGTGGAACGGCCCGGTGCCGTAGGCGTTGTCGCCATAGACACACGCCGGATCGGTGCCGGTTTCGCTACCGTCATCGGCCTGCCCGGAATCGCCGACCGATGTGTCCTGACCGGCGGCACCAGATTGCTCGGCGACCTCGCCCGCGTCGGCGCCCGCGTCGGTCTCGCTGGCGCTGTCCGGCTTGGCCAGGTTTTCGGTGGTGTCGCCCTCCTCATCGAGCAGGTCCGCGATCAGGTCCTCGGCGACGCCGGCGTCACCGGCGTTACCGGGCGTCACCGTGGTCGCGGTGATCAGTTCGGAGTCAGGGTCGATACCGATGTGAGCCTTGTAGCCGTCGAAGCCGCGCGCCGCGGTCTTGTGCCCGTGCCGCGCCTGGGGATCCACGGTGGAGATCACCCGGTCTTTCGCGACTCGGCGGGCGATCCGGAACACCCCAGCCTCGTCCTGGTCCAGGTCCTGACCGAGCACCGTGGCCAACAACTCGGCCGCCTGACCCAGCGCCTCGGACAGCGCCAGCCCGTCCAAGACGCCCAGCACCGCCATGCCGTCTTTGGCCAGTGCGTCGACCAACGCCACCCGGGCGTCCGCATCGTCGTAGTCACAGCACGCCTTGCCGGCCTCGGCGTAGTCGTCGTCGCGGGCAAGCACCTCCCGCAACCGTTCGGCGAGCTGCCCACCGGCGCACTTGAGCAGACCCCGGATCGCCGAACGGATCAGCGTGACGGTGTCCATCGTGGCGACCGCGTCATAGACCGGCGTGGAGTCCAGCACCCGCTTGCGCCCGACCAGCCCCGCGGCCTTGCACACCTCCAGAACTGTCTCGAAGATCCTGTTCGGGGACTGCGAGGCGGCCAGTCGGGCGCGCATGTCCACCAGCACCGTGTGCACGAAGCCCGGGTAGTCGAAATCCAGACCGCCGGCGGCGTACTTCCACCGCGCGTCGAAACAGAACCTGTCGACCGCTTCCCGATCCGAGCAGCCCTCGATGCGCTGCAGCACCATCACCACCGCCACGATCTGAGGTGGCACGCTGCGCCGACCGACATCGGTGAACAGGTCCGCGAACATCGCATCGGGGAACAGCCGTCCGCACTCCCAGTGCAACAACCCGTAGATCGACTCCGGAGCCACCCGCGGCTCACAGAACCCGACCGTGGACCCGAACAGACCCGCCTGCCTCGGTGCTAGCCCCAACGTCACGACTCACCCCAGAAGCGATATCCCTGTGCCATAGAGAAATTCTCCCGGAATGACCACCAAGATCCGGGACCGCCACGCCACGAAAAACACCAGCCACCTAG
>Ga0075530_1001411_pt1 | contig 11437 bp, 7 predicted proteins | sample NGEPerD_2_FD_75101 | JGI IMG/M metagenome (GOLD analysis project Ga0075530, IMG submission 75101) | Arctic peat soil microbial communities from the Barrow Environmental Observatory site, Barrow, Alaska, USA - NGEE PermafrostL1-D | ecosystem: Environmental > Terrestrial > Soil > Wetlands > Peat ...
CGCTCGGGCGGCTCGGGGCCGAGTGGGTCGAGATCCGCCGGCAGGCGCACCTCGACCCACTCGGCCCCGAGCCGCCCGAGCGCGGCCCCGTGTGCCTCGAAGCCGCCCTGAACCGCCAGCACCCCAACCGCCCCGGCTCGCCCCGTCGCGGACTCCGCGTTGCGGGGCTGAGCGCGGCCGTCCAAGCCGGGTCAGGCGCCGCGGCCCTGGAGCAGGGCGTCTTCGGCAACCAGCTGGGAGATCTCGATCCCGGCCATCGCCTCGCCCAGATCGGACGAGGCCGCCGCGATCCGCGCCGGATCCCGAAAGTGGGTGGTGGCTTCGACGATCGCCAGGGCACGGCGCTCGGGGTCGGCGCTCTTGAAAATGCCGGAGCCGACGAAGTTGCCCTCGGCGCCGAGCTGCATCATCAAGGCCGCGTCCGCCGGGGTGGCGATACCGCCGGCACAGAAGAGGGGCACCGGCAGCCGGCCCTGCTCGGCCACCGCCCGCACGACGTCGAGCGAGACGCGGTGACGTTTGGCCGCCGACGAGTGTTCCTCGGGTCCCAGCCCCGCCAGCCACTTGATCCCGGAGGTGATCTCGCGCATGTGCCGGACCGCCTCAACGATGTTGCCGGTGCCGGCCTCACCCTTGGAGCGGATCATCGCGGCGCCTTCGCCGACCCGGCGCAGGGCCTCCCCAAGCTCGGTCGCGCCGCAGACGAAGGGCACGTCAAAGGCGAGCTTGTCGATGTGGTTGACCTCGTCGGCCGGGGTCAGGACCTCTGACTCGTCGATGAAGTCAACCTCCAGATGCTCCAGGATCTGGGCCTCGACGAAGTGGCCGATCCGGGCCTTGGCCATGACCGGGATCGAGACCTCGGCCTGGATCTCCTTCACCTTGCTGACCGGCGACATGCGGGCGACTCCACCCTCGGCGCGGATGTCCGAGGGGACCCGCTCCAGCGCCATCACCGCGCAGGCGCCGGCGTCCTCGGCAATGCGGGCCTGGGCGGCGTCGGTGACGTCCATGATCACCCCGCCCTTGAGCATCTCGGCGAGTCCGGTCTTGACCCGGAAGGTGGCGCGTTCAGTCATAGGGCAAATATAGATGCCCGGCCCCGGCGACGGCGCGCCGTGCACAAAGCGCGGCGCTTTGCGACGGTTGATGCGCCGATGAGCCCCGCGCCTTCAAGCTCCAGTAGGCGCGGATGCGGTCGCGGTGGGCTTCCTCGTCGCGCGAGTAGACGCCGTAGGCGAGCGCCTGGACCAGGGCCATAAGGGCCGCGTTGGAGCGCGCGAAGGAGGGGCTGTTCGAGGAGTAGTAGAGGGCCAGGTCGGCCTTGGTGCCGACCTCGGAGAGGGTCGCGTCCGAGATCGCCAGGGTCGGGGCCTTGCGGTGGCGGGCCAGCTTCATCGCCCGCATCAGCAAGGGATGGGCGCGACCGCCGGAGAGCACGATGACCAAACTGTCGGCGTCCATGCGGCCCAGGCGCTGCAGAGACTCGCCCCCGGCGCTGGAGACGATCTCGGCCCGGATGTCAAGCAGGCTCAGGGTGTGGCGCAGGTAGGCGGCGAAGAAGGCCATCTGGTCAATGCCGACGATCACCACCCGCTGGGCCGCGGCCAGCGCGGCCACCGCGGACTCGATCTGCTCGGTACTGAGTCGGCGTGCGGTTTCCTCGATGTTGGCGTGATCGGCACTCATCGCGCTCTCGAATTCGGTGTGATCAAAAGCAAACAGCGGCTGGCTGGGTGTGGTCTCGGCGCTGCCGCCGCCCACGCTCATCCGGTACTCCTCGATTGCGGCCTGCTGCAGCTCGGGGTAGCCCTCAAAGCCGAGCGCCTGCGAAAAGCGCACCACGGTGGAGGAAGAAGTGGCCGCGCGACGGGCCAACTCCTCGGCAGTGAGGAAGGCCGCCTCATCGAGATGATCGACGATATAGCGGGCTACATCCTTTTGAGAGCGGGAGAAATCCTCGAACCGCTCCTGGATGTAATCCGAGAGGCTTTTACGGCTGGCGGCGGGCTTGGTCGCTGTCTTGGTCACGGTCGTCAGTTTCTCCCCGGCCGACGGTTTCCCTTCAGAACTTCGCCGGAAATCGCACAGATCGCTTCCGGACCGGTTGTGCTTGCATGCAGTGATGAGCTCGATTGAGGGACTGCCGGATCGGCGTTGGAGCCTGCGGGGTAACACCGTGGATGGCGACGAGGCCTGGCTTATCCGCTCGATCGCTCAGAAGCTCTACCACTGCCCCGGCTGCCACCACGGGATCGATATCGGCACCGAACACGTCGTGCTCCAGTACATACGCCGGATCGGCGGCACCGAACACCACCACTGGCACCGCCGCTGCGCCGAAGAACTGCTCTACCCCGACCTCCGCAAACTCCAACGCGTCCCGACCACCGAATCGACCCGCGACCGCCTGGAAGCCCGCGGCCGCAAGCCCGCCGGCAAACGCCGCCGCCGCTAAAGCCATGAGCACCCCCTAACGGTCTCGGGGCAAGCGGGGGTAGGACGCAGGGAGGATGGCGAGGAGAGCGCACTAAAGGTGCGTGACCCGAGCCACCCGGACCGAGGACTCCGCCCCGCGCCGCCCTGAGGCCGTTAGCGGCCGCCGGCTGAGGCCAATTCCGGCGAAACGTTGCCGGTCAGGGCCGGCTTGCGGGCGCGGTCGCCGGCCAGGTGGCGGTCGACCAGGCGGGCGCACTGGCGGCCCTCGTTGATCGCCCACACGATCAGGGACTGGCCGCGCCGCGCGTCGCCGGCGGCGAACACGCCGGGCACCGAGGTCTCGTAGGCGCCGGCCTTGATGTTGCCGCGGCCGTCCAGATCGCAGCCCAGCGCCACTGGCAACTCCGGCTCGGGGTGCAGAAAGCCCATCGCGAGTAGGACCAAGTCGGCCTCGATCCGACGCTCGGTTCCCTCTACCGGTCCGAACGGGGGCGCCGCCGTGGCATCGGCCACCCGCAAGGCGCTCACCCGACCGTCGGTGCCTTCCAACCCGACCGTCGCCACCGAGAAGTCCTGCTCGCCCCGGTGCTCGGCCCGGGCCTCTTCCATCGCGTAGGAGAGGCGGTACTTCTGCGGCCACAGCGGCCAGGGGGTGCGGTCGTCGGGGCGGTTCTCCGGCGGCTCGGGCAGCAGCTCGAGCTGGACCACCTGGGAGGCGCCCTCACGGATCGAGTTGCCGACGCAGTCAGCGCCGGTATCCCCGCCGCCGATCACGATCACCCGCTTGCCGGCGGCGCTGATCCCGTTCGGCCCCGGCGGCTCGCCCTGCGGCTCGGGCCCGTCGGCGGCGGCAATCGCGCGGTTGCGGTCGTATAGATAGTCCATCGCGAAGTGGACGCCGTCCAGCTCGCGGCCCTCGACCGGAAGGTCCCGCGGCACCCGGGAGCCGGTCGCCAGCACCACCGCGCCGAACTCCGCCTTCAGCTCATCGACGGTCACGTCCACGCCGACATCGACGCCGCAGCGCAGCTCAACTCCCTCGGCGACCAGCTGCTGGACGCGGCGCTCGACCACACGCTTTTCGATCTTGAAGTCCGGCACGCCGAAGCGGACCAACCCGCCGCCGGCCTCGTCGCGCTCGAACAGGGTGACCGCGTGGCCGAGCCGGCGCAGTTGCTGCGCGGCCGCCATCCCCGCCGGACCGGAGCCGACCACCGCCACGGTATGACCGCTCTCGGCCTCCGGCGGCTCCGGGCCTACCCAGCCCTCACGCCAGGCGTGGTCCACGATCGACTGCTCGATCTGCTTGATCGTGACCGAGTCGCCCTCGCGGAGCTCCAGCACGCAGGCGGCCTCGCACGGGGCCGGGCAGAGCCGGCCGGTGAACTCGGGGAAGTTGTTGGTGGCATGCAGCTGGCGCATCGCGTCGCGCCAACGGTCGCGGTAAACCAGGTCGTTCCAGTCCGGGATCAGGTTGCCGAGCGGGCAGCCGTTGTGGCAGAAGGGGATGCCGCACTCCATGCAGCGGGCGCCCTGGTCGGCGAGCTCAGCCTCGCTGCGCTCAAGCACGAACTCGCGGTAATCGCCGACCCGCTCACGCGGATCGCGGTAGGGAGCGCCGCGACGCTCGATCTTGAGGAAGGCTCCGAGCTGGCCCATCGCTACTGCCCCGGCCCTTCGGTAATCGCCTGCGGCTCGCCGACCACGTCGATCACCTCGCCGTTATCGGAGCCCGCCGGCGCGGCGTCGCCGGTCCTGTCGCCCGCTTGATCGGCGGACCGGGCGTCGTCGCTGTGGGCTCCCTCGGCGTGGGCGCGTTCATCGGCTTCCAGCTCGGCCAGCACCCGCTTGTAATCGGCCGGGAAGATCTTCACGAACCGGGGCAGGCTCGCCTCCCAGTCCTCAAGCAGCGCGGCAGCAACCGGTGAGCCGGTGCGCTCGGCGTGCTCGGCCACCAGCGAGCGCAGCTCCAGCGCGTCGACCTCGTCGACCGGCTCGATTTGATCGAGCATGGTCGGGTTGATCCGCTCCCGGAACTCGCCTTCGGGATCGAGCACGTAGGCCAGGCCGCCGCTCATGCCGGCGGCGAAGTTACGCCCGGTCGGCCCCAGCACCACGACCCGGCCACCGGTCATGTACTCACAGCCGTGGTCCCCGACCCCCTCGACCACCGCCGCGGCGCCGGAATTACGCACCGCGAATCGCTCGCCTGCCAGACCGCGGAAGAAGGCTTTGCCGCTGGTCGCCCCGTACAGCACCGTGTTGCCGACCACCACGTTGTGCTCGGCCGGGAAGCTGGCATCCTCGGGCGGGCGCACCATCAGGGTGCCGCCGGAGAGACCCTTGCCGGCGTAATCGTTGGCGGCGCCCCACAAGCTCAGCTCGACCCCCGGGGCCAGCCAGCCGCCCAGCGATTGACCGGCGTAGCCACGCAACCGCAGCCGGATCGACCCATCGGCCAGGCCCTCGGCCCCGTGCAGCGCGGCGATCCGGCTGGAGAGGATGCCCCCCACGCAGCGGTCGATGTTGCGGATCCCGCCCTCGATCTCAACCGCCTCGCCGTCCTGGATCGCGGCCTCGGCCTGCTCGATGAAGTCCCAGTCCAGGTTCGAATCCAGGACCGGCTCCTGCGGGCGGTCGCGACGGCGCGGGGCGTGTCGGTCGACATCCTCGGGGAAGGCGAGCAGGCCGCTCAGGTCCACCCCGCGCGCCTTCCAGTGATCGACCGCCGGCCCGGCCCGCAGCAGCTCGATCCGCCCGATCAGGTCGTCGATCGAGCGCACCCCCAGCCCGGCCATCAACTCGCGCGCCTCCTCGGCGACCAGGAAGAAGAAGTTGACCACATGCTCGGGCAGGCCGTAGAAGCGCTTGCGTAGCTCCGGGTCCTGGGTCGCGATCCCGACCGGGCAGGTGTTGAGGTGGCAGGCGCGCATCATGATGCAGCCGGTTGCGATCAGCGGCGCGGTCGAAAAGCCGTACTCATCGGCGCCGAGCAGAGCCGCGATCACCACGTCGCGGCCGGTCTTGAGCTGGCCGTCGGTCTGCACCGTGATCCGCGTGCGCAGGTCGTTCTTGAGCAGGGTCTGCTGGGTCTCAGCCAGGCCGATCTCCCAGGGCACCCCGGCCGACTGGATCGAGGAAAGCGGCGAGGCGCCGGTGCCGCCGTCGTGGCCCGAGATCAGTACGTGGTCGGCGTTGGCCTTGGCGACGCCGGCGGCGACCGTGCCCACCCCGACCTCGGAGACCAGCTTGACCGAGACCGAGGCGTCCGGATTGGAGCAGCGCAGGTCGTAGATCAGCTGTTTGAGGTCCTCGATCGAGTAGATGTCGTGGTGCGGCGGCGGCGAGATCAGGCCGACCCCGGGCGTGGTGTGGCGCACCGAGCCGATGTACTGATCGACCTTGTGGCCGGGCAGCTGGCCGCCCTCGCCGGGCTTGGCGCCCTGGGCCATCTTGATCTGGAGTTGATCCGAGTTGACGAGGTAATGGATGGTGACGCCGAAGCGGCCGGAAGCGACCTGCTTGATCGCCGAGCGGCGCCGGTCCCCGTTGGGGTCTGGGGTGAAGCGGACCGGGTCCTCCCCGCCCTCGCCGGTGTTGGACATGCCGCCCAGGCGGTTCATCGCGATCGCCAGGGTCTCGTGCGACTCGCGCGAGATCGCACCCAGCGACATGGCGCCGGTGGCAAAGCGCTTGACGATCTCCGAGGCCGGCTCGACCTCCTCCAGCGGGATCGCCTCGGCCTCATCGGTGCGCAGCTGCATCAGCCCGCGCAGGCTGGAGCGTCGCGCCGACTGCTCGTTGACCAGGTCGGCGTAGCGCTGGTAGATCTCGCGCGCCTGTTCGCCCTCGCTGCGCACAGCCCGCTGCATCAGGGAGACGGTGTCCGGGTTCCACTGGTGCAGCTCGCCGTCCCGCCGCCAGGCATACAGCCCGCCCACCGGCAGCAGGTCGGCGTGGCCGGCGGGGTAGGCGACCGCGTGGCGGTCCAGGGTTTCGCGGGCGAGCACGTCGATACCGATGCCGCCGATCCGCGAGGCGGTACCGGTGAAGTGGCGGTCGATCAGGTCCCGCTCCAGCCCGACCGCCTCGAAGATCTGCGCGCCGCAGTACGACTGGATGGTCGAGATCCCCATCTTCGAGATCGTCTTCAGCAGCCCCTTGCCGATCGCCGCGATCACGTTCTCGATGCCGTCATCCGCCTTTTCGACCCTGGCCACCCGTCCCTCGGCAACGATCGCCTCGACCGTGTCCAGCAGCAGGTAAGGGTTGATCGCACTGGCGCCATAGCCGATCAGGGTCGCCATGTGGTGGACCTCGCGCGGCTCGCCGGACTCGAGCACTAGCCCGGCCTGCAGCCGGGTGCCCTCGCGCACCAGGTGGTGGTGAACCGAGGCAACAGCCAGCAGCGACGGGGTCCCCACCCGCTCGGCACCGGCGGCGCGGTCGGAGAGGATGATCACGTTGACGCCCGCGGCGATCGCCTCGTGGGCCTCGTCGCAGATCCGGGTCAGGGCGGCGGCGAGCCCGTCCGGGCCATCGGCGGCGGGCCAGGTAATGTCGATCGTCGCCGCCTTGAAGATCTCGTGGTCGACCCGGCGCAGGGCCTCCAGCTCGCAGTTGCGCAGGATCGGCTGATCCATGTTGAGTTGGTGGGCGTGCTCAGGGGTGGCGTCGAGCAGGTTGCCCTCGGCCCCAACCCCGGTGCCGAGGCTCATCACGATCTCCTCCCGGATCGGATCGATCGGCGGGTTGGTCACCTGGGCGAAGAGCTGCTTGAAGTAGCTGAACAGGGGCGGGCGGCGGTCGGAGAGCACCGGAAGGGCGGCGTCATTGCCCATCGAGCCGATCGGCTCGGCGCCGGCCGAGGCCATCGGCGCGACCAGCACCCGCAGGTCCTCCTGGGTGTAGCCGAAGGCCAGTTGGCGGGTGAGTAGCGAGTCGGGGCCGGGATCGGGCTCGGGACCGTTGTCCAGGTCCGAGAACTCGACCGTGGACTCGTTCACCCACTCGCCGAAGGGGGCCGAGTTGGCGACCTCGTTCTTGACCTCCTCGTCCTCGACGATACGGTGGCGTTCCAGGTCGACCAGGAAGAGCTTGCCGGGCTGAAGGCGCCCGAGCCGCTTGATGTTCTCGACCGGGATGTCGAGCAGACCGGCCTCAGAACCCAGCACCACAAGGCCGTCGTGGGTCTCGATACAGCGCCCCGGGCGCAGGCCGTTGCGGTCCAGGGTGGCGCCGATCACCCGGCCGTCGGTGAAGGCGACCGCGGCGGGGCCGTCCCAGGGCTCCATCAGACAGGAGTGGTAGGCGTAGAAGCCCTTGAGGTACTCGGGCAGATCGTCGCGGTCCCGGTAGGCCTCGGGGATCATCATCATCGCCGCGTGCGGCGGGGTGCGGCCGGCCAGGCAAAGCAGCTCGAAGACGTTGTCGAAGGTGGCCGAGTCCGACCCGTCGGGGATCACCACCGGCTTGATCTTCTCCAGGTCCTCGCCGAATAGCTCCGAGGCCAGGCGCGACTCGCGCGCCCGCATCCAGTTGATGTTGCCGCGCAGGGTGTTGATCTCGCCGTTGTGGGCGATCATCCGGTATGGGTGAGACAGCTCCCAGCTGGGGAAGGTGTTGGTCGAGAAGCGGGAGTGGACCAGCGCCATCGCCGACTCCATCTCGGGCTGCTTGAGGTCGGGATAGAAGTCGCCGAGCTGGTAGGCGGTCAGCATGCCCTTGTAGACGATCGTGCGGCTGGACAGCGAGCAGATGTAGAGATTGCGGCCGGCCTCGATCTCGCAGACCCGGCGGATCACGTAGAGCTTGCGCTCCAGCGCGTCGCGGGCAGCGGCCGCGGCGTCGGCGGCGGCGGACGCGTCGCCCTCGCCGGCGCCGATGAAGACCTGCTTTACGTAGGGGCGGGTGAGGCCGGCGGTGCCGCCGACGTACTCGGTGTCGACGGGCACGTCGCGCCAGCCGAGCAGCTCCTGGCCTTCGGCCCGGATCGTCGCCTCGATCGCCTGCTCCAGCTCGGCCCGGCGCTCGCTGTCCTGGGGCAGGAAGCACATGCCGACCCCGTAGGCGCCGAGCGCCGGCAGCTCGAAGCCCAGGTCCAGACCGCGCAGGAAGCGGTCCGGCATCTGCAGGAGGATGCCGGCGCCGTCGCCGGTATTGATGTCGGCTCCGGCGGCGCCGCGGTGCTCGAGGTTCTCCAGCGCGGTCAGACCGCGGGCGACGGTTTCGTGATCGGGCCGGTTGTCGAGGCGCGCGACCATGGCGACGCCGCAGGCGTCGTGCTCATAGCTGGGGTCGTAAAGGGCGTCTCGGGCAGGGAGCATTTGGATGGCTTGACTCGGTTGGTTGGTGGTGCCCTCGAACCACGAGGCGCGTACGAGGGTTGGAGAGCCTAGCAACAGGTTAGCCCGTAATAGGACGCCGCAAGCGGTAACCATCCCCCAAAAATGGTCACCGCCTACAGCTCAGTGATGCGACCCGGTCCCACCACCTTCAGCGCGGCCCCCTGAGCCGCACTTGCAGCTCTTAGCTTATTCGACCGAACGGTGCCCGGTCAAGGCCAATTTCTTGTTCGATTACCCGATCGCTTGCTCGATTAGTTCGGCGCCGCGCTCGGCTCCGGGGTTGGCGGCGCTCCAGGTAGCGACCCGGGCGGCCTGCGCGCGATAACCCGGCTCGGCCAGGATCTCCTGGACGGCCCACCGCAGCGAGCGCGGCCCGCACAGCCGCCAGGGCACCGAGCGCCCCACCCCGGCCCAGCCGATCCGCGCCGCGGTCTCCCCCATGTCGCCGGCAACCGGCGAGACCAGCACCGGCACACCCGCGTCCAGGCAGCGGGCGATCGTGCCGTGGCCGCCGTGCGAGATGACCAGGGCCGCCCGAGGCAGTGTCTGGCTGTAGCTGAGCCAGTCGACCAGGGCGGCGTTGGCCGGCACCGGGATCGGGTGGCTGGGGACGACCCGGTTGGTGGTCGCCATGACCCGCACCGGGAGATCGGCGAGGCCGGCGAGGGCGGAGCGCACCAGCCGGTTGTGGGGATCCTGGGAGGTGCTGGGCGCGACCAGGATCAGCGGGTCATCGCCCGGCGGCAGCTCGACGTCGGGATGGGGCACCTCGAAAGGCATCGGGCCGGTCAGATGGACCGAGTCCGGCCAGGCGCGGGGGTACTCGAGTTGGGGGAAGGTGGCGACCAGGGTGAGGCGCTCGCTGAGGCCGCCGTGCAGTCTTTCGACCGGGGCCAGGCCGAGCTGGTGGCGCTGTTCATTCCACTCGTTGCGACCGTGCCTGAGGCCGGCCTCAAGCAGCGGCGTGACCCCGTGCCAAAGGGCTTTGCCGACCGGCGTACGGGGTGCGCGCAGGCCGAGCGCGAAGATCGGCAAGCCGCGCCCGGTGACCGGGTAAAGGTGAGGGATCAGGGTCACCCGTGGGACCCCGGCCAGATCGGCGGCGAGGGCCGGGGCGATGGTCAGGATGTCGTTGACCACCACCTCGGGGCGCAGGCGCTCGATCAAAGGCAGCAGAGCGCGGGCGGCGTCAGCGGCCGAGGCGCCCTCGGGGCTATCGGCCGGCGGCGGCGGGAAGACCTGGTACTCCTCGGCGGCGGTAAAGGGGATCCCGGCCTCAGTGACGACCTCGCGCCACTTCTCCCAGGTCTCCAGAGTTACCTCGTGACCGCGCCCGACGAGGGCGCGGCTCAGCGAGATCGCGGGAAAAGCGTGCCCCGGATCGCCGAAGGCCGCTACCAGGACCTTCAGGCTCAGACCATGCTCCCGGAGAGTTCCTCCTGGCGGACCATGACCAGCTCCGGCACCAGGCAGTTGGGCGAGGTCTGCAGCAGAAAGTCGACCGCCGCGCCGATGTCCTCGGGACGGATCATCTTCTCGGCCGGGATCTGTTCGCGGATGAACTCGGTCATCGCGGTCTCGACGAAGCCGGGGCAGATCGCGGTCACCTTGATGCCGCTGTCGCCCAGTTCACGCTGGGTGGCCTGGCTGAAGTTGATGATCGCCGCCTTGGTCGCGCCGTAGACCGAGAGAAAGGGCTGGCCGTGGACGCCGCTGAAGGAGGAGGTATTGACGATCACCGCGCTGCCGTGCTCGGCGGCGGCCTCGCGCAGCATCGGGGTGCCCTCCCGGGTACCGAGGATGGTGGCCCGCAGATTGATCGCGACCTGCATGTCCAGGTGCTTGGCCTCGATCTGCTCCAACGGGCGGCCGATGCCGAGACCTGCGTTGTTGACCAGCACGTCGAGGCGACCGTAGCGCTCACGATGGGCGGCGAAGGCCTGGTTGATCTCTTCTTCCTCGGCCAGGTTGGCCGGGACGGCCTGGACGTTGTAGCCGCTCTCGGCGAGGCCGGCGGCGGCCTCCTGGAGCTTCTCGGGACGGCGGGCGACCACGGTCAGGTCATGGCCCAGCCGACCCAGGGTTCGCGCGATCTCAAGGCCGATGCCGCTGGAAGCCCCGGTTATAAGTGCCGCCTTGTTGCTCACTACCGTCTCCTTGCGCTCGGTGACATCGCTTGGCGCCGCCCTACCCTGTCGCCCCGCTTCGCGCCGCGTTGCGGGCCGCACGGGACCCTACCTGCCAATAGCATGGCGGCGATGGTCGCCGACCGCGCTGAGCAGGATCGATCCGGCCGCCGCACCGCCTGGGCGGTGCCGGCTGCGCTGGTCGTGGCCGTGGCGCTACTGCTCGGTGGTTGCGACGGCTCCGCGGACGAGCCTGAGCCTAAAGCGAAGGTCACCGATAGCCGCCCGGCGCCGCCGGCGACCGACTTCCCTGCCGTGGAGGGACGCACGTTGGGCGAAGTAATCGATCAGGCCGACCCGCCCCAACCCCACGATCCTGTGGTGACGCCCGGAACGCAGGTCTTCTACCCCGGCACCAACCGCTATACCTTCACCCTCGCCGACCGCGACCGCAACGAGATCACCGAAGCTGAGGTCGCCCTCTACATCGCCCCGATCCCTGTCCCGGCCGGCAGCGCGGTGATC
>Ga0075530_1001412_pt1 | contig 11427 bp, 12 predicted proteins | sample NGEPerD_2_FD_75101 | JGI IMG/M metagenome (GOLD analysis project Ga0075530, IMG submission 75101) | Arctic peat soil microbial communities from the Barrow Environmental Observatory site, Barrow, Alaska, USA - NGEE PermafrostL1-D | ecosystem: Environmental > Terrestrial > Soil > Wetlands > Peat ...
GCATCGCTATCTGGGCCACAATCGCGCGCCGGGCCTTTCCGATTTGATTGCTGGACGCTGCAAGCTGAGTCAGGCGGTTCACCTCATCGACAACAAAGGCCTGTATTTCATGGCCACTGGCACGATTCCGCCCAATCCATCCGAACTGCTCGTACATGACAACTTTAACCGGCTGATCGAGCAGGTTTCAGAAGATTACGACATGGTGATCTTCGATACGCCGCCAATTCTTAATCTCACCGACGGCATCGTCATCGCCAAACAATCCGGCACAACTTTTCTTGTCGTGCGCGGCGGCGAGAGCACGATTCACGATGTTGAACACAGCGCCAAGCGCCTGCAGCAGAACGATATCAAACTCAACGGCGTAATCTTCAACGATCTAAAGGTGAGCGCGTCAAAGTACGGCTACGGCAGGTACGGCTATTACAACTATAAATACAAAGCGGCGAAGGCGTAATATGACGCGGTGGTTTACCCTGCCGTTATTCTTTACGTAGTTGTATGGATGTGTCAGCGCAAGACTCAAACCTGAAACGCGTCATCCTGACAGTCACCAGGGCGCAGCCGGATATCCGACTGGTTATTTTGTTTGGTTCACTGGCCGCTGACAAGGCGCGCGCTGAAAGTGACCTCGACTTGGCGGTAGACGCGGGGCGTCGTCTCGCCGCTAATGAGAAAATGGCGCTCATCTCTGAGCTGGCGGCAAATATCGGCCGGCCAATTGACCTGGTGGATATCTACGCCGCAGGCGAACCCCTTCTGGGGCAGATTCTAAAATACGGAAAAAGAATCTTCGGCAGCGACACGCACTACGGCAATCTTATCCGCAGGCATGTCTTCGATCAGGCGGATTTTCTACCGTACCGCAACAGAATCCTCGCCGAAAGGAGGCAGGCGTGGATCGGGCAGTAATCGAGCAAAAGCTGGAAGCGTTACGACGCTGTCTTCAACGTGTCGCGGATAAATGTCCGTCCGATGCGGAAACGCTGGCGCAAGATCTCGATCTTCAGGATATCGTCTCCCTTAACCTTACCCGGTCAGTACAATTGTGCGTAGATATTGGGACGCACATTGTTGCCGGCATGGAAGTGCCGCCGCCGGATACGATGGGTCAAACTTTCGACACGCTGGCCAGGGCCGGTGGAATCGACGAGAACCTGGCAGTGCAATTGAAGAAAGCTGTGGGCTTTCGTAATATCGCCGTGCACAATTATGGGCAAATCAACTGGACTATTGTCCACGCCATCGCGCGCCATCACCGTACCGACTTCGTTGATTATGCAAAAGCAATAGCCGCCAGGATCTCTAATTTATAACGTGCACACGTATGGCGGTGAGTAGCTCTCAACAAGTCGTCACTGCGTTGGCCGCGACGAAGATGGTGCGTGGATCATGAATGCCCGGTCATTCGGGCTGCGTCAACCGAGGCAAGACGAAGAAGGACACATCGAAAAACGCGCTCAACTTTTCGCTTTGGCGCAGAGTTTACAAGGGGCGTCCTTCGCCTCGGGTCAGCACATGCCGCGTCGCGATGCGGGGTTCAGCAATCAACCCGAACTACGAACCGTCATTTTTAATGATCTTTTCGGCGATGCTCCGAGTTTGCCGAAGAAACCGGCGTCGCGACCGAAGAATCTTGACACTGCTGATGCATTGATGCAGATTCCTCTCGAAGCTTATTCCATTCGCAGACAAGGCCCACAATCATAAAAAAAGGACTGTTTGTGGGATAAGCTCTTTATAAAGATTAGAAGTGTGCAGTAGCGGCTTCAGCCGCGATGGGGAGAGCAAAATGCCACGAACGACAGTAGCGACATTCGCGTCGAGACGCGGAACCGTTATCCCTTTCTCGCGCGGGGAGAAGGTTAGAGCCTGCCCCGGATGCGATCCGGGGATGAGGGGCAACTCGTCCAAGCGCCGAAGAATAAATCCTTAACCATGAACATGAAAATGCCACGAACTGCGGGAATTACGTCTTGGCCGGCGACGCGAGCCTGGAACCTCAGGCTATGGCGTGTACCCGCTGCGACTATGCGGGTAAAGGCCGAATTATGAGAGAAGTACATGGAGAATGATGCACCTTATTATGTTCTTCCGCTTGCGGATGTCCAGTCGGCCACAATCGGCTTGGGAACCCACGTCTGGCAATTCGAGGTTGCATTTTCGGGCATCGAGTCTACTTCAGATGCTTGAGGTAGCTTTGCTCACCGAACGGACGATCAGGTTTCGGCTCGTAGAGATAAGCGATGCGGAATTCATTCTTGGGCTAAGGATAAACCCGACTCTAAATGAGCATCTTTCTGAAACTCCTCCTGATATCGAGCATCAGCGCGCCTGGCTTGCTGGATACAAAGCTGGCGAGGCGGACAACAAGCAATATTACTTCATAATTGAACGCCACGATGGCGTTGCTTGCGGCGCGGTCAGGCTATACGACTTCTTGCGAGAATCCTTTTGCTGGGGTAGTTGGATTCTCAATTCTGACAAAACGCGCTATGCGGCGATTGAAAGTGCTTTACTAGTTTATCGGGCCGGTTTTGATATGTTGGGATATCCATCTTGTCACTTTGACGTTCGTAAACAGAATCACCGCGTAATCTCGTTTCATCTCAGAACAGGCGCGGAAATCATTCGCGAAGACGCGGAGAATTATTATTTTATCCTGCCCAGAGATGTCTTTAATCGGAAAAAAGATCAACTGGCGCGGTGGGTTAATGAGCGTTGATGACCGTTACTATGCACACCCGCTTGCGAACGTGGAATCCCCTACGGTTGGCGAATCGACCCGTATCTGGCAATTCGCAATTGTGCTCCGCAATGCAAAGATTGGCGCTAACTGCAATATATGTTCGCATTGCTTTATTGAAAACGACGTAGAAATCGGTGACCGGGTAACGATCAAAAATGGAGTACAACTCTGGGATGGACTCCGTATAGAAGACGATGTTTTTATCGGGCCTAATGTCACCTTTACCAACAAGAAGTTTCCGCCTAGGGTTGCTCAGACGGAAGCGCCGCTTAAGACGTTTTTGGGTAAGGGGGTAGCGATCGGGGCTGGAGCAACGATCCTGCCTGGCCTAACCATAGCACGGCGCGCGGTGGTGGGTGCGGGCGCCGTTGTGACCCGCTCGGTTCCGCCGAACGCGGTCGTTGCCGGCAATCCGGCGAGGATCGTAGGTTATGTCGACACGGATGCGAAGTACCAGTCTGAGCGTGAAATCATATCAGCAGGTGATGACGTTGGTGTCATCAGCACTAGGGTTCGGGGAGTGACGCTTCACCGGTTTCCGCTTATCACTGACATCCGCGGCAGCATGACAGTTGGCGAGTTTGAAAAGACTGTTCCGTTCGCGGTAAAGCGCTATTTTATGGTGCTGAACGTGCCCAGTGTAGAGACACGCGGAGCGCACGCGCATCGTCGCTGTCATCAATTCCTGATTTGCGTTCGTGGCAGCTGCGCTGTAGTGGTGGACGATGGAGTCGGTCGCCAGGAGTTCCTGCTCGACCGTCCCGAGGTCGGACTTTACCTTCCCCCCATGGTTTGGGGCATACAGTACAAGTATTCATCAGACGCCGTGGTCATGGTGTTCGCTTCTGAATATTACGAAGCAGCGGACTACATCCGGGATTACAACGAATTCCTCGATCTCGTAGGCGCGGCCACGTGATCCCGTTTCTCGATCTCAAAGCTCCATATCAAGAGATGAAGGCGGAGCTGGATGAAGCTATACAGCGCGTCGTTTCCTCCGGCTGGTTCATCCTCGGCGCAGAGCTTGAGGCGTTCGAAGAGGACTACGCACGTTACTGTGAAGCAGAGTATTGCGTCGGATTGAGCAATGGGCTTGATGCCTTGCATCTTGCGCTACGCGCGATGGACGTTGGCCCAGGAGACGAAGTCATCGTGCCTTCGAATACTTATATCGCAACCTGGCTCGCGGTGAGTCATTGTGGGGCAATCCCCGTGCCGGTAGAGCCTGTGGAAACGACGTATAACATCGACCCGACACGCGTCGAGGCGGCCATTACGCCGCGAACTAGGGTTATTCTGCCAGTCCACTTGTATGGTCAGCCGGCGGACCTCGATCCGATCCTGGCGATAGCGCGCAAGCATGGTTTGCGTGTTCTGGAGGACGCCGCGCAAGCGCATGGCGCTCGTTACAAGGGCAAGCGCATCGGCGCGCATGGCGACGCGGTGGCGTGGAGTTTTTATCCGGGAAAGAACCTGGGCGCGATGGGCGATGGCGGCGCCGTCACCACCAACGGTGCAGATCTGGCCGATCGTATCCGCGTGCTTCGCAACTACGGCTCGCGCGAAAAGTACGTCAACGAAGTGCAGGGCTATAACAGCAGACTCGACCCGATGCAGGCGGCGATTCTCCGCGTGAAGCTTAAATGTCTCGATGCCTGGAATGATCGGCGTCGCGCGGTGGCCAAATCGTATACCGAAGGATTGACAGGTGCGGGGCTGATGTTGCCTACAGCTCCTACATGGGCCGAGCCGGTGTGGCATCTTTACGTAATCCGCTGTGGACAAAGGGACGCGCTTCAGCAGACCCTGCAGGCTGCGGGTATCGGCACCCTGATCCATTATCCCATCCCGCCGCATCGTCAACAGGCCTATGCCGATACCGTACATAACAACGGCGTGTTCCCGCTGCCCGTGCAGATGGCAGCCGAGGTGCTTAGTCTGCCGATGGGGCCACATCTGTCCTCTAAGCAGGCTGACGTTGTGGTCAATGCGCTATGCGATGCCGCGGCCATGCAATGAGCGAAGTACTCACATCGTACCGCCAAATCTTACGCTCCTCGTCGATCATCGGCGGCGCATCGGTAATCAACATCCTGGTGGGCCTGCTTAAATTTAAGGTAGCCGCCGTGTTGTTGGGTCCCGCCGGCGTCGGTCTGATCGGGTTATTCACGAACGTGATGAGCACGGCGGTGGCGCTGGCCGGAATGGGCTTCGGGAACGCGGGAACACGACAGATCGCTGAAGCCGCTGCGCGAGATGACGCCGCGGCAGTCGCGGCAGCGCGTCGGGCTTTGTTCTGGGGCGCGCTTGCGCTTGCGGTCATTGGCGCGGTTCTGCTGTGGACTCTGCGTGAGCCGATAGCACGATGGGTTCTGGATGATGTAACCCACGCGAACGATATTGGATGGCTTGGAATCGGCGTCGCATTGAGTGTCGCTTCCGCTTCGCAAGGCGCGCTATTGAACGGGTTGCGGCGCATTGGCGACCTGGCTCGCGTCAGCGTGCTAGGCGCCGTGCTATCTACCGCGCTGGGCATCGGGGCACTGTGGGTCTTCGGTGAGCGGGGATTATTAGCTTTCGTAATTGCGGCCCCACTGGCAAGCTTCATCGTGGGCCACATCTTTGTCGCCAGATTGCCGCGGGTTGCGGCGCCTCCCACCCCGGCGCGGGATTTGGCGAACCAGTGGCGCACCCTCGTCCGCTTAGGATTCGCCTTTATGGTGGCGGGCCTGGTAGTTACGGTTGCGCAGTTATTTGTAAGAGCGCTAGTTCAGCGAGAGCTAGGCATGGAAGCTCTGGGTTACTTCCAGGCGTCCTGGACGATTTCGATGATTTATATTGGATTCGTGCTCGGCGCGATGAGCACCGATTTCTATCCGCGACTTACCGGCGTCATACACGATCATGAGACAGCCAACCGTCTGGTCAATGAACAGACCGAAGTAGCCCTGCTGCTGACCGGGCCGCTGTTTCTTGCCATGTTGCCACTGGCGCCCTGGGTAATCGAGTTGCTGTACTCGCCCTCCTTTGCCCCGGCCGCCGACGTATTACGCTGGCAAATTTTGGGCGATGTGCTGAAGGTGACCAGTTGGCCGCTGGGGTTCATCATTCTCGCGGCGGGTGACGGCAAGATTTTTCTGATGACTGAGACGTTCGGAATGTGCGTATTCGTTGCCGTGTCTTACGCGACGCTTCCTTGGTTAGCCGTCGAGGCTACCGGTATCGCGTTTTTCGCGTTGTATCTTTTCTATCTACCATTCGTGTACTGGCTAGCGCGCCGACGAACGGGCTTCGCGTGGACATCGGCAGTTGTCCGCCAGTTCATTGCGCTGTTGATCGTCTCAACGTTGACGGCTTGTCTCGCGCGGTGGATGCCCATAGCGGGGCTTGTCTTCGGTGCGGGCGCGGCTCTAGCCTTCGGCGGATTCGCTCTGATACGGCTGTCGCGCATGACCAGTATGAGCGCTCCGTTAAGGCGCTTAGAATTCGTTTCCCGTGAAGTGATGACAAGAGCTGGCTTTCGCCGTGTGTGAGTCTGTTCCACGCTGACCAGTCTGCGCCTGCCGCTCGAATCTGGCGAATGGCTTGAAAGTCAATCTTCACGCTCGCTTAATAAGAGAATGCATAATGCCTGAAAATCAAAAACAGCCCGGTCGGAACGATCCTCCTCTGGTCAGCGTAATTATGCCGGCCTACAACCACGAAAAATATGTTGAATCGGCTGTACGTAGTGTATGGGCGCTGGATTACCGACCCGTAGAGCTAATTGTTCTGGACGACGGTTCATCGGATAAAACGTTGTCAGTCCTTCAAGACCTACAGACGAAAAGCCCTGTTTCGATGACAGTAATTCACAAGCAGAACGAAGGTATCTGCAAGACGCTTAACCATGGTATTGCGCTTGCGGAGGGCAAGTATGTAACGTTCCTGGCATCCGACGATGAGTTTGTTCCTGAGAGACAATCCTTGCATGTGGCTGCGCTGGAATCTAATAAGGATGCGATGGTTGCTGGATGTTATGGGCAACGGTGCATTATGTATGATCACGGGCGAACCGTGCTCGAAGTCGTAAAGAAGCACACGCGCTACGACGACCAGTTTAGAGTCGTGCTTGAAGGTAAAACCCCATACCACCTGCAAGGATCGACCTTTAAGCTTGATGTGGTAAAGGAGCTTCGCTTTGACCCAGAGCTTTTTTTTGAGGACTGGGATTTTTTCCTGCGCCTTACATTGAAGTATAAAATGCTCTATGTGCCTGGGGTAGCATTCCGGTACAGGCGCGTTGAGACTGGCATGAATCACAATGTGCAGCGGATGGCGGCGGCGCGATTGGACTTTTTTAACAAACACCGAAATCATCCACGTGTTCACGCGTATGGCGTAAAAAAAGCAAAATCTCGTGTTGATGCACTGAATGCGCAGGGCTTTTTTTTGATGGGACAGTATGCGGAGTCACGGCATTGTCTACTTAGCTCTTGGCGTAATTATCCATTCTCTTTATGCGAGAATTTACCCCTTATGCTCAAGCTAATAATGGGTCCAAGTATAGTAGGCAAGCTCAGAAGATCCAAGCGACTTCTGATCGGCGACGCCTCTTGAAAATGTGGCTTAAATGGCAGCAGTCATCATCTGTGGTGAAGCGGAATTGAACAATGAGCGCCGGCGCCGCCCACTACGAGATAAGCACGGGGCTTTACAAGTAAATACTTGCTTGTCCGGATAGCGCGTCGGTAATGACTCTCGACCCTGGAATTTATTGCTAATGTTAATGGGACAGCGCCCTAGATAATGTCAGACGGTACAGAGATCAACTGACCACCATCGCAAGATGAAGAAGATCGCCATTCTGCTCCCTGATCTTAGCCCCGGCGGCGCCGAGCGCGTTACGCTTCGGCTTGCGTCATGGTTTATACGTCTGGGTTATGAGGTCGACCTGCTTTTGATGAAGGCGCGTGGCCATCTGCTGGGACATGTACCGCAAGAAGTCCGGATTATCGACTTCAGCGTCAGCCGGATCCGTGGCGTAATAGTTCCTCTCAGACAATATCTAAAAGCGGAAAGGCCGCTTGCATTGCTTGTCGCCATGTATCCGCTTACCGTCATTGCGATGCTTGCTGCGTTGACGATACGCAGGCGGCCTCGAATAGTCGTATGCGAGCATGTCGTTTTGTCACGCATGGAGAGCGAGGTCCGCCTCCCAGGGAGTTCGCTGATGCGAAGCATACTCCGATGGACTTATCTACGCGCGGGTGGAATTGTGGCGGTTTCAAAAGGCGTGGCGCAGGACCTTTCACGACTTGCCGATATTCCCGCGCCGAGGATTCGAGTTATTTACAACCCGGCGGCGCGCGGACAGGCGCCATCTACCGACGTAATGACCACGGTCTTTAACGATTGGAAGAATTATGGATACAGCAAGATCATTACCGTCGGTACATTGAAGCGACAGAAAAATCACAAGTTGCTGTTAACTGCATTCTCGCAGGTGCGCCAGGCAATTCCGGCGAAGCTTTTAATTCTGGGCGAGGGGAAAACGCGTCCGGAATTGGAGAACCTAGCTTGTGAACTAGGAATATCCAGTGATGTTCTCATGCCAGGCTTTGCGGCGGATACGTATCCGTACTATCTCGCTTCAGATCTTTTTGTGCTCAGCTCTTGTTATGAAGGCTTTGGCAACGTCATAGTGGAAGCCATGGAATGCGGCCTGCCAGTAGTCTCGACAGATTGCGAATCTGGCCCTGCGGAAATTCTCGATGGCGGTCGATACGGCTGGCTTGTTCCAGTAGGCGACGCACATGCATTGGCGTCAGCCATGCTGGTCGCACTGAAAGAGCCGACAAACCCGGAGAGGCAGCGTGCCCGAGCGCGAGAGTTTAGTATCGAGCGTGCAGGGGAAGCTTACCTTGAGCTTCTAGATCCGGCGAGATTAAGCGAGCCGGTTCCATACGCGCAACCCAAGGAGGTGCGATGAGTGTTGCGACTTCCAAGTTAGACGCGGTCGATATGCGTTGCCCTTCTTGCGAGTCGGCGGATTTCGCGGATGAATTGCGAAAGGAATCGGATTCGCGAGGTGAAGGCGCTGTAGAGTTAGTTCGATGCCGGTCTTGCAGGCTTGTTTACCTACGAAAGCGTAACGATGAGTTTGCTCCAGAGCTTTATTCGTACTATGGAGAACGCATCGGCCTGACGCGTGAACAGGTATATAACCCGATTACTGAATCGAGATACCTCGGGTTACTTCAAAAATTCGGTGACATGCTTCAGCGTCAAGGGCTGGATAAGTCGGTACTGGATGTCGGGTGCGGCGCGGGGCATTTCGTCGATGTGGCGAAGCGCGGTGGCTGGAATGCGTTGGGGATAGAACTTTCAGAACATGCGGTTACGCTCGGCGATTCTCTAGACGCTCCGGTCAAACGCATGGATGTCTTTTCAGAGGAAATTGCCGAGTCATCAAGTTCGCTGGTAACTCTGTTCGAATTGATCGAGCATGTTCCTCACCCACAGCAAATACTCCAAAGGGCCGCGGATATTCTCGTCTCGGGTGGCTTTTTGTACCTGACAACTCCCAATTTCAACTCACTCGATCGCCGGCTGGAGGGTTCCGATTGGCACGCCATCCACCGGGAACACTTGATCTATTTTGACGTTGCCTCGATGACGCAAATGCTTTCGAACGTTAAGACCTTGAAATTGATCTACGTTAAAACCAGGAATTTCACGCCATCCTCGCTGCGCAGGTTGTATCCGAGCAGACTTAAACAACGTAATAAAATAGATAACATGCAGGGCGGTGCGGCTGCCGGAGGTTGCCAGTTGAGAGAGAGAATTGAGCAGAATGCTTTACTTGGGGTTAGTAAGAGCGTTATCAACGGAGCGCTTAACTTTTCCGGTATGGGTAACTCCATGTATGTATTGCTACAGAAGAGTTGTTGATCCGCCTTTTCGAGTATTGCCGAAAAATTGCGAGCCAATACTGAGACCGCATGCGCGTCCTTTATCTTTCCTACACCGGCCTCATGGAGCCGCTGGGCCAGTCGCAGGTGCTGGCGTATCTTTCGCGCCTATGTCGCGAACACCGGATTACGGTGATCACGTTCGAGAAGCCGCATGATCTGGCGGACCGATCCGGGATGACGGCTTTAAGCGCGCGCTGCGATGAGCTTGGCATACGGTGGTTGCCCCAGCGATATCATCATCGTCCGCGTCTACCTGCGACCGTATGGGACATATTGTGGCTGGTGTGGCTGACATGGTCATTATGCCGTCGCGATAATATCCAGATCGTACACTGCCGAAGCTATATCCCAGCGATCGTAGCCTGGATACTGAAGCCTGTAACTCGCACGCCCTTTATCTTTGACATGCGCGCGCTGTGGCTGGATGAAATGATCGCGGCTGGACGTTTGCGGCCGGGCAGCCTGACGGAAACAATCCTCAGGAAAATTGAACGCCGGTTGCTGTTAGGCGCGCACACTGTAATCAGTTTGACGGAAGCCGCTGTTGAATATTTAAAGCGCGATGAGGGGTTGTGGAACGTGCGGTTCGCGGTGATACCTACGTGTGTGGACATTGATCGCTTTCAGTCCCCGCCAGCAACCTCTGTTGTCAAAACCGAAGATAGCTTCATTGTGGGATCGGTGGGCACGGTGGCCAGCGGTTGGTTCCTTACTGACTGGCTGATGCGCTTCTTCTTGGCGGTGCAGGACAGGGCTCGCGACGCTCAGCTGCGTATAGTTACGCTTGACTCTCCGGACGTAATCGAAACGGCTGCTGCGCGGCATGATGTAAGCGTAGAGCGAATAGCTGTTGTCACGCGAAAACCGGTGGAGATACCGGCTGAATTACGCGATATGAAAGCTGGCGCGTTATTTTATGCATCAGGCGCTGCTTCAATCGGTCGAGCGCCGACACGCATGGGTGAGTTTCTTGCGAGCGGCGTGCCATGCGTCACTAATCGAGGGGTCGGTGACGTGGCGAATCTGATCGAACGATACGGCGTTGGCGTGGTAATAGAGAACGATAGCGCCGCCGCCATGCGGGAAGCGGCAGATCGCCTGCTCACATTGCGGCGGGATCCCGAACTATCCGCGCGCTGCCGGCATGCGGCCCAGGATTATTTTTCGGTAGATCGCGGAGTGGCGATTTACGACGGGGTTTATCGCGATGTTTCTACCTCGGCGCGCCGCGAATCTGCTACATAACCCGGTGACCGTAGAAAACTCTCGGGAAAAGAAATCGAGGTCTATGTCGACCAGCGTCCCGCGGAGTTTACACACCGATCACAACTGAAATACCTGCTCGTTGCGGTGGTTGGGCGTTGTCCGCGTCGGTTGTGCCGGGATAGCCATCGCGTCATACTTTATTTGCATAGTTACTGGAGTGTCCGCATGAGGATCTATTCCGCGGTTATTGAGCGTGACCCGCAAACTGGCTTGTTTGCGGGGTTCGTGCCTGGTTTTCCGTGTGCACACTCGCAAGGTGCGACTCTGGATGAACTTAATCAAAATCTTCAAGAGGTCATCGCCATGCTTCTCGAGGATGGAGATCCACAACTAGGGAAGCTCTGATTTATTTCCGTTAATTGACGATAATACGAGTTTATCCATTGATGCCATACGGAGCCGAAGCGAATGTGCCAACAGACACTTTGCACCGAGAGTTTTGAGAAGTTTCGC
>Ga0075530_1001413_pt1 | contig 11419 bp, 10 predicted proteins | sample NGEPerD_2_FD_75101 | JGI IMG/M metagenome (GOLD analysis project Ga0075530, IMG submission 75101) | Arctic peat soil microbial communities from the Barrow Environmental Observatory site, Barrow, Alaska, USA - NGEE PermafrostL1-D | ecosystem: Environmental > Terrestrial > Soil > Wetlands > Peat ...
GAGCCCGTTCAACTGGCGATACACCAAGACCGACCTCAACGCCTACCTCGAACGACTCGCCACCCACGAGCCCCTCACACCCGCAGCCTGACCCCCGAAGAACAAACGTCGATGACCACTAGTCCGAAGGCGGGCCGGGCGCGCAGCAAACGGTTTCGACCAGAGGACCTGGCTTCCCTCGGGAGGGGCAGGTCCTCCTGTCGTGTTCAGCCTCAGCGTGGGCGGTCTCGGGTGCTGAGGCTGCAAGAGGTGGCCCAAGGGATGCGCAGCCTCAACGCAGCGCTCGCACGTAGCCGACGACTGACCGTGCCTCCTGGATCCGGCGCTCCCAGGTGATTCCCATCGCCACCAGGAGCGCGCCGGCCGACCCGAACAGCACCCACTGGGGAACGGCTTCGGCGGCGGGCGCGACGTGGCGGAGCACGACGAGTGTGCCGACGCTGGCCGCGAAGACCACCGGAGCGGTCCAGCTGAGCCGAGCTCCCAGCAGCAGCAGGCCCAGGCATGCCAGTCCGAGCAGCACCGAGCGCAGCCCGTCAGGCTCCCACAACACCCACAGCAGGCTCGGTACCAGGCCGAGGCCGAGTCCCGCAGCGAGCGCGCTCATCGTGCTGGTGCCTGGTCGGCGACGCAGGTACACGAGACCAGCGGCGGCCAGCGCCACGGCCGTCGGAAGGGTGTAGGCCTCCGGGGCCTGGACCCCGACGTCCCACAGCCGCACCCAGCTCGCGCTCGCCAGCAGCGCGCCGCCCAGCCAGCCGACCAGCCGCCGGTCCGGGCGTTCCAGCGCGATGAGGGCGGCCGCCGCCCCCGCTGCAGTCAGGTAGACCGCTGTCCAGGTCGGTTGCATCGAGTACGACGCGGCCTCGACTCCGGCCGTGCTCACCAGGAACCCGGAGCCGACCGCTCCGATCTCGATACCTGCGAATCGCAGCGGAGCGGACCCGGCAGTGGACTGCAGGCTGCCTCGGGACACGCCGTACGCGTGCCAGGCTCGCGGCCCAGCGAGCGGAACCAGCACCAGCACCAGCCCCAGGATGACCAGGGTGTACGCCGCGACCCAGCTGGCGTCGACGGCCCCGAGGGCGCCCGAGGTCCACAGGAGTCCGGCCAGCGAGGCCGCGAGCAACGCTCCGGCGACTGCGCTGACGGGAGCGGCGGCGGCCCGTAGGTGAACCGCGCCGGTCAGTGCGAGCGCGACGGTCAGCGTGAGTGCGGTCAGCCACTCGTCGTACAACGAGGTGGTCACGGCCAGGACCAGGAACCCGCTCGCCCACACCAGCAACATCGGCTCGTCGTTGTGCAGCCACCAGCCGGTGAAAAGGACCCCCGCGAGGAGGGCGAGGCTCACCACCAGCCACACCGGGACCGGATACGACGCCACTGTCGCGAGCGCTGAGGCGTAGACGACACCCAGCCCGAGGGCGAGGGCGGCATGGGACCCGAGGGCCACGAAGGTGACGGAATGTGCGAACACGACGCAGGTGGCGATCACTGCTACCGCGACGACGGGAAGCAGCCACGGTTCGGGTCCTCCGCTGACCTGTTGTGGAAGTCTGCCGTCGACCGTTCCCTGCCACAGGCTGCCGGCGGCCTCGCCGAGGCGGGCGCCCGCCAGCGACACCAGGGTGCCGCCGACGAGGACCAGCCAGCCGGTTGCCAGGACTGGGGTGACCGCGCAGCCGATGACCCACGGCCGGGGCGCGAACCAGGTCACGCCGCTGGCGAGGCCGAGCACGACCAGCAGGGCCAGCGTGAACTCGGTCGGGCTTCCCTGGGCGAACGGGATCAGGGCAGCGAGGGCGAGGATCACCTCCGCGGTAGCCAGGCCGGCGACCCGAGCGTGCAGCGGAAGCGGCCGGACAAACGCGAGTCCGCCGACCATGGCCGCCGCGACGACCAGTGGCCATACGTCGAGCTGGAGCCACAGCTCACGCAGAGTCGGGTGGAGGGCTGCGCGGTCGAACGCCGCGACGACCATGACCAGCCAGGCGAACGCCGTGACGACACCGGCGCCGGTGGCGAGGGCGCGCTGGCGGAGCCGGTGGGTCGCGAACGTCGATGCCGCAGCGAGCACCACCGCCACGGCCAATGTCGCCGACAGCGGTAGCCACCCTCGGCCCACGAAGCCGGCGGTCGCTGTCGCAATACCCACGGCACCGACGATCTCCGCGCCGACGAGGGCGCCGGTCGGCGCCCGTCGTACAGCCAGACCCGCCGCCGTCGCGGCCGTCGCAACCACTGCGCCAAGCAGGACGTGGAAACCGGCGTCGCCGATGTCGCCGAGCCAGCCCGAGTCGCGCGCCCCGAACAGGTCGAAGCTGAGCAGGCCGAGGGCGAGCACGCTCAGCGCCTCGGCTGCGGCGCGCAGGTTCCGGGTGGCCATCCAGGCGGCGAGCCCGGTGGCGACGGCGGTGAAGCCGACCAGGGTCGCGGTGCGGCCGGCGATTCCCATCACCGACCAGGTGACGGCGAGGAACACCAGCGCCGCGACGAGGAGGCACAGCGCGCCCAGGCCGAGCAGGATCTTCGGCACCGACGCGGCACTCAGGCGACGTGTGACCGGGGGCGGGTCGGTGTCGGGAACCCATGGCGTCGAGGGAGCCGGGGCCGGTACGGCGGTCGCGGGTGCTGCGGCAGGCGCGGATACGACGGCCGGCTGGGTCGTCCTCAGGGCTGCGAGCAGCTCGTCGGCATAGGCCAAGGTCTGGAACAGCCTGCCTGCGACCGGGCCCACCAGGGAGAGGTCGCACGACGGGCACGCGGTGGTTCCCTGGGCGATGGCGTGCAGGCAGTCCGGGCACCGCTGCGGGTCGGCATAGCGAGTCATAGGACAATCAAGCCATGTCGTTGGCCCGCAGGCGAGCGCCCACGGGCTCAGCGCACCTGAGTACCCGCACCTAGGCCGTCCGCGGCAGGGCAGGGGTTCGACGACGAAGGGCAGGGGCCTACGAAGAGGCGGAGGTTGTGCGGGACTGCCCCGAGGGCCGCAGCCACAGCGATACGTGCTCCGGCTGCAAGGTGTCCCGGGTCACCTGTTGGAGGTCGGCGGCGAGTGTCTCTAGGCCGAGCTCGTCGCGCAGCCGGCCGGCAAATGCGTCCAGGGTCCGCGAGGCGTCGTACCGCCTGCGGTAGAACCGCCGGTCGACCGCCCTCTGGATGCGCCTGCGTGCCGGGCCGAACAGCGCCGCCACCGCCAACGTCGACGCCGCGACCGCCAGGTCGGACTCCCCGGTCATGGGGCTCAGCACCCCCCCGAGCACCAGGACCGAGCCGAGGTAGGACACCGCGAGGGTGACTGTCAGCGCCAAGTAGACCAGGGTGCGGTTGATCAGGACGTCGATGTCGTAGAGCCGGTGTCGCAGGATCGCGACGCCGATCGCCAACGGCAGGCCAACGGTGAACAGCAGCAGGCTCGGGAACCAGAGAAGATCGTTCAGACCCCGCACCCACGACGGGGCGGACGGACCGGCGAGCCCACCCGCCAGGAAGGCGAGAACGTCCAGGAGCAGTGCGACCACCACGTACGCGAACACCTTCAGCTGCTGGCGCTCGCGTCCGCGCGAGCGGCGCAGCCGCAGGACGAGCGAGAAAGCGCCGAGCATGAACCCGGTCACCGCTAGTACGCCTCCGAGCACGGAGGCGCCAGCGACGACGTCACCCAGGGGCCCACCGACCCCGAGCGGGTTCGAGGGCCGCGGAGCTGAGTTGACGTCGAGCGCGCCTTCCCGGAGGCCCGCGCCGAGGACGGTCAGGGCGAGGGCGGCAAGCACCACCGCGACGGCCGCCCGCCACCGGGGCGAGAGCAGTCGCCCGGTCGGGAACAGCAGCGGCAGGAGCATGGCCGCGACGTAGAGCGGCACGTAGGTGGTCCAGCCGGCGAACCAGGCCGCTGTCACCTCGCCGGGAAGGCCCGGGCTGCTGCCGTACTCGTAGGCGAAGTTCCCGAGCCCGTAGGTGACCGCCGTGACGAGCAGCAGCCACCCGACGGCGTTGGCGGGCTCCTTTGCGGCCACGAGCGCTCCGACCACGGCGTACCCGAAGGCAAGCACGACCAGTACGGCATCTTCGGTGCCGTTGCCGGACGCGGCCAGCCCCAGCGTCGCCGCCACGGTCAAGACATAGAGCGCGAAGAATGACCAGGCCAGCAGGTTCGTCGCACGCGGGCTCATTGGTCACATCCCCTCAGCGTCCGGGTCGCGTCGTGCGTCGCTCGGTAGAACCGCCGGTCGACCACCGCCGGATGCCGAGGGTTTTTCAAGGGCCGACCTCCCTGCCCACCATCTGCCCGCGTTGTCTAGCGACAAGAGTGCGCGGCCACTGTCCGGTAATCGTTACGGACGATAGGCGTGACAGACTGTCCAGGAAATAGAACATGTTCTATGGCGAGGGAGAAGTGTGGGCAACACCGAGGTGAGAACCGGGGACCTCAGCGGCAAGGCCGTGCTGGTGACGGGTGGGGGCAGCGGCATCGGCCTCGGGGTGGCCAAGCATCTGGCACGGGCAGGCGCCTCGGTGACGATCTGCGGACGCAGCGAGGAGAAGCTGGAAGCCGCGGCCCGCGAGATTGCGGCCCTTGCTGGCGAGGGTGCGGTCGGTACCGTTCCGGCCGACGTGACCGAGGAGGAAGACGTCGTCCGAGCGGTGCGCCAGGCTACGTCGGTGAACGGTCGGCTGGACGGTGTGGTCGCCTGCGCCGGAGGCAACGAGACGATCGGGCCGGTCACCCAGCTCGACACCGCCGCCTGGCGGCGTACCGTCGAGCTCAACGTCACGGGCACCATGCTCACGATCAAGCACGGCGCCCGGTCGCTGGTCAGCGGTGGAGGCGGCTCCATGGTGGCGATCTCGTCGATCGCGAGCAGCAACACGCACCGGTGGTTCGGCGCATACGGAGTGTCCAAGGCCGGGGTGGACCACCTGGTCCGGCTCGCCGCGGACGAGCTGGGAGCCAGCCAGGTGCGCGTCAACTGCATCCGTCCGGGCCTGACCCGCACCGACCTGGTCTCCCTGATCACCGACGGCGGTCCGGTCCTCGAGGACTACATGGAGTGCACGCCGATCGCGCGGATCGGGGAGGTCTCCGACGTCGCGGCCCTGGCCACGTTCCTGCTGGGACCGGACTCGACGTGGATCACCGGGCAGGTGATCAACGTCGACGGCGGCCAGATGCTGCGCCGCGGACCGGACTTCCGGTCGATGCTCGAACCCGTGTTCGGCGCCGACGGCCTGCGTGGGGTAGTCACCGAATGACCCACAGAGAATGACCCAGAACATCGCGACGCACGTCGTACTCGGGCAGACGGTGACGATGCCCGTGCAGGTCCGCAGAGCCACCGCCACCACGGCGATGTTCTCCGTGAAAGCGGAGGCGGCGCAGCGGATGGTCGACTACTCCGGCCTCGAGGTCCTGCGCTACCGGTCCGGCCGCGGCATAGTCGGGCTGGTGTTCGTGCAGTACGTCGACGGGGACCTCGGGCCCTACAACGAGTTCGGCGTCTGTGTCCTCGTGCGGACCCACGACGAGCCAGGTCCTCGGTCGACGATCGGAAACCTCCGCGCACTCGTCGCGGGCCGGGCGGGGGTGCTGATCCATCGGCTGCCCGTGGACGGCGAGTTCACCCGGGCCGCCGGGCGTCAGATCTGGGGCTTCCCCAAGGAACTGGCCGACTTCGACGTGCACCTGGCTGGACCCGACAGGCACATGGTGCTCCGCCAGGACGGTGAGCTGGTGGCCGACCTGCGGGTCAGACCAGGGCTGCCGGCCCCTGCTCCGGGGAGCGGCCTCGCGCTCACGGCGTACTCCCATCTCCACGGGGCTACCCGGCACACCGCGTGGGAGATGAGCCCGTCCGGCGTACGTACTCGGCCTGGTGGCGCGGACCTGGTGCTGGGAACGCATCCGGTCGCCCGCGAGCTGGCTGAGCTGGGGCTTCCCCGACGAGCGTTGTTCAGCACCACCATCGCGAACCTCGCAATGAGCTTCGGAGACGCTGAGCCCGGATAGCAGCTGCCCGCGCATCCGCGCCGCGTTCGGGGTCACTCCTGATCCGCGGAACCTCCCGCTACGCCTCGCGCAAGTACTGGGGTGCCTGGCCAACCGTCGACAGGATCGGGCCGACTAGCACGTCCGCATCTAGCCGTGATTCGCGCGCTCATGGCTCCTCTCTGTGTCAAGAAGCGGTCCTGAGTGGTGTCGCAGGCTGAGTGTTGGCGACGATGGAGTACTCGTCCGTCCGGTGATGCAGAAAACTCGACGGTGAAAGTGATCGGCGCCGCCTGGGTCGCCGGAAGAGCACCGACCCGCGGGGCCGACGTTTAGCCGCTGACATCGATGGCGCGGTTGCGCTGGTCGGCGCCGGCCACGCCGTAGGGGTAGTCCGAGACCAGGGGCGCGCTCACGTCGTCGAGGCGCTGCAACTCGTCGGGCGTGAGCTCGACGGATGCGGCGGTCACGTTGTCGTCGAGCTGGTCGGTGTTGCGCGCGACGAGGATTACCGAGGTGACGGCGGGCTGCGCCTCCAGCCACGCGAGCGACACCTGCGCCTGGTTGACCCCCTTGGCCTTCGCGATCTCGTCGACGGCCTCGAGGATCCGCCACGTACGCTCCTGCTTGTTGCGAGGCTGCCACGCCTCCATTCCGCGCTCGGGGTCCTCGCCCAGGCGCGTGGCGCCCGTCGGGTCGGTGTCGCGCTGGTACTTGCCGGTGAGCCAGCCGCCCGCGAGCGGCGACCACGGCAACAGACCGATATTCGCATCTAGCGAGGCGGGCACGATCTCGGACTCGATCTCTCGCACGAGCAGGCTGTATTGCGGCTGGAGGGTCACGGGTGGCGTAAACCCGTTGGCGCGCGCCACGTGCACGGCCTTCGTCAGCTGCCAGCCGAGGAAGTTCGAGAACCCGTAGTAGGCGATCTTGCCACTGCGCACGGCGTCGTCGAGGAACCGCAGCGTTTCCTCGAGAGGAGTCACGGCATCCCAGGCATGCATCTGATAGAGGTCGATCTGCTGGATGCCCAGCCGCCGCAGCGATGCGTCGAGCGCACGACCGAGGTGGCGCCGGGACGTGCCGAGGCCGTTGGGGCCCTTGCTCATCGAGAAGCGTCCCTTTGTGGCGATCACCACCTGCTCGCTCTCCGTGGGGTGGGCTGCGAGCCAGCGCCCGATGATCTCCTCCGAGACGCCCGCGCTGTACACATCGGCCGTGTCGACCAGGTTGCCGCCGGCCGCGACGTAGTCGTCGAGCATGGCGTGCGACGCCGCCTCGTCCGCCTCGTCGCCGAATGTCATGGTCCCCAGGCCGTACGTCGAGACGACGGCTCCGCTGTTGCCGAGGGTGCGATAGCGCATGGGCGTCCCTCTCCTCCTTCGCAGGTTGCCGCGAGGGCCGCGTCGAGCCTGGTGGACTCATCCTGCCAGGCTCGCGTGTCCCGAATCCGTCCTGCGGCGGATCGCTCGCACGGACCGGTCGCACGAGGTGCGGCAAACAACGCACCACCGGGCTCGCGGCCGCACGTCGAAGGGTGGGCGCAGCATCAACCGACGTCCGGGTCGGGATCAGCGCCAGGAGTGCTGCGGGTCGTAGCCGAGCGCGCGGCGCGCCTTCTCGATCGACAGCAACGTCTCATGCTCACCGAGGTCGCGGGTGAGCGGTACATCGGGGAAGACCTCAGCCACCAGCTCCGCGTTGGACCGTGACATGACCGTGTCGGCAGCGGCGATGTTGAAGCGGTCGAAGCCCGTGGTGTCGAGTTCGAGGGCCTTGAGCACGGCTTGCGCGCCATCCCGGCCGTCGATGTAGCCCCAGAGGTTCCACTTGCGCAACGTCGCATCGGCGTCGAATGCAGGAAACTCTGCGTAGTCCTCCGGGTCCATCACATTTGAGAAGCGCAGCGCAATGATCTTGAGCGTTGGATCCCAGCGCACCAGCTCGATGGCCAGCTGTTCCTCGAGATGCTTCACCAGGGAGTACACGCTTTCCGGACGAGCCGGGTACTCCTCGTCGACCGGGATGTATGGCGGCGGCACGTCGAACGGCAGTCCGAGAACCGTCTCGCTCGATGCGTAGACCAGGTTCCGGATGCCAGCCCTGCGAGCAGCCTGGAACACATGGAACGTACTGAGGATATTGTTGCGGAATGTAGCGACATCGCTCAGGATGCCGGGAGCAGGAATCGCGGCTAGGTGCACGAGCCCTTCGAACGTCGCCTTCTCGGCTGCTCCGGACCGGTCGAGGGATCGTTCTCGCCAAAGAGCGCGTCGATCGTCTCGCCATAATTCGTGAAGTCGACCCGCATGAAACCCGGACCACGCCGCCCGGCTGCATCAAGGTTGACAACCTCATGTCCAGCCTGACTCAGCACAGCGACAACCGTGCGCCCCAGCTTGCCCGACCCGCCCGTCACGGCGATCTTCATCGCTACCTTCCTCTCCAGTCCCCTGTGGCCCAGTCTTCCACCCTGGCCTACCCCGCGGTCAGCACACCGGCCCGCGCAACGTCGCCTGGACCGACGGAGGCTCACTACCGCTAACATCCGGAACTGTTTGTTTATGCCTGTGATCTTCCGGGACATTTCGAGGAGCCGTGGTGGCAGCCTGTCGGAGGAGCTGGAGGCCTCGCGAATAGCTCGAACGAACACGAAGACAGGTGGCGTGGCGTGGTGAGCGCGACCCGCATCCGGGCATTCAGGTTCAAGGGCAATCACGTGGGAAGGGCTCGTCGACGACGTCGACGGCGAAGCCAGCCTCACGGAGCTGCCGAAGATAGCCGAGAGTGGTCGCCGGAACATGGTTGCGGTGACGGGCTGGTCCTCCCAGTCTCACTCTTCATGCACAAGCTCCGTCCGGTGGTAGTCCGTGCCCTCCGACCGGTTCACCCGGTGATCGGGTGGTGCACCGAGAACGCGGTGGCCCCATCCGCGAGCTGCTCGGTCAGCAGACCGGCGGCACAGCCGAGCTCGAGCACCCGCTTGCCCTGGATGTCACCGGCCATGCGCAAAATGGTCGGCCGGTCATGATGTGCGTTCACCGCCCACCAGTGCTCAGTCTGCCCAGTCACATTCAGCTGGCAGATCTACCATCGGCTAAATCGACTGCTCCGTTGCTCCCGTCCTCAACGCCGTCTACCTCGGCCTCTGTCTGTCGCGGGAACTCCTCGGCCTCCACTGGGAGAACGTCGACCTCGCCGGAGGGACGTTTGCAGATCCAGCACACGCTGCAGCGGGTCGACGGCGACCTGCCGTTCCTCCCGCCCAAGACCCGAACGTCGCGCTGCACGGTGCCGTTGCCGCCTCCGTGTAGCGATGCCTTGCGGACCCACCGGGTCGTTTCGGACAACAAGCGACTGAGGGCCGGCGCCCGCTGGAGCGACGAGGCAATGGTGTTCGCCACGACCTTCGGCACACCCGGGCTCTGGGCAGACTCGGAGAGGTGTTGGCATGCCCACACTACTGTCAAACTGCTGCCAACGTCCTGGTGGATGACGAAAGCCGCAGGCCTGACATGGCGTCTGACCTGCGGCTTTCTGTGGTGGGCAGGGGCGGGGTCGAACCGCCGACCTTCCACTTTTCAGGCGGACGCTCGTACCAACTGAGCTACCTGCCCAATCGGGGGAAACATTACAACAGTCGCGCGGGCAACGAGGAGTCGGTGTGCCGCGGATATGGCCGGGGACTGGGGACGACGAACGCCCTGGACGATGATGTCCAGGGCGTCTCGTGGCGAACGTGGTGCGACGCTTCTCGAACCCGCCGAAGTCCATGAAAGCCGTGGAATCGCGCGTGGGGTGGCGGTCGTTCAGGGGTGCCCGGGACCGTCGCGAGGCGGCTGCGACCGGGTCTGACGGCCAGGTCGTGCGCGAAATCGGGACGGCTCAAACCCTCCTGACGCCTGCTCAGGTGGACGACCTTGTCTCCCGGCACCGTGGCGGCGAAGGCGTGGTTGCGCTTGCCAAGGCGTACGGCGTCCACCGCTCCACCGTCACCGCCCACCTCGACCGGCGAGGTGCCCGGCGGCGCCTCGGTCTCACCGACGAGCAGGTGCAGCGCGCTGGCCGCCTGTACCTCCGGGGCATCACGCTCGACGAGATCGCGGCCGAGCTCGGCACCAGCCAACGGACCGCCGGCCGGGCCGTCGCGAGCCTCGGCGTGCCGCGTCGTCCCGCCGGACCCCTCGCCCGCGGGCATCCAAGGAGTGAGATGGCGCGAGGATTCTTGTTACCGGACATTGCGGGTTGTCTCGGAACAGTACGGGTTGTCACGGAGTAGTTCGGGAGCCGAAATTTCGACCGTTGACAACCCCCGCGGTTGCGGCGCACCGTCGAAAGGTGAAGTTCACCGTGTCCACCTCGACGCCGCACCACATGAGGGTGACGACGGTGCCGGACAGTGTCCGGGACCGGGCGAGGAAGGACGGCGCCGCACACTGTGCGGCCCTGGGCGGAGGGCACGGTGCTGCCGATTCGGCATCACCGCAGGTCAGCCCGGCTGTCCCGAATCGGGACCACCGTGACGGTGCCGCTGATTCGGCGGGACCGCCTGCGCAGGTCCTCCGTTGGTGCTGAAACAGGACCACCGCAGTCGCCCGGCCTAGCCGAGCATCGAGACGTCTTCAAGGTCAGCAAGCAGCAACTCAACGCTGAGCGCGTCGATGCCGAACTCGACGAGCTGCTCACTGGCAGTTTCAGCACGTCGCTGAAGTTCGTCGCGACCAACGCCCGGCATCGGCTCGCAGGCAGGCCCGTCGTCGCCATGGAGCCAGTCGAGGCGTAGGAGCAGGCGCTCGTAGGCAACCGACTGACCGAATGTCGGCGCGGTATCTGCGAGGGCTGCCAAGCAGGAGCGTGCCTCGGCGAGGATCAGGGCGTGGGCAAGGGTCATCATCGCCGCAGCATCCGACAGGGTTGTCGATCGGGCGTAGGTAATCCGGGTTGCTGTGGTCAAGGTGTACCCGCGCGACCCTGTAGACCGAGCCTGCCCCCGCTCACCAGTCGGATTGGCGGACTCGCCGATCCATGAGGATCGCCCAGGTTCTAGGACTGGCCCTGTCGCCCCTTGAGTGCAGCGGGCCCGTCGGCCGGCAGCAGCGGCAGCGACTTCTCAAAGTTCGTCCGCGACAAGGAGCGGTTGATCTCCTCGCCGTCCCGGGTAGCACGCAGGAAGTTGCCCGGCACGACGTAGGTGAAGGGCAAGCCGTTGATGGTCCGAAACTCCTCGCCCGCGTGGTGAGCATGTCAACCCGAACTGGCCCCACCGTGACGGCTGAAGTGGACCCAGGGCAGGCAGGCGCGGACCCTCCGCCGATGGCGGCGGATACCTGATCCGGTAGACGTCCCTTCTCCGGACTATTCATCGGGCAGGTCTTGCGGGACGCGTGCTTGCGCGGAACCGCGTTGACCTGCGGCGTTCCCGTATGGGGTTCC
>Ga0075530_1001414_pt1 | contig 11418 bp, 10 predicted proteins | sample NGEPerD_2_FD_75101 | JGI IMG/M metagenome (GOLD analysis project Ga0075530, IMG submission 75101) | Arctic peat soil microbial communities from the Barrow Environmental Observatory site, Barrow, Alaska, USA - NGEE PermafrostL1-D | ecosystem: Environmental > Terrestrial > Soil > Wetlands > Peat ...
CGGGGATTAAAAGCTGCACTTCTACTGGATGAAAAGCGTCCCGGAGTTTATATTGCCCAGTTTTATAAAGGGAAACGCGACCTGATCATGAGCTCAGATCCTAAAGAGGAATACGCCAACAAGATGCCTCAAAAAGCGGAAAAAGTCCCTTTTAAACTACAAGATGATGAAGCTGTAATAGGTTTTACCCAAAAAAACAAGACAAAATATTTCAAGATCACCGGGATCAAGGAAGGTTCAGAAGAATAAAATAGGAAATTATAATGGAGTTTTTGGTTTATTTGGCCAATAAATTAAGATATTTATGCTTTAAACCAACCCCCATTTGAGCACCTTAAAACGCTTTTTTCAGGATACGATCATTTACGGTTTCGCGACGGTTTTGCCCAGGCTCATGAATTTTGTTCTTGTTCCTTTGCACGTCACAGCGCTTTCTACGGTTGGCTATTCAGTAAACACCACTTTTTATGTCTGGGCAGCATTTTTTAATGTGATCCTGACTTATGGAATGGAAACCGCTTTCTTTAGGTATTTCAGTCATTCAGACAAGAAAAGCCTGGTATTTTCCACCGCGTTTATCAGCCTGACAGTGACTACCGTAATTTTCTTTTTAGCCGTATTTCTTTTCAGGGATCACCTTATCGACCTTGTGGATCTTAACCCAGATTATTTCAATATGCTTTTGGGGATTTTGGCCCTGGACACTTTGGTGGTCGTGCCATTCGCCTATTTAAGGGCATCAAACAGGCCCCTGAAATTTGCTGCGGTAAAGATCTTTAATATCATATTGGTGGTTTTGGTCAATTTTTACTTTTTGTGGCTTATTCCCAAACATCCTTCGTTAATACCCGATTTTGTTTTAAACAACTATTCCGAAACTGACAAAGTCCAGTATATTTTTCTCGCCAATTTACTCGCCAGCGGAGCTACATTCCTGATCTTGTTGCCGTACTTTTTCAGGACGAGCATTGCATTCAGCTCTGAAATCTTTAAACAAATGTGGAAATATGGCTGGCCGGTAATGGTCGCTGGGGTAGCTTTTGTGATTAATGAAATGCTGGATAAGATCCTGTTGAAGGAAATGGTTTCCGATGATATTATGGGTGCCTATGCCGCCTGTTATAAACTCGCCATTTTTATGACCATTTTTGTTCAGGCTTTTCGATTGGGCGCGGAACCCTTCTTTTTTAACCAGTCAAACAAGGAAAATGCGAAACAAACTTATGCCAATATTCTCAATTATTTTGTGATCTTAGGCAGCCTTATCTTTATTGTGATGGTTGTATATTTGGATTTTTTCAAAATGCTCATTGTTCCAAATCCCGATTATTGGGCTACCATTTCAATTGTTCCCGTAGTTTTGCTGGCAAATTTATTTTTGGGGATTTATCACAATCTCTCGGTTTGGTACAAATTAACCGACAGGACAAAATTGGGGATGTACATCTCAATTATTGGTGCCATTATTACCATTAGCCTCAATTTATGGCTCATTCCCGTTATTGGTTTTATGGCTTCGGCATATACCACACTTGCTGCTTATGGTACAATGATGCTGGTTTCATATTTCTTCGGAAGAAAATTTTATCCGGTTCCATATAACATTAAAAACCTATTTTTGTACCTGCTTATTTCCATCGGATTTGCAACCGTTTCCTTTAATTTTTTCAGGGAAAATTATTTTGTGGGAACAGCTTTTGTAGCTTTGTTCTTATTGTTTGTATTTATAAATGAACGAAAGGATTTCAAAAAGATCATTAATCATTAAAATAAAGAATTATGGAAGAAAGGGCAGTTCAGCTTAAAATTTCTTTAAAAAATTCCACTCCTCCTATCTGGCGAAGGGTTTTGGTAAAAAGTTCCATCTCGTTTTATGAATTGCATTACACCATTCAGATCGCTATGGGCTGGGGAAATTATCATTTATATGAATTTAAGATCGGGAATTACCGAATTGGTATAATAGATGAGGATTTCTATGATCCTGAGTCTGGAGGCTCTAATGTTATTGACGCCAAGGAAATAACTTTAGAGGAAGTGCTTTCAAAAGGAGAGGTCAAAAGCTTTTCTTATGAATACGATTTTGGCGATGGCTGGAGTCATTCCATTGTAATTGAAAAAACCATGCCTTTGGAACAGGATAAATATTATCCGGTTTGCCTTAAAGGAAAACTCAGTTGCCCGCCTGAAGATTGTGGCGGTTTATATGGATATTACAATTTTTTGGAAATAATTTCGAATAAAAAACATCCTGAATATAAGGATATGGTCGAGTGGATGGGTGGTCGATTTGATCCAAATGAATTTGAAGTTGATGATGTAAATGTTGACCTTGAAGATATTGAGGGAATTATGGGGGAAGATGGCGATCACGGATTTTTTTTTAAATGAAAATTAACAAAGAACATTTATTACTAATTTCGATACTGAATTGCTAAATATGGAACAATCCTGCCTTTAGCGGTAAGGAGGAGCAAGGAAAAAAAATGCCTAAAAGGGTTCCAATAATTTATTATTCGTGCATTAGTGGCTATTTTTGGGGATAAGACTTTTTAAATAAAAACACGTTTATACATCATAAAATATATTAAGATGCAAATTAAAATAATCAACAAATCTTCTCATAAACTGCCGCATTATGAAACAGAAGCTTCTGCGGGAATGGACTTGAGAGCCAATATTTCTGAAGCCATTACGTTAAAACCTTTGGGGCGTTGTATTGTCAAAACCGGTTTGTTTATTGAATTGCCATTGGGATATGAAGCACAGGTTCGTCCACGCAGCGGTTTGGCGATTAAGAAGGGAATAACCGTACTGAATTCCCCCGGAACCATAGATGCCGATTACAGGGGCGAAATTGGCGTAATTTTGGTCAATCTCTCCAATGAAGATTTTACCATAGAAAACGGAGAACGCATTGCACAAATGCTGATTTCAAAACACGAACATATTTCCTGGCAGGAAGTGGAAATTTTGGAAGAAACCACACGGGGAAAAGGCGGTTTTGGAAGTACGGGAGTAAAATGATTTTTAATTCTGCATTTTTCAAAAGAATTTTTTCAAATATACCAGAAGAAATACAAAACCTGAATGATGTAAATCAATAAAGGAAAAATCAAGAGAAAAAGCAATAAATTTTGGGACAAGGAACTATGAAGAGCAAAATATACATTAAGGATTGGTTATTATTAAAACCCTATAAAAAACATTCGAAAACAGATTTATATTATCTAAAATTAAGTAACAGCGTTAAAAGGGCCATTAATAATGGGAATACTTTTACATTATATCGATTTTTAGATGAAAATGACATCAATCTGTTGTCCTGCTTCTTAACTTCGTATTTTGAAGATATTATTTCAGAAACCAATGTTTGGAATTCCTTTACAGCGAAACACACGGAGCTTTATGGGAAAAGGCTTCCTTTTTTTAATACAGATATTTATTTTGAAAACGAAGTTAATCCTCAGGATGTCGCCTTTTTAATTTGGTATTTTATAAATACAATACAACAAAATACTTTTATTGGTCCGTACAGTGAATTTATACTGGATATAGGGACTTCTATTGCTGATGTTTTGGAAGAGGAATATGAATATGCTCCCGAAAATGAAGTTCTAAAATCCTGCTATTCCTTAAATCCAGAAACGGATGATTATTACAAAATCCGAGAATTTTTGGAGAAAATATTCAATAAAACCTATTTATTCTATATAGATACAGCTTTAAGCCTTACAGATTTAGAATTGGATATAATTAAAGAAAAAAAAGATGATGAGGAGTTTCTTCTAAATTATCTCAGGGAAAATAGAGATAAATTTTTATTTAGAGCAACTACCAAATTATTGAGTTTACATGCTCAGGAATGGGCAAGTTTGATTTTGGGAAAAGAGCATCCCCTCACTCCGGAAATCGAGAATTTATCCCCAAGGATTTCCGGGTTATTTCTTTATAAGAGCAAAAATGAAAGCTCCATCTATCTTGAACATATATCTTCCGGCAGAAAATTTGAACTAAAAAAATCCTCATTTGAAGCGCATATTTTTCTTGACAAAAAAGATACAATGATATATATAGGGATGGTGCAGTGGAAAGGGGAATGGTGGTTTTCCGGAATTAGTTTTCATCAAGATTATGATGAGGAAATAATTTTGAATGAAAAAAACTCCTTAGAATCTCACTCTGTGGTAAACTTTATAGATCATAAAGAAAGGGGACAGGAGGTTAAAGAAGCCTTAGAACTACACAAAAACGCCTTTATTAATTATAATAATGGCTCCCAAATCGCTTTTTTAAAATCTAATGAAATTGATGATTTCGTCACCAATTATTATAAGTACTTTAATGCATCTTTGAAATTAAATAATAAGGAGAATGATCCTTTTGATGATTTGGAAAATGATTTTTGTGTTGAAAAAGAAAAAATATTAGAATTCCCTGAAGATGAAAAAAACGCTTTAGTCTTTTTTAATCCGGTTTCCGGCCTGGAATTTGCCTTTGGGGTTAACAACGCATTTCCGGTAAAAGAAAACCCATTTTATGAAGAACCTTTTAGCAATGAAGATTTTTTTAATTTGTTAATTTCAAAAGATTTTTCTAAAGAATTGGTGTTGTATTGTGTAGAAAATTTTAAAGAAAAATTGCCTTTTTTTAATTCAGAACCTACTAAAAACTATGAACAGGATTTAGATTTTCTACTTCGGTTCTTTAAAGCTAATGAATATCACAGCAAAGCTAATATCACTTTTTCAGGTAGAAATAAGATTTAATGACGGCTATTTATATAAAAAAATGGAAATAATTGTCCTAATGGCTGAAAGGCTAAATTTTTGAGGAAACTACAAGCCGAAGGCTTTGGCAGCACCGGAACAAAATAATAAATTTATTAACTAATAATATGAGAGAATATGATAAACAAGATGCAGAAGAAATAGATTAACAATATTTCTAAAATCTCACATCTCACATCTCAATTCTAACTACTCAATACTAATTTTAAATGAAAATAATTGTGCCAATGGCAGGTCGTGGCTCACGTCTTCGTCCACATACTTTAACTATTCCAAAACCTTTAATTCCAATTGCCGGGAAACCCATAGTTCACCGCCTGGTGGAAGATATTGCGAAGGTATTGGACGAAAAAATTGACGAGGTCGCTTTTATCATCGGAAGGGATTTTGGCCAGGAGGTAGAGACAGATTTAATTAGAATTGGCAAAAGCCTTGGAGCCAGGGTACGTATTTATTACCAGGATCAACCTTTAGGAACGGGCCATGCCATCATGTGCGCTAAGGATTCTCTTCAGGGGCCGGCGGTGATAGCATATGCCGACACACTTTTTAAAGCCGATTTCGCGTTGGATAAAGAAGCCGATGCCGTAATTTGGGTAAAACAGGTTGAAAATCCCAGCGCCTACGGCGTTGTTAAACTAAATAAAAAGAAGCAAATTACCGATCTGGTTGAAAAGCCAAAAGAATTTGTTTCTGATCTTGCGGTAATCGGGATCTATTATTTTAAAGATGTTTCTGTTCTAAAAGCTGAGATGCAAGAAGTTTTGGATAAAAATATAACCCGTGGCGGGGAATATCAGATAAACTATGGAATTAATTCCATGAAACAAAAGGGCTTCATTTTTGTGCCGGGAAAAGTAGATGAATGGATGGATTGTGGCAATAAAGACGTAACCGTGGAAACCAATGGGAGAATGCTCAATTTTCTTCATAAGGATGGAGAAAAACTGATCTCAGATTCAGTAAAGATCACAAATTCTGAAATTACCGAGCCTTGCTTTATTGGGGAAAACGTGGTCCTGATAAATTCAAAGATCGGTCCGAATGTTTCAGTTGGAAACGGTACTAAAATTGAAAACTCAACAATTAAAAACAGCCTTATCCAAACTAAAGCTGAAATAAAAAATGCCAATCTGGAAAATGCTATGATCGGGAATTTCGCAAAATTCAATGGAAATTTTACTCAAATCAGTATTGGAGATTATTCGGTTTTGGAGTAATCTGGTTTAAGCCGGATCATTCGGTATTTTAAATAATTAAGGACTTAAAGTGAAAATAAACAGCTACATATTTAAACTTATCTTATTTGGAATTTTATCTTCTTCCGCAGTAAATGCACAGGAGGGTGAAATTCCTGTTCAGGATGTTAATGTAGTTGATAATACCCAAGCAAGTGATGCGTTTCAGGAGCATTTTTTTGAAGCTCTTAAACAAAAGGCGATTGAAAATTACGAAAAGGCAATTATCGAACTCAAGGCTTGTGAAAAACTTCAGCCAAATAATGCTGTGGTGTTTTTTGAGCTTGGTAAAAATTATAAATTGCTGAAAAATTTTGAGTTGGCCATTTCAAATCTGCAAAAAGCAAACAGGTTACAACCCAATAAGGAATGGGTATTGGTTGAATTAATGGAAGCCTATTACTTTAAAGGCGACACTGAGCAGGCGATTTTAACAGTTCAGGATCTGACTCCTTTGAACTCCAAATATTATGAGAACCTGGCAAATCTGTATTTTAAATCTCAGCAGTTTGATAAGCTTTTAGCCTTATTGGATGACCTGGACAGCAAAATGGGAATTAATGAATTCAGGAAGAGTTTGCGCCTGCAGGCTTACGCAACAACTAAAAATACTTCTGCACAAATCGAAACCCTGAAGAAAGCCATCACTGCCAATCCTGATGTCGAAACCAATTACCTTAGTTTGATTTTGGTTTATAGCGAAGAGGGAATGGAAAAGGAAGCTTTTGAAATTTCGGAACAAATGCGGCAGGCTTTTCCAACATCAAAAGTGGTTCATCTGGCGCTTTACAAATTTTATCTGGATGCCAATAATACTGCGGAAGCTATAAAATCCATGAAAATTGTTTTGGAAGCCGAAGAAATTGATCCCGAATCTAAAATTCAGGTTTTAAATGATTTTTTGATTTTTGTAAATAATAATCCTTCATACGAAGCTGAGTTAAAACAGGTTGTCGAACTATTTTCAGAAAAGGAAAACAACCCCGAGGTCTATCAAAAACTGGGGGAATTTTATCTGATCAATAATGATAAGCAGAAGGCCCTGACTTATTTTGAATTAGGGATCGCCGGAAATTTGGATAATTTTGAGTTGCTTCAAAACACGTTGCTTTTGCAATTGGAACTCTCAAAATATGAGGAAGCTTTAAAATTGAGCAAAACTGCGTTAGAAATATTTCCGGTCCAACCAATACTATATTTGATAAGAGGTGCGGCCTTAAATAAACAGCAAGCTTTCCGGGAGGCGGAGGGAATTCTTACATTTGGCCTGGATTATGTAATAGATAACAAAATAATGACAGTTGATTTTTATGAGCAGTTGTCTATTGCTTATTCCGGATTAGGAAATGCCCAAAAAACTCAGGATTTCCTCGAAATGGCCAATCAACTAAAAAAAGCAGCCAATTAAATGTATAAAAAAGCATTCACAATTATAAGTATTTGTATTCTACTCGCTTCTTGCGGAAGTAAAAAGAAAAGCCTGGAAATTGAAGATCTCGCAACAGCCAGGGTTGTTGCTATGCATTACAATAATGAACCCCGGTTTAAAACAATAAACAGTCGGATACGTTTAAAATACCAGGACCAGGACCGTTCACAATCGGTTATGGTAAGTTTCAGGATGCAAAAGGACAGCGCTATTTGGATGAGCGCTCAAATATTGGGAATTCCATTGGCGAAGGCACTCATTACAAAAGACAGGGTAAGCTATTACGAAAAAATAGGCAAAACCTATTTTGATGGCGATTTCAGCCTGCTTAGTAAATGGCTGGGAACTCCTCTGGATTATCAAAAACTTCAAAATTTACTGATTGGCCAAAGTATTTATGATCTGAGAGATCAGCGGTATAAATTAACCGAATCTGCGCGCGGGTATCAATTGGTTCCTTCATTAGAGCTGGGTATTATAAAAAAAATATTTCTAATGGATTCAAAAACTTTTAAAGCCATAGCACAACAACTTTCACAGGAAAAAGAAAACAGGAATGTTACCGTTACCTATCCAAAATATCAAAGTGTAGAAAATCAACCTTTTCCTGAAGAGATAAAAATTATTGCCAATGAAACCACTAAAAGCACACAAATAGATATTTCATATCGTTCAGTAAGCTTTGATGAACCGGTGAGTTTTCCTTTTGAAATCCCGGCAGGATATGATGAAATTGTGATAGAATAATGAGAATTCTAAACCCTACACTTCAATTAGTTTTGTTAAGCTTCCTCTTTTTTGGAGGAATAACGGTGCAATCCCAAAACACCAAGGAAGATCTGGAGGAACGACGCCTTGAACTCAGGGAAGAGATCCAGAAGATCAACAGTTTAAGGAGTTCGAATAAATTAAGGGAAAAATCGGTGCTTACGGAGGTGGAAGATCTGGACAGACAAATTCGCGCAACTGAAAAGTTGATCAAAGTGACCAATCAGCAAGCTAATTTGCTAACCCGCGATATCAACTCCAATACTGGCAAAATTCAGCAACTTCGCAAGGAACTTGTAAAACTCAAGGAAGATTACGGGCAGATGATCGTGAAATCCTATAAGAGCAAATCTCAACAGAGCAGGATAATGTTCTTGTTATCTTCAGAAAGCTTTTTGCAGGCCTATAAACGGCTTCAATATATGAAGCAGTACGCGAACTACAGAAAGAAGCAGGGAGAGGAGATTAAGCAAGGTACACAGGAGTTACAGGTATTCAACACCAATTTATTAAAGCAGAAGAAGGAGAAGGACAAATTAATTGCCGAAAACAGGGAGACCAGGGCACAACTTGGAAAAAACAGTCAATCCCAACAAGTATTGATGAAAACCATCCGGCAAAAGGAAGGCCAGTTTGCTTCTCAAATCAGAAAAAAACAACAGGAAATAGATGCCATTGACAGGCAAATTGATGAAATTATAAGGGCTTCTATCGCTGCGGCTAACAAAGAAAGCGGTTCCACTTCCCGAAACACATTTGAATTAACCCCGGAAGCGAAAGCTCTTGCGGCAAATTTTGCGAGCAATAAGGGGAAACTTCCGTGGCCTGTGCGCTCAGGTGTTGTAACCATGCGATTTGGGACCCAACCACACCCAATTGTAAAATCCACCACCATTAACAGCAATGGGGTGAGAATAGATACCGATAAAGGAGGAAAAGCACGTGCTGTTTTTGGTGGAACAGTGAGTGAGGTGCAAGCCGTAAAAGGCGCGAATAAGGCAGTTATGGTAAGGCACGGGGATTATATCACCATTTACAACAACCTTTCAAAGGTTTTTGTGACCAAAGGAGATACAGTTTCCCTGGGTCAGGATTTAGGAGAAATAGCCACCAGCACCAGCACCGGGAAAACCACCCTTCACTTTTTGATCTATAAAAATACCGATAAAATGGACCCTGCAGATTGGATCCTGAAAATGTAAAAAAGTTGGATAAATCAATTTTCAATGAAGATCCAGCAATAAATTACAGTGTAATAATGAGAGGCTTAAATAATAAAGGTTTGGTTTTAATCAAAAAACAAGGCTTTAAGCTCCGTCGCATCTTTTGGTTTCATTTTACCTGCCAGGACCAAACTCAATTGTTTTCTTCGTAAGGCGGCGACAAAACGGTCTTTTTCAAGCTTTGTTTCCGGTTCCAGGGCAGGAACAGCAACAGGAATTCCGGTTTCGTCTACTGCCACAAAAGTGTAAATGGCTTCATTGGCTTTACTTTTCATTCCGCTTTCCCTGTCTTCGACCCACACATCGATAAAAATTTCCATAGAAGTTTTAAAAGCCCGTGAAACCACGGCTTCTACAGTTACTACGCTGCCCAGCGGAATAGCTTTATTGAAAGCGACATGATTTACAGAAGCGGTTACCACAATTCTGCGACTGTGTCGTCTGGCAGCAATACTGGCAGCACGATCCATTCGGGCTAATAATTCGCCTCCAAATAAATTGTTTAAAGGATTGGTTTCACTTGGTAAAACCAGATCGGTAAGGATGGTACGGGAATCTTTGGGTGTTTTTGCTTGCATTTGGCCAAAGGTACAGCGCAACATGACTTTTTACAAGTTAATAAACTATTAAAGTTCCTGGATGAGCATCCAGGCGCCCTCATTAGACTTTTTGGCTCTTCTCAACATTTCCATTGCTTCCTTTTTGGTTTGGAAACTTCCATAAACCACCTGATGAAGCTTGTATTTATTCTCGCCAATATATCGGGCATTAAATCCTTCTTTTTTAAGTTCATCTACTTTTTGATGCGCATTTTCTTCCACCCGGAATGCTCCGGCGACAATATGGTAATTACCAATTTGATTGATTACAGTAAAAGTAATTTCAGGTAAAGGATTGTCTATTACAAAAGTGGCTTTTTGTATTTTTTGTTGCAATTGTGATTCTGCCGCCTGATATTCGGCTACATTGTGCTGGGTAACCTGATTGCTATAAATGTTCAATCCGGTAAATCCCGCAAGTCCAAGGGCAATCAAACCAATTGCGGCATATTTTAAGTAAGATTTGCTTTTCCTTCTTTCTGGCGTGAAATGTATTGGCGCTTTTTCTTCCAGTTCCTGCACTTGTTTTTTCAACACTTCCCGTTTTATAGAAGTTGCCGGAACATTCCCCAATCCAAAAGCTTCTGCAAGGTAATTAGTGTTCTCAAGAGGTTCAAATTGCAAAGTATCCTCGGAAGAAAGTGAAAAACCACCAATATTTTCAAGGTGAACCTTGTTTTCCTTCTCCAATTGAAGGTTCAAATCATGAACAAATTCTTCTATCTTATATACTGAAGCCGGATAACTAAGCCCTTCGGCATCGGCGAGATAATTTGCCAATAAACCGTCATTTTTCTGCAGTTGTGCATTAAATGAAATAAGTTTTTTGGGAGGATAAAAAGCTTGTGACTTTTCATCAAATTGGGCCGAAACCTTTTGAGTTAAAAATGCTCCGAAACCGGGCAAAATAACACATTCGTATCGGTACAGTAAATCGGAAATGTGGGTGGCTATTGTCATTGAAACAAATGTAAGATATTAAGTGCAGGCATAAATTTAGCCAAAGATTTGTTATTAACAAATCTTTTTGCCAGTATTTTCTGAAGAACATTGGTTTTCTTATTTGTTGAAAATGAATGTATAACGAAGGAATTGTGCTATTTTTAATCTTGATTTTGAAGAAAAATTGACATTCAATTAAAAGTTGAAAGTTAGCTTTTGCGGAATTGGTTGATAATTAAACCATTTGATAACCGCGATTTTGATTCTTTTGAAGACCTGCAGACTTATGGAACAATCGGATTTATTATACATTTTAGCCTTGCAAAATGTTCCAAATTTGGGGGATAGCACCGCAAAAAAGCTGATCCGGAAATTAGGTTCGGCCAAGGCCGTATTTAATGCAAGAAAGGAAACACTTTTAAAAATTGA
>Ga0075530_1001415_pt1 | contig 11410 bp, 7 predicted proteins | sample NGEPerD_2_FD_75101 | JGI IMG/M metagenome (GOLD analysis project Ga0075530, IMG submission 75101) | Arctic peat soil microbial communities from the Barrow Environmental Observatory site, Barrow, Alaska, USA - NGEE PermafrostL1-D | ecosystem: Environmental > Terrestrial > Soil > Wetlands > Peat ...
GGTTGACGCTGCGGCGGCAAAGCTGTTGGATGCCCCGAAAGCGCCTAGAGCGACGATCGAAGCCAGCGCCGCACGACGGAAAATCTTGCTCTGAAAAATGGATGAGTTCATTGTAATTCCCCTGTTAAGCCATGCCGCCGGATTATTACCGTTAGCAATTGCTTGGTTTGATACCAGTCGGGGGATCCGAAAACAATACAGTGGGGGTGGATACGGTGAACCCATACCCGGAAGAACCACATGGAATGTCGGCGATCCCGCTGTCATAGAACTGTTAAGTCCGTTAGACCGGTGACTTTGCGTCCCCGCCTTTCGACGGGTTTGCCTTTTTGTACATTTTCAGAGTAGCTGAGACTTTCCTTCATAGCAAGTAAGTAAAGTCGCGCTTTTAGCTACTATTTTAGCTACTACAGTAAGGGTTTTCGACGATTCTGATTCAGCATGTAAAGCGTAACATTATCAGCGATCCTCGATACCAAACGTTACGTTGAAACTCAGTTAAACCCCATATACTTGTAACTATCACAGCTTAAAAACAACACCCGCACCTAAGAGTACCCGCTAGCAGGCCATTATTATGTCGGATATCACGCCCAGACAATCTGAGCAGGAACAGCTCAATGCCAAGCTGGCACAGGCAAATCGGCAGCTGCTGCAATCTGAAAAGCTGGCGGCCATTGGGCAATTGGCCGCTGGGGTGGCCCATGAAATCAATAACCCCGTTGGCTATGTGTATTCCAATTTGCAAAGCCTGGGTAGCTATCTGGATGACATATTCAGACTGACAGACGCGGTAGATTCAGCCGCTTCCCTGGATGACCTGAAGGCGATCAAAAAGAACATCGATTACACCTTCCTGAAAGATGACTTGAAAGACCTTTTAGCCGAATCGAGAGAGGGGATCGAGCGGGTCAAAACCATCATTTCTGCGATGAAGGACTTCTCCCATATTGACGACGAAGAATTCAAAGTGGCAGACCTGCACCGGGGCATCGAAACCACACTGAACATGGTCAATAACGAATTAAAATACAAAGCAACCGTAATAAAATTATTTGGAGAAGTGCCTGAAGTGGAGTGCATCAGCTCCCAGATTAACCAGGTAATCATGAATCTGCTCGTAAACGCTGCCCACGCGATTGAGAATTTCGGAGAGATCATCATCCGCACCCTGTGCGACGGTGATCAGGTGATAGTTGAAGTAGAGGACAGCGGTGAGGGGATTGCCGAGGACAATCTGCACCGCATTTTCGAGCCTTTTTTTACCACAAAGCCGGTGGGGAAGGGCACCGGCCTGGGCCTGTCGCTCTCCTTTAATATTATCCAGAAACACAACGGGAGCATCACAGCGGCGCGCGCTTCCACTGGGAAAGGCACCTGTTTCCGTATCTCCTTGCCACTCAAACAGCCAGAGGCCGTTACAGAAAACGGACGGGCCTGATCATGACAGGGGCTCTTCCATCCAAAGCCAGCCTGTTGCTGGTAGATGATGAGGAAAACATCCTTCGGAGCCTGCAAAGGATTCTCCGTAAGGAGCCGTACGATATTCAGTCAGCCTCTTCCGGCGAAGAGGCACTGGCACTGCTTGAAACCCAGCGATTCGACCTGGTGATTTCAGATGCCCGTATGCCTGGCATGGACGGCCCCAGCCTACTGTCCGAGATCAAGAAGCGGTGGCCCTGGACCATTCGCATATTGCTCACCGGCTATGCCGACATTAACTCAACAATTAAAGCCATCAACGATGGTCAGATCTACCGCTACATCAGCAAGCCCTGGGACGCCGAAGAGCTGAAACTGGTCATTCGCCATGCGCTCGCATTCCAGTTGTCGGAGCGCCGCAGGCTTGCGCTGGAAAAGCTGACCCGTAAGCAGAACAAGGAATTACAGGCGCTGAATTCGAGTCTCGAGGACAAGGTACTGGCCCGCACCGAGGAGTTGAAGGAAATTGCGGACATGCTGGATGCGGCCTACCAGGAACTGAAATGCAGCTATGTCACCGCAACCGAAGTCTTTTCTACGCTGATCCAAAAACGTCTGCCGGCCGATCGTCAGCCCAATGCCAAGGTCATCGCTCTCGTTAAAGCCTATGCCGAATACCATGAGCTGGATGAAGACATCGCTAGGGATCTGTATATGGCAGCTGCCCTTTACAATATGGGCAAGCTCAGCTGGCCCGATGAACTGTTCAAGGCACCTTCTGACCTGCTTACAAAAGACCAACGTCTGGAATACCAAAAGTATCCGGTCAGCGGTGAGCAGTTGCTGATGGCTCTGGAACCTTTGAAAGATAGCGCGTTGATCATCCGCCACCATCAGGAGAAGTGGAATGGTTACGGTGTTCCGGACCAGTTGGCGGGCTCTGAGATTCCGCTGGGGTCACGAATCCTTCGCCTGGCTGTAGATTTTATGGAATTGCAGTATGGCCTGATCCTGGAGCGAAGAGTATCCCGGGAAAACGCCTTGAAACTGATCAAACGTTACCGGGGACGGCTCTACGATCCTGAGGTCGCGGATCAATTTCTGGAAATGTGCCTGAAGGTAGCCCCGGACGTGGAGCACGATGACCCCGACGTTCTGGCTCTGGACACCCTTCGGCTCAAGTCCGGTATGGTGTTGGCCCGTCACCTCTATGCGGGCTCCGGTACGCTGTTGCTCAACGAAGGTAAGCAGTTGACATCCCTACTCATTGACAAACTGGTCGCGTTTGAAAAAGGCGAACCGGCCGGTAGTCGATACACGGTGTATGTCTGCCGACCAGACGAGGAAGAAACGGAGAAAACAACATGACCAAGATTCAGCTGGTTGATGACGAGCCGAACATTCTCAGTGCCCTCAAGCGCTTATTGCGCCCCCATGGCTGGGAAATTCATGCTTATGACAATGTTGAAGAAGCACTGGGTGGGCTGCTGGAACATGATTATGCGGTCATTATTTCTGACTACCAGATGCCGACGGCAGATGGCGTAACGTATTTGCAGTTTGCCAAGCAGCGGCAGCCCGATGCGATGAGGTTGGTGCTGAGTGCCCATGGCGATCGCAATTCAATGATCAAGGCCATTAATCAGGCCGAAGTCTATCGTTATCTTTCGAAACCCTGGGATGACTATGAGGTGGTCGCGGCCATCAAGGCGGCTATCGACGTCTACGAACTGAAATCTGAAAACCGGCGTCTGCTGGACCGCATCAATTCTCAGCGCGAAATAATACAAGCACGGGAACAGGAGCTGCTGCGTCTGGAAAAAGATAACCCGGGTATCACTCGTGTTCAACGGGGCGCAGACGGTTCTGTGTTGATCGGCGAGCAATAAGAGGCATTCATGGCAGATCACAGTCCGGAAGAGAACAAGCTGGCCCTGAAGGTGGTGTTTTACGGCCCGGCCCTGAGCGGGAAGACGACCAACCTGATGCAATTGCATTCGTTACTGAAACCGCAGCGCAAAGGGGAACTGATGGTGTTGGAGACCCGCGATGACCGTACGCTTTTTTTCGACATGCTTCCGATCGGATTAACAGGGGGTTCCGGGCTCGATCTACGCTTGAAACTATACACCGTACCGGGTCAGGTTCAGCATGACAGTACCCGTAAAGCGGTTTTATCCCGTGCTGACGGTGTTGTGTTTGTGGCGGATTCGCAGACCAGCCAGCAAGACAACAATGCCAACGCATTCGGTAATCTCGAAGAGAACCTTGAAAAGGTTGGACTGGAAATCGATACCTTACCCATGGCTATTCAGTTCAATAAACGCGATTTGCCCGACGTGGTAGAGGAAGCCGAACTCCAACAGCGTTGGTCAGGCACTCCCTGGGCGCCGTTGCAACTGGCCTCTGCCCTTCAAGGGAAGGGCGTTATCGATACCTTCAGGGTACTGCTGGATCGACTTTACACCGAGGTGGACAAAGACTTTGCACTGAATTCTGGCCACGGAATTGATCGCGAGACTTTTATCCGGCAGCTGAGCATTGCCAATGAGGGCGAGTAGTGCGTAACTTCGAAGACGACCCTACGCTGACTGATCTGCTCAGTAGTGATCAGCTCTGTCGCCTGAACAGGACGCTGAGCGCTTTGTGCCGTGAGCCGGTGGAAGTCGGTTCCGACAAAAAGCCTGACGCTGTTGCACTGGAATTCAATCTGGAAACCGTAGGCTGGCTGTCTGGCGGCAGCTCCGGGGAGGAGCGCCTCGCGGCAGCAGACCTGATCTCGTTTCTGATGATGTTTATCGCCAAATACCGGCTGGCTGCCAACCTGCATCATGACATTACCGAAGCGAGTTATGCGGAGCTGCAACGCCAGAACGAAGCATTAAAAGCCTCGGAAGCTCGCTATCGGGAATTGTCCGACCAGCTTCAGGCCAAGGTGAACGAGCAAGTAGCGGTTATCGAGCAGGCCCAGATGGGCCTTTACGAGAGTGCCCGGCTGCGGTCCGTGGGGCAATTGGCCGCTGGTGTAGCCCATGAAATTAATAATCCGATCGGCTTCATCTCCAGCAACCTTAAAGTTGCCGGGGAATACGTCAACGATATGCGCGATCTCATACCGGACACGGACCAGAATCGGGAATTACTGGCGGATTTCGTCGATCTGATAACTGAATCTTCCGATGGCGCACGCCGTATCGCCAGCATTGTTTCCGATCTCAAGACCTTCTCCAGTATTGATCAGGCCGACTACACGCTTTGTGACATCAATGGATTGCTGTCCAGTGCCGTCCACCTTCTCCAGACCGAGTACGGTCATGACCTTGTTATCCTTGAAAAACTGAACGAGATTCCGCCCATTGCAGGTCACCCGTCACGGCTCTCACAAGCTTTCTACAACCTGCTGGACAATGCTGCACAGGCGCTGAAATCAAGGGAGCCTGGTACTGATGATGGACGAATCGTGACCAAAACCTCGATAACTTCGAGTGAGGTCCAGATTGTGATTCAGGATAACGGCTGCGGTATTGCGGAAGATATTCGGCAGCGAGTGTTTGATGCCTTTTTTACGAGCCGTCCAGTGGGGTCTGGTACTGGTCTGGGGTTGACCGTAGCGCGCGACACCGTGCGCGCTCACCGAGGAACTATTCAGATCGACAGCAGGGAAGGTACGGGTACTCGTGTCACTCTCACACTGCCGATTAATTGAGGATTGATCATGGCTAAACGCTACTCGGCTCTGTTTTTTAAACAGGACCCGGAAGATATATCCCAGCCGGTGCCTGAAGAGAAAAAGGCACCCTACCGTTTGCTGCTGGTGGATGACGAGCCCAATATTCTGGCGTCCTTGCGTCGAGTCTTCCAGCGCGAAAACTACGAGTTACTGTTTGCAAACAATGGCGCTGAAGCGCTTCGCATTATGGAGAAACAACCGGTCGAGCTCATCATGAGCGACTTCATGATGCCCGGTATGAACGGTAGTGAATTGCTAAGGGAAACCCGCGAACGCTGGCCGAGCACTATCCGTGTAATGCTTACAGGCCATGCCAACACCGATGCTGTCATGGGCGCTATAAAGGATGGCGCGGTCTATCGTTTTATTCTCAAGCCCTGGAACGATGATGACATCCGCCTGACGACTGCCCTGGCGCTAGAACAATACGAACTCATTAAACGCACACGAGTCCTTGAGCAACAGACAAAAAAACAGGGCGAAGACCTTGATACCATCAGCAAGCTCACGGCAACCAACCGAAGCCAGCTTGCGATTCTGCTCCACAAGAAAGGCTGGCTGAATCCCCAGCAAATCCAACAGCTGCACCGGGAAATGCAAAGCCACAAAACGCCTGTAGTTCGTCAATTGCTTAAGCACGAGTGGGTCGATTTTCGCAAAGTGTTTGAGATGTTACGGGACGACATGCTGTTCGAGGAGATCGATCTCCGAGAATTCCAGCCTGACCCAGCGCTACTATCACTGGTACCCCAGAAAATCTGCACCCGCCAGTTGGTATTACCGTTGCGAGTGTACGGCCAACGATTAAGGCTGGCCATGGTCGACCCAATGGATGTGAACCTCATTGACGAGCTGGGCTTTATGACCGGCTATACAATTCATCCGTTGCTGTGTGAGACCACACAGATGCAGGCAAAACTTGCGGCCATCTTCGGGGACACCGCTGAGTTGGACGATCTTACTACCAGAGTCGGCACCGATGATCCCTACGAAGGTATTGAGATTGTTCTGGACGAAGAAAATGATCAGGAATCGCTGGAGCAGCTCCTGGGGAGTTCAGAGGAGCCGCCCGCCATCCGCCTGGTCAATGCCATCATTCTTGAAGCCCTGCGCCTGGGTGCCAGTGACATTCATGTACATCCGCGTACCAAGTCGCTGGTAGTCCGATACCGCATCGACGGGGTCCTGCAGGACAAAATCCACATTCCCACCAATCTGCTGATGTCGGTGGTGTCACGCATCAAGGTGATGGCAGAGCTGGATATCACCGAACGCCGAAAGCCCCAGGACGGTCGAATTACCGTCAAAACGCCAATGAAGATCGTCGATCTGAGAATTTCCACGCTGCCAACCATTAACGGTGAAAAGGTTGTAATGCGGGTGTTGGAGCGGCAGTCCTCGGCCCAGTCTCTGGAAGATCTGGGTTTGTCGGAGCACAATCTCAAGCGGCTAATGCACGTGGTGGCCAAGCCCCAGGGGATTATTCTTGCCACCGGCCCCACCGGAAGTGGTAAAACCACCACTCTCTACGCCTTGCTGCAACACAACGCATCATCAGAACGGAATTACGTGACGATTGAAGACCCGGTGGAGTTTCATGTGGACATGGCCGGACAGGTGCCGGTAAAAGATCGCATCGGTCTGAGCTTTGCTAGTGTGCTCCGAGCCATTCTTCGACAGGACCCTGACGTCATACTGCTGGGGGAAATCCGTGATGAAGAAACCGCGGATGTGGCATTTCATGCTGCAATGACCGGACACCTGGTTTACTCCACTCTCCATACAAGTTCAGCAGCCGCCACGGTGGCGCGATTGCTGGACCTTGGCCTGAAACCTTTTGTGCTCGCTTCAACTTTGGAAGCCATCATTGCCCAGCGTTTGATCCGGCGGATCTGCCCCCATTGCCGGGAACAAATAGCTGCACCCACAGAGACCCTTATGCAACTGGGGCCTCTATTCTTGGCACCAGAGCTGATGTTCTACCAAGGAAAAGGCTGCGATAAGTGCCACAAGGGGTACAAGGGGCGAGTTGCCATTCACGAGGTGTTCACGATCACCCAACCATTGCGTGTTGCAATTACCGAAGGCGCAAGTGTAATGCAAATAGAATCTATTGCTCAGGAACAGGGTATGCGAGTACTTCTGGACGATGCACTGGAAAAGCTTCGTGATGGCCTGACGACCGCCGATGAAATCCTGAGGTTGCTGGGGCCCCAGGTGTTAAACGAATGAGTGAACCGTCAGGTCCAGTCATTGTCCGGTTTTGCTTGGCGCTTTCATTGGCGGTTGCTCTTGTATCCATCGGAGTGTTTATTTGTCTGGATTTCTGGCTTCTGAATGCCCCTGTCAACGGCCGAATCTCGCTAATACCTGGTGCCGGATTGCTGTCTGTGCTGGTCGGCACCTCGCTTTTGATGCTGCTGTTTCGACTTGACTATATAGCGACAGTCCTCGCTTGTTTAACCTCAGTTGTCGCGCTATGCCAGGCTGCTTTACCCCTGACTCCAGCCGACGAAATCCTGCAAATGTTTGTTATCAGTAATCCTCTCCTAGTGGCGACTTTGCTTACGGAATTCTCCATTCTTTTCGCTATTCACCATAGCACGGGGTGGATCGCAGGATTGATAGCTGGCCCTGTTGTTGTGGCGGCAGGTCTATTTTCGCTTTTTTCCTTCTGGTTCCCATCACTCGCGATTTTTGACCTCGGCAGCGTTCCGGAGTCAACGATTATTGTCAGTTCTCTCGGGATTTTGGCGGGTCTGGTCTTGCCATTTCTTCATACTATCCATAGCCGTGCCGCGCCCGACTTTTCGATAGGGGTATTGCTGGTTGGGGTATTTGGCGTCGTCCTAACCACCGTAACCTGGCATACCATGCACATCTATAGCAGCAACGGTCTACAGGATAGAGCCGAGGGTCTGGCTGAACAGTTACAGGCTTCCAGCACGGCGGCATTTAATGCCGATCTAGCCCTGATACGCAGATTGGCAGAGCGGCAGCCGCCAATGACTGGTTTACCTATCGACACAGACTGGGCACAGGAGGTGCAAAGTTACCTGAACGACTTCCGTAAAATCCAGCTCGTGGGCATTCTCGACCCGCACCACCAACTCGTCAGCGTTCAATCTCGACCCGGGCAATACCAGGATTGGCTGGAACAGTTTCTGCAAGACCCCGATAACCGCACTTGGCTAAACCATGTGGGCGAGACGGGGCTTCCGCACCTTAGTGCACCGCAGCCAGATGCACGAGGTCGTATGTTCGCAGTGATTGCCTCTCCGATACCTGCCCCTACCGGGCCTCCTTGGGTCGCAATCGCCGTTCTGGACCTGGAAGTTGCCTACAACAGTCTGCTCCAGCACTACGATGGTGGACTGAGCCCGAGGATCTATTACGGCAGGCGCCTGATTTTCGACCCCGCACCTGATACATCTCGTGGGGCACGAGTTCGGCTCGCGGTCCGTAATATTGATGTTCACCATGACAGCCAATGGCGGATCGAAGTTTATACTCGAAAAGCTGGACTTCCCGCCAACGCTTGGTATCTCCCGCCGCTGATTCTGTTTACCGGACTGATACTTAGTTTCCTGATGATCATTAGCCACCTGCTTTGGCGTGAATCCGAACGTCGCTCCAACAGCCTCATAAAACTCAACAGAATGGTAAATACACACCTTTCTCAGGAGCAATTACTCAGGCATACCAATGAGCGCATTATGGAGTTTTCCCGGGACATTCTGTGTTCGATTGACGCAAAAGGCCTATTCACGTTCATCAATCCTGCTGCCCAAACGATCCTGGGTTATCGGCCAGATCAGCTAATCGGCCAGCCCTATAACATTCTTATTCCCGATGCGGACCGCGAACCCACAGCGGAAGAGGTCCACATACTTATGAGCGGCGAGCGACGCACAAGTTATGGCTTTCGCAACCAACAGCGTCACTTAAACGGTCACCTCGTAGAACTCTCCTGGACGGCGGAATGGTCGAACGAAGACCAGACTCTGTTCTGTGTAGGCCGGGATATGGGTGATCAGCTGATGGCAGAACTATTAATGCGGGAACGAGAGCAGTTCTTCTCTCTGTCGCCGGATATGTTCTGCATTGTCGACCTGGAAAGTCATTTTTTTGAACTCAACAAAGCCTTTGTGGACGTCCTTGGTTATGAGCGCGAAGAACTGCTGGGCGCTTCGTACATGCAACTGATTCATGAGGCTGATCAAGCCAAGGTTGTAGAGGCTGTGAAATCGCTGAGAGCAGGGAATACCATTAGAGACCTCCACATTCGAGTTAATAGCAAGAACAACACAGAGCATTGGCTTGAACTCAGCGCCACCCTCAGCTCCGACGAGCTAATCTATGTGGCAGCCCGTGATACCACAGAAATGCGGCACACCCAGGAGAAGCTACGAGAAAGTGAAACACTGCTAAAAATTGCTGAAAAGGCAGCTAGAATTGGAGGTTGGGTGATGAATGCATCCACCGGCAAAACTCGCTGGTCTAATGTTATGTTCGATATTTTTGAGATGCCAGTAGGTGAGGCACCCTGCTTAAAGCAAGCCTCGAAATTTTACACATCAGACCACCATAAAATTATAGCCAATGCGGTTGACGCTTGTATTACGACTGGCGCGCCCTTCGACGAAGAAGTGCAGATTTGCACCCAGCTAGACCGTTTGCGATGGGTTCGGGTGATCGGGCAGGCAATAAAGGATGGGAATGACCGGGTCATCCAGGTACAGGGTGGGCTTCAGGATATCACTGCGTCCCACCAGGCGATGGAGCAGATCCGGCTGTTCACCAAACGCCAGGCACATATATTCGAAAGTATTACGGACGCTTTTTTTACTCTGGATCCCGAATGGCGGTTTACCTACGTCAACCAACGTTCGGAGGAGATACTAAGGAAACGCCGTGATGAGCTTCTGGGCAACACACTCTGGAATATGTTTCCGACGACACTGGACAGCGAATTTGAACGGCAGTATCGATATGCGATGGGATCCGGTGAGTCAGTTTCCTTTGAAGTCTACTCCACTCCTCTGGATAAGTGGTTGGAAGTCAGCGCATATCCCTCGGATGAAGGTCTAGCGGTTTACTATCGCAGTATCAATGAACGTAAACAGGCGCAAGAGAAACTGGAACAAACTATGATAGAACTTGAGCGAAGTAATCGTGATCTGCAGGATTTTGCATTTGTAGCTTCCCATGACCTTCAGGAACCTCTGCGAAAGATCCAGGCATTCTCGAACCGACTTCTAATCCGGTCCGACCAGTTTGATGAGCAGGAGCAGGACTACCTTCAGCGTATGCAGTCAGCTGCCAAACGAATGCAGTCCCTGATACTGGATTTATTGACATACTCCCGTGTGATGAGTCAGACCCGGCCTATGGTCTCCTGTAATACCAACCAGATTTTGGCGGACGTTCTTCAGGACATGGAAACCGTCATTTTACAAGAGAACGCACTGATTGACACCCGCCCTCTGCCTGAAATTTTCGGGGACGCGACACAGATTCGCCAAATGTTGCAGAACTTATTGAGCAATGCCATCAAATTCCACAAGCCGGACAAAAACCCGCAGGTATCCGTTTATGCCGATTCCGCCAGAGAGCAGGGCTGGACACTTGTTGTCAGCGATAACGGTGTGGGATTTGACAAACGCTACAGCGGGAAGCTTTTTCACCCTTTCCAGCGCTTGCACACTCATGTTTTTCCTGGGACAGGAATCGGCCTGGCAATTGTCAAAAAAATTCTGGACCGCCACGGCGCTACTGTAAGCGTTGAGAGCGAAGTCGATCGAGGAGCAAGGTTCCGAATTCATTTTCCAGCAAGTCGCCAGACTGAGGAAAAACGTAATGACTGACCAGAAACCACCACGGGTTATCCTGATCGCTGACGATGATCCGGATGACCGACTATTGATGAAAGATGCTTTCAAAGAGCGTTGCCCTCTATTCACGCTATGGTTCGCTCAAGATGGCGTTCACCTTATGCGTATTCTGAAGGGGGAAAGCGCATCAGCGGGTGGCAATATGGCGGCCTGTAGCTATCCCGATCTGATAATTCTGGACCTCAACATGCCTCGTAAAGACGGGCGTGAGGCTTTGTGGGAAATCAAATCCAGCTCGGCATTACGAATAATTCCAACAATTGTCATGACAACATCAGCCAACGATGACGACATCCGCTACTGCTACAACACGGGCGCCAACTCTTACATTATCAAGCCATCAAGTTACTCAGAGCTTCTGGAC
>Ga0075530_1001416_pt1 | contig 11410 bp, 4 predicted proteins | sample NGEPerD_2_FD_75101 | JGI IMG/M metagenome (GOLD analysis project Ga0075530, IMG submission 75101) | Arctic peat soil microbial communities from the Barrow Environmental Observatory site, Barrow, Alaska, USA - NGEE PermafrostL1-D | ecosystem: Environmental > Terrestrial > Soil > Wetlands > Peat ...
TATTTTTATTTTGTTTAGTTTTTGCGCAAACAAATGAAACTTGCGTTACAGGGCCGTAATTCGCCTGTTTACTACGATTCATGCACAAAGTTATCCACAGAAAATGTGGATAACCCGATTTCACAATACAATCCACGAGCTTACCCGCTGTTACCAGAAACCAAGTCACTAAGCCTGCGTAAGCTTCCTCGCGCATAGGTATTGGCTCAAATCTCAGTTTTAAAAGTCGCCGTGCCGACACCGGCCGCGGACACTTTTGATTACTTGCCATCACCGGGGCTCGTGGCTTTGGCGAAATTGCCGGGCTGCCGCGCGAAGGTCAATTTTGGCGGCCGGATACTGGTAGGCATGATTGTGGGCCACAGCAGTCACACAGAGGTTTCGCCCTCGCGTCTGCGGCCAATTCTTGAGCTGCTGGATGCCGAACCCATTCTTGAACAGCAGGATTTGCAGCTACTGCGCTGGGCCGCCCGCTACTACCATCATCCGCTGGGCGAGGTGATCGCCGCCGCGCTGTCCAGACGTCTGCGTGAGGGCCTCACGGCCGCACTACCCGAGGCGCCCGTTTGGCAACTGTCGCACGACGGCGGCGATATCGAGGCATTGAAGGGAGCACTGCGACGCGCGCCCCGGCAGACGGCGCTGGCCGAATTGTTCAAGGCGCACCCCGGCGGCCTTGACGCGGAACGGATAAGCACACAACTCTGCAATTGGCGGCAGCCGCTGAAAGAACTGCTCCGCAAGGGGCTGGTTGAACAAATCGCGCGCCAGACGCCGCCACACCGCACCGTCACATCGGCGCCACCGTTGAACGCAGACCAGACCGCGGCCGTGGAGGTCATCGCGGGCGGGCTGGGACGGTACACCCCGGTTCTGCTGGAAGGCGTGACCGGCAGCGGCAAGACCGAAGTCTATCTTGAGCTCATACAAAAAGTCGTTGAGGCTGGCAGGCAGGCGCTGGTGCTCGTGCCCGAGATCGCGTTGACGCCGCAGCTGGTGACGCGTTTTCGTGCGCGCCTCGCAGCACCACTGGCGGTGCTGCATTCCGGGTTGCGCGACACCGAGCGGCATTGCACCTGGGCGCGGGCGCGGAGCGGCGATGCATCCATCATCATCGGTACCCGTTCGGCCGTGTTCACGCCGCTTGCGTCGCCCGGGATCATCGTCGTCGATGAGGAACACGACGCCTCGCTCAAGCAGCAGGAAGGGTTTCGCTATCATGCGCGCGATCTCGCGGTCTACCGGGCCAGCATCGCCGGCATTCCGGTGGTGCTCGGGTCGGCGACACCGTCGCTGGAAAGCCTGCACAACGCCGAGCTCGGCCGGTATGGTCATGTGCGTTTGAGCCAGCGCGCGCGGCAGGCCAGCCTGCCCTCGCTGGAGATCGTGGATGTTCGCCGGGTCAGGCTGGAAGACGGCCTTTCACCACACGTGCTCAAGCGCATCGGCGCGTGCCTGGAGGCAGGCGACCAGGTGCTGGTCTTCCTCAACCGGCGCGGTTTCGCGCCCGTGTTGTTGTGCCACGACTGCGGCTGGGCTGCCGCCTGCCAGCGCTGCGACGCCAGACTGACCCTGCACGCCGGCCGGGCGCGGTTATGCTGTCATCATTGCGGCGCCGAGCGTGAAATCGATGCTCATTGTCCCGGCTGCGGCAGCGGCCAGTTGCTGCATCTGGGCGCGGGCACCGAGCGGATCGAACATGCGCTAAGGCGCGCGTTTCCCAACACCGCCCTTGTACGCGTGGATCGCGATACCACCCGACGCAGAGGAGAGCTTCAAACCAAACTGGCGGGCATCGAGCAGGGCAGACATCAGTTACTCATCGGCACGCAGATGCTGTCCAAAGGGCACGATTTTCCTAACCTTACCCTGGCGGTGATCCTGAATGTCGATCAGCATCTGCACAGCAGCGACTTCCACGCTACGGAGCGCGCCGCGCAGTCCATTGTGCAGGTATCGGGACGCGCCGGACGGGGCGCGCGTCCCGGCACAGTGATCATACAAACCCATCAGCCGGACAACCCGTTATTGCAAAGCCTGCTGAATGGCGGATATCCAGCGTTCAGCAGCGCGGCATTACGCGAACGCCGCGCCGCCGGTCTGCCGCCCTATAGTCACATGGCGTTGATCCGCGCCGAGGCCGTCGATGACGTTGCCCCGCTGATGTTCCTGCGGCGGGTGCGCGACAGTCTGGAATCCGGCATTGAAGCGGATATCGACCTGCTGGGTCCCGCGCCGGCGCCCATGGAACGCCGCGCTGGGCGTCATCGTGCGCAGCTGTTATTAATTGCCCGGCGACGCTTGAGGCTTAAGGCGCTGCTGGACGACCTCACGACGGAATTGCGCGACTTTCCCGGTGCGCGCAAGGTGCGCTGGACGATCGATGTGGACCCCGTCGATCTGCTTTAACCATCGCCATGCATCATCGGCCGACCTTCTCGTGGACGGCGGCGCCCGTTACAATTCCGCTTTTGCCAATCACCGCACACGCGTTTGAAAGACACACTGGAACAACTCCTTCGCGGGGCCGTCGAGTCGCTGCAGGCCGACAAGCTGTTGCCGCCTGAGCTACCGGAAGGCGCTACGGTTACGCGCACCAGGGACAAGCAGCACGGCGACTTCACGTCCAATATCGCGATGACCGCCGCCAAAGCCGCCGGCCTGCCGCCGCGCGAGCTTGCCCGGCGCATTCTCGATCGACTGAACTCGCGCGATGGCATTGAAAAGGTGCGGATCGCGGGCCCCGGATTTATCAATTTTTATTTGCAGCCCGCGGCCAATCATGCGGTGGTCGCCAGTATCCTCGAAACGGGTGCTCGGTTTGGACGCGGCCAGCTCGGCGCTGGGCGCAAGGTGCAAGTAGAGTTCGTGTCCGCTAACCCCACTGGGCCGCTGCACGTCGGCCACGGTCGCGGGGCCGCGTATGGCGCGGTGGTCGCCAATCTGCTGGCAGCAGCCGGCTTCGACGTGCAGCGGGAATACTACGTCAACGACGCCGGACGCCAGATGGATATCCTGTGCGTCAGCGTATGGCTGCGCTATCTGGAGCAGTACGGTGAACAACTGATATTCCCCGCCAATGCCTATCGAGGCGCGTACGTGCGGGACATCGCCGCGGCGTTGCGCGCGACGGTTGGTGACTCTTACTGGCGGCCGGCGCAGGATGTTTTTCACGAGCTACCGCCCGACGCCCCGGCAGGCGGCGACAAGGAAACCTATATTGACGCACTGGTCACGCGCGCGAAGCGTCTGCTGGGCGACAAGGATTACATCGTTATCTTTACCGCGGGGCTGGAATCCATCCTGGCCGACATTCGCGATGACCTGGCGGGCTTCGGGGTGGTTTACGATAACTGGTACTCAGAACGCAGTCTGGCGGAGCGCGGCGCAATCGACCGTGCCGTGCAAACTCTGCGCGATACCGGCCATACGTATGAACAAGACGGCGCGCTTTGGTTTCGCGCCAGCCGCCTCGGCGACGCGAAAGACCGCGTGCTGGTGCGGGAGAATGGCCACAACACCTATTTCGCCGCCGATATCGCCTACCATCAGGACAAGCTGGAACGCGGGTTCACGCAGATAATCGATGTCTGGGGCGCCGACCATCACGGCTACGCCCCGCGCGTCAAGGCCGCGCTGGCGGCGCTGGGTTACGAGCCTGCCCGACTGGACGTCTTGCTGGTGCAGTTCGCCAATCTTTACCGCGGCGGGCGCAAGGTGCAGATGTCCACTCGGTCCGGCGAGTTCGTCACCTTGCGGGAGCTGCGAGACGAAGTCGGCCGCGACGCCGCGCGGTTTTTCTATGTGATGCGCAAGTCCGACCAACATCTGGATTTCGACCTGGACCTGGCGCGCTCACAAACGCTGGACAACCCGGTTTTTTATATTCAATATGCCCACGCGCGCATTTGTAGCGTGCTGCGGCAACTGGATGAGAAACAGCTGACCTACGACCAGGCGGACGGGCTTGCGAACCTCGACCGCTTGTCCGAGCCGCATGAACTCGGTCTGCTGGACCGGCTTGCGCGCTATCCCGAAACGGTGGAAGCCGCGGCCACGCTGCACGAACCGCATCAGCTGGTGCATTACCTGCGCGCCCTCGCCAATGACTTTCACACCTATTACAACGCGCACCAGTTTCTGGTCGATGACGCAATAGTGCGTAACGCACGGCTGAACCTGATACTCGCCACGCGGCAGGTCATCATCAGCGGCCTTGAACTACTGGGCGTGTCTGCGCCCGAGAAGATGTAACCCTGAGAGCCGGTCTTGAGTAACAAACCAGAGTCAGACGCTGTACATGACACGAGACTATAAACACGCCGCACGGCGCGATCAGGACACACCAATGCCGGGCTGGATATGGCTGCTGACCGGCCTGGCGATGGGCTTGTCGGTCGCTCTTGTGGTTTATCTAAACCAGCCGCGCCCGTCGCCGATGATGTCGCAAACCACACCAGACGATGCGCAGCCGGCAACCGCCGCGGCCACCACGAAAAAGGCGCCGGCTGAGCGGCGATTCGATTTTTATACGCTGCTGCCGGAACTGGAAGTCGTGGTGCCTGAAACGCGAGATCGACCATCGCCCCCCGCCGAAAACAGCGCCGCGCCGGTTGCCACGGCCACGGGTCCGTACGTGTTGCAGGCAGGATCTTTCAGACGCGCCCAAGAGGCGGAGAGCCTCAAGGCGAGCCTTGCGTTGCTTGGGGTGCAAGCCGACATACAGACCGTCACCGTGGATGACAGCATCTGGCACCGCGTGCGTATCGGGCCTTATGCAGACTTCGCCGAACTGAGCAACGTACGTGATCAGCTTGAACGCAATCAGATCGATGCGGTAGTGCTTCAGGAGCGGCAATGAGTTTGATGTGTCATCGCCGCGGCGCCGCGTCATTCCTCCCCCCAGCGCGGAATTGACCGCCAGGCATCGCGCAGCGCCGCCTCGAAACGGCGATAGTCCGGCAGTTTTCGCTCAACCAGCGCCCAGTAGCGGGTTGAATGATTCAGATGCCGAGTGTGACACAGCTCGTGAATGAGCAGATATTCGACTTCCGGGCGGTTCAAAAACAGCAACTTGCAGTTGAGGCTGATCACCCCGCGCACCGAGCAACTGCCCCAGCGGGTCCGCTGGCCGCGGATAACGGTTTTCTGGTAGGGCAGCCCAAGCGCCAGACTCGTTTGCCGCAACCACGGCGGGAGCGCCTGCCGCGCTCTTGCTCGCAGCCACGTGCGCAATCCGTGGGCACAGGCATCGAGGTCGTCAACCGGGCCCGCAAATTCGAGCGTGTTACCTTGCTCGGCATACACGACGCGGGCGCCGGCGGTGGACTTGTAAAGCACCGTGTAAGTTTCGTTCAACGCCGGCAGACGTACGCGCGCCGGCTGCCGCTCGAAGTACTCATCAGGCAGACTCCGCAACTGTTCGCGCTGACGGGCGCGCGCACGCCGCAACCATGTCTGCCTGGCCGCGACCACGGCGGGAATTTTCCGCGAGTCGTACCCTTTCGGTACGACCACATCGAGTCCGCCGAACTGGGAAAGCTTCAAATGAACGTGTTTGGCGCGGGGCTGCTCAATCACGCGATACGGTTTTGAATCGTCGATGACTTCACCTGTTCGAAGCGGTTTAACACGCCGCGGTGCGCGCACGATACTAGCAGCATGAAGAAAATTCCAGCAACGATTCAGGCGTCCCGCCAGGGCTCGAGCCCTGGCGGGACGCCTGAATCGTTGCTGGAATTTTCTTCATGCTGCTAGTATCGTGCGCGCACCGCGGCGTGTTAAACCGCTTCGAACAGGTGAAGTCATCGACGATTCAAAACCGTATCGCGTGATTGAGCAGCCCCGCGCCAAACACGTTCATTTGAAGCTTTCCCAGTTCGGCGGACTCGATGTGGTCGTACCGAAAGGGTACGACTCGCGGAAAATTCCCGCCGTGGTCGCGGCCAGGCAGACATGGTTGCGGCGTGCGCGCGCCCGTCAGCGCGAACAGTTGCGGAGTCTGCCTGATGAGTACTTCGAGCGGCAGCCGGCGCGCGTACGTCTGCCGGCGTTGAACGAAACTTACACGGTGCTTTACAAGTCCACCGCCGGCGCCCGCGTCGTGTATGCCGAGCAAGGTAACACGCTCGAATTTGCGGGCCCGGTTGACGACCTCGATGCCTGTGCCCACGGATTGCGCACGTGGCTGCGAGCAAGAGCGCGGCAGGCGCTCCCGCCGTGGTTGCGGCAAACGAGTCTGGCGCTTGGGCTGCCCTACCAGAAAACCGTTATCCGCGGCCAGCGGACCCGCTGGGGCAGTTGCTCGGTGCGCGGGGTGATCAGCCTCAACTGCAAGTTGCTGTTTTTGAACCGCCCGGAAGTCGAATATCTGCTCATTCACGAGCTGTGTCACACTCGGCATCTGAATCATTCAACCCGCTACTGGGCGCTGGTTGAGCGAAAACTGCCGGACTATCGCCGTTTCGAGGCGGCGCTGCGCGATGCCTGGCGGTCAATTCCGCGCTGGGGGGAGGAATGACGCGGCGCCGCGGCGATGACACATCAAACTCATTGCCGCTCCTGAAGCACTACCGCATCGATCTGATTGCGTTCAAGCTGATCACGTACGTTGCTCAGTTCGGCGAAGTCTGCATAAGGCCCGATACGCACGCGGTGCCAGATGCTGTCATCCACGGTGACGGTCTGTATGTCGGCTTGCACCCCAAGCAACGCAAGGCTCGCCTTGAGGCTCTCCGCCTCTTGGGCGCGTCTGAAAGATCCTGCCTGCAACACGTACGGACCCGTGGCCGTGGCAACCGGCGCGGCGCTGTTTTCGGCGGGGGGCGATGGTCGATCTCGCGTTTCAGGCACCACGACTTCCAGTTCCGGCAGCAGCGTATAAAAATCGAATCGCCGCTCAGCCGGCGCCTTTTTCGTGGTGGCCGCGGCGGTTGCCGGCTGCGCATCGTCTGGTGTGGTTTGCGACATCATCGGCGACGGGCGCGGCTGGTTTAGATAAACCACAAGAGCGACCGACAAGCCCATCGCCAGGCCGGTCAGCAGCCATATCCAGCCCGGCATTGGTGTGTCCTGATCGCGCCGTGCGGCGTGTTTATAGTCTCGTGTCATGTACAGCGTCTGACTCTGGTTTGTTACTCAAGACCGGCTCTCAGGGTTACATCTTCTCGGGCGCAGACACGCCCAGTAGTTCAAGGCCGCTGATGATGACCTGCCGCGTGGCGAGTATCAGGTTCAGCCGTGCGTTACGCACTATTGCGTCATCGACCAGAAACTGGTGCGCGTTGTAATAGGTGTGAAAGTCATTGGCGAGGGCGCGCAGGTAATGCACCAGCTGATGCGGTTCGTGCAGCGTGGCCGCGGCTTCCACCGTTTCGGGATAGCGCGCAAGCCGGTCCAGCAGACCGAGTTCATGCGGCTCGGACAAGCGGTCGAGGTTCGCAAGCCCGTCCGCCTGGTCGTAGGTCAGCTGTTTCTCATCCAGTTGCCGCAGCACGCTACAAATGCGCGCGTGGGCATATTGAATATAAAAAACCGGGTTGTCCAGCGTTTGTGAGCGCGCCAGGTCCAGGTCGAAATCCAGATGTTGGTCGGACTTGCGCATCACATAGAAAAACCGCGCGGCGTCGCGGCCGACTTCGTCTCGCAGCTCCCGCAAGGTGACGAACTCGCCGGACCGAGTGGACATCTGCACCTTGCGCCCGCCGCGGTAAAGATTGGCGAACTGCACCAGCAAGACGTCCAGTCGGGCAGGCTCGTAACCCAGCGCCGCCAGCGCGGCCTTGACGCGCGGGGCGTAGCCGTGATGGTCGGCGCCCCAGACATCGATTATCTGCGTGAACCCGCGTTCCAGCTTGTCCTGATGGTAGGCGATATCGGCGGCGAAATAGGTGTTGTGGCCATTCTCCCGCACCAGCACGCGGTCTTTCGCGTCGCCGAGGCGGCTGGCGCGAAACCAAAGCGCGCCGTCTTGTTCATACGTATGGCCGGTATCGCGCAGAGTTTGCACGGCACGGTCGATTGCGCCGCGCTCCGCCAGACTGCGTTCTGAGTACCAGTTATCGTAAACCACCCCGAAGCCCGCCAGGTCATCGCGAATGTCGGCCAGGATGGATTCCAGCCCCGCGGTAAAGATAACGATGTAATCCTTGTCGCCCAGCAGACGCTTCGCGCGCGTGACCAGTGCGTCAATATAGGTTTCCTTGTCGCCGCCTGCCGGGGCGTCGGGCGGTAGCTCGTGAAAAACATCCTGCGCCGGCCGCCAGTAAGAGTCACCAACCGTCGCGCGCAACGCCGCGGCGATGTCCCGCACGTACGCGCCTCGATAGGCATTGGCGGGGAATATCAGTTGTTCACCGTACTGCTCCAGATAGCGCAGCCATACGCTGACGCACAGGATATCCATCTGGCGTCCGGCGTCGTTGACGTAGTATTCCCGCTGCACGTCGAAGCCGGCTGCTGCCAGCAGATTGGCGACCACCGCGCCATACGCGGCCCCGCGACCGTGGCCGACGTGCAGCGGCCCAGTGGGGTTAGCGGACACGAACTCTACTTGCACCTTGCGCCCAGCGCCGAGCTGGCCGCGTCCAAACCGAGCACCCGTTTCGAGGATACTGGCGACCACCGCATGATTGGCCGCGGGCTGCAAATAAAAATTGATAAATCCGGGGCCCGCGATCCGCACCTTTTCAATGCCATCGCGCGAGTTCAGTCGATCGAGAATGCGCCGGGCAAGCTCGCGCGGCGGCAGGCCGGCGGCTTTGGCGGCGGTCATCGCGATATTGGACGTGAAGTCGCCGTGCTGCTTGTCCCTGGTGCGCGTAACCGTAGCGCCTTCCGGTAGCTCAGGCGGCAACAGCTTGTCGGCCTGCAGCGACTCGACGGCCCCGCGAAGGAGTTGTTCCAGTGTGTCTTTCAAACGCGTGTGCGGTGATTGGCAAAAGCGGAATTGTAACGGGCGCCGCCGTCCACGAGAAGGTCGGCCGATGATGCATGGCGATGGTTAAAGCAGATCGACGGGGTCCACATCGATCGTCCAGCGCACCTTGCGCGCACCGGGAAAGTCGCGCAATTCCGTCGTGAGGTCGTCCAGCAGCGCCTTAAGCCTCAAGCGTCGCCGGGCAATTAATAACAGCTGCGCACGATGACGCCCAGCGCGGCGTTCCATGGGCGCCGGCGCGGGACCCAGCAGGTCGATATCCGCTTCAATGCCGGATTCCAGACTGTCGCGCACCCGCCGCAGGAACATCAGCGGGGCAACGTCATCGACGGCCTCGGCGCGGATCAACGCCATGTGACTATAGGGCGGCAGACCGGCGGCGCGGCGTTCGCGTAATGCCGCGCTGCTGAACGCTGGATATCCGCCATTCAGCAGGCTTTGCAATAACGGGTTGTCCGGCTGATGGGTTTGTATGATCACTGTGCCGGGACGCGCGCCCCGTCCGGCGCGTCCCGATACCTGCACAATGGACTGCGCGGCGCGCTCCGTAGCGTGGAAGTCGCTGCTGTGCAGATGCTGATCGACATTCAGGATCACCGCCAGGGTAAGGTTAGGAAAATCGTGCCCTTTGGACAGCATCTGCGTGCCGATGAGTAACTGATGTCTGCCCTGCTCGATGCCCGCCAGTTTGGTTTGAAGCTCTCCTCTGCGTCGGGTGGTATCGCGATCCACGCGTACAAGGGCGGTGTTGGGAAACGCGCGCCTTAGCGCATGTTCGATCCGCTCGGTGCCCGCGCCCAGATGCAGCAACTGGCCGCTGCCGCAGCCGGGACAATGAGCATCGATTTCACGCTCGGCGCCGCAATGATGACAGCATAACCGCGCCCGGCCGGCGTGCAGGGTCAGTCTGGCGTCGCAGCGCTGGCAGGCGGCAGCCCAGCCGCAGTCGTGGCACAACAACACGGGCGCGAAACCGCGCCGGTTGAGGAAGACCAGCACCTGGTCGCCTGCCTCCAGGCACGCGCCGATGCGCTTGAGCACGTGTGGTGAAAGGCCGTCTTCCAGCCTGACCCGGCGAACATCCACGATCTCCAGCGAGGGCAGGCTGGCCTGCCGCGCGCGCTGGCTCAAACGCACATGACCATACCGGCCGAGCTCGGCGTTGTGCAGGCTTTCCAGCGACGGTGTCGCCGACCCGAGCACCACCGGAATGCCGGCGATGCTGGCCCGGTAGACCGCGAGATCGCGCGCATGATAGCGAAACCCTTCCTGCTGCTTGAGCGAGGCGTCGTGTTCCTCATCGACGACGATGATCCCGGGCGACGCAAGCGGCGTGAACACGGCCGAACGGGTACCGATGATGATGGATGCATCGCCGCTCCGCGCCCGCGCCCAGGTGCAATGCCGCTCGGTGTCGCGCAACCCGGAATGCAGCACCGCCAGTGGTGCTGCGAGGCGCGCACGAAAACGCGTCACCAGCTGCGGCGTCAACGCGATCTCGGGCACGAGCACCAGCGCCTGCCTGCCAGCCTCAACGACTTTTTGTATGAGCTCAAGATAGACTTCGGTCTTGCCGCTGCCGGTCACGCCTTCCAGCAGAACCGGGGTGTACCGTCCCAGCCCGCCCGCGATGACCTCCACGGCCGCGGTCTGGTCTGCGTTCAACGGTGGCGCCGATGTGACGGTGCGGTGTGGCGGCGTCTGGCGCGCGATTTGTTCAACCAGCCCCTTGCGGAGCAGTTCTTTCAGCGGCTGCCGCCAATTGCAGAGTTGTGTGCTTATCCGTTCCGCGTCAAGGCCGCCGGGGTGCGCCTTGAACAATTCGGCCAGCGCCGTCTGCCGGGGCGCGCGTCGCAGTGCTCCCTTCAATGCCTCGATATCGCCGCCGTCGTGCGACAGTTGCCAAACGGGCGCCTCGGGTAGTGCGGCCGTGAGGCCCTCACGCAGACGTCTGGACAGCGCGGCGGCGATCACCTCGCCCAGCGGATGATGGTAGTAGCGGGCGGCCCAGCGCAGTAGCTGCAAATCCTGCTGTTCAAGAATGGGTTCGGCATCCAGCAGCTCAAGAATTGGCCGCAGACGCGAGGGCGAAACCTCTGTGTGACTGCTGTGGCCCACAATCATGCCTACCAGTATCCGGCCGCCAAAATTGACCTTCGCGCGGCAGCCCGGCAATTTCGCCAAAGCCACGAGCCCCGGTGATGGCAAGTAATCAAAAGTGTCCGCGGCCGGTGTCGGCACGGCGACTTTTAAAACTGAGATTTGAGCCAATACCTATGCGCGAGGAAGCTTACGCAGGCTTAGTGACTTGGTTTCTGGTAACAGCGGGTAAGCTCGTGGATTGTATTGTGAAATCGGGTTATCCACATTTTCTGTGGATAACTTTGTGCATGAATCGTAGTAAACAGGCGAATTACGGCCCTGTAACGCAAGTTTCATTTGTTTGCGCAAAAACTAAACAAAATAAAAATA
>Ga0075530_1001417_pt1 | contig 11408 bp, 11 predicted proteins | sample NGEPerD_2_FD_75101 | JGI IMG/M metagenome (GOLD analysis project Ga0075530, IMG submission 75101) | Arctic peat soil microbial communities from the Barrow Environmental Observatory site, Barrow, Alaska, USA - NGEE PermafrostL1-D | ecosystem: Environmental > Terrestrial > Soil > Wetlands > Peat ...
ATCTTCAACTCCGCCGAGGCCACCGCCGGTCGATCCACCGGGGTTGGTAGCGGGGGTCTCACCGCCAGGCGTCGTTCCGCCACCAGGAGTGGTGCCCGAACCGCCGGAACTCGGCTTGCTGGCTTCGGTCTCTTCCTTCTTGGCCTTCTTGCGCTGCTTGGACGTCAGCGTCTGGTCGTTCGAACGGCTGGTCAGAACAGGCGAAGTGCTGTAGCCGTTCTGGGACTGCGTGAACTCGCCCTTTGCATACTGCGCGGCAATTTGGAGGACGAGATCGACGTATTCGTCGGAGTTGTTGTATCGGTGGACTGACGATCGTGCACCGGAATCGGTGGACAGGTCGCCCGAGCCCGCGCAGAGGTAGACGCCTGCAGCCGTGGCCGCGTCGTCGATATCTTGCGGGTTCTTGCTGCCGTCGCCGTCGGAGTCGACGCCGACCAACTTCCAGGTTCCGGGAATGAACTGCATGGGGCCCACTGCGCGGTCCCAGACTCCGTCATTGTCGTACGTGCCGTTGTCGGTATCGCTGATGCGGGCCGTGCCATTTGATCCGTTGAGCGGAATGCCGTAGATGCCCGGGGTTGAAACACCGTCGGCATTGACGGAGTTGCCGCCGGTGCGTCCGTGGTTGGATTCCACCCGACCAATCGCGGCAATCAGCGGCCAAGGCAGGTTGCAGGACGAGTCGGCCTTGCCAAGGAGGGTTTCAGCGCGACGGTATGCAAGCAGCGACGCAGCCGGAATGCCATTGGTCGAGAGCGAGGAAATGGCGTTGACATTGCCAGCCTTGGAGTCGATACCAGTCGGCGTCGTGCTCGTCTGAACGCTCGCGGGCTGGTCGAACGGGTTCGCCGGCACGTCAGGCACGGCGCCGTTGTCGCTATCGCCGGACGCGGTTGCCAGAGCCGAATTGGTGAGGGCTGCACCCCAAGCACCGACCAGAACCACCATCGGCGCAATGGCGCTTGCCTTCTGCCAACGCGTGAGTTTGCGTGCTGCCATGGTGTTTTGCCCCTTCCACTGTGCGACGGTGACTGTGCGACGGTGACTGTGCGACGGTGACTGTGCGACGGTGACTGTGCGACGGTGACTGTGCGACGGTGCGGAGCGCACTGATGCTCTCACCCGATCTGTAAACCAATGTTACAACTTGGAGGTGGGAGTCTCCAAGTGTCTCATCCAACGTGATCAACGACTGAAAGTGTTTCACGTTACGGGTCTTATCGCCTGCCGAATTGGGTTGCAGGCACCGCTCGGGGACAATGGGCGGGTGGCAACTGACGATACGGAAGTCCCAAATTCTCGTGCATTGTTCGCGCGCGCAATGTCGGTATCCCCCGGCGGAGTGAATTCGCCGGTGCGGGCATTCGGCGCGGTCGGTGGCACGCCGCGATTCATGGCAAGCGGCAGCGGAGCTTTTCTGACCGACGTCGATGGCCACAGGTACGTCGACCTGGTCGGATCCTGGGGGCCGATGTTGATGGGCCACGCCCACCCAGACGTCATCGACGCAGTGGTGGCAGCTGTGAAGAAAGGCACCTCGTTTGGCACGCCCAGTGAACCCGAGGTCCTGCTCGCCGAGGAAATCGTCGCGCGAACCCCTGTCGATGAGGTTCGGATGGTGTCGTCGGGCACCGAAGCGACGATGTCGGCCATCCGGCTCGCGCGAGGGTTCACCGGCCGCGACCTCATCGTGAAGTTCGCGGGCTGCTACCACGGGCACGTCGATGCGCTCCTCGCCGAAGCCGGGTCGGGACTCGTGACGTTTGCGCTACCGGGGACTCCCGGCATACCCGACGAAGTAGTCGCCGCGACGCTCATACTGCCCTACAACGATCGCGCCGCCGTCGAAGCCGTGTTCGCCGAACACGGAGATCGGATCGCTTGCCTCATTACGGAGGCAGCGGCCGGGAACATGGGTGCCGTACCGCCACTGTCGGGTTTCAATGCCTTCCTTGCACGGATCTGTACGGATAACGGCGCGCTGTTCATCAGCGACGAGGTGATGACGGGTTTTCGGGTTTCGCGCAGTGGCCAATGGGGCCTCGACGGTGCCAATGAGGGCTGGCGGCCCGACCTCCTGACGTTCGGCAAGGTCATGGGCGGTGGCTTCCCCGCAGCCGCCTTCGGTGGCCGGACCGATGTCATGGAATATCTCGCGCCGGTCGGACCCGTCTACCAAGCCGGCACGCTCTCTGGAAACCCGGTCGCAATGACAGCCGGCCTTGCCACTCTGAGGTTGGCGACCGACGAGGTCTACGCAAGGCTCGACCAAACGGCATCGGCCATCGGCGAAATGGCAGCTGCCGCCCTCACCGCCGCGGGCGTCGAACATGTCGTGCAGGGCGCGGGCAATCTGTTCAGCGTCTTCTTCGGGGCAACCGGTTCCATCACGAACTTCGAGCAGGCATCTGCGCAAGACACCTACCGCCACCGCGCGTTCTTCCATTCGATGCTCGACAACGGTGTGTACCTGCCGCCGAGCGCATACGAGTCATGGTTCGTCTCGGCTGCCCACGGCGATGACGCACTCAATATCATTGGCGAAGCGCTACCCGTGGCGGCTAAGGCCACTGCGAGCGCCCGCAACGACTTCGATCAGTAAGGCATCCCATGTCCGAGCGAACTGTCGTCCACCTCATGCGCCACGGAGAGGTGCACAATCCCGTTGGGGTGCTGTATGGGCGGCTGCCCGACTACCACCTGTCCGACCTCGGCCAGAAAATGGCCGAACGCGTCGCGGGATGGTTCGACGAACACGACCTGACGCATCTCGTGGCTTCGCCCCTGGAGCGCGCACTGGAGACCGCGCAGCCGATGTCGAAGTCCTTCGGCCTGCCGATCACCACCGATGATCGTGTGATCGAGGCCGGCAACCAATTCGAGGGCCAGACGTTCGGTGTCGGTGACGGTTCGCTGAGGCACCCCGCTGTCTGGTGGCGATTGCGCAATCCCTGGCGCCCGTCGTGGGGAGAGCCATACAAGGAGATTGCGGCCCGCATGCTGGCCGCCGTCGCCGACGCACGCGACGCGGCACGCGGTCACGAAGCAGTCATCGTCTCGCACCAATTGCCGGTGTGGACGACGCGCATGGCGCTCGAGAACCTGAGCTTCTTGCACGATCCGCGCAAGCGCCAATGCTCGCTTGCAAGCGTGACATCGCTGACGTACGAAGGTGACAAGTTCGTCTCGCTCGCCTACAACGAACCGGCCGGCGATCTCATTCCGGTCAGACTGCGCGGGAAGTTCGTCAGCGGAGCATGAGATCCAGTTTCTGCTCGATCGCGATGCTCTCCGCCCTGGGTGTGGTCCTGGCCGGGTGCTCGGGCACCGCAACCAATGGCACCGAGGGCGGCTACGTGAGCGGCAACCGGCTGATCACGGTCGTCCAACCCGCGGACCGCAAGCCCTCACCAGAAATCTCGGGAACCGACCTCGACGGCAACTCGATCTCGCTCGACGACTTCGACGGCAAGACAGTTGTCGTCAATGTCTGGGGTTCTTGGTGCCCGCCGTGCCGCAAGGAAGCGCCCGCGCTGGCCGCCACCGCGACCAAGATGAAAAACCAGGGTGTCGAGTTTGTGGGGATTTCGGTCCGCGAAGATGCCGCCGCGGCTCGCGCCTTCAATGCGGCGAAGAAGATCCCCTATCCCAGCCTCACCGATCCGAGCGGCAAGACGTTGCTCGGCTTTGCCAAGAACCTTCCCTCCCAGGCAATCCCGACGACGTGGGTCATCGACTCAGAAGGCCGCGTCGCGGCACGCATCCTCGATGACACAACCGAATCGACGCTCACCTCTTTGATCGAGGACGTGCAGGCGAGCGTGTCGTGACCGATTGGCTCATCGAGACGGTGACGTCCGGTTCGCTGGCTGTCGCAGCACCCATCGCGGTTCTGGCCGGTCTCGTCTCCTTCTTCTCGCCTTGCGTGCTGCCGCTCCTTCCGGGCTACCTGTCCTATGTCACGGGTCTGGCGGCGTCCGAACTCGAATCCGCGCGACGCGGTCGACTTCTTGCGGGCGCGGTACTCTTCGTTCTCGGCTTCTCGGCCATCTTCGTCACCGCGGGCACGTTCTTCGGCGCCATCGGATTCCGGCTCATCGAATACCAGCGAGAAATCTCCATCGGTATGGGGATCGTCGTCATCCTGCTCGGCCTTGCGTTCATGGGATTCGTGCCATTGATGCAGCGCGACGTACGCGTGCACACGGTGCCGGCCGTCGGGTTGGCGGCTGCGCCGTTCCTCGGCGTGCTGTTCGGGCTCGGCTGGACCCCGTGCATCGGCCCGACGCTCGGTGCCGTACTCACCCTTTCCCTAAGTGAGGCGGACGCAGGCCGGGGAGCATTCCTCGCGTTGGCCTATTGCCTGGGGCTTGGCATCCCGTTCATACTCGCGGCACTGGGATTCAAACGATTCATGGTGGCCAGTTCCTGGATGCGCAGACACCAGCGTACGGTTTCGATCATCGGCGGCGGGCTCCTCAGCGCTGTCGGTCTCATGCTCGTCACAGGATTGTGGGAGAACCTGATCTTCGAAATGCGTTCTTGGGTTTCGGGCTTTGAGGTGATGATCTGATGATGGGTTCAGCTTCGAGCAGATCGGCTTCCTCCCTCAACAACCGCGAATTCTTACGATGGTTCTGGCGCCAACTCACCTCGATGCGCACCGCGCTCATGCTCCTGTTGTTGCTGGCGCTGGCGGCGGTGCCGGGTTCATTGTTTCCGCAGCGCAGTGTTGATGCGCAAAAGGTAGCAAACTACTTCCTCGCACATCCGACGTCGGCGCCAATCCTTGACAACATCGGCCTGTTCGCGGTTTACAGCTCGCCGTGGTTCAGCGCGATCTATCTGTTGGTCATGGTCTCGCTCGTCGGATGCATCATCCCGCGCGTCGGCGTGTATGCGCGGGCTCTTCGGGCGCGTCCGCCCAAGGCGCCGAAGAACTTCTCGCGAATGTCGGCTTCGGCATCGTTCGAAACGGAGGAGTCGGTCAGCGCAGTTTTGGCCGCCGGACGCCAGGCGATCGGCCGCGCGCGCATCGACCTGGGCGACGGCGAACTGCGTGCAGAAAAGGGATATCTGCGAGAAGCGGGCAACCTGGTCTTCCACATTTGCCTGCTCGTTGTGCTCGTCGGTGTCGCCTCCGGCATGCTGTGGGGCTATCGCGGCGGCGCGATCGTGACGGAAGGAAGCGGCTTTTCCAACAGCCTCACCCAGTACGACGAATTCTCCTCGGGTGCCTTGTTCGACGCGTCGGATCTGCCGCCATTCTCGCTCGCGCTCGAGAACTTCACCGCGAAGTTCCAGCTCAAGGGGCCGCAGCGGGGTGCGCCGCGGCTTTTCGAGGCCACAGGCACCTATGTCGAACAACCCGGCGCCAAGGAAAAGCCGTTCAGTATTGAGGTCAACCATCCGCTGGAGATCGACGGAACGTCGATCTTCCTGGTCGGGCAGGGGTACGCGCCCGTCATCAAGGTCACCGATGCCGATGGCAACGTCGCGTTCAGCGGTGCGGTGCCGTTCCTGCCCAGCGACGCGACATACACCTCGACCGGCGTGGTCAAGGTCCCCGATGCGCAACCCGAACAGCTTGGCTTCCAGGGTTTCTTCCTGCCGACCGCAGTTTCTGTCGGCGACAAGGCACCGGTTTCGGCGTTCCCGGCCGCGGCCAATCCTTTGCTCGGACTGTTCGCCTATCACGGCGATCTCGGCCTGGACGAAGGGGTGCCGCAATCGGTGTACGTCCTCGACAAGGACAAACTGACCCAGTTCCAGACCGACGACGCGAAAGCGTTGCGGCTCAGCCTCTCGCCTGGCCAGACCGCCGACCTGCCCGACGGGAGCACCCTTGAGTTCGTCCGGCTGAGCCAGTTCACGAAACTGCAGTTCAGTTCCACGCCGATGATTCAGGTGCCGCTGTGGGGTATTTCGCTTGGCGTACTCGGCCTGATGATGTCGCTGGCGATCAAGCCACGACGGACGTGGATTCGCGCCCGCCAAGAGGGTTCACGTACCTTGGTGGAGGTGGCTGCGCTCGATCGCGTCTCCCGCGATGACCTACCCACCGAGCTCGGTGATCTTGTTGAGCGCCTTCAATCGGCGCTCGCGCGGCAAAAGGATGACGCATGACCCTCGCTGACTACGCGAACTTCTCCAACTACGCGGTTGCCTCCGCAACGGTCGTGCTCGCTCTCGCCTGGCTGGCCTACCTCGCCGAATGGGGATTCGCCCGCCAGGTCAAGCCTTCAACAAAATTCGTCACCTCCGACGGCTCCGGTGTCGACTCGGCTGACCAGCATTTGCCCGAGCTTCCGGAGCGCAGCCAGGCGGCCGGTCGCATCGGCACCTCGCTGACCGCCCTCAGTTGGGGCATCCTGCTCGCCGGCGTGATCGCCCGCGGACTTGCCGCCGAACGTGTGCCCTGGGGCAACATGTACGAGTTCGCGTGCGCTGCGATCCTCGTCGCGCTCACCGCATACCTCGTACTCGTGAAGGTCTGGGCAATCGACTGGGTCGGACCCGTCGTCACCGGATTCGGCGTGATCGTCCTGGGCGCGTCCCTGCTCGTCTACGTGCCGGCCGGCCCGCTGGTGCCTGCGCTGGACTCGTATTGGCTCGTAATCCACGTCGCGGCAGCGATGATCGCCGGCAGCGGTTTCCTTGTTGGTGCCGCCGCGTCCGCGTTCTATCTCGTCAAGGCGCGGGCCGAAGCGAATACGCCGGAAGCCGAACGAACCGGATACATTTGGCGACTGCCGCCGGCGGCGGCGATGGATCGTCTCGCCTACCGTGTGCATGCATTCTCGTTCCCCATCTGGACGTTCGCGGCGCTCATCGCCGGGCCGATCTGGGCGCAATACGCGTGGGGCCGCTATTGGGGCTGGGACCCGAAGGAAGTCTGGGCGTTTATCACCTGGGTGATCTATGCGGGCTACCTGCATGCGCGCGTCACCGCAGGGTGGAAGGGGAAGGCGGCCGCCATCATCGCGCTGATCGGCTTCGCTACGTTCATCTTCAACTTCGTCGGCGTCAACCTCTACGTCCCCGGCCTCCACTCCTACGCCAAGTAACCCCCCGGTCCCAAGATTCCCAGCAGATCCCCGAAAACTGTCACTCCTCACATGTTGCGACCTGTGAGGAGTGACAGTTTTCGGGGATGAGTCCTCGGTTCGAGTCGTCGCTGACTGAGGCTGCAGCCATACCGACTGTGGTGGGTTTTGGCTAGGGTCGAGGGCATGGGAGCAGGGATACAGGCTGACGGCCTGACGATGACATACGGCGATCTCAAAGCTGTCGACAATGTGAGTTTCGAAGTCCGAGCGGGGGAGTTCTTCGGGTTGCTCGGACCCAATGGCGCGGGCAAGACCACGGCCCTCGAGATGGTCGAGGGATTGCGCAAACCGAAGTCGGGAACAGTGCGGATCGATGGCATGGATCCCGGACAACGCAAGCCCGAACTGATGCGGCGGCTCGGCGTGCAACTCCAAGCCGCGTCATTCTTCGAACGACTGACCGCGCGTGAACAGCTCGACAGTTTTGGCGCGTTGTACGGCGTCGCGCCGGGTCGTACCGACGAGATGCTCGAACATGTGGGCCTCGTCGACAAGGCAGACATCCGCACCGAGGATCTCTCCGGTGGCCAGAAGCAACGACTTTCCATCGCCTGTGCCCTCATCCACGATCCCGATTTCGTGTTCCTCGACGAGCCGACGGCTGCCCTCGATCCGCAGGCGCGGCGCAACCTGTGGGATTTGCTGCGGAGCCTCAACGATTCGGGCCGCACAGTCATCCTGACGACGCACTACATGGACGAAGCCGAGGCGTTGTGCGACCGCGTCGCCATCATCGATGCGGGCAAGATCCTCGAAATGGACAGCCCGGCGGCGTTGGTGCGTGGGCTCGATGCCCCGGTGCGCATCAGCGTGGCCCCGGGCATGCTGACCGCGGAGCAGGCACAGGCGTTCGACCCCGAGGGGACGGTGAGCGACAGCGAAGCCGAACTGACAATCACGACCCGCGAGCCGGCCAAGGTGTTGTCGGCCATGGCCGACAGGGGCGCGCTTGACGGACTCTCGGTCAAAGGCGGATCGCTCGAAGACGTCTTCCTCCACCTCACCGGACGGGAGTACCGCGCATGAGGGCATTCAAGAGCCTGTCGGTGGCGATGGCCAAGGGTTTCTTCCGCGACAAGATGTCGGTCTTTTTCGCGATACTGTTCCCGCTAATGTTCCTCGTCCTGTTCGGCGGACTGCTCGCCGATATGGGCACATCGAAGTCCGAGATCATCCAGGTCGGCCCGGTTGCGGTGCTGGATCAGGCGCCACCGGTTGCCAGGGAAGCGTTGAAAGACGCGCTCACCGTCAAGAAGTCCGATGACGAAACGGCCGCCCTGCGCAAGGTGCGCAAAGGTGACGCCGACGCGGTCGTCAAGCAGTCCGGCGACGACGTGTTGGTCTACTATTCGCAGGCAGACGCGGTCAAGGCCGCCATGGTGCAGGGCACATTCCAAGGCATCGTCCAGTCGGCCAACATCGGTGCGACAGGGCAGCCACCGAAGTTCGCCCTCAATGCCGAACAGGTCGAGGACGATTCGCTGACGGCGATCCAATTCGTCACCCCCGGACTGCTCGGATGGGCGATCGCGATGGGCGCCACGTTCGGTGCGGCATCCAACCTCGTTTCATGGCGTACGAATGGGTTGCTGCGACGACTCCGCCTCGCCCCGATCAACACATCATCGGTCGTGCTGGCACGCGTAGTGGTCAGCCTCACGATTGCGGCCGTGCAGTCGATCATCTTCGTCGCCCTCGGAATGCTTTTCTTCGGGCTGAAACTCACCGGTTCCTGGCCAATGATGATCCCTTTGTTGTTCGCCGGAACGCTCGCATTCATGGCGATCGGCCTGCTCGCGGGATCGGTCGCCAGGACCGAAGAGGGCGCGATCGGCCTCGCAAACTTCGTCATCCTGCCGATGGCGTTCCTGTCGGGTTCGTTCTTCCCGCTCGACGGGGCGCCGAAATGGCTGCAGGCGGTCGGCAACGTGCTCCCGTTGAAGCACCTCAACGACGGCATGCTCGACACGATGGTGCGCGGGGATGGACCCGCTGCGGCATTGATCCCGATCGTCATACTGCTTGGCTTCACCGTCGTGCTGACCGCGATTTCGGCCCGGCTGTTCCGCTGGGACGACTGAGTGGGCTAGAGCCCGCGCAGGTAATCGGGATCGTCGTCGGGGCCCTTGGCGGGCGGGCGGCTATAGCGCGGCGGGGCCTGCGGCGGTGGTTTCTTGTATGGCCGCGAACCCACGGCGATCCACAGCAGCGGACCGATCGGAGCGAGCAAGAGCACCAGGAACCACAGCGCTTTTGGAAAGAATCGCACATTTTGGCGAGGCGTGGCGATCAGGTCAAACAACGCATACACGGTGACTGCGACTGCGACGACAATGATCAGTGCTTTACTCACGCCTCCACTTTACCGACTCGTGCAACGTAGGCTCACGGTATGAACCCTTTACTTGCCTACACGCTCGCCCGCCTGGGTGTGTTCGTAGTTTCCTATGGACTGACGTGGGCTGTCGCCCAGTTTTGGCTCGAGTGGAGTGCGGTGACCAATTTGTGGGTGATGCTGATCGCGTTGGCCATCTCGGCGGCCGTGTCGATCTTCGCCCTCAGCGGACTCCGCAATCGGGTCGCGCAGCGCATCCAGGAACGGGCCGAGCGGTTGAGCCAGCGTCTCGAGGAGTCGCGAAGTGCCGAAGACATCGACTGACGTTCGCGCCTGGATCGACGAGGCCATACGCCGCGTCGAAGCCGATGCGAATCGCAGCGCTGACACGTACTGCCGATCCCGGTCGACGGCATCGAGTTGTATCTCAAGGACGAATCCGTACACCCCACCGCAAGCCTCAAACATCGGCTCGCCTGATCCCGCTTCCTGTATGCGCGGTGCAATGGCTGGATCGGTTCCGGCTCGGCCGTCATCGAGGCGTATTTCGCGCGGCTGATCGGCCTGCCTTTCGTTGCTGTCATGCCGGCGTCCACGAGCGCCGAAAAGATCGCGCTCATCGAGTTCTATGGCGGCCGCTGTCACCTGGTCGAGGATGCCGGGGCGGGTGGCACGTCCGCGAAAATCGGACGGTTTGTGCGCTATCGGCGCTACGCGACGCGGATCGCCGTTGCGGACCCGGCCTTTTACGAAGGATGGGAATCGGACCGTTCCGACGTCACCACGAAGGTGCCGTCGCGCATCGAAGGCATTGGCCGAAAGCGGGGACCGATTCTATGGCGCCGTGTTCGTCGGTTGCGGGGTCGCGTGGCTCTGGGGCGCAATGCAGGACCCGTTGCCAGCCAAACTGTTCCGCTTCCTGGCGGCGATCATGTTGCTCGGCGGCATGGGGCGGGTCATCGCATTCGCGGCCGAAGGCAGGCCGCACCAGATGTTCATCGGGCTGACCGTCGTCGAATTCGTGTTCCCGGCGCTCGTGTTCTTCCTCGCGTCAAATAGGGAAAGGCCACGGCAGACTGCCCACTGGTCCCTGCAGATTTGGGACGCTATCGATGACTTCGGTGGCTTGGAGTCAACCGAAGGGTCCCAAACCTTGAGGGGCTAACGGCCGAGGGACAGGCCGGCCGCGAGCCCGACCGCATACAGCAATTGCGCAATCCCGGTGTCCTTGAGCACCGGTATGAGAGCCATGCCCGCGGCGCCGCCGAACACCGTCCGGACAGCCTTCGCGGCGACGGGCAGCGCGATGAGCCCGAGCAGTGCCCAGGGAGTAGCGACCACGGCCGCCCATACGAGACAACCGACTGCGATCAAGATCAACAGTGCATAGAAGAGGCGCGATCGCCGGTCGCCGAGCAGCACCGCGAGAGTGTGCTTTCCTGCCTCGATGTCGGTCGGGATGTCGCGCAGATTGTTGGCGACGAGAATCGCACACGCCAGCGCGCCGATGCCGATCGCGGCTGCCACGACGGGCCAGGTGAACTCGCCTGCCTGCACATACATCGTGCCGAGCACGGCGACGAGTCCGAAGAAGACGAACACGCTGACCTCGCCGAGCGCGCGGTAACCATACGGGTTGGAACCGCCGGTGTAGGTCCACGCGGCGCTAATCGCGGCCACGCCGACGAGGATCAGCCACCACGTGGACGTGGCCGCGAGGACGAGGCCAAGGGCGGCGCCGAATCCGAACCAGGCGAACGCGGCGATCTTGACCGCTTTCGCGCCGGCGACACCGGAGCCGACGAGGCGCAACGGGCCGACCCGGTCATTGTCGGTGCCCTTGATGCCGTCGGAATAGTCATTGGCGTAATTTACGCCAATCTGCAGCGCGAGGGACAGCCCGAGGCAGAGGAGGGCCTTCCACCATACGAATGCATCCGCGAAGGCAGCGGCGCCACTGC
>Ga0075530_1001418_pt1 | contig 11398 bp, 11 predicted proteins | sample NGEPerD_2_FD_75101 | JGI IMG/M metagenome (GOLD analysis project Ga0075530, IMG submission 75101) | Arctic peat soil microbial communities from the Barrow Environmental Observatory site, Barrow, Alaska, USA - NGEE PermafrostL1-D | ecosystem: Environmental > Terrestrial > Soil > Wetlands > Peat ...
CATCAAGCTCCCCCGCCAGCGCCCGATAGCGCTCCCCGATCGCGTGCTCGTCGATCACTCCCCGCCAGTTCTACATAACCAGCCCTAACCCTTCTACTTGTTCATAGACGCGCCCTTAGCCGCTGCCGGCCCCCTCCGCCACGGCCCCGGAGCGGGCCGCCGCCTCGAGGAACCGGTCGCACAGCGCCTGGCCGATTTCGTTCCATCGGGCGATGTTGCGCCGGGTCTCGCCCGCAAACGCAGCCGGGTCGATGCCGGCGGCGTCGGGGTCGGTGCGGTAGTCCGCGATCCAGCCCTCGGCCGCCTCGAGCGTGACCTCGGCGTGGAACTGGATCCCCCACGCCGGGCGGTCTTCAAGCCGGTACGCCTGTGAGCACACGGCGCTGTGGGCGAGCGCAGTGGCCCCCGGTGGCAATAGGGCCTCATAGCTGTGCCATTGAAAGCTCCAGAAGCGCTCCGGCATGCCGCCGAGCAGCGGATCGTCCGAGGCCGCCGGCGCCAGCGCCACGTCGCGCCAGCCGATCTCGGGCTCGGTCGCCCGTCGCGCCTGGCCGCCCGTGGCCTCGGCGAGCAGCTGTGCCCCCAGGCATACGCCCAGCAGGGGCACGCCGGCGTCCGCCCACTCTCCGAGCAGCGCCTTCTCGCGTACCAGCCACGGGTGGCGCTCCTCCTGGTCGGCGTTCATCGCGCCGCCGAAGACCATCACCGCGTCGTGACCCACGCGCGAAGGCTCGGGCTCCTCGACCGGATGCCACTCCTCCAGCGTGTCTCCGCGGGCGGCCACTGCCCTGGCGAACACCCCGGGGCCCGCGTCGAGCTGATGGAGGATGGCGAGCACGCGCACCCCAGGCAGCCTAGGGCCGCGGCCTGCTCCTAGGATGCCTGCGTGCACTTCGGCTTGGCCATCTTCGCCACCGACCGGACGCCGGCGCCCGCCGAGGTGGCCCGGATGGCCGAGGAACGCGGCTTCGAGTCACTGTTCTTTCCCGACCACACCCACATCCCCGTCAGTCGCGAAACGCCCTACCCCGCCGGCGGCGACCTGCCCGAGGAGTACTGGCGGACCTACGATCCGATCGTGGCGTGCATGTCCGCGGCTGCGGCCACTGAGCGGCTGAGAGTGGGCACGGGCATCCTGCTGGTGGTGGAGCGCGACCCGATCACCACGGCCAAGGAGACGGCGAGCGTGGACCGGCTCTCGGGCGGCCGCTTCATCTTCGGCGTGGGCGCCGGCTGGAACGTGGAGGAGATGGCTAACCACGGCACACATGCCTCGAAGCGGTTCGGGCTGCTGCGCGAGCGTGTGGAGGCCATCCGAACGATCTGGGCCGAGGACGAGGCGTCCTACCATGGCAAGCACGTGGACTTCGATCCGATCTGGTCCTGGCCCAAGCCCGTCCAGCAACCGGGTCCCCCCGTACTGCTCGGCGGCAACGGCCGGACGGTGGGTGACCGTGTGCTCGCCTTTGCCGATGAGTGGTTTCCCAATCGGATCGGCGACGAGGACAAGTTCATCGCCCGGATCGAGAAGCTGCGCGGTCGCGGTCGGGAGGAGGCCGGGCGCGAGATCGGTGTGACGGTGCAGCTGGCGCCCACCGAGCCGGAGGGGATCGAGCGCTACGCCAAGGCCGGCGTGCACCGCTGCGTCTGGTACCTGCCGCCGCGCGATCTCGCTTCGGTGGAGCGTGCCCTGGATCGCTACACGGCTGCCAAGGACGCCTTCGAAAGTGGCTGATCCGCAGCGAGCCGAGCGCGACACTCGCATCGCCGGCTTCAAGGTGGTCGGCGCGATGGTGGCCCTGATGTGGGGGCTCGAGGTGGTCGACGCGATCGCCGGCGGCAGCCTCGACCAGTACGGCATCGAGCCACGGGAGGAGGACGGGCTGACGGGAATTGTGGCCGCCCCTTTCCTGCACGCCGGGTTCGGACATCTGATCGCCAACACCGTGCCGTTGGTGGTCATGGGCCTGGTGATCGCTTTCAGAGGGGCGATGCGCGTGCTGGCCGTCACCGCGATCGTCGGGCTGGTGAGCGGCCTGGGCACGTGGCTCGTGGCCCCCGACTTCACGCTGCACATAGGTGCGAGCGGGGTGGTGTTCGGCTACGCCACCTACCTGATCAGCCGCGGCGTGTTCAACCGCGACGGGCTCGAGCTGGCCGTGGGCCTGATCGTGGTGCTCGTGTGGGGCACGGCGCTGCTCGGGGGGCTGCGCCCCGAGGACGGCATCTCCTGGCAGGGGCACCTGTTCGGCGCCATCGGCGGCGTGGTGGCCGCGCGGATGCTGCGGCGCGGGCGCACCCCCGCGCCGGTCTGACCGACCGGTCAGTTCGGCGCCGGCTCCTCCGTGAGCTGGTGGCGCATCTTCTCTCGCAGCTCCGCGAACCGGATCGTCTCGTAGGCGATCAGGGCCACCAGCGCCGCCAGCAGGATCACGAGGCTGGCCAGGGCGGAGATTTCGAGTGCCACGGGGATGAGGGCCACCAGCAGGACCGCGCACAGCAGGCGGTGGGTGCTGAAGCGGTGCACGTTGCGATACCGGAAGGCCACGTGGGCGAGCAGGTAGATGGCCGTGCCGCCGAGCGCCGCCGCGGCCGGCACCAGCTCGAGCGGCTCGCCCACGTCGCCCAGGGTCTTCTTCATCCCCAGCGCCACCAGCACGATGCCGGCCACCATCGGGAAGTGCAGGTAGGAGAACGAGTCGCGCGCGATCCCGTTCTGCTCGCGCCCCGGCTTGGCGTTGCCCAGGCGGCGCTCGGCCACCAGGGCGACGACATCGAAGTACAGCCACCAGAACGCCGCCGCCACGCCGATCCCGAGCACGGCGGCCGTCACCACGCCGGCGTCCACTCCCCCCGCCTCCGTGCCCGCGCCGATGGCCACGATCGACTCGCCGAGGGCGATGATGATGATCAGCCCGTGGCGCTCGGCGAAGTGGCCGGGCACGAGCTTCCACCCGTCCTGCCCGAACAGGTACGGGCCGCCGGCGTCGAGCAGCAGCGCCAACGCCCACAGGGCACCCTGCAGCACGTCGTCGGTGGCCGAGGCCACCACCAGCAGCCCGGTGCCGATGGCCGTGCTCACCGCCAGCCCGATCACCGAGCTGCGCAGCGCCGGATCGTCGCGGCTGGCGGCCATGAAGAGCACGATCTGGCCCATCCGAACCACCCCGTAGGCGCAGGCGAACAGCAGTGCCAGGTCGTCGAACGCACGCGGCACGCACAGCGACGCCACCAGCAGCGCAGCCATCGCGCCGAAGATCGCGAACCGCACCATTCCCTCCTCGGGGTCGACCACGCTGGTCAGCCACGCATAGCCCACCCACGACCACCACAGCATCCCGAGGATGAGCATGGCCTGGGCCACGCCCTCCCACGTGGGAACGGCGGCCATCAGGGCGGTGCACTGGGTCAGCGCCAGCACGAAGACGAGGTCACAGCTCCAGGGGCATCACGCGCTCCTCGGAGCGCAGCACCGCGTTGATGCGCGGGCGGTGGGGTCTGGTGACGGTGGCCATGGCGTGATCTTGGCAAGCCCTGTATTGGCACAATGGTTTGCTAAGCTAATTAGCAGAGCTAATGAACGTGACCAAGGCACCACCGGGTACCACCGCGGACCTCGCAGTACGCCTGCGCCTGGCCGTCACGCGCACCGCCCGCCGCCTTCGCCAGGAGGCCGACAGCTCGCTCACCCCATCGACCGCTTCCGCCCTCGCCTCCGTCGAACGCCGCGGGCCGCTCACCCCGAGCGAGCTGGCCGCCATAGAGGGCATCCAGCGTCCCACGACCACACGGGTGATCGCGCGCCTGGAGGAGGCGGGGCTGGTGGTCCGAGCTTCCGACCCGGCCGACCGCCGCTCCTCCCTGGTCTCCGTCACACCGGAAGGCCGCGCCCTTCTGCGAAAGGCGCGTAACCGCAAGACGGCCTACCTCGCGCACCGAATGCGCGACCTGCCGGCTGATGATCTCGCCGCGCTGGAGCGTGCGGCGGACGTGCTCGAGCGGATGCTCGAGGACGGGACGCGTTGAGCGCCGCGCTACGCCGCCCGTTCCTCTCGCTGGCGGTTCCCAACTACCGGCGCTACTTCGCCGGCCAGGTGGTCTCGCTGAGCGGGAACTGGATGCAGATGGTGGCCGAGGTGTGGCTGATCCTCCAGCTCACCGGCAGCGGCGTGGCCGTCGGGCTTCTCACCGCCGCGCAGTTCGCCCCGATCCTCTTCTTCGGCGCCTGGGGCGGCCTGCTGGCCGATCGTATCCCCAAACGCCGGCTACTGATGATCACACAGGCGGCGATGGCGATCCCCGCCCTCTTGCTCCTGGCTCTGGCGCTCACCGGTCTCGTGGACGCGTGGATGGTGGTGGCGCTGGCCTTCGTCCGAGGAAGCGTGAACGCGATCGACAACCCGGCGCGCCAGAGCTTCGTGATCGAGATGGTGGGCGTCGACCGCGTGGTGAACGCGGTGAGTCTGAACAGCGTGATCGTGCACTGCGCCCGCATGGCCGGACCGGCTGTGGCCGGCGTCCTGATCGTCACCGTGGGCGTCGAGGCGTGCTTCGCGCTCAACGCGATCACGTTCGTCGCGATGCTCGTGGCGCTCGCCCGGATGGCCCCGGAGCAGCTGGTCGCTCCCCAGCCGGCGGCGCGCGAGCCGGGAGCGCTGCGCGCCGCCCTGCGCTACGTGGCGCACACGCCCGCGCTCGCGGTGCCGCTGGCGATGATGGCGCTGGTGGGCACGCTGTCGTTCAACTTCCAGGTGCTGCTGCCGCTGCTCGCCACCGGCACCTTCGACGGCGGCCCGCAGGCATACGCCGCGCTGGTCACGTCGATGGCCGTGGGTTCGGTGGCCGGCGCCCTGGTCGCGGGCACGCGCGGGCGCGTGAGCGCCCGGGTGCTCGTGATGGCCAGCGCGGCCTTCGGCGTGTTCACCGTGCTGGCGGCCGCGGCGCCCACGCTGCCGCTGCTGGCGGGCGCCCTCGTGCTGGTGGGCGCGGCCAGCGTCACCTTCGCTGCGGGGGTCAACTCGACCCTTCAGCTCGCGGTCGAGCCTGAGATGCGCGGGCGCGTGATGGCGCTGTACTCGGTCGTGTTCCTGGGCTCGACGCCGATTGGCGCGCCGCTGGCCGGCTGGCTGTCCGAGGCGGCCGGTCCGCGCGCCGGGCTGATGATGGGCGCGGCGGCCGCGCTGCTGGCGGCGGGTGCGGCGTGGGCGTGGAGCAGGCGGGCCGCGGGTTGGCCAGCGGCGCGGGTGGTCTCTACAACAAACCCTTGACCGTGTCACCCACGGCCACGGGTTCGCAGAACAGGATTTGCGGAGGCTCGGAGAGCAGCTCGACGGCTTCGGCCAGAGGTGCCATGTGGGGTTGCTTGAAGTGTTCGTCGAGGTCGGCCTGGGATCGCCACTTCTCGACGATGCAGAACGCACCCGGCTGGTTGGATGAGCGATGGAGCGTGTACTTGACACAACCGTCCTCGGTATGGGTGGCCTGGATCACACCGCTAAGGATCTCGAGCGCGCCCTCCTCCTCGCCGGGCTTGACCTTCATGCTCGCGACGACGGTCACATCGTTTGCCATGCCGTGGGCCTAACGGCGACAGTGGCTTCACCGTGCTCGCGTCGGCGGCGTGGGGAAGGCCGACGGCGAAGCGGATGCCTACACCGGCAGGGTCGAGGAGCGACGTGGAGATCCAGCCGGAGCTGCATGACGAGCTGGCCGTCTGGAAGGCACGCGCTCGCTTCGCCGAGCCGGAGGATCTCGTCTTCCCGACGCGAGCCGGCCGGCCGCAGAACCGGAACAACGTCCGGCGGCGTGTGCTGCTGCGGGCGGCTGAGCGGGCGAACGAGCGGATCGTCGATCGCGGGGGCGGGTCGCCGCTGCCTGACGGGCTGAGCCCGCACGCGCTTCGCCGGTCGTTCGCGAGCTGGCTGATCGCCGAAGGCGAAGACCCCGCCTACGTGATGCAGCAGCTCGGCCACACTGATCCGAAGATGACGCTCGGGCTCTACGCGAAGGCGCTGCGATCGAAGCGGCGCCGGCCGCACGCGCGACGGCACGAGGACGGGTCCGATTGGGCACGTTTGGGCGCAAATGGGCGGGAAGCGCTCGCTCCACATGCTGAGGTCACCGAGCCCGAGAACGAGGAAACCGCGCAGGAGCGGGGCCTTCTTGAGATGGGCGCGGGTGGTTTCGAACCACCGACCTCTCGCGTGTGAAGCGAGCGCTCTCCCACTGAGCTACGCGCCCGGAGAGCAGAGGAGTCTAGATCCCGCGAGCGCCTCCCGGCCCACCGCCCGCGCGCTACCATCGCCCGCGGACCGTGCTAGGCGGGGATGTAGCGGAGCCCTGTACCCGCAATCCGCTCTAGCGGGGCTGAATCCCCGTCCGAGGGGCTGACGCTCTCGGGGTCAGTACGCCGAGCTGAGGCGTTGATGGCCGGGTCCCGTGCGGTGAGCGATCGCGAACCAGGTCAGGTCCGGAAGGAAGCAGCCTTAAGCGGACCCGCTCATGCGCCGCGGATCCGCCTGGCCAGAGTCAAAGCACGGCGGGCACGCCCGAGAACTGGCAACGACGACGGGTGCACGGTCCACTGTCGACGGCACAACGTCTCTGGGAGGGACCGGAGTTGATCAAAAGAGTCGGCATCCTCGTCTTTGCCTTAGCTCTTGTGCTCGTGTCCGCGGGCCCGGCCCAGGCGGCCAAGCGAAAGGTCGAGCCGAAGCTCTCGGTCAGCAAGGTCGGCAACCCGCAGCGCACGGCGACCGCGGGCGGCCGGTTCGTGGTCGACGGCACGGTCCGCAACCGGGGCCGGCGCGCCGGCAAGGGGCGGGTGCGGGTCTATCTCAGTACCACCCGCGGCCGGGGGTGGTACACCCGCGGCCGCGCGGGCGCCGTCCAGGTCGGCGCCGCCAGGGTGCGCGTGCCTGCCCGCAAGCGCCGGCGGTTCGGCGCGATGATTTCGGTCCCCGACACCAGTTCGTTCAAGGCGGGCAGGTACTTCGTGGTGGCCTGCGTCAGGCAGCGGGGTTCCAAGGGCGCGTTCAGGTGCCGCTCGGCCCGGAGGCAGGTGGCGATCGCCGTGCCGGTGCAGCCCGGGCCAGGTCCGGACCCGACACCCGATCCCCCCGTCTTCAGCGCCGGCGCCCGAACGCTCGGCGACCCGATCCTGCCCCAGCTGGGCAACGGCGGGTACGACGCCACGAAGTACGACATCGGGCTGGATTTCGACCCGACCGCCAACGCGTTCGACTCGGCCGTCACGACCATGACCGCGAGGGCCACGCAGAACCTGTCCGAGTTCAGCCTCGACTTCCAGGACCTGGCCGTGCAGGAGGTGCTCGTGAACGGCCAGCCCGCCGGCTTCTCCCAGGTGGACGCCACGCCGGACCTCAGCTCGGACCCGTCGCACAGCCAGCCGATGAAGCTGGTCGTGACGCCGCAGACGGGCATCACAAGCGGTAGCCCGTTCACGGTCCAGGTGGACTACAGCGGCGCCGAGCCGGAGGTCTTCACCGACCCCGACAGCTCGATCGAGGGGTGGATCCCTGCCACCCCCACAGCCCCCAACAGCTTCTTCGTGGTCGGCGAGCCGATTGGCTCGCAGGCCTGGTTCCCGAGCAACAACCACCCCTCGAACAAGGCCGCCTTCGACACGGAGATCACCGTTCCGACGGGCGACACGGCGTTCGGCGCCGGCGAGCTCGCCGGGGGCGCCGCGGTGGACAACGGCGACGGCACGAGCACTTGGCGCTGGAGCGAGGACGACCCCACCGCGACATACCTGGTCACCGCCTCCAACGGCGACTTCGACTACGCCGAGGAGGCGGTCACCGAGACCCTGACGGGCAGGACGCTTCCGATCTACAACGCGGTCGATTCGACGGCAAACGTCGCGGAGAAGGCCACGATCGCCGCCAGATTGGGTCGCACCGGGGAGATGATGAACTTCCTCGCCGACCGCTACGGGCCCTACCCGTTCGACTCCAACGGCGCGCTCGTGGACCGCACGCAGGGGATCGGGTACGCCCTCGAGGTGCAGGGCAAGTCTCACTATCCGAGCCTGAATCCCGGGGAGAGCACGATTCTCCACGAGATCTCTCACCAGTGGTTCGGTAACAGCGCCACGCTCGAGCGCTGGAACGACATCTGGTTCAACGAGGGCTGGGCGCAGCTGTCTGAATGGCTGTGGAACTCCACGCCGGGAAGCACCACCCCCGAGCCGCCCCCGGAGCAGCAGTTCGATACCGAATACGCCGACCCGACAAACGATTGGTCGGTTGCTCCGGCGGTGCTCGACAACGATCCCGCCCTGCTCTTTTCCGAGTTTCCCACCTACACGCGCGGGGCGATGACCATCCAGGGCTATCGCGAGATCGTCGGCGATGCCGGCTTCCGCGACCTGGCCCGGCGGCTGCAGGGCGAGTTCGCCTACGGCAACGTGACCACGCGGGAGTTCATCGCCGTGGCGCTGGACGAGTCGGGCCTGACGGGGGCCGATCGGACGCTGCTGAGCGACTACTTCGAGCAGTGGCTGTACGGCACGACCAAGCCCACGATCACGCCCGACGACTTCTGATCTGACATGGCGCGGGGTCCGTGGTGGCCTCGGATCGGCCTGTCCGGGCCGCGGCTAGCATGGGCCACCCGATGCTCTCCCTCTACCGCCGCCACCGCCCCCGCACCTTCGAGCAGGTCGTGGGCCAGGAGAGCGTGGTCCGCACGCTCCGAAACGCGATCGAGCTCGGCAAGGTGCACCACGCCTACCTGTTCGTGGGCTCGCGCGGCACCGGCAAGACCAGCTTGGCCAAGCTGCTGGCCTGCGCCCTGAACTCCGAGGGCGGCCCGCGCACCGACTTCTCGCCCGACGACCCGGCCTGCAAGGCGATCATGACCGGCACATCGCTGGATGTGGTGGAGATGGACGCCGCGTCGAACAACTCGGTGGACGACATCCGCGAGTTGCGCGAGAACGTGGCGCTGACGCCGATGGGCGGCGCCCGGCGCGTGTACATCCTCGACGAGGCGCACATGCTCTCCACCGCTGCGTGGAACGCGTTCCTCAAGACCCTCGAGGAGCCGCCGTCGCACGTGGTCTTCGTCCTGGCCACGACAGAGGCGCACAAGGTGCCGGCCACGATCGTGGACCGCTGTCACCGGTTCGATTTCCAGCGCCCGTCGCTGGAGCAGATCGCCGGCGTTCTGCGGCGCGTGGCCTCCGAGGAGGGGATCTCGATTCCCGACCCGGCGGTGGGCATGATCGCCCGCAAGGCGGGCGGCAGCTTCCGCGACGCGCTCGGCACGCTCGAACAGCTGGTCACCTACGGCGGCAACGAGGTGGCGCTCGAGGACGTGCTGGACAACCTCGGCGTGGCCGACGCCGGGCTGATCCTCGACAGCGCCGAGGCCCTGATCGACAAGGCGCCCAGGGACGCACTGCTCACGGTGCAGAAGCTGGCCGACTCAGGACGCGACTACGAGCAGTTCATGCGCGACCTCGCGGCGCACCTTCGCCACCTGCTGGTGGTCAAGACCGTGGGCGAGGTGCCGGACTCGTTCGCCGTCACCGCCGAGCACACCGACCGCCTGGCCTCCCAGGCCGAGCGGCTCACCCAGGGCGACCTGCTGCGTGCCATCGACCTGCTCGCCGCGGCGATCGCCGCCGTGCGCGAGGGCTCGGAGCCGCGGCTGGGCCTGGAGGTGGCGCTGCTGAAGGCCACCCAGCCGCAGGCCGACCAGTCGCTGCAGGCGCTGATGTTCCGGATCGACCAGCTGGAGGCACGGCTGGGAGCGAGCGCTGCCGCGGGCGGCGCCGGCGGTGCGGCCACGGGAGGGTCGCCGCCGGCCGGTGAGACCGAGGCCACTGCCGCACGCTCCTCCGAGGCGCCGGCCGCCGCCCACGCTCCGCGCGCCTCGGGCGGAGGGGGAGGGTCCTCGCCCGGCGGCGTGATCCCTCAGCCCGTTCGCGCCGCGGTGAGCGCCGTGGCCGGGTCCGCGGCGGCCGTCGCGGCGGTGGCGCGCCCCGAGCCGGAGGAGGAGCCCGAGCAGGCCGAGCCCGAGGAGGCGCCCGAGGCCGACTCATCCGCCATCCCGATCGATCTGGAGCGTGTGCGCTCGCTGTGGTCGTCGGTGGCCGAGGCCGTGCGCGAGCAGAACGCGATGGTGGGCGCGCTGATCTCAGAGGGGGTGCCCGCCGCGCTGGAGGACGACCGCCTGACGATCGCCTTCCCGCCCGACGCCGCCTTCCTCAAGCGCAAGGCCGAGGCCAACCGCGAGCTGCTGCTCGGCGCACTGCGCAGCTTCACGGGCAGAGGGCTCGCCGTGGTCTTCGAGCTGAGCGACCAGGCGGTAGTGGAGCGCGCTCCCCGTACCCTCGGGGAGGAGGAGCTGTTCGAGCGGCTGAAGCGCGACTTCGGCGCCGAGGAGGTCTTCGACGACCCCGCACCCGATCCGAAGGGCTGACCGTGCCCCAGCAGCCGAACATGAACCAGATGATGCGCCAGGTCCAGCAGATGCAGGCCGAGATGGAGAAGGCGCAGGAGAGCCTGAAGCACGAGACGGTGGAGGCCAGCGCGGGCGGCGGCATGGTGACCGTGAAGGTGAGCGGCGAGCTGCAGGTGCTCGAGTTGAAGATCGATCCCGAGGCCGTGGACCCCGAGGACGTGGAGCTGCTCCAGGACATGGTCCAGGCGGCGGTGAACGAGGCCGTGCGCTCGGCCCAGGAGCTCGCGGCCAACAAGCTCGGCGCGGCCACCGGTGGGCTCGGCGGCCCGGGAGGCTTGGGCGGGCTGGGCATTCCCGGCCTGTAGATGCTCGCCGCTCCCGTCAACCGCCTGGTCACGGAGCTGGCCCGCTTCCCCGGCATCGGGCAGCGCACCGCGCAGCGGCTGGCGTTCCACCTGCTGCGCGCCTCCGACGAGGAGGCCCTCGCGCTCGCGGACGCCATCCGCGAGGTGAAGGAGAAGGTGGGCCACTGCGAGGTGTGCTTCAACCTCGCCACCGAGGCCGCGTGCCGCATCTGCCAGGACGAGCGGCGCGACGGCCACATGATCTGTGTGGTGGAGGAGCCCAGCGACGTGATCCCGATCGAGCGCACCAACGAGTTCTCCGGGCGCTACCACGTGCTCGGCGGGGCGCTGTCGCCGATCGACGGGGTGGACCCCGAGCACCTGCATATCGCGGAGCTGGTCGAGCGCGCCGCGAGCAACGGCGTGCGCGAGGTGGTGGTGGCCACCAACGCCACCACCACGGGCGAGGCCACCGCCCTCTACCTGGCCGACGCCCTGCGCGAGCGGGCGCCCGGCGTGGCGGTCACGCGGCTGGCCAGCGGGCTGCCGGTGGGCTCGGACCTGGAGTACGCCGATGAGATCACGCTTGGCCGGGCGCTGCGCGCTCGCAGCGCTCTCTA
>Ga0075530_1001419_pt1 | contig 11397 bp, 7 predicted proteins | sample NGEPerD_2_FD_75101 | JGI IMG/M metagenome (GOLD analysis project Ga0075530, IMG submission 75101) | Arctic peat soil microbial communities from the Barrow Environmental Observatory site, Barrow, Alaska, USA - NGEE PermafrostL1-D | ecosystem: Environmental > Terrestrial > Soil > Wetlands > Peat ...
GCCCTCATCACCAAGCCAGAGCTGTTGATTCTCGACGAGCCGACCAGCAACCTCGACGTGACCACCGAGGCGTCGATCCTCGACCTGATCACGGACCTCAGGCGTGAACAAGGCGTCGCGATTCTCTACGTGTCGCATAGCCTGGCGGTCGTCTCCCGTGTGTGCGAGCGCATCGCTGTGCTTTACGCCGGTGAGCTGCTGGAGGACGCACCAAGCGAGGAGCTTTACGAGAAGCCGCTGCACCCATACACGCGCGCGCTGTTGGACAGCGTGCCCCGGCTCGGCGCCGACAAACGCAGAGAATCGCTCCGCCCCATCCCCGGACGGGCGCCGTCGCTGGAGGCGGCCGGTCCCGGCTGCGTGTTCGCCGATCGCTGCCCGCTGGCCACGGACTTCACGCGTACCCACCGGCCGCTCCTCGAGGAGAGCGGACCAGGACGCCGCGTGCGTTGCCACCGCTGGCATGAGATCGCAGCGGGCGAGGTGGACGCGAGGCAGCCAACCCCGGCAGCGGTGAGAAGCGGCGAACCCGAAGGCGCGGGCAAGCCCGCACCCGCCGACGAGCCCGCAGTGCGCAGAAACGCCGAGGCGCGGCCGGCCGTGCTCGAGACCCGGAAACTGACCAAGCGCTTTCGGCCAAGAAGGAACGTCCGGCAGGTCCTCACGGGCAGCGAGCCGGTGACGATTAGTGCCTTGGAAGGGATCGACCTGCGGATCACCGGTGGCCGGGTGCTTGGCCTGGTGGGCGAGAGCGGTGGCGGCAAGTCGACGTTCGCCAGGTGCGTGGTCGGCCTGGTCCCCGCGACCTCTGGTGGGGTAGAGGTGGCGGGCGTGAGCCTGCCGGCGCGTCTGCAAGACCGTGACTTTGCGATGCTGCGGTCACTGCAGATGGTCTTCCAGAACCCCGACCAAGCCCTGAACCCGTACCACACGGTAGGCGAGATCCTCAGGCGGCCGCTCATGAGGCTTGGCGGCGTTCCGCGGGGCGAGATCGACGATTCCTTGCGGCAACTGCTCGAGGCGGTGAGGCTCGACATGCGCCATGCCAAGCGGTACCCGGCGCAGCTCTCGGGCGGGGAGAGGCAGCGGGTCGCGATCGCCAGGGCGCTGGCTGCCAGGCCGCAGCTGTTGCTGCTCGACGAGTCGGTCTCGGGCCTTGACGTGTCGGTCCAAGCCGCGATCCTCAACCTCCTCGTCGAGCTGGGCAGCGAGCAGGCGATGACCTACCTGTTCATCTCTCACGACCTCGCCGTCGTCGACTACATCGCCGACGAGGTCGCCGTGATCTACCTTGGCTGGCTGATGGAGTGGGGGCCGAAGGACGCCGTCATGCAGCCGCCGTACCACCCTTATACCGAGGCCCTCGTGTCGGCGATCCCCAGGATCGACGCCCGCGCCGAGTTGGAGCCGATCCGCTTGGAAGGTGAGACGCCCAGCCCGACCCAAGTACCAAGTGGCTGTCCGTTCCATACCCGCTGCCCCCGCTTCCTCGGGCGCATCTGCGTCGAGCAGGAACCTCCCTGGCGCGAGACGGCGGACGGCGACCGGATCTACTGTCACATACCGCTTGACGAGCTAGGGGCCCTACAGGCTGGCGCGCCGACACGCTCACCTGCGGCCGCCGAGCGGACCGGAACGCGTGGTCGCGATGACTAGGTTCCTGGTCCGGCGCCTCGGTTTCCTGCTTCTCACCCTCCTGATCACGGCGATAGCGATATTCACGATCACGCAACTACTACCCGGCGACATCGCGCGGATCATCCTCGGCCGCGAGGCCGGTGAGGCCGCCCTGCAAGCGTTACGAGTCGAACTGGGCCTCGATCGGCCGCCTCACGTTCAGTTCCTCACCTGGCTCGGCGGCTTCGTGAGCGGCGACTGGGGCGTCTCGTTCAGCACGGGTCAGCAGATCCGGCCGCTGGTGCTCGAGCGGCTCGGCAACTCGCTGATGCTCGCCGGCCTCACGCTGTTGATCGCCGTGCCGGCCGCGATTGGGCTCGGGACGCTGGCGGCGCTCAACCGCGACCGGGCCATCGACGGGATCATCAGCGTGGCGTCGCTCGCGGTCGTGGGTCTGCCGGAGTTCGTCACCGGGCTGGTGCTGATCCAGGTATTCGCGTTCCGACTCGGCTGGCTACCCGCCAACTCGTCCATCGAACTCGGGGCCGGCTTCTTCGAGGCCCTGCCCATGCTGGTGCTGCCGGCCATCACTGGGACCCTGGTCATGCTGGCCTACATCACCCGCCTTACCAGGGCGAGCGTGATCGAGGAGCTGAACAAGCCTTACGTGCGCACGGCCCGGCTCAAGGGCCTGCGGCGAGGCAGGGTACTTTCCAGCCACGTACTAGGCAACGCACTACTACCTACCATCACGGTGATCGCGATCAGTGTTGGTTGGCTGATCAGCGGCATGATCGTTGTCGAGAACGTCTTCAACTATCCGGGCTTGGGCAGTCTCCTCACCTACTCCATCGACCGTCACGACCTGCCGCTGCTGCAGGCGATCACGTTGGTAGCCGTGCTCGCGTTCTCCTTCGCCAACTTAGCAGCGGATCTGCTCTATGCGTACTTGAACCCTCGCATACGGCTGAGCTGACATCTACGACCTGCCGGTGGGTCATGTTCGAACGGTAACGGTTTGGACTGGGCGTACGCCTGGTTGGAGATTCCTGAGTGAGGTTGCGCGCGGCGGCGTTGGCTGGTGATGGACGCGGGGCCGTTACGCCAGTCGCTCCGCCACCGCCTCGGCCGCCACCTCCTCAGCCGCCCCCTCCGGCCCCGGAGTGAAACCCTGAGCCGCGCTGTTCGAGCCCATGGCCAGCAGCACGGTGCGGGCCCTGATCATCCCCAACAGCTGACCGTCCGCACTTACTACCGCCGCTGGTAGCTGACTGTCGCCGAGCGGCTCCATCGCTTCCTCCAGCAAGGTGTCGCCGGGTAGGGTAAGGGCCTCCTCGCGCATGAGTTCCGTCACCGAGTGGTCCGGGTTCTCACTTGCATCGTGATAGGACACCGTTCCGTGGTAGCGGCCCTGAGCGTCCTGTACGAACGCTGCCAGCCCGTTGCTGGCAAGCAGCAAGCTGGTGACTTCCGCTCCCAGTTGATCCGGCGAGACGGTTATGGAGTCTTCCATGACGTGCCGTACGCGCAGGACGCGTGCGCGGTTGACGTGTTCCACGAAGGCGCGAACGTAGTCGGTCGCCGGATGCAAGACGATGCCTGCCGCCGTTCCGACCTGAACCAAGCGACCGTGGTTGAGGATGGCCACGCGGTCGCCTAGACGCAGTGCCTCGTCGAGGTCGTGGGTGATGAAGACGATCGTCTTCTTGAGCTCGTCTTGGAGCCGTATCAGCTCGTCTTGCATCTCGCGGCGTATCAGCGGATCGAGGGCGCTGAAGGCCTCGTCCATGAGCAGAACGTCGGGGTCGGTGCACAGCGCACGCGCCAGTCCGACGCGTTGCTGCATGCCGCCAGACAGCGCGCTCGGCCGTGAGTGCTCGTAACCCGAGAGACCAACCGCGTCGATCCAGTGGCGCGCCTTCTCCCAGCGCTCCTCCTTGGAGACGTCCCTCACCCGCAGGCCGAAGGCCACGTTCTCCAAGACGGTGCGGTGAGGCATCAGCCCGAACCGTTGGAAGACCATCCCGAAGCGGCTGCGCCTGACGTCGCGCAATGCGCGCGTATCGAGCGACAACACGTCGACGTCGCCTAAGGTGATGGTGCCGGCGGTGGGCTCGATCAGGCGGTTCAGGCAGCGGACGAGGGTGGACTTACCACTGCCCGAGAGGCCCATGACCACGAAGGTCTCGCCACGCTCGATGTCGAGCGAGACGTCGTGCAGCCCGACCGTGTGGCCGGTCTGCTCGAGGATCTCTTCCTTGGTGCTGTCGTTCTGCAGCAGCGGCAGGATGGTCTCAGGTTCGGGTCCGAACACCTTGCTGAGGTTGCGGATCTCGATGAACGCCATCTCAGACTGCCTTTTCCGTGGTGTCCAAGCGGCGGCCGTAGCCGGCGGTCACGCGGTCCATGATGATCGCCAGGATCACGATGGCGAGGCCCGCCTCGAGCCCTAGCCCGACGTCACCACGTTGCAGGCTGCGTAGGACCTCTTGGCCGAGCCCGCGAGCGCCGATCATCGACGCCACCACGACCATGGCCAAGGCCATCATGATGGTCTGATTGATGCCCGCCATGATGGTCGGAACCGCCAGCGGGATGCGCACCCACCACAGCACCTGGCGCTCGGACGCGCCGAACGAGTCGGCGGCCTCGACGACTTCTTCGTCGACGAGGCGCAAGCCGAGATCGGTAAGGCGGATGACGGGCGGTACGGCGTAGATGAAGGTGGCGAAGATGGCTGCGACGTTGCCGAGACCGAAGAACATCACCACCGGCACGAGGTAAACGAAACTAGGCATGGTTTGCATGCCGTCCAGGAGTGGCTGGATCCAGCGTTTGAGGCCGTCGCTGCGCGCCATGGCGATGCCTATCGGGATCCCGATGAGCACCGTCACGGACGTCGCGACGACCATGATGGCCAGGGTCGTGACCAGCTGCGGCCACAGCTCGAACGTGCCTACCAGGACCAGCAAGGCGGCCAGCACGACCGCCGGCGCTATCTTCTTGCCGCTCGCGTGCCACACGAGCAGGCCGATGAGCAGCACCACCGACCACCAAGGCAACCAGTTGAGGAAGCGTTCCACCTGCACCAGAACGTAGAGCAGGGTATCGGTGATGCTGCGGAAGAAGTCGCCGTAGTTGGTTACGAGCCAATTGACGAAGGAGTTGGTCCACTCCCTCAGAGGGACGCGCCAGCCCTCGGGGAAACTTCCTGTAAATAGGTTTCCCATGTCTACGCCTTTACTTCAGCGCGGCGGTGACGCGCTCCAGGATGGCGGGATCGAGGTCGGCGTCGGCGAACCAGGCGTTCCAGACTTCCGGCTCGGTTTCGAGGAAGTGCATGGCCGCCTCAGCGGGCGAGGAATCGGTCTCTTGCATGTGAGCGAGGATCTTGTTGATCTGGGCGCTGGGCGTGTCGATGGCGTTGAGGAACGCTACGATGTCTTCCGAAACCTCGTCGTTGAAGCTCTTGCCGAGCGCGATGACCGCGGTCGAGGCGGGGTACGCGCATGCCTCGGTGGCGTTCTCCGGGGTGTCGACGTTAGCTTCGAGCCCGTCCCAGCATTCGTCGGTGTAGGTGGGTTCCTCGAGGCGGATCATGTCGAGTTTGCCGAGCACCCAAGTGGGGCTCCAGTAGTATCCGACCCAAGGTTCACCGCGCAGGTAGGCGGACTCCATCGAGGTGGCGAGGGCCACTGCCGTGCCGGGGAGGAAGTTCGTGAAGCTGTCGGTCAGGCCGTACACTTCGAGCTTTACGTTGTTGATCTGCTCGCAACGCCAACCGATGATGCAGTTGTAGAAGCGGCCCTTGTCAGGCCGTTCGGGGTCGCGGAAGAGGCTGGCGTACTGAGGCAAGTCGTCGACGCTTCTCAAGTCGGGTGCTGTGGCTTCGATGCCGCGCTCGGCGTCGCCCTCGACCATGTACCGCGGTACGTAGAAGCCTTGGATGGCGTCGTCGAAGACCGCATCGAGCTGGAGGACGTCGCCCGCTTCGACAGCAGGAACCCAGAAGTCCGGCACGTTGTCCAGCCACACTTCCATCACCACGTCGATGTCGCCGCGCGCGGCGCCGCGGTACATGGGGATGGTCGAGCCTGGGATCGAGTCGGTGGCGCAGCCGAAGCCTTCTTCGAGGACGAAGCGCGCGATGTGGTTGAGGACCTGGACGCTGTCCCAATCGAGTTCGGCGAAGACGACGGGCTTGTTGTAACCGCCGCAATCGGTTTCCTGTGCGGTGGCGAAGCCACCGAGGAGTAGTGACAGAGCGAGCAAGCCCGCGGCGAGCGTGCGAACTAGCGACTTGGCGTCGTGATGCATTGAAGATCCTTTCGAAACAGACAAGGACGGTACACGCAAGAACGTGCGTCAAGAGGTGCCGATCCCGGACCCACTCGACGTTGATGATTCGTCAGTCGGAGACATCAGGCACACCAAGGAAAGGAGTCGAAAGACTCATGGCGGCAGTCGCCGAGAAGCTATCGGTGCGCACGGTTCCCATGGTCTAGCCGATGGGGTGCACCGCAACGTTGAGATAGGCGCAGCTCACTGAGTGGTAATACAGCCAGCCAGGAGACGGCGCGGAACCATTGGTATAACACATCGGGGCGGAACGCCTGTTACTCACCCCTTGTCGACTCCAACACCGTAGCGCCTCGACGCCGGTTAAGGCGTCTCGGAGAACCTCGCCAGAACCGCCGACCAGCGCTCCTTGGCCGCTTGTTGTTTTCGTTGTTCGCACCGGTCCGGGAAACGTGGCAACCGGCGTGGACTTGAGCACGCCGTTCGGTGTCACCGACATGGAGGGCGCGGTGAAGACGTTCGTGTGGGCGCCCGATGCCGGCCTACCGGGCCCGACGATCACCCTGACCACCACCCGTGACCAGCTGACCATCCCGAACCCCGCCGAGCGGTACGGGGTTCGGGTTCGGCCCCTAGTCGTCGGTTTGGAGTCCGGTGAGGTTCGTCATGGCAGATACTCCATCGGAAGGTCGAACGCCCCGGCCATCAGCGCATTCGCACCGAACTCCTCTCCACCAGCTCAGGTTCGAACCTCATCGTCACTTCTCCTTCCGACCTTTCAGGCAACGCCAGGCGCGCCGCAGCGCGACCCATCTCCCTGAACGGTTGCCTGACGGTGGTCAACGCCGGGTAGAGGTAGTTGGCGAGGTGGACGTCGTCGTAACCGACTAGCGAGACGTCATCGGGGACGAGCACACCGCGCTCCCGCATGACCAGGAGCGCCCCGGCGGCCGTCTGGTCGTTACCTGCGAACACCGCGCTGAGCTCGTGGCCGGCGTCCAACAGCTGTCGCATCGACCGTTGACCGCCCGTCTCGGTCGAGTCGCCTGCCACGATCAGCGACTCGTCAGCTGGTACGCCTGCTTCGGCCAGGGCCGAGCGGTAGCCGTCCGCCCGGTCGCGTGCATCCTTGATCGAAAGGTTCGCTGTGATGTGGGCGATTCGCCTATGGCCGCGGTCGAGCAGATAGCGGGTGGCCAGGTAGCCGCCGAGGGTGTTGTCGAGGTAGATGCACTGTGCTGCCAACGCGTCGACGTAACGCCCGACGATGACCAGGGGGATCTCGTGTTGCGCTAGCGTCAGCAGCTCGCTGTCCGTCAAAGCCTCGGCGACGAGAACCAGGGCCTCACAGCGCTGGTCGCGCAGGAACTCGATGGCGACGCGCTCGCGCTCCGAATCGGCGTGGCTGGAGGAGACGATGAGGTGCATGCCGTACCGCTCAACGACCGACTCGATGCCCTGCACGATGCCGCCGTAGAAGGGGCTTGCGATCTCGTTGACCACCACACCGACCGTGCCCGAACGGTTGGTCGCCAAGCTGCGGGCGAACACGTTCGGCCGGTAATCGAGTTCCGTTACGGCTGCCATCACGGCTACGCGGTTGGCTTCGGTCACGCGAACGCCGTTCAGTACCCGCGACACTGTCGCCACGGACACGTCAGCGAGTCGAGCAACCTGTTTGATGGTCGCCATCGTTCTCCTGAAACCTGGTGAAGGTCGACGCAGCGGCCGACGGCCCGACGTCCTCGAAGAAGCCGTGTTTGACTTTTGCACTCCCTTCCAGGGGACCATCCCTGGGCTGAAACCGGTTACACCACCGCAACCTCGGCGGTACGTTATCTTGAGTCTACGTGCACGGCGACATTGGTAGCAGCCGAGAGAATGGCCAAGTAGGCGGCGCTGACAGCGCTGTTGCTGAGGTGGCGGGGTTGTTGGCGCGGTCGAACCGGTTGGGATCCGACCGGCGGATCACCAACTACGGCGGCGGCAACACCTCGGCCAAGGGTGCGGTGACCGACCCGGTGACTGGAGACCAGACCGAGGTGATGTGGGTGAAGGGATCCGGTGGTGACCTTGGCACGCTCACCGCCTCCGGCCTCGCGGTCCTGCGGTTGGAGCGCGTCAGGGCGTTGGCCTCCGTCTACCGAGGCCCCGATTTCGAAGTCGAGATGCACCAACTCCTCGACCACTGCCTGTTCGGGACGGGCGGCGCCGCTCCCAGCATCGACACCGCGATCCACGCCCTCGTCGACGCGGCCCATGTCGACCACCTTCATCCCAACGCCGTGATCGCGCTCGCCGCGGCGGCTGACGGGCCCGACCTTACCGAGCGGTGCTTCGGCGGTGAGGTGGGGTGGGTACCTTGGCGCCGGCCCGGCTTCGAGCTCGCGCTGCAGATCCAACGGCTGTTGCGCGACGAGCCCGGCTTGAGGGGCGTGGTCATGGGTGGGCACGGCCTGCTCACGTGGGGCGACACCTCGGAAGAGTGTGAACGGACGTCGCTGGAGATGATCGCAAGATCCGAGAGTTTCTTGCGCGAGCACGGCAGCCCCGAGCCGCTGGGACCGATCCGCGACGGCTACGCCGCGCTCGACGTGCAGCGGCGTCACGAGGAGATCGCCGCTCTCGCCCCGTTCGTCCGCGGCCTGGCCAGTACCGACCAACGCGTGGTGGGGAGCTGGCGTGATGACGACCTCGTTCTCGACTTCATCGCCAGCGAGGCGGCGCCGCGGGTCGTGCCCCTCGGCACGACGTGCCCCGATCACTTCCTGAGGACGAAGATCCGCCCCCTGCTGCTCGACCTCCCGGCGGACGCCGACCGCGAGCAGAAGAAGGAGCGTTTGAGAGAACTGCACAGCGAGTACCGCGAGGAGTACCGGGCGTATTACCAGCGCCACGCCGGTGAGGCCACGCCGGCCATGCGCGGCGCTGATCCGGCCATCGTCCTCCTGCCCGGCCTCGGCATGCTCAGCTTCGGCGCAACCAGCGACGCCGCGCGCATCGCCGGCGAGTTCTACGTCAACGCCATCAACGTGATCCGCGGTGCCGAGTCCGTCTCTAGGTACCAGCCGGTCCCGGAAGAAGAGATGTTCAAGGTCGAGTACTGGCTGCTCGAAGAGTTGAAGCTGCGGCGCCGTCCGCCTCCCAAGCCGCTGACCGGCAAGGTCGCCTTGGTGACGGGCGCCGGTTCGGGCATCGGCAAGGCCATCGCCCACCGGTTGCGTGCGCAAGGCGCAGTCGTCGCGGTCGTCGACCGCGACCAGCAGGCCGCCGCCGAGGTGGCCGGCGAGCTCGGCGATGCCGACGTCGCCATCGCCATCGGCGCCGACGTCACGGTGGAAAGCTCGGTGGCACAAGCTGTCGCGCAGAGCGTCAGGCGCTGGGGTGGGCTCGACATCGTCGTCAACAACGCCGGGCTCTCGCTCTCCAAGAGCCTGGCCGACACGACCGAAGAGGACTGGGACCGTCAGCACGACGTCATGGCCAAGGGCTCGTTCTTCGTGTCGAAGCACGCGGCGGCTACGATGGTCGAGCAGGGCACGGGCGGCGACATCATCTACATCGTGAGCAAGAACGCGGTCGTCGCGGGCCCGAACAACCTCGCGTACGGCTCGGCGAAAGCCAGTCAGGCGCATCAGGTGCGCCTCCTAGCAGCGGAACTCGGCGAGCACCGGATACGTGTCAACGGCGTGAACCCCGACGGGGTCGTGCGCGGCTCGGGCATCTTCGCCGGAGGCTGGGGTGCCGAGCGGGCCAAGGTCTACGGGGTGCCGGAAGAGAAGCTCGGTGAGTACTACGCCGGCCGCACGCTCCTCAAACGCGAGGTACTGCCAGAACACGTCGCCGCTGCGGTGTTGGCGCTGGTCGCGGGCGATCTCGACCGCACCACCGGGCTCCTCGTCCCGGTCGACAGCGGCGTGGTGCCCGCGTTCCTCCGTTGAAAGGCTGAAGGATAAAGATTGCGATGCTGACGCCAGATCAGGTACAAGCGCATAACGAGGCCAGGCAAGCCGACCTCGAGGCCGACGTTGAACACCTCACGGCGGTGCTGGCGCGCTCGGGCAAGTCGGCCGCGAGCGTGATCGACTCACTCGAGGCCTTCTCGGTAGCGGCGCCGTCGTGGGCGGTCGGCAGCGGCGGCACGCGCTTCGGGCGCTTCGCGATCGGCGGTGAGCCCCGCACCACCGAGGAGAAGATCGACGACGTCGCTACCCTCAACTCGCTGACCGCCGCCAACCGCTCGATCTCGCTACACGTACCGTGGGACGAGCCCACTGACCCTGCGGCCCTCAAGCAGTACGCGCTCTCCCGGGGTGTGCGCTTCGCGGCGATGAACTCCAACACCTTCCAGGACAACCCTTCGACCACCGAGAACGGCCGCTTGACCTACAAGTTCGGCAGCCTAGCCAACGCCGACCAGGCCGTCAGGGAAGCCGCCATCGAGCACAACCTGGCCGTCATCGACCTGGGAGTGAAGCTCGGCTCCGACGCGCTCTGTATCTGGCTGGCCGACGGCTTCAACCATCCAGGTGGCGCCGACCACCGCAGGCAGTTCGAACGTGTCGCCGCGGGCCTGAAGGTTATCCACGACCACTTGCCGAGCGGGTGGCAGCTGTTCACCGAGCACAAACCGTTCGAGCCAGCCTTCTTCGCGACCGTCAACGCCGATTGGGGCAGCTCTCTGCTGCTGGCGCAGGCGGCTGGGCCCAAAGCAAACTGCCTGGTCGACCTCGGTCACCACCTCCCCAACGCCAACATCGAGCAGATCGTCAGCCGCCTCGCCATGGCTGGCAGGCTCGGCGGCTTCCACTTCAACGACGCCAAGTACGCCGATGACGACGTCACCACCGGCTCGATCAAGCCGTTCCAGCTCTTCCTGGTGTTCTGCGAGCTGCTCAACGCCGGCGACGGCTCGCTGCCTGCGCTGGCCTACATGATCGACCAGAGCCACAACCTCAAGGACCCGCTTGAGGACCTCATCCAGTCGACGGAGGCCGCGGCGCTGGCCTACGCCCAAGCACTACTCATCGACCGTGCCGCCCTGCGAGCTGCCCAAGACGAGAACGACGCGGCCCTGTGCCAGGAGCTGCTGCAGCGAGCGTTCCGCACCGACGTCAGGCCGTTAGTAGCCGAAGCCCGGCGCCGCGCCGGCGGCGTGATCACCCCGCTTGAGGCGTACCGCGAGTCGGGGTACCGGCAAGCGAAGATCGCCGAGCGCGGCAGCGACGCGGTGGCCAGCGGGCTGTGAGTGGCTCCGAAAACGAGGTCGTAAGCGAGCCAGCAAGCAGGGCCATCCTCGAAGCCATGCACCAACCCAGCCGTGGTGCCGCGACCGAGAACCGGGTCCTCGCCGTCGACATGGGCGCCACCTCGGTGCGGGTCGCGGCCGTCGACCTCGGCGCTCCGCGGCCACAGGTGGACGTCTTGCACCGGTGGCGTCATACGCCGCTCGCCGACGCCGAGGGCCACCTGCGTTGGGAC
>Ga0075530_1001420_pt1 | contig 11382 bp, 13 predicted proteins | sample NGEPerD_2_FD_75101 | JGI IMG/M metagenome (GOLD analysis project Ga0075530, IMG submission 75101) | Arctic peat soil microbial communities from the Barrow Environmental Observatory site, Barrow, Alaska, USA - NGEE PermafrostL1-D | ecosystem: Environmental > Terrestrial > Soil > Wetlands > Peat ...
GCTCTACTGGTACTTCTGGGTGATCGTCGTCGGGTTCGAGGCAGTCGCCGGCGCGAAGATCCTCACCTTCTGGTTCGACGCCCCCCTCTGGATCCTCTCCCTCGGGCTGATGATCCGGATGACGGCCACGAACCTGTTCTCCGTCGCTTCCTACGGCGAGTTCGAGTACTGGTTCGCCGGCATCAAGGTCTTCGCCATCATCGCCTTCCTGGTCCTCGGCACCTTCTTCGTCGTCGGGCTGTGGCCAGGCCAGGGCTTCGACGTCAGCAACCTCACCAGCCACGGCGGCTTCCTGCCGAACGGTGTCGGCGCGATCTTCTCGAGCATCGTCGTGGTCGTCTTCTCGATGGTGGGGGCCGAGATCGCCACCGTCGCGGGCCGCCGAGTCCCACGACCCCGAGAAGGCGATCGCCCGGGCCGCGCAGTCGGTGATCTTCCGCGTTGCCACGTTCTTCGTCGGGTCGATGTTCCTGCTGGTCTGCATCGTCCCGTGGAACGACAACGAGCTCGGCCTCTCACCGTACGTCGCTGCCTTCGAGGAGATGGGCATCCCCTACGCCGACCACATCATGAACGCCGTCGTGCTCACCGCTGTGCTGTCGTGCCTCAACTCGGGGCTCTACACCGCCTCCCGCATGCTCTTCGTGCTGACCGCTCGGCGCGAGGCCCCGAGGCGGCTCATCACGGTGAACAAGCGTGGAGTCCCGGTGCTGGCGATCCTGTCCTCGACGGTGATCGGCTTCCTGAGCGTGATCGCGGCCTACGTCTCGCCGGAAACGGTGTTCACCTTCCTGCTCAACTCCTCCGGCGCCGTCATCTTGTTCGTCTACCTGCTGATCGCGGTCTCGCAGTTCGTGCTGCGTCGTCGCACGCCGGACCAGGAGCTGAAGGTCAAGATGTGGTTCTTCCCGGTGTTGACCATCGTGGCCGCGGTTGGCATCGTCGCGATCCTGGCGCAGATGGGCTTCAAGAGCGAGACCCGCTCCCAGCTGCTGCTGAGCCTGCTGTCGTGGGGTCTCGTCCTGGTGCTCTTCGCCATCACCCGCTGGCGGGGCGGCACGGTGGACCTCGATGAGCTGGAGTCCCAGGAGGAGGAAGGGAAGCCCGCGCAGCGGATCGTCGTACTCGCCAACCGGACGATGGGCGAGATCGAGCTGCACGATGCCCTCGAGCGCATCGGGGGAAGCGACCAGGCGACGTACTTCGTGGTGGTCCCGGCGAACCCGGTCGACACCGGACAGGCCGACCGGGAGGGCGCGGCGTTCGTGTGGCAGGCCACGACCGAGGCGGCGCAGCTGCGACTGGACGGCACCCTGGAGGACCTGCGCTCACGCGGGCTCACGGTCGAGGGCGAGCTCGGTGACTACCGGCCGATGGTCGCGCTGGACAAGGCGATGCGCGAGTTCGGTCCGGACCACGTGGTCATCGCCACCCAGCCCGAGGAGCGATCGACGTGGCTGCGCCACGGCGTCGTCGCCGACGCCCGCGAGCGCTACGACGTGTCGATCCAGCACGTCGTGGTGCTCGCACCGGTCCCCCAGTAGCAGGCGCCGTCACTCCGGGTCGGTCACCGTCACGGCGACGGAACTGCCGTCGGCGACGGCCTGCTCGAGCACGCCACGACGCGGATCGGGTACGGCGAGCCAGGGATCGACCCTGCGGGCCACGAGATGGCGCAGCCGTGGATCCTCGAGCACCTGCTCGACCGCTGACCGGTCACCGCCGCAGACCAGGGCGGAGAGCGATCCGGTCAGGATCCGGTGAGCGTGCCCGGCCGCGGCCTCGTAGGCAGCCCGGGCCTGGTTGTCGCGGCGGCGCGCGAACCGTTGCTGGCTCTGGCCACCGGCCTTCGTGCGGCCCTGGACATGTCGCTGCCCGACCTTGGACTCTGCGATCCGCGCTCCCTCCAGTCGAGCGACCGCAAAGCCCCCCTTGCGGACGAGCAGGACGCCCCAGTGAGCTGGCGGGATGCACGTCTTGGCGAACGCGGCGGCGTCGGCCGGGCCGGCGTACGACTCGGCGAAGGGTGGGTGTGCGCTGAACGTGGAGCCGTCCGTTCCCACAGCGGTCAGGCACCCGTCCCGCACCTCGAACGCGGTGTCGCCATGGCGCGAGGTGAAGTTCTGCACCCACCGCTCGACGCGGCTGACGGGCACGAGGACCTCACGTTCGGTCATCTCCAGATCACGCCGGCCAGGTCGCGCCACATCTCGAAACCGTCAGCGGTGAACTCGTCGGTGCGGTTCCACAGCGCGAGGTAGAGCACCTCTGCCGGCGCCTCGAGTACGACGTCGGCGTGGTCGTGGCTGTCCTGCTCCACGACGGCCGGTTCAGTGCTGACGTGCACCAGCCAGGACCGGTCGACGTCCGTCGGACGAATGGCCAACGTCACCGGGGACTCCCGGCGCAGCCGTGGCCTGGTGCGCGTATGGAAGCCGCTCAGCAGTTCGTCGATGCCGTCGAGCGCGATCCCCCTGGTGATCTCGGTGTCCGCGGCCCGCGGCATCCTGCCGAGGGACGCCGCGAGTGCGTCCACGGAGTGGATCGTTGTCTCGTGGCACTGGCGCCGGGCCCAGAACTGGCGCGGACTGGGTGCATTCGGCAGGAACACCGGTGCCTCGAGGTCCTCGGGCGCGTCCTGCAGCGTCTTGACCAGGCGCAGTCCGCCTTCGTGCAGCCAGATCACCGGGTCGCGGGACTCCAGCCCCTCGGCTTCGAGGGCTGCGGTGTCGACGCTGGTGCCGCGGATCTGTGCCGTGGCCCAGCGATGGACCATGCCCTGATGGGCGATCAGCGCTCGGACGTCCCACTCCGGGGTGGTGGGCACCGGAGTGTCGAGCCCGGCGTGGTGCGCGTAGTCGATGAACCCAGCCAGTGCCCCACGGATCCCCTCGAGGTACTCCGAGATGTCCAGATCGATGTCCAAGGATTGCTCGCTCAGACGTTGAAGCCGAGTGCCCGGAGCTGCTCGCGGCCGTCGTCGGTGATCTTGTCCGGACCCCACGGCGGCATCCAGACCCAGTTGATCGTGACGTCGCCGACGATCCCCTCGAGTGCGGAGTTGGTCTGGTCCTGGATGACGTCGGTCAGCGGACACGCCGCCGAGGTCAGCGTCATGTCGAGAACGACGTTGGAGTGCTCGTCGAGGTGCACGTCGTAGACGAGGCCGAGGTCGACGACGTTGATCCCGAGCTCGGGGTCGACGACGTCCTTCATCGCCTCGAACACGTCGTCGCGGCTCGCGGTCGCGGTGCCCACGCCGCCGTCCGCAGCCTCGGGCACGTCGGGCAGGTCACCATGGTCATGTTGCTGGGTGTCGGTCATGAGTCCTCCTTGGAAACAACCTGTGCGGTGGCGTCCTTGAACGCCATCCATGAAAGCAGGGCGCACTTGATGCGCGCCGGGAACTTCGCAACGCCCGCGAAGGCGATGCCGTCCTCCAGTACCTCTTCGTCGGGCTCGACTTTGCCACGACCGTGCATCAGCTCGACGAACGCCTCGTGTGTCGCGAAGGCCTTGGTGACCGGCTGGCCGATGACGAGGTCGGCCATCACCGAGGCGGCGGCCTGGCTGATCGAGCATCCCTCGGCGTCGTAGGACACGTCGGTGACGGTCTCGTTGCCCGGCTCGCCCTCGAGGTGGACGCGCAGGGTGACCTCGTCACCGCAGGTCGGGTTGACGTGGTGCACCTCGGCCTCGAACGGCTCCCGCAGTCCAGCGTGGTGGGGGCTGCGGTAGTGGTCGAGGATGATTTCCTGGTAGAGCGAATCCAGATCCATCAGCCCACCTTGAAGTAGGACTTGGTGTAGTTCAGTCCCTCGATCAGGGCGTCGATCTCCTCCGGCGTGGTGTACAGGTACGACGATGCCCGAGTCGTGCTCTGCACGCCGTACCTCTTGTGGGCCGGCTTGGCACAGTGATGACCGGCGCGTACGGCGATCCCGCGGGCGTCGAGCGTCTGGGCGACGTCGTGCGGGTGCACACCCGCAACCTCGAAGGACACCGCTCCGCCGCGCATGGTCGCGTCGAGCGGACCCATCACCGTGACGCCACCGACCGTGGCGAGGCCGTCCAGCAGGTAGCCGGTGACCGCCTGCTCGTGCCGGTGGATGTTGTCCAGCCCGATATGGGTGAGGTAGTCGACGGCTGCGCCCAGCCCGATGGCTTCAACGATCGGCGGTGTGCCGGCCTCGAACCTGTGCGGGATGGCGGCGTACGTCGACTTCTCCATGCTCACGGTGGCAATCATCTCGCCACCGCCCATGAAGGGCGGCAGCGCTCCGAGCAGGTCGCCCTTGCCCCACAGCACGCCGATGCCGGTCGGACCGGTGACCTTGTGGCCCGTGAAGGCCAGGAAGTCGGCGTCGATCGCCTGCACGTCCACGCGAAGCTGGGGAGCTGCCTGGGAGGCGTCCACCACCACGACCGCACCCACCTCGTGGGCGCGGCGCGCGATCTCGGCGATCGGGTTGATGGTGCCGAGCATGTTGGAGACCCAGGTCAGCGCGACCACCTTGGTCTCAGGTGTGATCAGCTCGTCGATGTTCGACAGGTCCAGCTGGCCGTCCTCGGTGAGACCGAACCAGCGCAGCTCGGCGCCCTTGCGCTCGGTGAGCAGCTGCCAGGGGACGATGTTGGAGTGGTGCTCCATCTCGGTGATCACCACGCGGTCGCCCGCCTTGACCTCGAGCGGCCCGGCCCACGCCATCGTGTTGGCGACCAGGTTGAGCGCCTCGGTGGCGTTCTTGGTGAAGATCACCTCGTCGCGCGAGGGAGCGTTGAGGAACCGCGCCACCTTGTCCCGCGCCTCCTCGAAGGCAGCCGAGGACTCTGCGCCGAGTTGGTGCATCGCTCGCGCCACGTTGGCGTTGTGACGCTCGAGGTGGTCGACCATGCAGTCGATCACCACCTGCGGCTTCTGCGAGGTGTTGGCGCTGTCGAGGTAGACCAGCGGCAGGTCACCGCTCAGCCGACGTCCCAGGATCGGGAAGTCCTTGCGGATGACGTCCACGTTGGGAAGCAGTCCTTCCATCATCTGGACTTCCTCTCTGTCGGCGTTGCGAGAAGTGGTGCTGGGCAAGGCGGAGGAGCGAAGGCGGCCCAGGGCCGCTTATCGCAGCGCCGGCTGGTATTTGTCGTAGCCCTCGGCCTCTAGCTGGTCGGCCAGCTCCGGGCCACCCTCCTCGACCATGCGGCCGTCGACGAAGACGTGCACGAAGTCGGGGGTGATGTAGCGCAGGATCCGGGTGTAGTGCGTGATCAGCAGGACGCCCTTGTCCCCGGCCTCCTTGAAGCGGTTCACGCCCTCGGAGACGATCTTCAGGGCATCGATGTCCAGGCCGGAGTCGGTCTCGTCGAGGACCGCGACCGTGGGGTCGAGCAGCTCGAGCTGCACGATCTCGTGGCGCTTCTTCTCACCACCGGAGAAACCCTCGTTCACGTTGCGGGTGGCGAAGGTCTTGTCCATCTTGACGCGGTCCATCGCCACGTTGACGTCCTTGACCCAGTGGCGCAGCTTGGGTGCCTCGCCCGAGATGGCGGTCTTGGCGGTCCGCAGGAAGTTCGACACGGAGACGCCCGGAACCTCGACGGGGTACTGCATCGCGAGGAACAGCCCGGCGCGTGCGCGCTGGTCGACGCTCATCGAGAGCACGTCCACGCCGTCCAGCGTGATCGAGCCCTTCGTGATCGTGTACTTCGGGTGACCCGCGATCGAGTAGGCCAGGGTGGACTTTCCTGATCCGTTTGGGCCCATGATCGCGTGGGTCTCGCCGGCCTTGATGGTCAGGTTGACGCCCTTGAGGATCTCCTTCCGACCGGTGCCGTCAGCGGCGTCGTCGGCGTTGACCGAGACATGCAGGTCCTTGATCTCCAGCGTTGCCATGTGGTGCTCCTTCAGCCCGCGAGGGGCGCTTCGATGTCAATGAGTACGTCGTCCCCGTGGATCTGGACGGGAAAGACCGGGACGGGCTCGGTGGCCGGCGGTCCGGTCGATTTGCCGGTGCGCAGGTCGAACCGGGACCCGTGCATCCAGCACTCGATGGTGCAGTCGTCCACATCACCCTCGGAGATCGCGACAGCCGCGTGGCTGCACTCGTCCTCGATGGCGAAGATCTCGTCGTCGTGCCGCACGACCGCCACGTCGAGTCCGTCTACCTCGACCCGCAGCGGAGTGCTGTCGGTCAGCTCGGAGAGTGCGCAGGCTCTGAGGAACGTCATCGAAGGATCCTGTGGACGTTCTTCTCCAGCTCCGCCTCGACGGTCGCGACGAGCTGCTCCTCGAGCTCGGGCACGCCGATCTTCTTGATCAGGTCGTTGAAGAAGCCGTGCACGACCAGGCGGCGGGCCTCGGACTCCTCGATGCCGCGCGAGCGCAGGTAGAACAGCTGGTTGTCGTCGAACCGGCCGGTGGCCGAGGCATGCCCGGCTCCCTTGATCTCGCCCGTCTCGATCTCCAGGTTGGGCACCGAGTCGGCCTGACAGCCGTCGGTGAGCACCAGGTTGCGGTTCTCCTCGTAGGTCTCGATGCCCTCGGCGATCTTGCGGATGAGGACGTTGCCGATCCACACGGCGTGCGCACCATCGCCCTGCAACGCGCCCTTGTAGACGACGTTGCTGCGGGTGTGCGGCTGGTTGTGGTCCACGAAGAGGCGGTGCTCGATGTGCTGGCCCTCGTCCGCGAAGTACATGCCGAGCATCTCCACCGAGCCGCCCGGTCCGGAGAACTCCGCAGTGGCGTCGTGGCGGACCACGTCCCCTCCGATGGAGACAGCCACGTGGCGCAGGGTTGCGTCCCGGCCAACGTTCGCGTGCTGGGTGGAGTGGTGCACGGCGTCGTCGGCCCAGTCCTGGACGGTGACGACGGTGAGTTCGGCGCCGTCTCCGACCACGATCTCCACGTTCTCCACGAGGGTGGCAGTGCCCTGGAAGCGCAGCACGACGGTCGACTTCGAGAACGCGCCGGCACGCACCACGAGGTGGCCGGCCGAGGCGACCTCGTTTCCGGTGCCGGTCAGCGTGACGGTGGTCGCTTCGTCGCCCACATGTTCCTTGGGAACCTCGACGAGGAAGACCGACTCGGACGCGGCCCAGGCGCGAGCACTCACCCGGTCAGGCGGCACCAGGCCGGAGGTGCCCCGGGACGCGTGGTCGGTGCCGACGCGCCCCGCGGTGACACCGGCTGGGGCGTGCACGTCGATCTCGAAGGCGTGACCGTCCAGCGCGGCATCGTCGTGGATGCCTCGCAGGCGCTTGAGCGGGGTGAACCGCCACACCTCCTCGCGGCCCGTGGGGACCACGTGGTCGGCGAGGTCGAAGGACCCCTCCGGGTGCAGGTGGCTGGAGACCTTTCCGGGCACCTTCTCGGGGGTCATTTCGAGCGCCTCACGTACAGAATCAGTAACAGTCACAATCGTCTTTCGTCGTTGAACAGGGAGCGGAACCGCAACTCCGGCACCCAGCGAAACCATGACGAGCCCGAGCCCCGGCGAGGGCGAGAGTCCACCAGTTGGCTGTGGTGAGCGAAGCGAGGCTCAGCCGACTGCCCCCTCCATCTGCAATTCGATGAGGCGGTTCAGCTCGAGGGCGTACTCCATCGGCAGCTCCTTGGCGATCGGCTCGACGAAGCCGCGCACGATCATCGCCATCGCCTCGTCCTGCTCCATGCCGCGCGACATCAGGTAGAACAGCTGGTCGTCGGAGACCTTCGAGACGCTCGCCTCGTGACCCATCGAGACGTCGTCCTCGCGGATGTCGACGTACGGATAGGTGTCGGAGCGGCTGATCTGGTCGACCAGGAGCGCGTCGCACAGCACGTTGCTCTTCGAGCCGTGAGCGCCCTCGTTGATCTGGACCAGGCCCCTGTACGACGTACGGCCTCCGCCGCGCGCCACCGACTTGGAGAGGATCGAGCTCGAGGTGTTCGGAGCGGCGTGCACCATCTTGGCGCCTGCGTCCTGGTGCTGACCCTCACCCGCGAAGGCGATAGACAGGGTCTCACCCTTGGAGTGCTCGCCCATCAGGTAGACGGCGGGGTACTTCATCGTCACCTTGGAGCCGATGTTGCCGTCGACCCACTCCATCGTCGCGCCGGCCTCGCAGGTCGCGCGCTTGGTGACGAGGTTGTAGACGTTGTTCGACCAGTTCTGGATCGTCGTGTAGCGGACGCGGGCGCCCTTCTTCACGATGATCTCGACGACCGCGGAGTGCAGCGAGTCGCTGGAGTAGATCGGCGCGGTGCAGCCCTCCACGTAGTGCACGTAGGAGTCCTCGTCGGCGATGATCAGCGTGCGCTCGAACTGGCCCATGTTCTCGGTGTTGATCCGGAAGTAGGCCTGCAGCGGGATCTCCACGTGGACGCCCTTGGGTACGTAGATGAACGAGCCACCCGACCACACCGCGGAGTTCAGTGCGGAGAACTTGTTGTCGCCGATGGGGATCACGCTGCCGAAGTACTCCTGGAAGATCTCCGGGTGCTCCTTGAGGGCTGTGTCGGTGTCCAGGAACAGGACGCCCTGGGCCTCGAGCTCCTCGTTGATCATGTGGTAGACGACCTCGGACTCGTACTGCGCCGCCACGCCGGAGACCAGGCGGGCCTTCTCGGCCTCGGGGATGCCGAGCTTGTCGTAGGTGTTCTTGATGTCGGCCGGCAGGTCGTCCCAGGTCTGGGCCTGCTTCTCGGTCGAGCGGACGAAGTACTTGATGTTGTCGAAGTCGATCGTCGAGAGGTCCGAGCCCCAGTTGGGCAGGGGCTTGCGGCCGAAGAGCTTGAGGCCCTTCAGGCGCATGTCGAGCATCCACTGGGGTTCGCTCTTGAGCGTGGAGATGTTGCGCACGACGGCCTCGTTGAGGCCACGCGTCGCATCGGAGCCGGCGTCGTCGCTGTCGGACCAGCCGAACTCGTATCGGCCGATGCCCTTGATCGACGGGTTCAGCAGCTCGACCTTGGTCGAGCCGTCAGGCTCAGTGATGGAAGTCATCGTGTGACCCTCTCCTTGCTTTTGGCCTTGCTGTTGGTGACGGAGCTATTGGTCGCGGTTCTCATGTTCGGGATGCAGGTCGTGCACACGCCGTCGCCGTGGGCGATGGTCGCGAGCCGTTGTACGTGGCGGCCACCCAGCATCCGGCTGATCGCGGCGGTCTCGGCCTCGCACAGCTCGGGGAACTCGTGCGCCACGTGGGAGACCGGGCAGTGCTGCTGGCACAGCTGCTCACCGACGGGAAGGTTGCGCACCGCGGCGGCGTACCCCTCGTCGGTGAAGACCTGGGCGAGTGCCTCTACGGGTGCGAGGTCCGGGCGGGCCTGGACCAGGTCGCCGAAGCGTTGCTCGATCTTGTTGGCCCGTTGGTCGGCGAACTGACGCACGGCATCCTTGCCGCCGGTCTCGGCGAGGAAGCGGATCGCCTGCACGGCGAGGTCGTCGTAGGCCTGGTCGAGCCGGTCGCGTCCGGCGGCGGTCAGGGCGAAAACTTTGGCCGGTCGTCCGCGGCCGCGCACCACGCCACTGCGCGGCTCCCGGGTCTCCAGGGTGCCGTCCTCGAGCAGGTGGTCGAGGTGGCGGCGTACGGCGGCCGGGGTGAGCTCGAGACGCTCGGCGAGGGCCGCAACGGTGGACGGGCCGTTGAGCATCACCGACCGCACCACACGCTCACGCGTGGGGTGGTCGTGCTGCTGTACGGCGATTTCCACAACACCAGTGTGCCCTTAATGCGACGAGGCTTTCAAATAAGGACACCCTTACCCCCGCTATCTTCTGGGCATGGACACCTCAGAGCTGCTCACAGACACCATTGGTCGCGTCCGCGAGCTGTACGTCGACATCGCCGCGGATCTGAGCCCGGAGGCGGCGCATCGCCGCCCCGAGGGTGAAGGCAACCCGATTGCCTGGCTGTTGTGGCACACCGCCCGGGTGCAGGACGACCACGTCGCGGGCTTGTCCGGCGGCACTCAGGCCTGGCACGACGGCTGGTCCGATCGGTTCGGGCTGCCCTTCGACGAGCGCGACATCGGCTACGGCCACACCTCGCAGGAGGTGGACGCGGTGCGGATCGTGAACCTCGAGGAGCTGGTCGGCTATCACGAGGCGGTGCACCGGCTCAGCCTGGCCTACCTCGAGCGCGTGGACGCCGACGAGCTCGACCGGGTCGTCGACAGGCGGTGGAACCCTCCGGTCACCGCCGGTGTGCGGATGGTCAGCTTCATCGGTGACTGCCTCCAACACCTGGGCCAGGCGGCGTACGTGAAGGGCCTGCCTGGTTCGCTGTAGGGTGTGCGGCTCCGGAACGCACTCGGGAACGTACGGGATCTGTCAGAAAAATCCGGCGGAACAGCCCAAATGTGGTTTAATGGAGAGCTTGGGGGCTGTCCTGCCCTCGGCCATCTCGAAGGATCAACATGAGCTTGCGCGCCCTTCTCCACTCGCGCGCCGTTCTGGTCCTGGGCATCGCGGTCAGCATCCTCGTCCCCGCCCTCACCTTGCCCCGCCTCCCCCATGTCAGCCTGTTGCCCGTTGTGCTGGGACTGGCGCCCTGGGTGATCGGCAAGTACCTCCTGTGTCCCCTGCGCTGGCGAGTACTCACTGATGCCGGCCTGAGCCGGGCCTGGCACGTGCGCGCGTACGCAGAGTCAGAGCTGTTGGGCCTGCTGACGCCGGGGCACGTCGGTGCCGACCTGTGGCGCATCCGCCGCCTCACCCGCACCGGTCTCGGTCGCGGAGATGCGCTCGTGAGCGTCGGCATGGACCGTTTCGTCGGTGCCGTCGGGTTGGCTCTCTTCGTCGGATTTGCCGGCGCGGCTCTGCCACTGCGGATGCTGCTGGTCGCACTCGGTGTCGGCGTTGTGGTGGTTGGAGGCGCTCTGGTGGTGCGCAAGGTCCGGCCGGATCTCCTGCCCAGCCGTCCCCTGCCCCGTCCCCGTCAGCTGGCTCACGCCCTGCTCCTGTCCACCGGCTACCAGCTGACCATTGCAGGGCTCCTCATCGGGACAGTGGCCGCGACCGGCCACACCGTGTCCCCCCTGGCCGTCCTCGGAGCCTTCGGCGCGAGCCAGCTAGCCGGGGCCCTGCCCGGTCCCAACGGCGCCAGCCCGCGTGATGCGGCACTCGTCGTCGCTCTCGTGGCACTCGGAGTCCCCTGGGTGGCGGCCGCCGGAGCAGTTGCCCTGAAGGCCGCGGTCGCGTGGGTGCCCGCTCTCGCCCTGGGTGGGGCCAGTCTCGTCCTCACGCGCCGGGCCCTGCGGCACGCTCCCGTTGCCGCGCACGCCTGATTCCCGACCGAGGTAGTCCAGACTCGGCGCTTTTGCCTCCCTCCGGGCCTCCGGTCGATCTTTGGCGCAGGATGTAGACCTGAGAGCATCGTCTCGTCCACGGGGGCAGCGGCCATGTA
>Ga0075530_1001421_pt1 | contig 11380 bp, 13 predicted proteins | sample NGEPerD_2_FD_75101 | JGI IMG/M metagenome (GOLD analysis project Ga0075530, IMG submission 75101) | Arctic peat soil microbial communities from the Barrow Environmental Observatory site, Barrow, Alaska, USA - NGEE PermafrostL1-D | ecosystem: Environmental > Terrestrial > Soil > Wetlands > Peat ...
CAGGTTATGGCATCATCAATCTTCTTCTCACTTCGTACAAACTCTTGGTTCTGTTTGATGACACTACGCATTTCCTTCTCAATTTTTACCAAATCTTCCTCGGTAATCTTCACCTTAGCGATATCGATATCATAATAAAATCCATCATCCACCACCGGACCAACACCTAGTTTTGCCTTGGGCCAAAGCTTCATTACTGCTGTAGCCATTATATGCGCTAGACTATGCCGCATTGCATATAGGTCATCTGTTTTGTCTGACATATCACTATACCCCTGTTGATTATCTCAATATTAACTATAACAGAAGTATCACCATGACTACAGTCAAAGTCTATTAGATGAATCATACTATCCATATAGTACTAGTATTTAATTACCAGTTAGTGAGGTAAAATAAAATTACTCTTTCGAGTAATTTGGTGGGCCCGACAGGACTTGAACCTGTGACCTCTCGCACGTCAAGCGAACGCTCTAGCCAGCTGAGCTACGAGCCCATGAATCGTTAATTATCTTATCGCTATACAGATTATAAAGATACTTGAGTCTTCTTTGAATAGCAACGTTACCATATTCTAGCGAACACACACCCATGTATCCGTTAATCGTTTTCTCTCCCCTCGTTCTCTTGTCCAGAACTACCTTGCCGAAACGCTGCTTGGGAATATTAAGTGCCTCACTCCAGTAAGTTATCAATTCTTTGGGTTCGTGGTCCGCCCGACCATGCACATAGCACTTGACCTGGTCTCGCTCAACACTATATAAAATCTTCATTGCCGTGATTACAAACTTTAGCAGAGTTTGATCCGCACTACCGATGGTCGTAGATCCTTTCTTACGACCTTCCCCCCAGTAGAGCATAGCCAATGCCAATTCTAAACTATTGTCATTCAGTTCTATATTTTCCATAACCTTCTCAGCTTCAGATTTGGCCTTCTGTATTCTTTCTATTTTATGTGTATTGTGCACCACCGCCGCCGCTTTTCTGGCTTTAACCAATGCGCTTTGGTATCGTTTGTTTAGTTCTTTTTTCTGCGGATCACTAAGCTCAATGTTATAAAACCACCCCGACAGAGTAGACCTTGCTATCCCAAGTTCTTTTTCGACATCTCTAATAGATTTCCCGGACTTGCGGAGTTTTATCGCCTGGTCCTTAAGTCCGTACCACTTTGATTTCATGGTAATGATTATATCACAGGTTCAGGTCCCTCCGGGCCCATTAAATAAAATACCCACCACCATATGGATGTTTTTTAGTTTGGCACAAGCAGGCAGACGCGCCGTTGCTGCCCGTCTGCTATATTTAGCCTCCGTCCTTTAAGTAAAGATAATCTGGGTGTCTTCACCGACGCGGGAGTAAAACTCACCAACAGTCAAAACGCCATCAATATCATCACGCAAATCTTCTCTAGTTAGACCAAACATATCCATAGCCATTTTACAGCCCCAGAGTTTGCCACCACCAGCCTTAATCATGTCTAGAAATTCATACGTAGTAGGAATATCTAGCTTTTCGATGGTATTTTTCATCATACTGGTTGCAACATCTGATACACCAGGTATCAAGCCAACTATATTGGGGAACGGTAACGTTGATCCAGGTAGGCGCATTGCCGGATTGGCCACTGGGGTCATCTTGAGTTTCTTCTGGGTGGCTTTTCTCACCGCATCTAGTCCGAAGAAAGTAAAGAAAACTTCAGCCTCCATGCCTTCCATCAGGGCACCATTTGCCATTACTAGCGATGGATAGACGTCGACGAGAGAGCCCTTGGAACAAACTATCAATACTTTTTTCGGCTGTTTACCGGCATTTTCTTTGTTGTCTTCATTTTCACTCATTTTTGCTCCTTTTTAGACACAACTGGCGGGCCTAGATAGACCAGCTATTTTAGATGCGTTCTTAAGTGGTCCACCAGGGAAGAGACCATAAAATTCCTTCAAATCGACAATACCTGATTTACCGACTTTTCTAATAGACATCTCGACGCCTTCGTCGTGCTGAGCTCGCAGATAATCAATCACTTCCCAGTGTTTATCACTTAGTTCAATATTTAGTTCTTTGGCAATCTCTTGGGCTACGTCTTTGTCCCATTGTGGAGAATCGACTAGATAACCTTCTTCATCTATCTCGACTTCTTTGCCGGCGATAGTTTTTTTCATCTTTTCTCCTTTTTTTGTTTTTTTTATAATAGAATTACGCCTTAAACACTAGCACAAAGACTAGGGTTAGTCAAGTATTTTACTACTGTTTTTGGTAGCTTTCACAGATAGATTGTAGATAGCGAATATTGTGAATGGATAGCAAAGTTCCACCAAGTGTTTCACCAGATTTTATCAAATGTCTGAGATATCCTTTGCTGTAATTCGACTGACAAGTATAACAATCACAATTGCTGTCTATTACCTCTTGGTTACCTATGAATGAGGCGTTTTTCAGATTTATTTGTCTATCATCACCTGTCCAAACTGTGCCATGACGGGCATTTCTGGTGGGTAGGACACAATCCATCATATCTATACCGTGTTCGATAGCATAGCGGAGATCAACTGGGTGCCCAACACCCATCAGATAGTGCGGACGTGATGCATCATAGAATTGCTGTAAATAATCTAGCATGTCGTGCATCTCTTTTCGAGTTTCTCCAACGGATAATCCTCCGATAGCTATGCCTTCCACCTCTGTATTCTGTATATAATTCAGGCTCTTTTTCCTTAATTTTTTATCCAACCCTCCCTGGATAATTCCAAACAATTTTGGAGATTTGGTTTTATCCCTCGATAGACGCTTATGTTCAGCAATTGATCTGTCGAGCCAGCGGTGGGTTCTTTCCATAGCTTCTCCCTGACGGTGACGTTCCTCTGCCAGGTCAACTACGTCATCAAAAGCCATGATTATGTCAGCACCTAAATCATGCTGGATACGAATTGAGTCTTCGGGTGATATAAAGATATGGTCACCATTGATTGGATTAGCAAATTTTACACCTTCCTCTGTTATTTTGCGGATTTTACCAAGTGAAAATACTTGGAATCCTCCGGAATCTGTCAGGAGCAAACCAGGCCACTTCATGAATTTGTGCAGGCCGCCATGCTCTTTAATGGTTTTCTCACCAGGATTTAGATGTAAATGATAAGTGTTGCTCAAAATTAGACCAGAGCCAGTAGATTTTATCTGCTCGGTGCTCAGCCCTTTGACGGTCGCACGTGTCCCGACAGGCATAAATATCGGTGTATTTACTGTAGTAGAGCCAATTTTCAGCTGGCCTTGTCGAACTCCGTCATTATCATCAAACAGTTTAAAAAACATGTTTATTAGTATAGTGCATTAGCAATATCCATTCCACGATATATTTGATAACAGTGCCTAGTATTGACTTTATTAGCTTGTTGTGTTAACATAACCACTATGAGTGAATTTCGATCAAATAAGAAAAGCCAATTAGAGAAGTTTCATCTGTTCTATGAGGCGATACCCATACCAGAAATAGATCCAAATCGCGATTTACTTGATAGCGATAAGTCGTCTTCCAGAGCGCCTCGGAACAAACGAGTGTCTCGCCCGAGAAGCTAGTACTACTGTAATTCATAAGATAATCACTCCTGCTAAAGCAGGAATTTTTGTTATCCACTGTTTAGGGCAGTTATCCACTGGTAAATTTAATACTTGTATGTCAATATGTTGACATGATTTGTCCGTTTTGTGGTAACATTAAAACTACGGTGAGTAATTCGAGACTTACTCACCAAGGAAGCAAAGTGTGGAGACGGCGTTACTGCGAGAAATGCGGTCGCACATTCACCACTCGAGAAAATGTTGAGTTGGGCTTTCTGGAGGTAACGAAAATAAACGGCTCTATTGAGCCGTTTATTCGTACTAAACTAGTTTATTCTGTTATCAGTGCTTGCGACCACTTACCAAATGAAATCGATACTTCTATGGCGTTAGTCGAAACTATCGAGAAAAAGATACTTAGTTCACTAAAAAATAGCTCATCCACAACAACTACTACAGAAATTGCCCATATCACGGGTGTGGTGTTGAAGCGCTATGATCCTCTGTCCTATTTGAAATACATGGGCCACAGAGGTGAGGCACCCACGAGCAAACGTAGCCTGAAACTACTTATTAAAGACAGCAACTAACAATTTGGGACTTATTGATCCAGTGTGCTCACTTCTTGACAACCTTAGCAGTCACATCGAACTTATCGAGATATTTACCTATCATTAGGCGTGTTTGTGAATAAAGAGCCGTAAAAGAGCCATAGATGATGCTAGACACCGGTAATATCAGCCACTGCAAGACCATGAAGACACGTTTGTGGGCTTTATATCTGGGGGGCTTGGGCGGAAGTACTTTCATGGACAGAAACACCGTCAGCAGTATGCCAGCTGCGATAAATGTATTTAGCCTGCTGGCGATTGTTGGTAATTGGTGAGCGATTATACTGTCCTGCCCTGATGGACTTAGAACAATCGGTATCCAAGCTGCAAAAGCTAGTATCAGTGGTACTGTGGCCCAGCTAACATGCGCTTCGAAAAGTCTCGCCAATTTGAAAGATAAATCTGTTTTATTGATTTTGTTCTTAGTGAAAAACCCCTTCGATGCCAGATAAGCGATATCTGATGCACCCCAAGCCCATCGTCTCAATTGCACAAATTGTGCCTTCAATGTCTTTGTATAGGTCACATCGAGTACTGCATCTTGATAGACAGGTACATAGAGAGGCACGACATCGTGCTTCCCGTCATACGTGAAATATGTCCTCCAGAATTGATGCCCATCCTCAACGATAGTTCTAACACTCCAAAAATTAGTATCAATAAGAGTCTGCAGTCCTTGGGCATGGGCCGCAAAATTCCGCATTAAATGTGGACGAGTGGAAACAATTAGATTCCAAAATGAGTTACCGGTAGCTAGAACTCGCATTGGTGCTGGAACGTCCCATATGTTGTTCATAAACATTGGGATAGGTTGAAATGATTTGTATTTTCTCTGAGCATTTACGGCATACATATAGCTCAAATGTGCTAGATATTGGGGGTGAGGTCTGTTGTCCGAATCTAGTGTTGTTACTATAACATCATTGGGGTTTAACCCTTGTTGTTCTACGTATTTAGCTACATCTCTACCGGCATAAGTGATGTTGCCTCCCTTCCCTATCACTTCATTGGGTAAATCCTTAGGATGCATAATTGCTACGGTATGTTTGAACTTGTCACCATAGCGTTTCACTAGCTCATTCACAGTTTTCTTGATGTCTTCTCCGCCCCTCTGTTCATAGGCAAATACCAGTATGATATGTTTGAGATCATAATTTGAATTGAGAACTGATCTAACAGTTGGCTCTATGACATCTATTGATTCATTGTAGGCCGCAATAATAACGACCTGAAAAATGTTATTTACATCAATATGCTCATCGTCACCTTGAGCTGCATATTCACAGAGCAAAGCATAATGCTTGGTGTCGCTCTTATCTTTTACCCCATATTTCTTGTAACGAGCTAGAGAACTATCAATATCTTTTAAATCATTCAACCGAGCATTCCAGTCTATGCTGATAGCTACTTTGAGTCTGTTATAGCCTTGGGTGACACGTATAGACATCGAGATTGCCTTAATGAGCCAGATTACCATGAAAGCAATTACGAAATAAGCTGCTAGGGTTGGGTTGATGAGCGCCAAGATAATTGGCATAAATATTACTGTCCAACTAATAATACCTGGCAACATTTCAAAAAAGCGATAGGAACGGGTCTTCTCGCTTTGTAGTGGTATCTCTATGTCGGTCATACTACTAGGCCAAACTCACAATCGCTCTGGATATGAGATTTAAAAAAGTTAAAATAACGATATTTAGAACAAGCATCCACATAGAGATAGACTTTCTGAGCCTGTATACTTTGATGCTTATTGCAATATTTACAACAAACATTATTATCCCAAATAACAGTAGTACTGTAAGTGCAAACCAGGGTCCTTTGTCGCTTAAACTTGAATTATATCCTGAAAATCGAACCGGTACTTTAATCTCTTGGCTCTGGACATTTAGACTAAAAACCGCGGTGTGCAGTAGCACTAAAAACAATCCTACTCCAGCTAAAGCTGTGGCCTTTGAGTCCTGGAAAAATGGCTGAGAGAAAAATTTCTTAATCATTGTGATTGCTGTGAGAACTCTCTTATTTAACTTCTGGTGCGGGTAGCGAGACTTGAACTCGCGTCTCATGCTTGGGAAGCATGCATACTACCCCTGTACTATACCCGCTAATACTTCGTTAATAAAGCATGTTTATTTGGAGCCACCTCCGGGATTTGAACCCAGGACTTCAGCTTTACGAAAGCTGCGCTCTAGCCAACTGAGCTAAGGTGGCTAATATTCTAGTATATATTCTGACTAGACTCGTCTATTCTATCAGCCTTATCTAATTGCAAACAGGGGCATTAATTGCTAGTATTATTCCGTCGTAATTGCCTCTAGAGTTCCTTACGATTGGCCAAACCAAGGAATTTTATGACTGTTTGGGCAATCGAGAGGAGGAGCTCTGGGAAATTGAAGACTAAACAAAAATCGTCAGATTATTGTTTACGTCGAAAATTGACAAGCAGCTCTGACGAGGGCTCGTGGTGTAGCTGGTCTAACACGCCTCCCTGTCACGGAGGAGATCGCCGGTTCAAATCCGGTCGAGCCCGCCAGAAATGAAAGAGTCATCCTCCGTGGTGGCTGTTTTATTTCTGGGCAGATTTGTCTATGATTTAGAACTGGCTTAGAGTGAGCGTATGCGAACAGGCCGGGTCATCACAAGAGCCACGCGCAGAAGCTTACTTCGAGCATGACTCGCAGGGAGTAGCGTAAGCGTCAATTCGGTCGAGCCCGCCAAAATTGAAACATTAACTTTACTGTGATTTTCTAATGCAAACCGTTATTTACTCTATCTCAATGAAGCTCTTCACTTCCACTTTTTGACGATATTGATCGATAAACACTTCTGGTTCTTGCCATTTGATGAATATGTGGGCGATTTCAATCTTGTCATCTTCCTTTGTCTCGAGACGTTTGACTATGTGCAAACCAAAAGAAGTCACCACTACACCCGAAACCTCCCCATCCTTAAGTGCATAGGCTGCATCAATAAGTTCAACCGGTAGATTGCTATCATCTCTAGAGATAACACCTATTACGCCAGCCTTGTCTTTTGTCAAATCATCTTGTGAATACTCTTTCACGGCAACTTCGAAAGACTTCTCATTGGATACTATTAGTCCAGAAATTTCTTCGGCTCGGTCTTTTGACTCCTGATCAATGGCAATCACAATCTTCTGTTTGAGCAACTGATTTTTAACAACTCTTTTTAAATCATTAGTGTCCCATCCATAGAAATCACTCAGGGTGTCCTCTAGTGTCTTGTCACCTTCGCCAATCCCCCCCGCCTCTCGGATGGCCTTCAATTGAGTATCGACCTCCTGGTCACTGACTTTTACGTCGTTCTGCCTTGCCAGCTGGCTGACTATCTCATTGTCTTCTACTCTGATCAGGGCAGCTTCCTTCAATGCCCTTAACGCTTCTTGACCCTCAGGTGTCTCGAAATCGACATTCTCTTGATTGATTAGATAATGGGCATTCTGTCTAACCTCAAATAAATACTCTTCGAAACGCACCCAGGAGTTGCCTACTCTAGCTACTGGAATAGGCAGTATTCTAGACACACGATAAGCAAAATCACCAATATCTTGTTGTTTATATAACAACGAGTAGCTAAAAGCACTGAACAGTAGCACTACGGCTACGATTAGAACAGTAGAGATAATCGCGATGCGATGTTTGGAGTGTTTTAGGGGATATTTGAACTTGCGTGCTTTAGACAGCATCTCTTTACGATGCTTAGATACAGAATCATTGGTCACCTTTTTAGGTGAAGTTTCTATTAGGTTATCCTCGCCATTGATGTAGCTTTGGGCGCGCTTCTTGATGGCTCTGGTGGGTCTAGCCTTCATTAACTTATGTTTGATACTAGTCTGAGACTTCTTCGACTTCTTGATGTCCATACTTCTTTATGACCTTAATTAACTTAGTTTGAATTTCTTGGGGGTGATGAATATTGTCCAGTACTAAATCGCCCATGAAAGTCTGAATGATTATTGTACCAAAAGCTAGCATTGTTTGCTGGACACCTGCTATCTGGTAATTTACGTTTTGGATCTTGTTTAGACCCAAATCTACCACACTTTTGTTGAAAAAACCCTTCTGTGATATCTGCAGAAACCGCTGATTAGTAATTATGAATATACTGTAGTACCAACCTATCCACTCATAGAACATATATAGCGAGCCGAGAATCAGACCGGCCAATACCAGCCATAGAAGGCTAAGGTTGGTCGGCCAAATAGTTACCGGGAGAAATCCAATCATCATCAGAACTAGCAGACCTATTAACCCCTTTCTCATCACTACTGGATGATGACGAAATACGTAGAGAATATCCTCGTCTTCGTGTTGTCCATCGAAAGTCGTGCTTCTACCCATAACGTACATTATAAGTGTTTCACGCTAGATATTAGAATAATAATTCGATATTCTTACAGATAAGCCCCGGTAGCTCAGTGGATTAGAGCGCCGCCGTCCTAAGGCGGGCGTCACAGGTTCGAATCCTGTCCGGGGTACCATAGAAATCATAATAGTCATCCTTCTGGTGGCTATTATAATTTTTACAGATATTTCTGTGCAGAATTTGAACCTGATTAGTTGCTTTAGCGACCAGGTTCGGTGGAACGACCGAAAACTATTTTTTTGATTTCTTGATAGCTTTTTTCATCTTATCGCCATACATATACTGTTCATGAAGGGTTTCGTAGTCAAACAGCTCATTGTCATTAAACCAGTGATATATCTCTTGCTTTGCGTCCTTTTCATCACCTGAAGCATGCACAACATTGGGAATCCCTACCTTATACTTGTCCCCATGAGCATAACTCATGTGTGCATAGTCACCCCTTATGGTGCCGGGTGCTGCCCCGTGAGGTTCTGTGTCACCTACCATTTTTCTGACTAATTTAATCACCTCAACGCCCTCGAGCACTAAGGCAATCACCGGTCCACTCTGCATAACCTCCAAGTTGTATTCGAATGTTTCTTTACTTCGCCTGGTAATCATCTTGCCAATATCTTCATAGTGTTTGTAGTAATGTTCCTTGTCGGGTTCGACCATTTTACAGCCAACTATCTTTAGGCCAGCTTTCTCGAAACGACTAATAACTTCACCGGTAATACTTCTCTTCACGGCGTCTGGCTTTAGCAAAACTAATGTTCTCTCCATAATTTACACTCCTTGTTTACTTCACAATAAGGTTAGCAGTAATAGCGCCGACATGGCAATCCTGTAGTAGCCAAACGCCCTTAGGTTATGGTTGCGCAGGTACTTAATCATTATAGATATTGCCAAATAACCGGCTATAAATGCTGTGGTTATTCCCACAACAAGTATGCCAATCTGACTACTGTTAAATAAATCTCCTGAGCTACTGCTGATAATCGTTTTTAACAATGCGCCACTGAGAATAGGAATGGCTATTAAGAAGCTGTACTCTGCCGATAATTTATGACTTAGACCGCTGAATCTACCAGCCAATATGGTAGCCCCAGAACGTGAAGTTCCTGGAATAAGTGCCAAGGCTTGAGCAAAACCAATAATAAGCGCTCTGGGCTTAGTGAGATTGTCTGGCGTGAACTTATCGGTAGGTCTGAACTTCGATTCGAATACCATAATCACGCCACCGATAAACAACATTACTATCACAACCCAGGTGCTTCTGAGAGCACCGGTTTCCAATGAATCAGCGATGAGATATCCAATTACAGCCGCTGGAAGCGTGCTAATGACGATATTTATCACTAATGACCAGTTCTTGTCATTTATGACTGATAGGGCAATATTCCAAAGTTTATGCCTGAAATAGATCAAAAGTGCACTCAAAGTCCCGATATTTAGCAAGGCATCGAATGCGAAGCTACTACCACCACCAAAAAATTTATCGGCAAGTATTAAATGACCCGAACTCGATACCGGAATGAACTCGGTGATGCCCTGGACCAGCCCCAAGGCTATTGCTTCAAGTAAACTCATAGTCAGTATTCTAACAAGAATGATTAAAAATGTAACTCAGACATGAAATTATTAATTGAAATAGTATTTTTTACTGTTGTAATATTAACAAGTTTTGTTGTGAAAAAAACTGGCAAATTCTAAAGGGTAACGTTGTAGTTATTACACAATTCAATATTGTGCGTCATTGGTGATTATTTGGCATTTGGTATAAAATAGCATCATGTATATATCTGACTTGATAATCGATTTCCTCGAACACATGGAAATAGAGCAAAACCGTGCTCAGAAGACTATTGAGAATTATCATCATTATTTGAATAGGTTTGTCGAATTTGCTGACGACATTAAGGTATCTTACATAACTGCAGAAACTATAAGGAAATGGCGTTTGTGGCTAAACCGCATCGAAGACCAGAATGGTGAACAAATAAGTAGAACAACCCAGAATTACCATTTGATAGCAATGCGAAGTTTTCTAAAATACTGTTCGAAACGGGACATTAAAACGCTATCGCCTGAGAAGATAGAACTAGCCAGGGTAAAGAGAAAACAGGTGTCGTTTCTCTCTCCTGAGGAGCTTGAGAGAATCCTCATTCAGCCCAAAACAAATACCGAAACTGGGCTTCGTGATAAAGCGATTTTAGAACTCCTCTTCTCTAGTGGTTTGCGTGTATCAGAGCTTGTCGGACTCGACAAAGATCATATCAATCTGAAGCGTAAGGAATTCATGGTTCGAGGTAAGGGTCAGAAAGACAGACCAATCTTCATCAGCGATCAAGCCGCCCACTGGATAAATATTTACCTCGAAAAACGTTCAGACACTATGAAACCACTTTTCGTAAGATATTCTGGCACACAAGAGGAGACACGGGATGGCAACTTTATGCGCCTTTCCCCGCGTAGTATACAACGAATAGTGAAGAAATATGCTCTAATGGCCGGGGTGACAAAGAAAGTCTCGCCACACACGCTTAGACACTCTTTTGCTACTGATTTGCTGATGAACGGCGCCGATATCCGAAGTGTCCAGTCGATGCTCGGCCATAGTAATATCGCAACTACCCAGATATATACCCATATCACTGACCCACATCTGAAAGAAGTTCATAAAAAATTCCATCATAAACAGCAATGATAGGATTGATTAGCTTTCAGGTACACATATGTCTATTGGCTTAATTACTAAATTTTATCAGTTTAAGAAATTGGTGGTCTACTCAAAAACTGAATCTAGGTCGAAAGTAAAAAGAAATGAGAAATATCGTTTTTTTTGAATC
>Ga0075530_1001422_pt1 | contig 11379 bp, 7 predicted proteins | sample NGEPerD_2_FD_75101 | JGI IMG/M metagenome (GOLD analysis project Ga0075530, IMG submission 75101) | Arctic peat soil microbial communities from the Barrow Environmental Observatory site, Barrow, Alaska, USA - NGEE PermafrostL1-D | ecosystem: Environmental > Terrestrial > Soil > Wetlands > Peat ...
ACCGGACCACAAATGCCATTTCACGGTATCGAACCCATAGCCTTCCCCCAAATATTGCAAATAGCCCGTGCTACAGGCCAGAACGGCACTGATGCCCGCCCATAGATAGATGAGGCCTATTACTTTGGCGTACTGCCGGGTTTTTCTGTCGTGCCATTGCAGAAGCAGACCCAGAAGGATAAACCCTATGGGAAGATGCACGATCAAGGGGTGTAAGCGGCCGAGAAGTTGTTTTAGTACGTCCATGTAAAAATTTACCTTAATCGGAAATTAAGGAATTAGTCATTTCCGAATACTGCAGATTTTTTTTTCATTGTTTTTAATATATGTATTTTTCCTGTTTCCACAATTACAAAGGTTTTATTTCCGTAAATATAAATCGTTTTACGGGTTTATTAAAAGTACATCTTAATCGTTTCCTCATGGAATTCAAAAGCAAAACTGCGGCCTTTTAATTCAAATGCTCTGGGGAATTTCAAAATGTTGTAATAATAGTAAAATATCATTGATAAAATTACCTTACAAAAGCAAATCGTCAATACTATTAAATGCACAATGGGAATAAGGTTAAACCTTATTCCCATTGCTTCTTGAAAAAACTAAACTAACTCAACTCAAAACTAACTTTTCTTATATTTTCAAAATAATACTCGAAAAACCAAAATTACGTTCTATGTTATTCTTTGATGTATAATCTAGGTGTGCTGCCAGAATTTTAAACCTACTTATCATCGTGTGCTAGATTACACTACTCTTTTAAGCTCTTTAAATAAACCATTGTTTGCGGCACCTGTACACTTTTCAGCTTACTTTCATCCTCGATATAATAATGTTCTATACCTGCCTTTTTAGCAGCTTTTAATATAGCTGGAATGTCTAGTTGACCCGTACCCAGAACAACATCGTTCTCTTGGGAAGTTTTTCCGCTTGCATCCCCCTTTACTCCTTTTCTTAAATCTTTCAAGTGCATCAGCTTAAAACGCTTGCCATATTTGACCAGCAATTGGGCAGGATCCTGACCGGGAAAAAAGGTCCATAGGATATCCATTTCGAAAGACACGTATTTAGGATCGGTATTTTCCATTAGATAATCGAACAAAGTCCCTTTTTTATAAGACCCGAATTCGTAACCATGGTTGTGGTAGCAAAAAGTCAAATTATGTTTTTCCTTTAATAGTTTGCCAGCACGATTAAAGTCCGACACCGTCTTTTTGGCGTCTTCCAGATCAAAAGTATCTTCATGTGGAATCCATGCCACCCGCACGAATGTAGCTCCCAAGATCTTGGCATTATTAGCGACTTCCTCGGTACTATTTACAAAATCATCATAACTCACCCCAAAAGAGGAGCATTTGATGCCCCTTTCGTCAAGCATTTTGCGAAGCGAAGCGGCAGGTGTGTTGAACAGGTTGGAAAATTCCATGTCGACGATACCCAAATTTTTAATGGTATCGAGGGTAGCGGGTACATTTTTCTCAAAACTGTTACGATAGGTATACGAAACAAGACCGGGTGTTTCGGGGAAAAGTATTCCTTCCATAGGTTTGATTTTAATGGAACGAAATGCAATGGCCGAACCTTCGTTCTGGAACAGTATATGCCCTTGTTTAGTCTGCCCGAAATCCTTGAAGTTTTTATACTTACTTTCCCTGACCAAGGATTTGAACCTGGTAGAACCTCGATTGTAGCCCACTACTTTTTTACCGTTCAGCCAGTGTTCGATATGATTTCCGATGACCACAATTTTTGCTGTGCTCCATTCGCCAAACGGAACGGTTTCTTGGGTGTCGGCGGGAATCAGATCGTAAAGGGATGCCAAGGTACGCAGTTCGCCACGCTCTGGATATTCAAAATTAACATTGTCCAAAATCTGATATTCCAGCCCCAAATACTGCCCCTCTTGACCGGGATAATCATCGGTTACAAGGTATTTAACGCCACTGTTCGTCTTGTTGGAAATCATGAAGTCAAAAACCAGTTCAAAATTGCCATATTTTTCTGCGGTAATAAAGTCCTTTTGTGAATGGCCCCCACTTTCCTCGGTGATTTGTGCCTTGATAGCCCCATCTTCTATATCCCATCCCGAACCGGCAAGCTTATTAAGACCGGTAAAGGTTTCACCGTCAAAGAGCAATTCCCAACCCTCTTGCTCTTCCCTATCCGTAAGTTTATTAGGCGTTTGCGCAGACAAGGGAAATCCACTACAAATACCTGCCGTGCAGAGCAAAATAAATATCCTAAATCCGTTTTTGAACATAGCTATCAAAATTAAACTACGGGTTCCCACCCTTTTTCATATTCGCGGCTCCACAATTTTTGGGCATCGGCATTTTCGAGTATATGCCCGTTCTTGGAGTCGATCTTTAAATCCTGCCCCACCCTCCAGGCAATATTGCCGAGTTGCATAGCGACCACACTTTTATAGCCGATCTCGACATCACAGTTCGGACGGCGATTGTTGCGAACGGCATCCAAAAAATCGGCTACATGAAGGTTGTCCATTCCCAAACTGGGGCTCGAAGTATTTCGTCCTTGAAGTCCGTCCTCGCCCATGTCGGATTTCTGTGCGTCGATCAATTTTCCGCCGAGGTCGTAGACCTGATATTCGTCGCCTCCTGTATCGAGGCTACCCTTTTCCCCGTAAAAAATTACACCACGGTCTTTTCCTTCTATTTTCCTTGCATTTCTGCTCCGGGACTCCCACATCAAAGAAACTTTGCCTGGATAATCCATAGTGATTATCTGAGTATCCGGGGTTTCCCAATCGTCATCAAAATGGTATTTTCCACCTACGGAACTTACCCTTTCGGGAAAGTCCACTCCCAGTCCCCATCGGGCAACATCCACCTCATGTGTACCGTTATTCAAGGCTTCGCCTGTACCCCAATGCCACAACCAGTGCCAATTATAATGGATGAGGCCGTCTTTATACGGTATGTGGGGCGCAGGGCCTTGCCAAAGGTCATAATCCAACCAATTGGGCACCGTTCCGGGTTTGTAGAAAGTCTCCTTGCGCTCGTTGGTATACCAGGTTTTTGCCAAATAGACCCTTCCAATAATTCCGTTATGAAGTTCTTCGATACCCTTGGTAAGTACCGGGGCCGAACGCCTTTGGGCGCCCATCTGCACCACGCGGTCGTACTTGCGTGCCGCCTCTACTGCCAGCTCGCCCTCTCGTGGGTTATGGCTCAGGGGTTTTTCGACATACACATGCTTCCCGGCCTGACAGCCCATAATGGTAAGGGGTGCATGCCAATGATCTGGTGTGGCTATATAAATTGCATCTATAGACTTGTCCTCCAAAACTTTACGGCAATCCTTTTCAGATTTTGGGGTGTTTTTCTGTTTGGTCTTCATTATCGTTTCGATTGCCTTGGGAATTGTTCTAATATCCACATCACAGACACACGAAACCTCGGTATCCTTCTGACCGGAGAAAGTACCTGACATACCGTTACCACGACCGTTCAGACCGATAGTGGCCACGTGGATCCTTTCATTGGACCCAACGATGTTGCGGTAGCTTTTTGCACTGAACCCGAAAGCAGTGCCCCCAAAGGCAAGTCCGGCAGAGCCTGTGGCAATTTTTTTGATGAAGCCTCTTCTTTTTTCCATTTTGCGTTATTTAAGTTTTTTGATTTTAATGTTTTTGAAGGCCACAACACCACCGTGTTCCTGCAACATGATATGGCCCTTTTCCACCATGCCAAACGGAGGCTCCGCCTTGCTGAATTTGCTATTTACAACAGCTTCCTTATAACTATTGCTTCCCCGTTCATAGTCGAGGATCTTTACCCCGTTCAACCAGTGTTCCACCTTTTTTCCAAGGGCCACAATCCGCAGCGTGTTCCACTGCCCCGGGGGATTGATTTTTTTATTGGATTCATCTGGTGGCAGCACATCGTAAAACGAGCCGGTAAGATGATTGGCCCGATGAATGTCCTCGCCTGCCACATCGTCTATGATTTGATATTCCATACCCAACCGACCCCCGTTCTGGTATTCCGCAAAAAAATACTTGACCCCGCTATTGACTCCAGGTTCAATTTTATAGTCCACGGAAAGATCAAAATCGCCATATTCACCTATGGACATTATATCTCCTCCTTTTCCGTCTTTAACGGCAACGATAGCCCCATCGATTACCTGCCAGCCGTCAGATACGGGGCTGCCGTCGGTTGCGGTCCATCCATTCATATTCTTACCGTTGAACAATTGTTCCCAGCCCTTCTGATTTTCTTTGAAGGAAGCCTTACTTTGTGAAAACGAGGCGATGGGCATACTTGAGGCCATTGCTATCAAAAAAATCAGTTTTTTCATTGGATACATTTTCAAATTTATAATTAATATCCGGGGTTTTGGGTTATTTTATCCGGGTTCGATTGGATTACTTGAAGGGGAATTGGGAACAGCAACATGTTGTCGCTCCATGCTCCGGGGTCAAAACCATTGGTAGTCGCCTGCTCAGCCGACATGACTGTCTGGGCGCGCTCCGTTCGTACCAAATCGAACCATCTATGGTTTTCAAAGGCAAGCTCGACCCGGCGTTCCTCCTCGATGGCCAGTAAAAAATCCTGTTGTGTGCCGAAAGTGGGGTAATCCGCGGGCACCGTCCCTCCGCCGGCACTGTTCCTGGCCCGTTCCCGGATCCTGTTGAGATAGGTCAAGGCAACATCCAATTGTTTGTTCTGCCGAACCAAGGCCTCTGCGTATAGCAAATAAATATCTGCCAGCCTTAATTCGATCCAATTGTTGTCGTTATCGCTTCCACTAAAGGAAACATCATAATATTTCGTCACATATTTTTCGGCCACGAACTCTCCGTCCGCATCTGATATATAACCGTCGCTCATTGAAATCGCTTTCCTTGGATCGTTTTCCGAATAGGCCGTCGATATGCTTTCCGTAGGTGCGTTGAACCCACTCTTATCCCCGACCAAAACGACCTCTTTGTCCGAAAACCGTGGGGCGAAACTATTGTTCCACGGGCTACCAGTATCCGTACCGCCCTTTTTGTACTGTACTTCGAACAAAGATTCCGCACTGTTCTTATTGGCCACGTCGAACAGGCTTTTATAATCCGGCACTAGGGAATATGATCCTATATTAATTACTTCCAGTGCCTTATCTTCCGCCAATTGGTAATAGGAATCCCCTTTTTTCAAAGGATATCCCGCCATGGTCATATAGACTTTTGCCAACAGCCCTTTGGCGCCTCCAACGGTTACCCGACCTTTATCGACATCCGAGTAGCTGTCAGCAAGGTTTTCTTCCGCAAACTTGAGATCTTGAACGATAAAATCGTAGACCGCCTCTATCGGTGACCTTCCCAAGTCATAAGCTTCTTCAAGGCTAAGTTCATGATCGACTATCGGCACATCGCCGTAGATGCGTACCAGCCAAAAATAGACCAATGCCCTAAGAAAACGTGCCTCGGCCCTATACTGTTCTTTTAGTGCCGGATCCGCGAATTCGATACCATCGATTTTATCGAGTACGATATTGCTTCTTAAAACGGTATTGTAGCTGTAGTTCCAAACACTCAGCACAAAAGAATTGTCGGATAAAAGCGGGTCACTAAAGTTATCGATGGAAACCATATCCTTTGAATTACCCGGCACCCATGAAAAAGTAGTGTTGTCAGATCGGACCTCACCCATATAAATGTAGGGCTGATCATAAAGGTCATGCAGCGATTCATAGGGTGAAAGTACCGCCTGATTCATGTCTTGCTCCGTTTGATAGAACGTATTCACGTTCATGTCCGAAATGGGCTGAAGTTCGATAAAATCCTTTTCACAGGAAAGCGAGAAAAAGGCTGCAAAAAATATTAATGCTATTTTTTTCATGATAGTGTTATTTTTTTCTTTTACGTTAAAAACCGATGTTAAGTCCGAGCATGATTGTTCTTGCGGACGGGTAGCCAAGATAATCGCCTCCACGCGAAAGGCCTTGCCCTTGACTACTGGTTTCGGGATCATAACCGGGATACTTGGTAAAAGTGTAAAGGTTCTGTCCGGTTACGTAAATCCGCAAAGCCGAAATTCTTAACTGGTCCAAGAGCTGTTGGTCAAAGTTATAGCCGAGGGACACGTTTCTTATCCTTAAAAAGGAAGCATTTTCCACCCAATAGCTCGATGGCTCCTTCTGCAAACCTTTTGGATCTCGGTTCGCCCGAAGTATGTATCCGTTTCCGGGATCCGATTCGGAACGCCAACGTTCTGTCAATTTGATGAGTCCGTTCCGGTCGCCATGGTAAATACCGACCATTCGGTTAAAGAAGCTAAAAGTCCGTGCCCCTTGGGAACCGGTCAACTGTATGCTCAAATCGATGTTTTTGTAGGAGAAATCATTGTTTATCCCATACATAAAATCCGGTTGGTTGTCTCCGATATATGTTTTATCGTCGGCATCTAGCACCCCGTCACCGTTGAGATCTACATATCTTGGGTCACCGGGAAAATCGTTCGGAAGATGTGGGGAGGCGTCCAATTCCTTCTGGTTAAGAAACACGCCATCATATAAATATCCGTAAAAAGTAGCAATGGGTTTGCCGATGGTAGTTATAAAGGTGTTGCCCGCATTGGGAGCCCCGGCAAATATCGGCCGGCCGTCCGGCCCCAAAGCCAAGACCTTGTTTTTGTTGAAGGAGATGTTGAAATCGGTCGACCACTGAAAGTCGCCCGTTACATTTTGCGTTCTCAGCAAAAACTCCATACCCTTGTTTTCGATTTCTCCTATGTTCTGTAATTGAGAGTCGTAACCCGTAAGTGTAGGAACGGGCACATCAAGCAACAAATCTACTGAACGGCTTCTGTAAAAATCGGCCTCCAACCGCACACGATTGCTGAACAGCCCTAGATCTAAGCCGAGGTTATACTGTTCCGTTGTTTCCCATCCCAGATCGGAGTTGGCAAAAGTATTCGGATTGACAGCATTCGCCAAATTGCCGTTCAGCACATAATAACTCGAACTTGTCAAACCGATCGACCCATAGTCCCCGATCTTATTATTTCCTACAAGACCCCAACTGCCCCTTATTTTTAAGTCGCTTACCGCATCCACATTATCCATGAAATTTTCTTGGTCGATACGCCATCCTAAAGAGACGGAAGGGAAAGTACCCCATCGGTTGTTCTTTCCGAATTTTGAGGATCCGTCCGATCTAATACTGGCCGTTAAAAGATATCTGTTATCATAGGCATAGTTTATTCGACCAAGATAGGACAACAAGGAGTTTCTTGATTCCGTACTCTCACCACCTACTATCTGTCCCGCATTTAAAGTTCGGACCGCATCGTTGGGGAAATTTTGTGCGTTCGCGCGAGCGTACTCGAAATAGAAATTTTGGGCAGTAAACCCGGCGAGTACGTTCAAGCTATGTTTTTCCGAAAACGTAGTGTTGTAGTTGAGGGTATGTTCGATAAGCCAGTTTTTATCGAGCCATGTCTCATTTCGGGCATCAGCGGTTTTTGGCGCTCGGGAACCGTCGGTATCTACGAAGGAAGGCCTATAGTACTTTAAACGTCGGTTGTCTGTGGAACCGTTCAAGCTCAATTTGTACTTCAAGTTCTCAAGGATGCTGTATTCCGCATAAAGTGAGGCAATAAAACCGTTACTATTGGTAAAATTGGTAATGTTTTCAGCAATGCCGATTGGACTCGCTACATCTCCTGCCCAAATTTCACGATTTCGGACCTGTGACCCATAGGTGCCGTCCGAATTTCTGACCGGATAAATTGGGGGCGCATATATAGCATAAGCAAGCGGACTATCTTTTCCTTCGTCCAAACTATTCTTGTCCGAATAGTACCCGCTGAAATTTATCCCGACCGTCAATTTATCATTGATGTTCGAGGTAAGATTTGTTCTTAGATTGTACAACCTATAGTCGCTATTGATTAAAATACCGTCCTGTTTGGTGTACCCTGTCGAGACAAAATAACGCGTGTTTTCGGTACCTCCCGATAAAGACAGCTCATGACGTTGGGTAGGGGCACTTCTGAAGAGTTCATCCTGCCAATCGGTATCGACAAAGTTGTTAGGGTCGTTAAAGTCATCCGGAATAGTATAAAAACTTGAATTCGAATAGGTTTCACGTAGAGAATTAGGATCGTTTATGGTATGGGGAGCATCTCCGGGAAGGGGTGGCCTATCGAGCCAAGCCTGATTGTGCCCGTCCTTGAAAAATTCGAGATATTGTTCTTTGTTCATCATATCGAATTTTTTAGCGACCTGCTGAATACCAAAATAGGTATTATATGAAATCCTGGGCTTCCCGATTTTTCCTTTTTTGGTGGTAACGATTACGACCCCATTAGAACCGCGTGAACCATAGATTGCCGTTGAAGAAGCGTCCTTCAATACTTGTATGCTTTCAATATCGGAAGGGTTGACCAAGGAAAATCCGCTACCCTCTACAGGATAGCCATCGATAACGTATAAAGGATCTTGTCCGGCAGTAATCGATCCCGATCCCCGAACCCTAACGGCCAGACCTTCATTACCAGGAGCAGCACTAATCTGTTGTATCTGCACACCGGCCATTTGACCCGCAAGTGCTTCTTGGTAAGAAACAACTGGCCTGTTTGCCAATTGTTCGGTGGATATTGTCGCTACCGCACCAGTCAGGTCTTTTTTGCTTAAAGTACCATACCCGACAACAACAACCTCATCCAATCCCTGCGCACTTTCCTCCAATTGCACGTTAATGGTCGTTTGCCCATTGACAGCTACCTCCTTTTCGCCAAAACCGATATAAGAGACCACCAAAGTTGCATTTTCGTCGAAAAGTTCTATGGAGAAGTTGCCGTCAAAATCGGTCTGTACACCATTGGTCGTGCCCTTTTCTAGAATGTTCGCACCGGGAAGAGGCGCTCCATTGGTATCGGTTATGGTACCCGAAACTTGAAACTGTATTGCTGTATTGTTAGGTAGCAAAGTCTTCGAAACATAAGTCGGAGTTGTGTTTTCATGATCCTTCCTTAAAATTATCTGTTTCTTCAAAACTTCATAATCAACATCTGTACCAGCAAAAAGTTCTGATAGCACAGTAGCGATTTTTTCTTTCTCAACTTTTATGGAAACCTCTCTTTTTAGATCAACATCCTTTCTATTCAACAAAAACTTAAAATCGGAAAGGGATTCTATTTCCTGAATCACTTCTTCGACCGTCGCATTCGGCATATCAAGAGTGATTTTCTTACTCTGTGAATAGGTGTTCGCCTGAATTTGGAACAACGAAACGATTGTAAGAAATACAGTAAGTTTCATTTTTAGGCTCATTTTAGGAAAGCTGCTTCCAATATCCCAAAGTTTAAAGCGTTTTTTCATAATTAAGTGGTGTTATCGGTTTTATTTTAAATCGGTTTTACCAAATCGGGAAATGTGTCCGCATTTTCCGATTTTTTATTGAAATAACTTGGTATTTTAAATCAAGTGGTTTTGTCCATACAGTTTTGTTTTTAGGTCTTATCGGTTTTTAGTATTAAGTACTTAGTGCGAAATAGTTCATAAATATTCTATCCATACAGTTAAAGTAATTTGTTATTAATACTCAATACCTTGTAATCAATCGTTTTGATTCTAGTCTCTCCATAATCGGTCATTCAATGATAACTTCATTATCTTCTATCCGATAATCGATGGCATAACTTTTACTGAACGATTCCAAAACTTCTTCGATAGTCTCGATATCAAAGGTGGCATCGAACAATTGCTTGTCCAGATTTTTGTTCTTATTCTTTATAGTGACATTGTATTTTCGTTCCAAGGCCTGTCGAATCTTTCGAAAGGGGGTGTTACGAAAAACGAGTTTGCCCTGTACCCAGGCAGTATAGATCTGGGTATCTACATTTTCGATGGCGATGTTGTTTGCCGCTTTTCGCCACTCGGCCTTAAAACCGGGCTTCAGTAATGTACCTTCCCCACTTTCGCCGTCCTCTCCTTTTGTATGGAGTTCTACGGACCCTTCGACCAACACGGTATTGATATTGGTGTCTTCGGGATAATGGGAAACGTTGAACTTGGTGCCCAACACTTTGATGTCCAGTTCGTTCGCATGTACCGCAAAGGGATGTTCTTTGTCTTTCGCCACATCGAAATAGGCTTCCCCCGTTAAAAATACGCTGCGATCAAATCCCTTTAAAAATTGCACTGGATATCGCAAAGTGGTACCCGAATTCAAAAAAACATGGGTGCCATCGGATAATACCACATCGAAACGTTTGCCGTAGGGGACTTTTAAGGTGTTATAAACTAAATTTTCAGGGTTGCCGTGCTCGGCAGAAGCGACAGAAGACCCACCATAGGTAAGTTTAGACTTTTCCTGGTTCCCGATTATGTTTCCTTGGGCATCCGTGACGTTTTTGTTCGCCAACGGATCTAGGGTTTCAATGGCACCGTTATCCAAGATGATAGTAATCGCTTCCTCTTTGGGAACGAGTTGACCCGGAACTTGTTCTTTTACTTGGTTCTCATGGAAAATATAACCAAGTGTCAAGAAAACCAGCCCTACTGCGGCATATTTCATCAGCGAACGGATTTTTCGGCGGCGGAAGATGTTTTTATCCTTCTTCATCCTCCGGATCAGGGCTTCCTTAATGTTATCGGTATCCGGTTCGTTCATAGCAGTGGTGGTTTCGTAGTGCGACCGGACGAACTCTTCGAAAATCCGCTCGTTGTCCCCGACCAAAATCCAATCGGATAAAAAATCCAAATCTTCGATAGTTGCTTCGTTCAAAAGATATTTGATAATTCGATTTTCTGTCTCTCGGGAAAGCATAATTAGCCTAGTCTTTATAGTTAAGACAAAGCCAATTCTCCAAACCCTAACTTTTTATTGACTTTTCTTTCACATTTACATATTCTCTTATATATTTATGGGATAAAAGTAATGGTACGCTATGGATAATGACGAAACAACAGAATTGATCGAACGATTGAAAAATGGGGAAGAAAAGGCGTTCATCTATTTAGTAGACCTTTACAACCGCAGACTGTTCGGGTATGCGCTGACCTTGACGAACGACCATACTTTGGCAGAGGATATTCTTCAAAACGTGTTTCTAAATACTTGGGAAAAGCGCAAAAAACTGCGTATCACCTCTTCCCTACAGAATTATTTGTTCAAGTCCGTTTACAACCAGTTTATCAACCAATACAAGAAAAACCGTTCGACCATGGTCTTAGAACAGAAGTATTTCGAGGCTTTGGACAAGGCGGTACAAAAACACGATGATATCTCTTGGGAGAAATTGATGGCACGTATAACCCTAGAAATCGAAAATCTGCCGCCAAAATGTAAAGAGGTTTTGATCCTAAGCAGAAAGGAGGGATTGACCAATATTGAAATCTCAGACTATCTGAAAGTTTCCATTA
>Ga0075530_1001423_pt1 | contig 11372 bp, 5 predicted proteins | sample NGEPerD_2_FD_75101 | JGI IMG/M metagenome (GOLD analysis project Ga0075530, IMG submission 75101) | Arctic peat soil microbial communities from the Barrow Environmental Observatory site, Barrow, Alaska, USA - NGEE PermafrostL1-D | ecosystem: Environmental > Terrestrial > Soil > Wetlands > Peat ...
GATCTGGCCATTGAGACTTGCCGATATAGTTCTGGTTTGTTTCTCCCAGCATCGATGGATTAATAGTCATCGCATCATTCCTTCCAGCTTCAACACCGTCGATATAAATAATACCCGTTGAACCTTCTAAACTAACTGCAACATGAACCCATTTGCCTAGTACAGGACTAACGTTGGTGTAAATATACTCTTCGACTCCTGCATTTTTAAATACAAAAAAGTACTTTCCGTCGTTCCCACTCTTAGGTGTTAAAAACATATAGGTATCAGTATCTGATCCAAAATCAAATATCCGAACCCAATTTTGAGAAGATTCCAGCTTGACCCAAGATGAAATAGTAAAATTGGTAAGATTTTCCATCACACCTTCTTCAATTTCCATGTATGAGGAAGAAGATCCATCTAAGTAAATGCCGCTGTCCTGGATTCCTGGTTCCCAATTAACAGACGAAGTCAGTGTTCCTTTATAATTTCCCCATTGATCGTGAGGGCTTGAACCTTCATTTTCGTGGAAATCATAATATAAATGTTGTCCTGACTGTGGTTTAGCAACCACAACCTTAGAATCTTCACTTTCGCCTTCATCATTGAAAGCCGTTATTTTGTAGTAATATGTTACACCGTTTTCTACATCGGGGTCAGTATACTCATTGGTATCTACAGTAGCTATGTTTTCAAATGAACCATCAATAGAAGTAGATCGTTTTACGTAAAACTCCGCATCATACATTAAATCCCACTTCAATTTTACCTGGGCATCGCCGTAACTTATCAAGATATTAGAAACAGTATCTGGGGTTTCTATTGAATTAGTCTTTACAGAAATTGGAGAGGAGTCAACACCCTCACCACCAGAATTTAATGCTGAAACTTTATAATAATAGGTGGTGTTGACATTTAGACCGGTGTCCTGATAGTATGTTTCTGTTAAATATGAAGATATGGTTTCGTAGGTACCATCCTCGGTGTTCGCTCTTTTCAAATTATAACTTTCGGCATTATCTACCTCAGACCAGCTCAAATTAACTATTGAGCTTGATATTCCTTCACCCGTTAAATCACTCGGTGTTTCAGGAATTTCACTTTGTTTAAAAGTCAGTATTTCAGAATAAGCCGATTCTGTGTTATCCTTGCCTACCACTTTTATTTGGTACTCAGCAGCACTGTGCACCACATCATCAACACTTAGAACGGAATAATCTGAAGATTCATAAAAAACTGAAAATTCGGTTTCGTCTTCCAGTTTTCTTTCGACAATATATTTATTTACCAAATCATTATTTATTCCTTCCCATTTAATAGTAATATTCTGATAATCTCCAGATAAATTAGAACTTAATGAATCTTTTAAGGGTGTCCAGGTTGGAATATATTCCACAGATGGATTATATGCCTTTCTTGAAGCCAGGTTGGAATAATATTCACCTGCTGGAGTAAGTACTTTATAACCATCGTCCCAACTTGAAATTACAGGTGCTGTTTTTAACCACTCATAATTTTCCCAATCTGGATTTCTTAATTTAAAGCTGTCATCAATTGTAGCAATGACAGCCCTGGCATCCTGCACCCAGTTGTAAATAGAATAGCGTTCAACATATTCCTTACCTTCCAGTACATCCAATACGGCTTTAAGATCGTTTTTATGCTTCGTAGCATTCGCATCGGTGAGCATATCTGGGCCATCAGGAAAATTATTTCCTGTCCAATTGGCGCCTATATTCCATTCCGTAATCCACATCGGGCGTTGATATTGGTTGTACAGGTAATCCAGATCGTTTGACCATTGTTCTGGGGATTTATCCCAATAAGCATGAATAGGTATAAAATCAATACGATAATTCCGGGCTTCTGCCATAGTCATAAAATCGGTAAGCCATCCATTGAATGGGTCTGACGGTGCCGGAGAACCTAATCTTAAACCCGTTTGCATATAATTAGGCCATCTTTCTATAGCAGTTTCAACGGTAATATTTGCCTGCTCTGATTTGTCTGGTTCATTATATCCCAGAACATGGGAAGCTCCAGTCTTGGAAAGAATTTCTTCCCAACCCGGCCAGTCCAATTTTTGTTTTATAGGCACATATTCTAGAGTAGGTTTTGTGCTCCCATTTGCGGACCAATCGTAATACCATGTACTATTAGTGGCATTTAATTCTACCTCATCCCATCCGGCCCAGCCTTTCTTAGTGATATAGTCGTGCAAGGTCATAACTCTTATAAAGGAGATTGTTCCATTTAAATAGGGTGAGAGCGAAGCCACTTCTAAATCAGCATCATCAGCTCTATAAACCCGGCTATAGCCAGTACCATCAGGGTTGGAAGCAAAGGTTACCATATATCCTTTTTCCAGTTTAAAAGATTTAATGTTGTTGTCAAATGCCCCTAAACTTGAATGAGGAGTAAAAATTTCGTATTGCTTTGAACTACCACCATAATTTTCTTGAGAAAATACCTCTAAAGGTGATTGAGCGGAGACCTGAAAAGAAATAAGGCCACAAAAAATCATCAGAAATGCGTAGTTTTTCATCATATTAGTATTAATTGTAAGTTTTTGTTCAAAATATCTTTATATAAAAGATATTTTAGATATTGTTGATTCGTTTTGAATTATGAAACCTTACTCAACAGTAAAATTCCATACCTGACCTACGGTTGTTCCTCCCTGATCATCCCTAACAACTACATTCCAATAATAATCTCCGGGAGTCGTTGCATCATCTACGATAACTGAATTTGAAGTAATTGCTGTAGCAATTTTTTCAGATGGTGGGTTTGACTGACCAAAATAAACATCATATTCCAAAACATCATTTTCATCTGGATCGGCAGCAGTCCAACTTAATTCAATTGAACCACCTGCTTGAATAGAATTTAATTCCGGTGATGTTAGTACTGGAGCAAATGGCAAATAGTTTACAACACCGTCGCCTTCAGTGTAAAAATTAAAAACTTCAGAATAATCACCTGATGCATCTTTAGTATCTGTAGCCTTCATTCTCCAGTAATACATTTGCCCCCTATCCAGGGTTATTATTTTGTGTACATCTAAGGTTGTAGCGGATTGTAATCCTTCAGAAAAACTATTATCGGTAGCAATTTGTACTTCATATCGAATCACATTTTCTTCCTCATCAGTTGCAGGTTCCCATTGAAAATCAATAGCATTCTCAATACAAACTAAATTGTTGGTTGGGTAAATTTGAATCGGAATACTGGGCGCCGTATTTTCAACGGTCTCTTGTGGATTATTAACATCTCCATTATCATCACCGCTACATGCAGTAAATAATATATTAATGCATAAAGCTAACAGGTATATTTTTTTCATTTTAGATTGCCTTTTATTTAGAAGTTTACCCAATCAAATTAGTTTGCAATTTGATCAATTAGCCCTTCAATAATTATTAATTCCTGCATTATTCATTTCATCCGGTTGTAACTACATGGGCTGAAACTGCCCATGTAGTTTAATTATAATTCACATTAAAATCTACTTTGCAAATAATTGCACATTGTCAAATCCAGTCCAGCCATCACCTCCATCCGTAGATATATTGCCGACCTCAATTCCCAGATTTGCTCCAACTGAAGCTTCTGTAGCCATGGCAGTCAATTCAAAAGGTTCTTCTGATCCAAGATCGAATGTTTGGGTTACCAACACATTTCTGGTTCCGTCACCATTGTCGTAATACAACGTAACAATAAATTGAGAGCTATTCCAGGCATCCCAAGCCTCTACATTAACTTTAAATTCCTCACCAGCAGCGATTACATGATCTGTAAGATTATATACAGAAGGATCACTACTCATTATATAAGCAACCACGTTTCCATCCCCATCCGGAGCTTCTACTCCCGAGTCAGCTGCTTGTGTGTCGCTATACCAACCTGGTATATTTTCCCAGTTTGAATGTTTAGCATCTCCAGGAAGTGAGAAATCTCCATTCTCAACCGCAATAGGCGCAAAAACGGTCACTGCTGCTGCCACTGTTGTTGTATAGGTGGCAGGGGTAGAGCCATCTACTCCTGTTGTTGTTAACGTAACAGAATATTCCCCGGCTTCGGCATACATGTGGACCGGATTTTCTTCGGTAGAGGTTTCGCCATCCCCGAAATCCCATGTATAGGAAACCGCTCGTTCTGATGCATTATTGAATGTTACGGTTGTATTATCTACCTCATAGGTGAAATCTGCTATGGGATTAATTTGTTCGACGGTAATGGTTTTAGTAACCATGGTCGAATCTGTTCCCACTTCGCCTATTGCCTTTAATACTACACTATAATCGCCTTCTGAGGCATAAGTGTGTGTAGGATTCACTTTTGTGGAAGTTTCCCCATCACCGAAATCCCATTCCAGAGCAACAGCATAGCTGGCATTACTTGTAAATGAAACATCAAGTTCATTCATTTCAGCTGAAAAATCTGCTGTTGGAGTCATTGGTACGTGGTCGTCATCACTACATCCAACTACACCTGTAATCAACAAGCAGAATACTATCTGCTTAAAATTATTTACTATTATATTTTTCATAATTACTAAGATTTTAATCTACCTTTTTAAAAGCCAAATCATTCCACGTAAGATCATAAGGTTGGTTTGATCCACTTTTAATGACTATATAAAATGTTTGCGGAGCATCGAAAGAATAAAGTCCATTTTCCGGGTATTCTCCACCCTTATTCGCATCCTTCAAATCATAAGTTCCTGCTTCTGTTGGACTTCCATTCCATGTGCTATATGACACTTGGTACGGGATACCGGGAGCAAAATCTTCACCAGGTTGAGGTTGGTCCGTACTGAAAATAAGTTCAGACCAGGTTTCATCTATAACAGAGTTGACGGTTATTGATCCGCTAAGTATATAGGTGCCAGCTTCAACCGTTACTTCCTGAAAAATATGAGAACCAGCCCATGCACCAGCGCCTGAGAAGTTTATAGAATTACCAGCAATATTCACGGTTACACCCGCTGTGGCTTCCTGCACTGTCCAGTCATTCATATTGATTAGCCCTGAATCAAATGATTCTGAACCACTACCATAGAACTCCAATTCGGTAATATTTCCATATCCATCAGATGAATAGTAGTAAATATACCTATAGCTCCCTGTGCCTGATAATGGAACCTCAGTTAGCACACCAGTGGCTGGTGCCTCGTTAATGCTATACAAAATATCATAGTTGTTTAAGTAATCCGGATCATTTGAGCCTCTAATTTCACCACCTACCATGCGGTAGCCATAATCTTTTCTTGGCGCATACTTAACGAGTGTTACCACCGCTTCATTACCTGCTCCTAAATCATAACCTACATATCCTTCAGCCGTTGGACCATCAACAAATGTATCAAGGTTACCATCCAATGCTGCTGTTACGTAAGTATCGGGATTATCGTTCCATGAACTTTCATGACCAATTACAGTACCTTCCAATTTAGTTAAAACCGTTCCGGCAGAAACCTCTTTTGATATGGTGGCAGGGGTTGTTCCATCAAATCCTGTAACGGTCAAAGTAACCATGTATGATCCAGCGGTTGCATATTCATGAGTTGGATTTTGTTGGGTAGATCCACCGCCATCTCCAAAATCCCATTCAAAGGACCTTCCGTAGGTAGTATTAGCAGTAAATTTTAACTCCAGAGGATTATCAGTACTTGCTGAAGATGTGAATTCTGCTGTTGGATCGTTTAGTGTAATTATAACCGCCTTCTCAGCTACATAAGGGGAAGAACCTGGTTCTCCGAAAGCAGTGAGGGTAACAATATATTCACCCGTTTCAGCATATGTGTGTGTAGGATGCGCTATTGTCGCGCTTTCTCCATCACCGAAATCCCATCGAAGTGAATCACGATCTGTGACCTTGCTGGTAAATTCTACCAGATATGGATCTACATCACTTGTTACCATAGTAAATTCTGCTTTTGGATTTACCACATTTGATGTTAGTTCATCATCACTATTACAGGAATAGAGGAACGTTAGCAGTATTGAAACCACTAAAAGATTTTGAAAATGGATTTTATAGTTTTTCATCTTATTTTATTTCCTATGATTAAAAAAATATCTATTTACAGATCAAAAGGTGGTGTATTGGCATTAGCTGACCATCCTGGATTTTGATAAATCGGAGAGGTAGTAACATCATCACCTTCCGATGTAATAAGGAAGTGTTCTGCCGCAATTGGATTTAGATAATGTGCCATCGTCCATCTATAGCCGCCGTAAACTAATTCATTACCATTTTTTTCATACGGCCTTAAATATTCACTTAAATCAGGTGAAGATACACGAGAAGTTGCCGTACCGTACGTAAGCTGAGAATCAGTATACCATTCCTGCATTGGTCCCCAAAGTTTAAAGCCTTCTATATGGTAAGGTTCAGTTATCATTTGATCTAATGCTCTCCATCTTTTCAAGTCCGTCCAGCGAATACCCTCTGCCAACAATTCGCTACGTCTTTCACGACGAATGCTGTAGAGTGTTGGATCTATTAACTGACCCGCTGAGTAAGCTCCCCAATCATTATCTGCCTCCAATTGCACCTGGGTATTAGCAATGGTTTTCTGAAAGTCAGGATCTACCCCGGCACGATTTCTTATAGCTCCCCAATAAGAAGCTGCTTTTCCATCTATAGATCCGTTCTTTTCATAACTAGCTTCAATATAATTTAGATATGCCTCGGTTGCTCTAAATACTATAGCTCCAGTAAAACCACCGCCATTAGCACATTGATCGGCATTATAATTCAGTCCCTTGCGGATTGAATATCCTGTACTATAGCCTTGCTCAACATTGGAGTTAGTAATTTCTGGGATAGTTTCAATTTTATTACAATGGGTTCCAAGAGGAGATTCGAATAATGTGTTAATCTGATCAGGTTCCTTTAAAAATAACCATAATCTCCCATCACGATTTTCTCTAACATCAGAGATATAATCATCACCTTGATATCCAGAACCAGCGGCATAAATTGGCAAACCATTTTCCATTAAATAATTGTCAACCAAACCACGTGTTAATCCTACGCCATGATTCCCTCTGGAAGCATATACAGGTACATTGTGAGTGATGCCCAATCCATTGTCGTAGCGTCTCCATAACAATACTTCACTGAATCCTGACATATCAACTGCACTAAACATATCAAAATAAGGGTTATCAGGATCAGAAGTTGATTGTTTTAAAACACCATTGTTAGGAACAAGTGCATAGGAATCAGCAACTGCTACTGAGGCTTGCATTGATTGATCGAACAACCAGTCAATTTCTGCATCAATACTTCCAGCCTGAAATTGATATCCTTGATTATATTCTTTTTCTGCTCCAGGCCATCCGGGACCATTTGGTACAAATGCAGTATTTGAGAAATATTTTAACCAAGTACCTTCATAAAGGGCTACTCTTGATTTTAGGAGCTGAGCGCAGGCCTTATTCAATCTGTTTTTGCTACCATCAGGTGAAGTACTCATCATTAAATCAATAGCTTTATTTAAATCGGAAATAATGAATCGAACAACTTCTGTTCGGGGTCGACGCTTACTTGCTTCGGTTAATGTTTCTGCATCACTTTTCAGTGTTGTTGTTACAATTGGAAAATCGCCGAGGGTGATGACTTTTTGAAAATATTCCCAAGCTCTGAAAAAGTACATCTCACCTATATAATGTTCTACATAGTTAGAATTTCCCGTGATCTCACCTGCTTCCCATCGTGGTATTACTGTCTCCAAGAAATAATTGGTTTGATAGATATTTCCGAAACTCCAGTCACCACCAGACTGGCCAACTCTCCATTGGCCAGGATCATATTTATTATCATAACCAAAGGAGGCCATGTTATCTGTATTATTATCAATCTCAAAGGTGCCAAACGACCATTGCCCATGAGTTGGTAATGAACCATATCTTGCAATAGCGTAAGCAGCAAGTTGAGATTCGTCCTGAAGATATGCTTCGGGCGTAATATTGGAAAGAGGAGCTCTTTCTAAAAAATCTTTTTCACAAGAAGTTAAAGAGATCAACACTCCAAAAATTAATATTAGTATTATATTATATTGCTTTTTCATTTTTATTGTTTTTTTAAAAATTAACACTTAATCCGTAAGAAAAAGTTCTGTTCAAGGGATAATTATTTCCTGTCGATAAATCATCAATAGTTTCTGGATCAAATATTTTTGTCATGTTTGTCCCAGTCCAAAGATTTTCTCCTGATAAGTAAATGCGTAATTTTTGAATACCTAATCGTTTAATTGCTTCCTGTGGTATACTATAGCCAATCTGTAAATTTTTCAATCGAATATAAGACGCATCTTGAAGGTAGCCCGTTTGAGCTTGATGATTTTTTCCGTTAAAAAGAGGTCGTGGGTAATAAGAGTCTACATTCTGACCTAGAGGATGATTTGCCTCGGCTCTATAGTAATCTGTTTGTGGTTCTAAACCGGTTGACCACCATCTGCCCCAATCCCAGGCTCCCCAGAAATAATAACTATTTAGATAATAATCGCGTTTTAAAATTCCTTGAAAAAATATACGAACATCAATATTTTTCCAATCGGCACTTAAGTCCAGTGAGAATGAATATCGAGGTGTATTGTTACCAATAACTCTTAAATCTCCGGGATCCCCTTCAGTATATGCTCCAGAATCAATTTTACCATCTCCATTTAAATCTCTATACATAATATCTCCCTGATCCCATTGACTGCCTATAGCATCTTGTCCGCCATTAGGAAGTGAAGCTAAATGAGCCTCCATTTCTCCTGCATACCTGGCAATATCGATTGTCTCCAAACCCCAAATTTCACCTAAATTTCGACCCTGCACATAAGTACCTAAGTTCCCGGTTGTATTAGGGTATCTGGTTATTTCAGTTTGTGAATCTGATAGTAAAGCATTTATGTTATATCCAAAACCATTTACCAAACGGTCTCTCCAGTTCAAATTAAGTTCAAATCCATACGTTTTCAAGTCGGTATTATTTTCCCTCGGAACTGCAGTACCCAGGATTACGGGTAATTCAGGAGCCGGGCCTACCATATCATTTGTATAGCGAGTAAAATAATCAAATGAACCAGAAAGTCTATTGTTGAAGAGGGCCACATCCAAACCTGCATTCCAGCTTTTTACTCTTTCCCAGGTTAGTGATTCACTAATTAACCCTGGCGCAGAGCTTGTATTGGGTCTTGCCCCATTAACCAACCAGTTTCCATTTGCTGTTCCAATAGGCATGGTCACATAGGTAGGATACCAGCTATTTGTATTTTGGTTACCTAACTCTCCATACGATCCACGAAATTTAAGTGTACTAATAGTTTTTTTCAAGGGTTCCCAGAATGGTTCTTTCGCAACATTCCAGCCTGCAGATACAGAGGGGAACCAATTCCAACGTCTCTCATTACGAAATCTAGATGTACCGTCATAACGGAGGTTCGCTTCTAATAAATAACGTTCCTTATAGTTATAATTTAGACGTCCAAAAACTCCTTGGGTTGACCAGTGATTGTAATTCCCTGCAACTCCTGGAGGAACTACTTCACCATTTGCGTCAGTACCACTAGTTGTGTTTAGAGTTGGAAGAGTTGGAACAATGATGCCATCTCTTTCTGCAGATAAAAAACGTGTTTTATTTAATTCCGATTGATAACCTAGTAAAAGTTTAAAATTATGTCCGTCACCAACCTCTTTACTATACTCGTTCAAAAGCGTTGTATTCAAATAATTTTCTCTAAAACCTTCTTCATGTACTAAATTAGAAGTGCCGTAAGGAACGGGATTGCCATCCACATCGTGGTTAAAAGTTTTTTGAACATCCCAATGGCGAAAATTGTTTTGAGTTCTGTAATTAATTCTTCCTGTAATTAACCAGTCTTTTACCGGTTCAATTATCAATTCACCTTGTTGGTACAACCAATCAGTTTGACTTTTATCTCGGCCTCCCTCTGCTAAGCCTAAAGCTGGAGATGGTGAAGAGTATAAAAATCCATTTGGATCATAAACAGGTAGCATTGGCCACCCCTGGCGGGCTAAATTTTCAAACAAACCATCGTTTAAGGCGGATGGTCGTTCAAAATCTTCCCGAATAAAGCGGTTACTGATACTAACCTTAGCCCAGTCTGTTATTTGGGCATCCAATTTTAATGTTGATGTGTAGCGATTAAAGCTATCTGTATTAAATTCTATAAACCCATTCTGGTCTAAATAATTTCCTGAAGCATAATACTGAATATCTTCAGAACCTCCACTTACACTAATATTATGCTCCTGAGACAAGGAAACATCTTTATAAATTACATCATACCAGTCGTTATTGGCTTGCCCCAAAGCATATCCATCTCCCCACAACTGAGGATTATTTGGGTTTTGAATTATTTCATCTCTTGTTAAACCTTGTTGATAGTTTAAAATAGCTTGTATCCTTTCTTCGGGAAAAAATGGAGCTTCCCCTCCATTTATATGTGCATCGTTAAAAAATAAAGCATAGGTGTAGGAGTCCATCATATTTGGTACATTTATTGGCGAACTCAATCTTACATTGGTGTTATAATTAACTACTGGTTTTCCTTCAGTCCCTTTTTTGGTTGTTACGAGGATTACACCAAAAGGAGCCCGGGAGCCATAAATTGAGGAGGCAGCGGCATCTTTTAATACAGAGATACTTTCAATGTCCTGAGGGTTTATCGAATTAAGATCTCCTTCCATACCATCAATTAAAATTAACGGAGCTCCAGAAGATCCTCCTATTGTTCCAGTACCCCTTATGTTAATTGTTGAGCGATCTTCTAAACTTCCCCCGGTTGAAGAAATATTTAAACCAGCAACCAATCCTTGTAACATTTGAGTGGCATTTTGAACCGGCCTATCCTCTAATTTATCACCTTCAACAACACCCACAGCACCTGTAAGGTTCACCTTTTTTTGTGTTCCAAAACCAATGACAACAACTTCATCCAGATAAGCTTGATCTTCTTCTAAATTAACATTAATAACATTCTGACCCTTTACTGATATTTCCTGGGTTTTATATCCTACATAAGAAAAACCTAAAATAGCATCTGGATCGGAAACTTCAATTTCATAATTTCCGTCAAAATCTGTCACCACACCATTATTTGTTCCTTTAACCAGCACAGTAACCCCTGGCAAAGGCAACTGCTCCTCTCCTGAAACAACTTGTCCTTTCACCGAAAATTGAAGGGGAGAATCCCCACTTTTATCCGTCTCATTTGCGTATATAACATTGCATGCAAGGCAGGTAAAGAGTATTAGCATACAATTACGCATTAATACCTTAGAGTTAAGAAATTTAATTTTTTTCATAAAAAAATTTATTTAAATTGTTAATTGCACCCAACTCAATCGATTTCGGGCTTAAGC
>Ga0075530_1001425_pt1 | contig 11367 bp, 7 predicted proteins | sample NGEPerD_2_FD_75101 | JGI IMG/M metagenome (GOLD analysis project Ga0075530, IMG submission 75101) | Arctic peat soil microbial communities from the Barrow Environmental Observatory site, Barrow, Alaska, USA - NGEE PermafrostL1-D | ecosystem: Environmental > Terrestrial > Soil > Wetlands > Peat ...
CGGCGGTACCGCCGTGTTTTTCACGCTAATCGGCTCGAACTTCACCGAGGCCTACCTCGGCTTCAGCCTCCCCTGGGAGCCGATCTTCAACGTCGCGCGGCTGAACATCCTTCCCCAGCGCATCTTCGGCACCATCATGGACAACTACACCCTGGTGGCCGTGCCGTTCTTCGTGTTCATGGGGGTGATGCTCGAGCGCTCGGGCCTGGCCGAGGAGCTGCTCGAGTCGATGGGCATGCTGTTCGGCGCCCTGCGCGGCGGCCTGGCGATAAGCGTGGTCGTGGTCGGGGCGTTGCTGGCCGCGTCGACGGGCGTGGTCGGCGCCTCGGTCGTGACGCTTGCGGTGCTGGCGCTGCCGGTGATGCTCAAGTACAACTACTCCAAGACGCTGTCGACGGGGGTGGTAGCCGCCTCCGGCACGCTCGGTCAGATAATCCCGCCGAGCATCGTGCTGGTCATCCTCGGCGATCAGATCGGCGTGTCGGTCGGCGACCTGTTCCTCGGCTCCTTAGTACCCGGCTTCATGCTCGCCGGCCTGTTCGTGGCGTGGGTGGCGTTCGTCGCTTGGCGCAAGCCGCACGAGGCGCCGGCCCTGCCGCCCGAATCGCGCGCCATCCACGGCTGGAAGCTGGTCGTGCGCTTACTCAGGAGCCTGGTCCCGCCGTTCGTGCTCATCGGCCTCGTACTTGGGACTATCTTCCTCGGGGTCGCCACGCCGACGGAGGCGGGCGCCGCCGGTGCGGCGGGCGCTACGGTGCTTGCCGCGGTCAACCGGCGCCTCAGCTTCAAGAACCTGCGCGACACCATGGACACCACGGTGAGGCTGACAAGCATGGTCTTCATCATCCTGGTCGGCGCGACCGCGTTCTCGATGGTGTTCACCGCCCTCGGCGGCGGGCGGGTGGTCGACGAGTTCCTGCTCAACCTTCCTGGCGGTGCTACCGGGTTCATGTTCTTCACGATGCTGGTGATCTTCCTGCTCGGCTTCTTCATCGACTTCATCGAGATCACGTTCATCGTCGTGCCCCTTATCGCGCCGATCGCGCTGCGCTTCTTCGGGCCCGACATGATGGTGTGGTTCGGCGTGGTGGTGGCGATGAACCTACAGAGTTCGTTCCTCACGCCCCCGTTCGGCTTCTCCCTTTTCTACCTGAAGGGCGTGGCGCCGCCCAGCGTGAAGACGACCGACATCTACCGCGGCATCGTCCCGTTCGTCATCATCCAGGTAGTGGCGCTGATCCTCATCGTGGTCTTCCCCGGCATCGTGAACTTTGTGCCCAAGCTGTCACGCTGACGCGCGCCGGCTCCTGGAAACCGGCGCGCGTCGTACAAGTCTCTACCTAGCCGCAGTTAATCCTGGCCATAGACGAAGTTGAGGAAAGCGAACTGGTTGCCCTCGTCGTACGGCCGCAGCTCAGCGAGGAAGGCGGTCACCGAGTCGGATATGCGGCTGTACATCTCGTTGCTCGCACGCATTTCGTCGTTGATACCGGTCCAACTAGCGAAGAAGGTCTGCAAGATGTCGTTGGAGAACACCCGCGGCTGGGTGCCGCTGGCGACCATCCGGGCGAAAGCGGCCGGGTCGGCGGCGTTGTAGTTGGAGTACATCTGTGAGTTGACGGCCTTGGCCGCGACCCTGAAGGCCTTCTGAAGCGCCGGGGTGAGCGAGTTCCAGGCGTCGAGGTTGATGTAGGTCGAGAAGCCCGCGCCCGGCTCGGCCCAACCGGGACCGTAGTAGAACTGGGCGGCCTGGTTCATGCCGAGGATCTCGTCGTCATGCGGACCGACCCAATCGGCGGCGTCGAGCACGCCGCGCTCGAGGGCGAGGAAGATCTCGCCGCCAGGCAGCGTCTGCACGTTGACGCCCGCCGCGGCGTATACCTGCGCGCCGAGCCCAGCGGTGCGGAACGACAGCCCGCGCAGATCCTCTGGGCTGCTTATCTCCTTGTTGAACCACCCCGCCATCTGCATGCCGGTGTTGCCCGACAACAGCGCGATCATGTTGTTGCGGGCGTTCAACTCGTCCCATAGCTCCTGGCCGCCGCCGGAATAGACCCAGGCGTTCAGCTGCGGTGCGGTCATGCCGAAGGGGATGCAGGTGAAGAACGCGTGCGCGGGGTCCTTGCCGATGTAGTAGTACGAAGCGGTGTGACCGACTTCGAACGCGCCGCTGGCGACCGCGTCGAACACCTCGAGGCCGCCTATCTGAGCGCCGGCGGGGAACACCTCGATGTCTATCTGACCGTCGGTCATCTCACGCAGGTAGTCAGCCAGGTCGACCGCGCCGCCGTAGAGGTTGTCGAGGGAGGTCGGCCATGAGGTCGGCATGCCCCAGCTATAGACCTGGCGGTCCTGCGCCTTGGCGAACATAAGTGGGGACACGCTGGCGCTGGCGGCCACGACTCCGGCCTTCTTCAGGAAATCACGACGCTTCATCACAGACCTCCGAGACACCCTAAGCTAGGTTGTTCAGCGCCTCGAGTATAAGTGCTGCGGCCCATGGCCGACAACGCGTATCAACGCGCCAGTTTCAACGTCCCGTTGAGGAAGGTGGCGAGGGCTTCCACTAGCGTCGGCGAGATGACCGCGTCGCTTGCCGGCAACAAGCCTCTTACGGCAGGTCCGTTGACGTCGACAAGGTGGTGGCTCATGGCGGGCAGCTCGAGCAGCAGCGCCGACGGCGCGGCGGCGGCGAGCGTGCGCCCGTCGGCGAGTGCCACCTGGAGATCCTTGCCGCCCTGGAAGATGACGATGGGCATGTCGAGAGCCGCGATGAGCTCGGCTGGATCCTGTGCCATCTCGGTTCTCAGCAACCCAGCCGCATGCGCGAACAACGACGCCACCGGGTTGCTTGCCAACTCACCCTCCAACTCGAGGGTAGTGCCGGTCGAAGCCTTCAGCGCCGCGATCACGTCGTCGACCTGCTCGGCGAGCCGCGCCAGCGCTGCTTCGTCGGCACCGCCGCGGCGGGCGCTGGCGAGCAGTTGCTCGGTGAGGAGCACGTCGAGCGGGCGCCCGGCCGTCGCGAGGAGGACCACTACCTGCGGCTCGATCACGCCCGTGGCCGAGGCGTAAAGGGCCACCAGGCCACCTTCGGAGTGCCCGATGACGCCGAGTCGACGAGCGTCGACCCCCGGCGTCTCCGCCAGCAGGGTCAGCCAGGCGGCGGTGTTGGAGGCGTAGGTGTCGATCGTGACGGCGTTGGCGTCGCCGCTGGAGGGCGCGATGCCGAGTTTGGCCACGCGCAGCACCCCATAGCCGCGGCAGCCGAGCGCGTTGGCTAGTTGCTCGTAATTGGCGTTGTTGATTACCGGCGGCACGTTGCCTCTAAGGTCGACAGCTCCGCTTCCGGGCAGCAGCACCAGCGTCGGCGCCCCGCGTCCGGCCGCCGCGCCGCGAGGCAGGCTCAACAGGCCTTGCAGGGTCTCGCCGGTGGACTGCACCTGCACCTTGGCGACGTCGACGCATTTCGCCGATGCCGCGAGGAAGTCCTCGGCCGTCTCATCTTGAGCGTCCGTCGGCTCGGTGACCTTGGGCTCCTGCGCGGCGAGGGCGGCGGCGTCGTCGGCGGCGGCGACGCTGGCGGCACTGCGGCGTTCGAAGCGCACGGCACCGATTGTCTGCTCGACCAGGGCGATCTCCCCCGCGTCGTCGACCCAGAGGGCGAGGTCGTTCACTTGGTTCCTCACCGTTACCGTGGCATCGAACCTCGTCGCCCATACCCGCTCGTCGTCGCTGATGACGAACGCGCTCTCACCCGTCGCACGTAGGCTGGCCTCCGCCAGGGCTGCGGCCTGCGGCACGACGGCGGTGACCTCCAACTGTTCATCCCCGCTGGCCAGCAGCGCGTTGACCAGCAGCTGGAAGCCGTCCATGAAGTTGTTGTCGAGCACGTATAGTGGCTCTTCGGTTAGCAGCTCGAACGAGCTGGTGTTGCCGCCCTGGTCGATCTCGAGCTCGACGCCGGTGTCGGAGAAGACCGCGTCGACGCTGATTTCGATGCCTTGCACAGAGCCCGCCAGCGAGTAGCTGATGGCCGTGCCATCGGGCCTGGTAACCAGCTCGTCTGATACGTCGAGCAGGCCGTCGAGGACCACGAACGAGTTGGATTGATAGCCGTCGGCAGTGCGCTCGATGTCGACACCGACCTCGCCGAGGGGCACCTGACTCTGAGATAACTCGTAGACCGTGGTCGTGGAAGCCTCGGTGGGGATCGATACTTGGGCGACTACCGGCGTGGGCAGCAGAAGTGCGGCGCCCAAGGCGAGCGCGATCAAGAGCGGGCGAGCGAGACGGGTCGGCGTTCGGTGGTGGTTCAACTCGGGGCAGCTTCCATATGGCATCCACTTAAGTATCGCCCATGGTGCCGGCTGCCGACAGCAGGAGCCGGAATTGCCCTGGGTTGTCAACTCAGGTCTTTTGGCCGGCGCCAAGCGGCCTCAAAACACATACGTCCTTGCCTAGTTCGAGAGATCGGTGCCCACCCTGCTTGTTAGACTCCGCCATGAGCATCCGGCCCGACAAGTGGATAAGGGAACGCGCCCTCGAGGGGATGATCACGCCCTTCGAGGACGGCTTGGTACGTGACGGCGTCATAAGTTACGGCCTGTCGAGCTTCGGTTACGACCTTCGTGCTGCACCCGAGTGGCGCATCTTCGTCAACGCCTTCAACACCGTCGTCGACCCCAAGCACTTCGACACCAGGAGCCTGGTCGAGCAGACCGGTGAGACCTGCATAATCCCGCCGAACAGTTTCGCACTCACGCGTTCGATTGAATATTTGCGCATACCGGAAGACACCATGGTGATCGCGTTGGGGAAGTCGTCCTATGCCCGCTGCTTCAGCGGCGAGACGCGCGTTGCCTTGGTCGACGGCACCTCCCCCAGCCTCGCAGAGATGGCGGAGCGCCATTTAGCAGGCGAGATGTTCTGGGGTTACTCCATCGGCGAGAACGGCAAGCTGATCGTCTCCCTGCTCGACTCGCCGCGCCTCATCGGGCGCGACAGCCTGCTCGCGCTCACGCTTGACGACGGCAGCACCATCGAAGCAACACCCGACCACGACTTCATGTGCCGAGACGGGTCATGGAAGGAGGCCGGTGCTCTTCGCCCTGGTGACTCCTTGATGCCTCTGTACCGCTCAGTGTTCCGTGGCTACGAGATGGTCCACCAACCCATGGCCGGCTTCTACGAAGCGACGCACCGGCTAGCCGATGACTGGAACTTGCGCAGTGGCATCTACGAGGACCAAACCAGCACCCATCGTCACCACGTCGACCACGATCGGCGCAACAACAACCCTTGGAACATCGTGCGCATGGACGCTTCGGAGCACATCCGCTATCACAACGCCGATTCATACGGCGGGGACTTCGACCCTGTCGAGCATGGAGCAGCGATCAAGGATGCGCTGCACATCAGGAGCCAAGACCTCGCCTGGCGGCTGGAACGCGACCGCCAACAGCGGTTGCGGGCCGAGCGCTTCTGGCACGACCCGAAGTACGAAGCCAAACGCAAAGAACTGCTTCAATGGCATAGTGAGCGATGGACCGAGTCCGAGCGTGAGTTTCAGCGACAACGCATCGCCCGTTTCTGGCGAAACAACACCGAAGCCCGGTTAGCGCAGGGCATTAGGTCACGAGCGGCTTGGGCGACGTCCCCCGAGTCCCGCAGACAGAATCAGGTGATCGCGGCTTTCCGCGGCACACAAGGACGCGTCAACCACAAGGTCGTAGGCGTGCGGGAACTGAAGGGAGAACATGAAGTCTACTGCCTGACGGTGCCCGAGGCCGGAAACTTCGCCCTGGAGGCCGGAGTCTTCGTCCGGAACTGCGGGATCGTCGCGAATGTAACGCCACTGGAACCCGGTTGGGAAGGCCACGTAACGCTCGAACTATCGAACACCACGCCCCTGCCGGCCAAGGTCTACGCCAACGAGGGCATAGTGCAGCTGGTGTTCTTCCAGGGTGAGCGTCCCGAGACTACCTACCGCGACAGGAAGGGCAAGTACCAAGGGCAGAAGGGCGTAACGCTACCCAAGCTGTAAGTGCAAACGGCTCCCGACGGAGCGTCTGAAAAGTGACGCGTACTGGCCCCGCCATCAACCCCCCGAAGTCACTCGACGTCGTCCTCCTGCAGTAGCGGCAGACGCAGGAAGAACACGGTCCTGCCCGGTTCGCTGTCAACCGTTAGCTCACCGTGGTGGTGCCTGGCGATCTGCCTGGCGATCGCCAGGCCCAGCCCGCTACCGCCGCCGGCCCCCTTGTAGAACTTCTCGAAGATGCGCTCCCGCTGTTCAGGTGCGATACCGGGGCCGTCGTCCTCGACCCTTACCTCGACCTCGCCGCCGACGATCGCGACCGCGATGCTCACGCTCTCGGGGCGACCGGCCGACCTCACCGCGTTGGCCACCAGGTTCCTCAGCAGCTGGCGCAGCTTGAGCGGGTCACCGAGCACCAGCGCCGGCTCGCCGTGCTCGACCTCGACGCCCGCGAACTCGTTGGAAACGGGCAGCACGACGTCGCTGCCGATCTCGATGAGGTGCACGAGCGGCTCTTTTACTAGCTCCCCCCGCGAGAGCTGCAGCAGGTCCTCGACGAGCCGCGTCATCGTGAGCGAGACGCGCTGGGCGTCGTGCAGGTCCTCGGCGGCGGCCGGACCGGCTTTCCTGGCCGCGCGGTCGAGGAAGCCACGCAGGCTGGTGAGCGGCGTACGCAGCTCATGGCTGGTCTCGGCGAGGAACACCCGTTGAGCGTCACGCGCCTCGCTTATGCCCGAGAGCAACTCGTTGAGGGTCTCGGTGAGCTTGCCCACCTCGTCCCTTGGGCCTTCGTACTCAAGGGGCTCGAGCCGGTCGGGGCCGAGCAGCGACGCGCGTCGTGCCAGGCGGGTTATCGGCTTGAGTGAGGCCGCCGCGACGAGGTAGCCGACAAGCAAGCTGGTCACCACCAGGACGGCCGCCATTAACAACAAGGTCCGCGACAGCCGGGTAAGCGTATCGGCGATGTAGGTAGGGTCGGCGATCACCACCACCACCCCGAGCACGAACGGGGCGAGCACGGCCTCGACTCGCTGGCCAAGCAGCTTGCCGCTCCACTCGGTGGCGACGAGGCTCGCGCCGATGACGTCCGAAGGTGGGATCGCGGCCTGCGCCTGCTCGAACTCGGGACGGGAGGCGGCCAATAACTGTGCCCCCGGCCCGTATACCTGCAGCACGACACCGCCGGTCGGCGCGGCCTGGCTGATGCCGGCAGTTCCTTCGCCGCCGCCGTACACCGCCGCCAGCGCGATGGCGTCTTCCCTTAGCGAGCGCCGTAGGTCGGCGTACATCTCGCTGCGCACGATGGCGTAAGCCGCCACCAACGTGAGGCCGGCCAGCACGGCCGTAGCCGCGCCGGCCAGCAGCGCAACGCGCCAGGTGAGTGGCAGCCCCGGACCGCGGTGCGTCGCCACCTCGGGTTCTGTTAGGAGCGGCAGCGCCCGCACGGCGCGGGCGTCGGCGGAACGGCTGTCGGGGAACGGGTGTCGGTCAAGACTTCAGAGCGTAACCGACGCCGCGCACGGTGCGGATGACACCGAAACCGCCGGCCTCGCGCAGTTTGCTCCTGATGTTGGCGATATGCACGTCGACGACGTTGCTCGAGGGCGGCAGGTCCTCGCCCCACACGTTGGTCTCGATCTCCTTGCGGCTGTACACCCGGCCCGGCTGGCCGGCCAAGTAAGCCAGCAGTTCGTACTCGCGCGGACTCAACTTGACCTCGTCCTCTACCCACAGCACCTGCCGCCTCACCGGGTCGATCGTCATCTCGCCGATCTTCTGGGCGGCGCCGAGCGTGCGCTTGCGCAACTGCACGTTGACGCGCGCCAACAGCTCTTGCACGTGGAACGGCTTGGCGAGGTAGTCGTCGGCGCCAGCGTTGAGCATCTCGACCTTCGTGCCGACCTCGTCGGCGGCGGTGAGGATGAGTATCGGCGTGTCGCCGGTGCGGCGGACACGCCTGGCGATCTCCTGGCCGCTGAGGTCGGGGAGGCCGAGGTCGAGGATCACCAGGTCGGGCTCCTCCTCCCTCACCGCCGATAGGCCGCGCATGCCGGTGTCGTAGGCGAGCACCTCGAAGCCCGCGTCCTGCAGCTCCCGACTAAGCAACCTAAGGATGTCGACATCGTCTTCAACGATGAGAATGCGCTTGGTGGTCATTTCAGTCCTCCTGAACGGCGACGCGAAGGAACACGTTGCGTTCCCTCAGCAGCAGTTCTCGCAACGACAGCGGTTCGAGGCCCTCCGGTTCGGTGAGCCACACGTCCGCGCCATCGACGCTTATGCGTCCTAGCAGCGCCTTCGCCGCGTACAGCGATTCCACCCGCTCGGCGGGCGTGCCGTCGGCCGGGAAGATGATGATGCGAATCTCCGTGCCGGGCGGCGGGAACTCGGCGAAGACAAGCTCACCGTCGTCAACACTGGCCGACGCGAAGACCGTCAGCAGATCCGTCGACACGATGCGCAGCTCAGTGCCATCTGGCATCGCCGGCAGCACAGCGATCAACTGTCCCATAAGCAAGAAGTGCGCGAAACTCATAGTCACCGTTGACGAGGCGTCGTCCTCTTGACGCCACGCTCCGTGTCGATGCTACCGGCAGAGGGTGAATGCTGCATCCTGCAGCGGTTAAGCTAACCTTCATCGGCTCTCGACACGGTGGTGTGGACACCTAAGCGGTGCCATGGGCAGCCGCCGCCGATGGCGCGTAGAAGCGCCTGTCTCACGTCAAGAACCTCGTAAATGAGAAGTGAATGAACTAACCGCTGGCCGCTGGCCGATATGCAACATTGTCACAACTGCTCGACGAACTGCTCGGCGGCCACTGGCCTCGGTTGATCCGCTTCACGCCAGGCCGAGCCACCGAACATCGTTACCGGGCGAAGGGGATGGCATGAGATTTGCATCTGGGTCGCCCGGCTGGGTCGACAAGGCGCGCTGGGCCGCGTTCGCACTAGTGGCATCGCTGTCGTTCGCGACGGCAGGCGCCCAGGCCTTCGATGAGAACGTCTACTACCAACAGTGCCTGCGTTTCGAAGCAGGCGGCGACTTGGAGACAGCCAGAAGGGCCTGCCAGAACGCTTTGCAGGTGAGACCCAGCTTCGCCGACGCCGAGCTTGCGCTCGCCCGCATCGAGTTGCAGATGGGCGAGCACGCCAGCGCCGAGAGTCGTTTGCGCAGGGTGCGCAACAGCATCGACGGCGCCGAACCGCTTGTCTTGCTGGCCGAAGCGGTCCTCGAGGGCGGCAGGCCGCTCGAGGCCGAAGCCTTCCTGCAGAGTGCTCGTACCCTGCTCGCCGAGCGCGGCAATCGCGAGCTGGAGGGACGACTGCAGCAGCTTGCCGGCCGCATCGCGGAGTTCCGCGGCAACTACGACGAGGCGCTCACCGCCTACGGCGCTGCCATCGCCGCCGACGCGCTCAACGTCAACTACCGCATGGCCGAGGCGCGCTTGCGTCTCCGCCTCGGCGAGCCGGCCGCCGCGGCCAACCAGCTCCAGTCGTACATCAACCTCACCGGCGACGACCGTAACGCCGACATGCGCTCGCTGCTTGGGCGGTCGCTGTGGGCGCAGGGCGAGCCGGAGGCGGCGGCCGGCGAGCTGGCCACGGCCCACCAGCTGCGCGGCGCGCGCGACGTCCAGGCGCAATCGCGCGATCTGCGCGCGCTTGCCCTCATCTACTACGCCGAGGGCGACATCGAGGCGGGCAACCTCGCCATGCGCGAAGCGCTGAGGCGCGACAACCTCATCAACCACCTCGACGGCAACACGATTCTGTGGCTGCTAGTGCTGTTGCTCCTGGTCGGGGCTCACCTCGTAGGCGAGAGCCGTATCTCGAACTCGAGTGGTCTCGAGGTCGTCGACGGCCCCCGCACCTGGAGCGTCGGTCAGGTCTTCGGCACGCTCTTCGCTGCCTTGCTGTTGGCGCTACTTGCCGCGGTGTTCTACGGCGTCGCCAGGTTCCAGAACCCTCTCGTGCTGTTCACGCCAGTGCAGTCGACGGAGGCCAGGGCGCTGTTCTTGATCACGCTTTCGGTGATGCTCGCGCTGCTGTCGTGGCGCCGGGTGCAGGCCAACGGCTTCGATCCGATGGAGTCGCTGCTCGGCCGCAGCCAGAAACCCCTCACCGGCGTCGGCTGGGGGCTGTTGTTCCTTGCCGCTTTGATCGCGTACCTCCACTTCGACCCGTTCGACGGCGCGCTCGGCACCTTCCACCTCGACCTGCTGCAACTGAACCCCTACGTCGTCGCGGCGATGATCCTGGTGCCGGTCTCCGAAATCTTCTTCCGCGCGTTCGTGGTGCCGCCGATGACCCGCCGCTACGACGCGCGGATCGCGACCATCGTCTCCGCCTCGCTCTACGCCCTTGTGCTCGGCACGCCGGTGGCGCTGCTTTTCATTTTCGGCCTGATCCTCGCCGACCTGCAGCGGCGTCGCGGCAGCGGGCTCGAGCCGCTGCTCGCGCAGTTCACGCTCTACGCCGGGTTGTTGATCGCGGTGGCCGTCAGCCCCTGGGTTCGCAGCCTGTTCTTCGCCTGAGCGTTGCCGCTATTCTGCGTCGACAAACCGCTCGGCCCCGGCTCTCATGACGTCGTGGCGCGGGCGCGCCGCCTGCTCGGCACCCGCCGGGTGGGTCATGCCGGCACCCTCGACCCGCTCGCCAGCGGCGTGCTGCTGTTGCTCAGCGACGAAGCCACCAAGCTCTCGCAGTTCATCACCGGTCACGACAAGAGCTACCTCGCCTGGGTGAGACTCGGCGTCGGCACGCCCACGCTCGACGCGGAGGGGCCGGTCAGCAGCGAGGTCGACGCCTCCCAGCTCGACGCCGAGCAGGTGCGGGCCGCGCTGCCCGCCTTCCTCGAGCTTGACGAGCAGCGCCCACCGGTGTTCTCGGCGATAAAGCGGGACGGTGAGCGCAGCTACGCCGCCGCGCGTAGGGGCGAGCTCGAGGAGCCACCGGCGCGGCCGGCGGGGTACCGCGCCATCGACCTCATCGCGATGGCGAGCGACCGCGACGACCTGCCGAGTCGCTTCGGCCCGACCGGGGAAGGCAGCGAGAACGCCACGCTGTGGCGCCCCGACCCGGCCGGAGAATCGTTCGAGCTGCCGCCGCGGCTGCCGGGCGGCGGCGTCACCGCGCTCATCGCGTTGCGGGTGGCGGCCGGCACCTACGTGCGGGCGTTCGCGCGCGACCTCGGTGGCGCGCTAGGCGTGCCCGCCCACCTCGCCGGTCTGGTGCGCACCGCAAGCGGGCGCGTCGACCTCTCGCGGGCCGTCCCGCTCGAGCGACTGGGCGAGGCGCCCGAGCTGCCGCTCCGGGCGGCGCTCGAC
>Ga0075530_1001427_pt1 | contig 11351 bp, 10 predicted proteins | sample NGEPerD_2_FD_75101 | JGI IMG/M metagenome (GOLD analysis project Ga0075530, IMG submission 75101) | Arctic peat soil microbial communities from the Barrow Environmental Observatory site, Barrow, Alaska, USA - NGEE PermafrostL1-D | ecosystem: Environmental > Terrestrial > Soil > Wetlands > Peat ...
CCCCGAAGTCGGTGGCCTCGCCACCGACTTCGGGGTCTCCGAGGACACGATCACGCTCGGGGTGCTCACCGACCAGTCGGGCGTGTTCAAGGACCTCGGCATCGGCATCAACCAGGGCCACCAGCTGTGGGTCGACGAGATCAACAAGGCCGGCGGCGTCTGCCAGCACGAGATCGCCCTGCAGACCCGCGACCACGGGTACGACGCGGAGACCGCGGTCGTCCAGTACCAGGAGCTCGAGCCGAACATCCTGAGTTTCATGCACGTGCTGGGCTCGCCCGTCAACGCGGCCCTGGACCAGAACTTCATCGACGACGAGACGACCTCGGTCGCCCTGTCGTGGTCGTCGTTCATCCTCGACAATCCCTACCTCATCATCCCGGGCACCACCTACGACCTCGAGATGATCAACGGCCTGTCCCACCTGCTGGAGGAGGGCATGATCGCCGAAGGAGACGCGATCGGCTACATCTACATCGAGGGTGAGTACGGTGAGAACGGCCTGGCCGGCGCCGAGTACTTCGCCGAGCAGCATGGCATCCAGCTGAAGCCCGTGCAGGTCACCTCCACCGACACCGACATGCGCAACATCGTGACCGGCTTCGCGGGCGACGAGGTCACCGCGATCGGGCTCACCTCCACCCCGGCGCAGACGGCCTCGGCCGCGGCGGTCAACACCCAGCTCGGGCTCGACGTGCCCTTGGTGGGCAACAACCCCACGTTCGCGCCTCAGATCCTCAACGCCCAGTCCGCGGCCTCGCTGGGGAACCTCTTCGTGGTCGCCAGCTCGGTCCCGTTCTCCTCCGACGTCCCGAAGGCGCAGGAGGTCGCGGCGGCGTACGAGAAGGAGGGCTTCAGCGAGCAGCCGAACGCGGGCGTGCCCTACGGCTACGCGATCGGCAGCATCTGGGGCCAGATCCTCGAGCAGGCGTGCAGCAACGGCGACATGACCCGCGCGGGGATCCAGGAAGCGCTGGGCCAAAGCGACGACATCACCACCGAGGAGCTCGTGGCCGAGCTCGACTTCTCGCAGTCGGGGAGCCCGGCCACCCGCGAGGTGTACATCGCCCAGCCGGACGCCGAGACGCCCGGCGCGCTGCGTCAGCTCGGTCCGCTGTTCGTCTCCCCCGACGCCGAGTCCTACGTGGCCCCCCACCAGAAGCAGTAGGCCGACCCGCCAGGACCTGTGTGGACAACCCCGCCGACCCGCCAGGACCAGTGCCGCTGGGAAGGACGACGAGATCGGGTCCTGATGCTGCTGACCATTCAGACAGGCCTGCGTGTCTCTGAGCTCACCGGCCTGAACTGCACCGACGTCACCCTCGGGACGGGCGCGAACGTCCGCTGCGAGGGCAAGGGACGAAAGCAGCGCGCTGTCCCTCTCAGCGCCCCCGTCGTGGCGTTGCTACAGGCCTGTCTGGTCGAACGGGCCGGTCGCCCGGGCGACCCGCTGTTCCCGACCCGCACCGGCCGTCGGCTCAGCCGCGATGCCGTCGCGCTGCGTGTGAGCACCCACGCAGCGACGGCCGCGCAACGCTGCCCATCCCTGGTGGGCAGGAAGATCCACCCGCACGTCCTACGACACAGCTGCGCAATGTCCCTTCTAACCCGCAGAGTTGCATCTGATGCAACTGCGGGGGGCATTCGACGGGTTGCGTGATCGCGTTGCCTGCTGGGGTCTGTCTCGCCAACGGTGTTTCCGGCGGTTTTCATCAGTAGGTCTCAGCTGCCGGCCAGCGGTCGCTGAAGGTGATGGCGAATGCGTTGAGGGCTGGCTTCCAGCGCATCGTCCATCGTGCTCGTCCCCGTCCGGTGGGGTCGAGGGATCTGGTGACAAGGTACAGACACTTCAACGCGGCCTGCTCGGTGGGGAAGTGGCCTCTGGCCTTGACCGCCCGCCGGTAGCGGGCATTCAGGCTCTCGATCGCGTTCGTGGAGCAGATGACGGTGCGGATCTCGACGTCGTAGTCCAGGAACGGTGTGAACTCTTCCCAGGCGTTGTTCCACAACCGGATGATCGCCCCGTACTTCGCGCCCACTTCTCGGTCACCTCCTCCAACGCTGCTCTCGCGGCGTCGGCGTTGACGGCGGTGTAGATCGCCTTCACGTCCCGCTTCAAGACGTCCCAGTCCCTCTTCGACGCGAGCCGGAAAGTGTTGCGAATCAGGTGGATGATGCACGTCTGCACCGTGGTCAACGGCCACGCGTTGCCGACCACCTCCGGCAAACCCTTCAGACCGTCGCAGACCACGAAGAAGGTGTCCTTGACGCCGCGGTTGCGCAGGTCGGTCAGCACGCTCATCCAGAACTTCGCGCCCTCACCGCCGGCGCCCGCCCACAGGCCCAGGACGTCCTTCCCCCCGCCCAGGGTGACCCCGATCGCGGCGTAGACCGGCCGGTTCGCGACTTGGCCGTCACGGACCTTGACCATGATCGCGTCGATGAAGATCGCCGCGTAGACCTCCTCCAGCGGCCTGCTCACCCAGGTCTGCATCTCCTCGATGACCCTGTCGGTGATCCGGCTGATCGTCTCCTTCGACACCGAAGCCCCGTAGATCTGGGCGAAGTGCGCCGAGATCTCCCCGGTGGTCAACCCACGGGCATAGAGCGACAGCACGATCTCGTCGACCTCGGTCAACCGCCGCTGCCGCTTCTTGACGATCACCGGCTCGAAGGTGCCCTCGCGATCCCTGGGAACCTCGAGATCGCCTGCCTCGGACGACCGGCTGGCCTCGCTCACGCGCAGAGAGCTCGAGGTCCTCGGTCTGCTCGCGCGCGGCATGTCGAACCTGGACATCGCTGCCCGGTTGTTCGTCTCGGAGGCGACCACGAAGACGCACGTGAGCAACGTGCTCACCAAGCTCGGCGTCAAGGACCGGGTGCAGGCGGTGATCTACGCCTACGAGAGCGGGATCGTCGTCGTAGGTGAGAACGGGATCACCGAAGATCCGTCGTACGACTGACACACATTTCCATCGTCCGACCGATCCGCGCTGAGACGCGGGTGAGCCACCTTGGAGCCATCGAATTCGTCCAAGGAGGGAATCCACATGTCCGCCAACGCAGTCTCAGCCCCGGTCGTCGCCTCGACGTCGACCACACAGGCGCATCCAGGAAACACTGGGGCGCCTCGAGCACTCTCGATCCGCCGCTGGTTCCTGATCGCCAGTCCGGTGCTGGCCGGGATCTTCGCCGTGGTCGGTGCCGCAGCCGACCCGGCGGCAGGTCTCTCCGGGTCCGAGCTCTACCGGCTCTACGCGGACAACCCTGACGACCTGCAGTTCAAGTCGTTGGGCTTCCACTGGTCGTACTCGTTCTGGATCGCGCCCGCACTGCTGATTGCGGGCTACGTGCGTGGAAAGGGTGCCTGGCTCGCGAACATCGCAGCCGGCCTCGGGTTCGTCGGGATGACGACCTTGCCGGGCCTGCTGTTCATCGACTTCTACGACTCAGCAATCGGACAGCTTTACGGGTCCGAGGCGTCGGCTGCCGTCAGTGAACACATCGGGGAGACGATGTGGGCGGCGCAAGCGTTGGCTCTGCCGGGTGTCGTCGGGTTCATGCTCGGACTCCCACTGGCCGCCGTCGCTCTCTGGCGGGCGGGTCTGGTGCGGTGGTGGGCGCCGCTCGCGGTGATCGCCGGGTACGTCGCCTTCACCGTCTCGAGCGTGACGTGGTGGGGAGCCGTTCTCACGACCGTGTTCTTCACCGTGTTCGCCTACGGCTTCGCCCGGGGGACAGCGCCGGATCGCGTGTGACACCGACGAACACCCGTCCCGGCCTCGGCGGCCTCGGCTGCCTCGACCGCCGGGACCGGGGCGTTCTCACGTCCTCGTCACGTTCTTCAACGCTTCCAGGATGGCCGTCCGACGTACCCACATGTGCTCCTCCCTCGCCCACACGCCCGGTAGAAGCGATGTCCGGTCAACGCAAGCGCGGCATAGCGTTTCTCTCGGTAGTTGGGTTGTCCCGCCCGAGGTCGAGTACGGCGCGGACCCAGGTCGGCCGGTCGGGAAGTGGTGCGGCCACGAAGACCTCGCGACAGACCTTCCGCAAGGGAACCGCGCTCACCCCTCGGAACGGCATCGCGGACTTCATGTGCGCCTGCATCTGGGGCGCACGGAGCGGATCGGTGGAGTCAGCGAACCGGCGTCTGACCTCGGCGACGGCCTCGAACTGCGACACTGTTAGGGGGTCCCTGCTCCTTGCGGGCATAGTGAGAACGGTATCCGCGTTCCAACCCGTGACGCCTGCTCACCGAACTCTTTCGACGAAAGGCTTGGAATGGCTGAAGCATCCCGGCTGGTGCACATCGTCGACGACGTGCCCGAGCTGCACGGACGTGGTGAGGACGCCGAAGCGCTTGTCCTGATCCACCAGCTCGACGGATTCCTCGACGCCGGCAACGCCGCGAGCCTGGCCACTCAGCAACTCCTGGCACAGTCGTCGGGTCGCGTCGTGGCAAGCTTCGAGGTCGATGACCTGTACGACTACCGTGCGCGCCGCCCGCCCATGACTTTCGCCGAGAACCACTACGAGTCCTACGAGGCTCCGCGGCTGGTGGTCCGGCTGAACCATGACGCGGAAGGGACGCCCTACCTCCTCCTACACGGTCCGGAGCCCGACACCCAGTGGGAGGCGTTCGCCGAGGCGGTACGGCGCGTGGTCGAACACTTCGGTGTCCGGCTGACCGTCGCGTTGGGGGCGGTCCCGATGGCGGTTCCGCATACCCGGCCGGTGATGCTGACCAACCACGCGACGTCTCAGGAGCTGCTCGTGTCCGACAACATCTGGAGAGGGCAGATTCGGATCCCGGCCAGCGCTCAGTCCGTGCTCGAGCTGCGGCTGGGGGAGTGGGGGCACGACGCGATGGGTTTCGTGGCTCACATCCCGCACTACGTTGCCCAGTTCGACTATCCATTCGCTGGGCTTTCCCTTCTCGAGTCCGTTGCGGGGGTGACCGGCCTGAAGTGGAGTGTGGACAGTATTCGCCTCGCTGGTGAGGCGAAGATGGCCGAGATCTCCGCACAGATCGAGGACTCCGACGAGGTTCGCGAGGTTGTCGCCGGCCTCGAGCAGCAGTACGACGCGTTCAACCGCGCCGACTCCGGCGAAGAGTCGCCGCTGCCGTTGGCCGAGGAGAAGAACCTACCCACCGGCGAGGAGCTGGGAGCCGAGTTCGAACGCTTCCTGGCCGGCCTGAACCGACCCGACCGCCCCGAAGAGTAGAGGTACACCCGTGCCAGGTTCAGCCGAGGAGCTCGTCAGGCTCCTCGACCTCGAGACCATCGACGTCAACCTGTTCCGGGGGATTCAGCCCGACACAATGCTGCAGCGCGTGTTCGGCGGGCAGGTAGCAGCCCAGGCACTCGTCGCCGGGGCCCGGACCGTGGGCGAACCGCGGGTGGTGCACTCGCTGCACAGCTACTTCCTCCGCCCCGGAGACACCGCGGTTCCGATCGTCTACGACGTGGAGCGGATCAGGGACGGGGGTTCGTTCTCCGCGCGCCGCATCGTCGCGCGTCAGCACGGCCGCGCGATCTACTACATGACCGCCAGCTTCCAGGTGCCCGAGGACGGCTTGGAGCACCAGGACTCGATGCCTGACGTCACCTCTCCCGAGGCCTCGGTCGACATGGGCGAGCTGTTCCGTGACCGTGCGCCGAACACCGCCGACGAGTGGCTGCGCGAGTGGGCCGCTCTCGAGCTCAGATACGTCGGCGACTCCCGCACGGGCGGCAGCATCCCCTCGGACGAGCGACCCTCCCAGTCACGGGTGTGGATACGCGTCAGCGGGAGGCTCAACGGGGACGCGGTGCTGCATCAGGCTGCGGTCACCTACGCCAGCGACATGACCCTGCTCGGTTCGACGCTCGTGCCGCACGGCGTCTACGTGTCACATCCGAAGATGCAGTCGGCCTCGCTCGACCACACGATCTGGTTCCACCGTCCGTTCCGGGTCGACGAGTGGCTGCTCTACGACCAGGTCTCACCTTCGGCTTCGGGCGGCCGCGGCCTCGCCTTCGGCAGGCTGTTCACGCAGGACGGCAGGCTGGTCGCCACCGTGGCCCAGGAGGGCCTGATCCGCCTCCTGGACTAACGCCCCGAGGAACAGTGCAAATCGGTTAAACCAGGACAAGACGGTAAAAACTCCGTTACGGTTGGGCGTTCGTGTGGCTGAGTTGACGCTAAGAGACCTGTGCGGTTGGTGTGACTCGGCAGCCCCCGGCCGAGAGGAACCCCGGTATGCGCCTATACAGAGCCGTCGCCGTCGCCTGCCCCGCCGCACTGATGGTGGGCGCACTCAGCGCCACCCCTGCGGTCGCGGCGCCCGCACCCGACTACGAGGCCCCCTTTCCGTGTGGCGAGGAGTGGGTGGGTACGACGCGGTCGGGCCACTCGCCGAGCGTCTACTCCGTCGACTTCAACCGTCCCGATGACATCGGAGACATCACCGTCGCCACCGCGCCCGGCGTGGTCAGCAGAGTCACCGACACCGGCTCGTCGAGCTACGGTAAGTACATCATCGTCGACCACGCGGACGGCCACACGAGCCTCTACGCACACCTGCTCGCGCAGTACGTCACCACGGGCCAACGAGTGGACCAGGGCAGCATCCTCGGTCTCGTCGGCTCGTCGGGCGGCTCCACCGGCCCGCATCTGCATTTCGAGCAGCGACTCCTGGGCCGGGTCCTCAAGCCCTTCTTCCACCAGATCGCCTACGTTTTCGGAAGGACACTGGCATCGCGCAACTGTCCCGACGTACCGATTGCCGGCGACTGGGACGGCGACGGCACCGACGAGGTCTCGATCTTCCGTCGCAAGCGCGGGAGCGCCATGTTCCGGCTCTTCCGGACCGAGAGGAAGCCGCTGCGCGTGCGTCTCGGCTACAGCGCCGACACGCCGGTCACCGGGGACTGGGACGGGGATGGTCGCACCGACGTCGGCGTCAAGACGTCGGGGTCCAAGACCTACGTCCTGCGCAAGGGCGACGGCTCGAGCGCCGAGAGCAGTTTCGGCCGGCTCGGCGACCTGCCCGCCACCGGAGACTGGAACGGAGACGGGGTCACCGACCTGGGTGTCTGGCGGCCATCAAAGGCTCGCTTCCGGATGCGTGTCGCCCCTGGGGACGTCCGGGTTCTTTCGATGGGCAACGCCGGCTCGCTTCCGGTGACCGGTGACTGGGACGGAGACGGGGATACCGACCTCGGGGTGTTCGACGCCTCCGCAGGGAGGTTCACCCTTCGACACAGGCCCGTCAAACGCGACGGCCCTGCCCAGACGATCAGGTTCGGGTCAGCCTCCGACCTGCCGGTGACCGGTGACTGGAACGGCGACGGCCGCGAAGACCTCGGCGTGTGGAGCCCTCGCACCGGCATGTTCGCGATGCGGGTCGCCCAGGGCAGTGATGTCCGGGTGACCACGAAGCGGCTCGGCCTCCCGCGGGTGGAGTAGCCGGGTGGTCAGTGGGTCAAGGTCCGGCCCAACAGGTGCGGCGCGCCGCTCTTTGGGTCGGTCAGTGAGAACGCGTAGTCCCGCGAGCGATCACTAGTGGAGGAGATCGCCTTCGAGCCGAACGCGACCTTGCCGGGAAGCAGGATCGGCTTCTTGAAGGTGACCTCGACGGTGGTCGCGTCGGGAAGCCGCCCCTCAAGCGCAGCCAGGCAGCGCGCTTCGCTCCACATGCCGTGCGCGATCTGGCGTGGGAACCCGAACGCCTTGGCCGTCAGGCCGTAGAGATGAATCGGGTTGTGGTCTCCCGAGACCGCTGCGTAACGTCGGCCGAGGTCTCCGCCGAGCCTCCACTCGGTTCCGCTCGACGCGACGCCCTCGAACGTCCTTCCTGAGTCCGCGGCCTTCTCGGTGGGACGGCCACGGCGCAGGAACGTCGAGATCTCCTCCCAGACCAGTTCGCCCGCCGAGTGCACCTCGGTGCTTATGTCGAACGCGGTCCCTTTCGCGTGGGCCCGCAGGTCTCGGGGGAGGACGGTGACCTGGAGCGTCTCGTTCGCCGAGATCGCGCGGTGGGAGGTGATCGAGTTGTCGACGTGCACCAGGCCGATGGCGGGGAAAGGGAAGGCTGCGTCGGTCATCAGCGTCAGGTGCATCGGGAACGCCAACATGTGCGGATAGGTGATCGGCAGGGTCTCCTTCACTCCGAAGCCACACACCCGGGAGTACGCCGCGACGTGGGCCCGGTCGATGGGTACGTCGTGCCGGGTCAGCGTGAGCTGCGGCAACGTCGACCCGGACTTCTTGATCCCCGGCACCAGTGACAGCCCCGGGACGACCGGCAGGACCGCCTTCAGCATCATCGGCAAGGTGGCGGGGGTTCCGTTGATCTCGCGCCTGGTGGGATGCGCCTCTGGCTTGCCCATCGCTCAGGCCCCCAGCATCATCTGGCCGCAGACGCGGACCACGTTCCCGTTGACCGCTGACGATGCCGGGTTGGCGTACCACGCGATCGTCTCGGCGACGTCGACCGGCAACCCACCCTGCGACATCGCGTTGAGACGACGGCCGACCTCACGTGTCATCAGGGGCACCGCCGCGGTCATCTTGGTCTCGATGAAACCTGGTGCCACGGCGTTGATCGTGATGGCATCCTCGAGCTCGCCGGCGAGCGAGTCCACCAGACCGATGACTCCGGCCTTGGACGTGGCGTAGTTGGTCTGGCCCACGTTGCCGGCGATCCCCGCGATCGAGGCAACCCCGATGATCCGGCCGTTGTCGTTGATCAGCTTCTGCTTCAGCAGCTCCGCCGTGATCCGCTCGGGGGCGGTCAGGTTCACCGCGATTGTGGACGCCCACAGGTCCTTCTTCATGTTCGCCAGGCGCTTGTCGCGAGTGATACCGGCGTTGTGCACCACGATGTCGACGCCGCCGTGCTTTTCCTTGACGTGCCTGGCCAGACGCTGCGGTGCATCCTTCGTGGTGATGTCGAGGGTGAGGTGGTCCCCGTCGAGCTCTTTCATCAGCGCCTGCAGCTCACTTGCGGCCTGTGGCACGTCGACGCCAAGGATCCTCGCGCCGTCCCGGTGCAGGATGCGGGCGATCTCCTCGCCGATGCCCCTGCTCGCGCCGGTCACGAGCGCCACTTTGCCGGTCAGCGGCGAGCTCCAGTCCGTGACGGGCGCGGTGCTCGTGGACCCACCGACACCGATCCGGATGACCTGGCCGGATACGTAGGCAGCCTTGGGTGAAAGCAGGAACCCCAGGGTGGAGGCGGTGGCTGCGTCGGCGGCAGGGGCGACGTACACCAGCTGCACGGTCGCACCGTGTCCGATCTCCTTGCCGAGGGAACGAGTGAATCCTTCGAGGGCGCGTTGTGCTACGCGCTCCTGAGGGGAGTTGGTGGCCTCGGGAGGAGTGCCGAGGACGACGACGCGCGCGCAGCTCTCGAGGCTGCGCATCAGCGGGGTGAAGAACTCCGGCAGCCTCGCCAGATCCGCGGACGACTCGATTCCGGAGGCGTCGAACACCAGCGCCTTGTACTTCTCGCCGCCGGTGGCCGACGACACGTTGGCGATGCCGAGGTCATCCAGAGCCCCCACCACGGCGGTCCCGAGCCGGCCGTCACCGCCGACCACCACGGTTCCCTCCACAAGCGGGGCACCCTCCTGGTAGCGCTCCAGCTGGACCGGGTTGGGCAGACCCACGTTCTTGGCGAGCAGCTGTCCCACCGGGGTATGGATCAGGGACTGGTACTTGTCGCTCATCGGGTGTCTCCTCTTGCTCGGTTTCAAGGCAGGGTGGCACAGCGACGCCTCGGGTGCGGGGGCGCGCCGGCGTACTCATGTAACTATGCGTGCAACTCGGCGTCCAGAAATCGTGATGTGGCCCTCACTGCGTTTCCTTTTCCCGAATGTGGCGCAAGGATGTACGGATGCAGGCCAACACTCGCCGCGTCGCCATCATCGGGGGCAACCGGATTCCGTTCGCACGGTCGAACTCCGCTTACGCCGACGTCTCCAACCAGGACATGCTCACGGTCGCCATCGACGGACTGGTGGCCCGCTACGGCCTCGAGGGTCAGCGACTGGGCGAGGTGGTCGCCGGTGCGGTGCTCAAGCACTCCAGGGACTTCAACCTGACCCGCGAGTCGGTGCTCGGTTCCAAGCTCGCCCCCGAGACCCCTGCCTACGACATCCAGCAGGCCTGCGACACCGGTATCCAGTCGGCCGTCGCGGTGGCCAACAAGATCGCCCTCGGGCAGATCGACGTCGGCATCGCCGGCGGCGCCGACACCACTTCCGATGCCCCCATCGCGGTGAACGAGAAGCTGCGCAAGATCCTGCTCGAGGCGAACCGCGCCAAGACGTTGCAGGGGCGACTTGGCGCGCTGGCGAAGGTGCGCCCCGGCCACCTGGCACCCGCCATCCCGCAGAACAGCGAGCCCCGCACGGGACTGTCCATGGGTGAGTCGGCCGCGCTGACCGCACTGGAGTGGGACATCGGGCGTGAGGAGCAGGACGAGCTTGCCGCTGCGTCGCACCACAACCTTGCGGCGGCGTACGACCGGGGGTTCTTCGACGACCTGATCACACCGTTCGGGGGGCTAGACCGCGACCAGAACCTCCGCGCGGACTCCTCGGTCGAGAAGCTCGCCAAGCTCAAGCCGGCGTTCGGCAAGGGTGAGGCCGCGACGATGACGGCTGCGAACTCGACCCCGCTCACCGATGGCGCGTCGACAGTCCTTCTCGCCTCGGAGGAGTACGCCGAGCAGAAGGGGTGGGAGGTGCTCGGCTACCTGACCGCCGCCGAGACTGCCGCCGTCGACTACGTGCACGGTGGAGAGGGCCTGCTGATGGCCCCCGCCTACGCGATGCCTCGGATGCTGGAACGTGAAGGCTTCTCCTTGCAGGACTTCGACTTCTACGAGATCCACGAGGCGTTCGCCTCGCAGGTGCTCGCCACGCTGAAGGCTTGGGAGGACCCGATCTTCTGCAAGGAGCGTCTCGGCCTCGACGGGCCGCTCGGCGCGATCGACCGGTCGAAGCTGAACGTCAACGGTTCATCGCTCGCTGCCGGTCACCCGTTTGCCGCCACCGGTGGACGGATCCTCGCGACGCTGGCCAAGATGCTCGACGAGAAGGGCTCGGGTCGCGGCGCGATCTCGATCTGTGCCGCTGGCGGCCAGGGCGTCACCGCCATCGTCGAGAAGTAGCGCGCAGGCCAGATTTCGTGCACAGGCGACAAGGTCGGGCACTTCTGCACGGGTCGTGAGTGTGTCCTATGTCGCTTTTAGTGGAGACAGGATCCCGTCGGTGAGAGCGAAATGAGCGCCCAAGCCCTTTGCTGTGCACGAGACTGCTAGGGCCCGTCGCTTCGAGCGCATCCCCACGCTAAGC
>Ga0075530_1001428_pt1 | contig 11348 bp, 12 predicted proteins | sample NGEPerD_2_FD_75101 | JGI IMG/M metagenome (GOLD analysis project Ga0075530, IMG submission 75101) | Arctic peat soil microbial communities from the Barrow Environmental Observatory site, Barrow, Alaska, USA - NGEE PermafrostL1-D | ecosystem: Environmental > Terrestrial > Soil > Wetlands > Peat ...
ATGTCGAGCAGCTTCTCGGGGTCGAGCCCGCGCTTCTCGGCCAGACGCAGGGCCCACATCGACCCGACGAGCACGCCGGCGGCGATGAGCAGGCCGTACCAGCGCACCGCAAGCGGACCTAACTGCACGAAGATCGGATCCATCACTAGCTCCTTTGACGTCCCGTGGGGCCGCCGTCAGCCACCGAAGAAGCGCGGGAAGACGACGACACCAATGACTACCATGATGATGAGCTTGGCCACGGTGCCTCCGAGGGTGCCGACGAAAGCGCCCACCCCCGAGCGCACCGCCGCAGGCAGCTCGCGGCCGACAAGCAGCTCGGCCGCCACGGCACCGACAAGCGCACCGATGAGGAAACCGAACGGAGGCAGCACGAAGAGGCCGATGAACGAGCCGATTATGCCGCCCCAGGTGCCGGCCCGGCCAGCGCCGTAGACCCTCGATCCGAGGTAGGTGCCGGCGACGTCGACGAGTTGGGAGAGCACGGTGAGCACACCGACGTAGATGAGCGGCTCGGCGCCGAAGCGGCCGAAACCCATCATCAGCGCCGCCAGGAAGGCGCCCAAGAGCGCGATGGGCGTGCCGGGCAACACCGGCACGACGACGCCGGCAAGCGCCACGATGTAGCTGATGAGGAACACGGCGAATGCCAGTACGTCGATCATCTAAGCGGCCATCTAGCTATCCAGTAGGTCCTTCGCCTGTGCGCTCAGTCGTGCCAGGCCTGCGGGGCATTCGACTCTTCGCCGCGGATGACGTCGACGGCATGCGGCAAGGTCTCGAGCAGCGCCGTAAGCGACTCCGCCGCCCCAGCCGGACTGCCGGGAAGGTTGACGATGAGCGTGCTCCTGCGCACGCCCGCCACCCCCCTCGACAACGCCGCCTGCTTGTTCTTCACCACGCCAGCGGCACGCATGAGCTCGGCCAGCCCAGGAACGCGCCTCTCGATCACCTCTTCGGTGGCCTCCGGTGTGCGGTCCTTGCGGGAGAGTCCAGTGCCGCCGGTGGTTAGCACCAGGTCGACGCCCTCGGAGTCCGACCACAGCCGTAGCTTGGCCCTTATCAAGGCTTGCTCGTCTGGCACCACTTGGTAGTCGACCTCGACGAAGGGCCCGTTCTTCAGCACCTGCCTAATGGCCTGCGCCGAGCCGTCCTCACGCTCGCCGGCCGCACCCTTGTCCGACACGGTCAGGATGGCGGTTCTCACCATGGCGGCACTTTACCCGTTGTCGTGCGTTCTGGCACGCGATGTCGGCCACAGCCGCGTTTGGGCGCGGTAACCTGACCGCGCTAGCGGCGGCGCGCCGCGTCGCCGCGGAGGTATGCGTTGAAGATCCATGAGTACCAGGCCAAGGAGCTGTTCGCTCGCTACGGCATCGCGGTGCCGATCGGGCGGGTGGCGCAGAGCGTCGACGAGGCGGTGGCGGCGGTGCGTGGCATCGTCGAGGAGAGCGGTAACCCCGTAGTCGTGATCAAGGCCCAGATCCACGCGGGCGGCCGCGGCAAGGGCCGCTTCAAGGAGCACGCCCAGCTGGGCGGCGTAAACGTCGTCACAGCCGGCATCGAGAGCGGCATCGAGGGCGGCGTCAAGGCGACCGAGGAGCGCGTGAGGGAGCTCGCCAAGCAGATGCTCGGCTCGACCCTGGTCACGGTGCAGACCGGTCCAGAAGGCAAGCAAGTCAACCGGCTCTACGTCGAGCAAGGGATAGACATCGAGCGCGAGCTCTACTTGTCGGTGGTACTCGATCGCTCAGCGTCGCGCAACGTAGTGATGGCGTCGACGGCGGGCGGCATGGACATCGAGCAGGTCGCCGAGGAGACTCCTGAGAAGATCATCCGGCAGCTTATCGACCCTGCCATCGGCCTCGCCGACTTCCAGGCGCGCGCCCTGGCGTTCGGCCTCGGCCTGAAGGGCGACGCCCACCGCAACGGCAGCCGCTTCATCAAGACGCTGGCCAACGCCGTGGTTGAACTCGACACCGACATGGTGGAGATAAACCCGCTGGTAGTTACCAAGAGCGGCCAGGTGATGGCGCTAGACGGCAAGGTAAGCTTCGACAGCAACGCGCTGTTCCGCCATCCCGACATCGTCGCCATGCGTGACCTTAGCGAGGAGAACGCGGCCGAGGTCGAGGCCAGCCGGTTCGGCCTCAGCTTCATCAAGCTCGACGGCAACATCGGCTGCCTCGTGAACGGCGCCGGTCTGGCGATGGCCACCATGGACACCATCAAGCAGGTCGGCGGGCAGCCGGCCAACTTCCTCGACGTCGGCGGCGGCGCCTCCGAAGAGAACGTCACTGCGGCGTTCAAGATCATCACCAGCGACCCGAACGTGAAGGGCATCTTCGTCAACATCTTCGGCGGCATCATGAAGTGCGACACCATCGCCAACGGCGTGGTCGCCGCCGTCAAGCAGGTCGGTCTCGAGGTGCCCCTGGTGGTACGGCTGGAAGGCACCAACGTGGCGCTCGGCAAGAAGATTATCGACGAATCGGGTTTGAACGTCGTCAGCGCGAGCGGCATGCGCGACGGCGCCCGCAAGATCGTGGAGCTGGCCGGCGGTGCGGCGTGAGCGTCCTCGTTGGTCGTGACACGCGGCTGCTGGTTCAGGGCCTTGGCGACGCCGGCAAGTTCCACACCGACAAGGCCATCGCCTACGGCACCGAGGTCGTCGGCGCGGTGAGGCCGGGCAAGGGCGGCGAGAGCGTCCGGTTCGCGGGCGACGCCGACGCCAGCGGCGTGCCGGGCAGGCAGAATCGTTACGACGTCGAGGTGCCGAGCTTCAATACCGTGAGGGACGCCGTCGAGGCGACGGGCGCCAACGCCACGGTCATCTACGTGCCGCCGCCGTTCGCCGCCGACGCGATAATGGAGGCCGCGCACGTCGGGATAGAGCTGATCGTGGCGATAACCGAGGGCATCCCAATCATGGACATGGTGCGCGTCAAGCGCTACCTGCAGGGCAAGAGCTCGAGGCTCATCGGCCCCAACTGCCCGGGCCTCACCGCCCCGCAGGAGTGCAAGATCGGCATCATGCCCGGTTACATCCACAAACCCGGAAAGGCCGGCGTGGTGAGTCGCTCAGGCACGCTCACCTACGAGGGCGTCAAGCAGCTAAGCGACAACGGTCTCGGCCAGACCTGCGCCGTCGGCATCGGCGGCGACCCGGTCAACGGCACCAACTTCATCGACGTGCTCGAGCTGTTCAACGACGACGTCGCCACGGAGGCCGTGCTGATGATCGGCGAGATCGGCGGCGCGGCCGAGGAGGAGGCGGCGGCCTGGATCAAGGTGAACATGCGCAAGCCGGTGGCGGCCTTCATCGCTGGCACCACCGCGCCTCCGGGCAAGCGCATGGGCCACGCCGGCGCGATCATCTCCGGTGGCAAGGGCACGGCCGAGGAGAAGATCGCCGCGCTCGAAGCGGCCGGTGTGATCGTCGCCCAGACCCCGTCTGATCTCGGCGCCGCCGTCCTCGAAGCCATCGACCGCTGGGCCTGACGCCCACGACCAGGGCCGCGGGGCCCGTGCCGTACCGCGGCCGCTTCGCACCCTCACCCAGCGGCTGGCTGCACCTCGGCAACGCCCGCACGGCGCTGTTCGCCTGGGCCCGGGCGCGTCTCGCCGGGGGCGAGTTCATCGTCCGCGTCGACAACCTCGACGACGCCCGCGCGAAGCCCGAAGCCGTGATGGGCAACCTCGCCGAACTCCGCTGGCTCGGCCTCGATTGGGACGAAGGCCCCGACGTCGGCGGCGCCGCTGGACCCTACCTGCAGAGCGAGCGCGGCCAGCGCTACGCCGAGGCGCTCGGGCGCTTGGCGGCCGGCGGTCACCTGGCCGAGTCCTTCCTGTCGAGGCGGGAGGTGGCCGAGCTCGCCGGCGGAAGCGAGACGGCTGGTGAGGGACTTGACGAGGGCGAAGCGGGGCCGGGCCCGGTATACGGGTCGTCGCACCGCCGGCTCAACGTCACACTAGCCGCGTCGCGACGAGCGACAGGGCGCCGGCCGAGCCTGAGGTTCCTCGTGCCAGCAGGTGCCGTAACGTTCGAGGACGCCGTTGCCGGGCCGCAGGCGTTCGACGCCGAGCGTGACGTCGGCGGTTTCGTCGTGCGCCGCGCCGACGGACAGATCGCCTACCACCTGGCGGTCGTCGTCGACGACGCGGCCATGGGCATCACCGAAGTGGCTCGCGGCGCCGACCTGCTCTCCAGCAGCGCAGCGCAGCTGTTGCTCTACCGGGCACTGAACCTGCCCGAGCCCCGGTTCGCCCACGTCGGACTGTTGCTCGACGCACACGGCCAGAAGCTCTCGAAGCGTCATGGCGCCGCCTCGCTTCACGAGCTAGAGCGCGCCGGCGTCGAGCCGACGCGCGTGCTTGGCCTGCTGGCGCGCTCCCTCGGTTGGCTGCCCGAAGCGCGTGAGATCACCGCCGAAGAGGTACTGGGGCTGCTGGCACGCTCCGCCGGCGCGGCAGCCGCGGCAAGCGAGGCGAGCTCGGCGAGCTGGGCCGGCGCGGCCGGCGCGTTGGGCACGTTGGGCGCGTTGGGCGCTGTGGCCGCGGAAGACGTTCACGACGAGTCACACAACCTCGCGAGGCCATACCGCTTGAGCGCGGCCGAACTCGCCTGGCTGGGCCTCTCGCCGCCATAGGCCGGCCGACACCGGTGCCGGCGAACCGCGAGCACGTATCCTTGGTTTCGAGCCCATGACCAGAACCCCGACTTACAGCTCCAACGACCCGTCCGCTGATCAGCACGCTGCTAACCTGCCTGACTTTCCCCTTCCTGACGAGCGGGGGCGCTTCGGGCGTTTCGGGGGGCGTTACGTTCCCGAGACGCTAATCCCCGCGCTCGACAAGCTGACGGCGAGCTACCTCGCCGCCAAGGCCGATCCGGCCTTCGTGCGCGAGTTCCGCACCGCGCTCAGTGAGCACGTCGGCCGACCGTCGCTGCTCTACCGTGCCGACAACCTCTCGAAGCACCTGGGCGGCGCAACCATCTACCTCAAGCGCGAAGACCTCAACCACACCGGCGCGCACAAGATCAACAACACCATCGGCCAGGCGCTGCTGGCCAAGCGCATGGGCGCAAAGCGCGTAATCGCCGAGACCGGCGCCGGTCAGCACGGGGTCGCTACCGCTACCGCCGCTGCGCTCTACGGACTTAACTGCGTGGTGTACATGGGCGAAGAGGACGTGAGGCGTCAGGCCCTCAACGTCTACCGCATGCAGCTGCTCGGCGCCGAGGTGGTCAGCGTCAGCAGCGGCACCAGGACCTTGAAGGACGCCACCAACGAGGCCATCCGCGACTGGGTGACCAACGTGCGCGACACCTACTACATCATCGGCTCGGTCGTCGGCCCGCACCCCTACCCGATGCTGGTGCGCGATTTCCAGAGCGTCATCGGCTTCGAGACCAGGCGCCAACTGCGGGCGGCCACCGGCCGCGACACGCCCGATGTCGTCGTCGCCTGCGTCGGCGGCGGGTCGAACGCGATAGGCCTTTTCGCCCCGTTCGCCTACCTCCCCAAGGCCGAGCGTCCGCGCCTGATCGGGGTCGAGGCCGCCGGCCACGGCCTCGACAGCGGCGCTCACGCCGCCAGCATCTCGGCCGGCAAGGTCGGCGTCCTGCACGGCTCGCTGATGTACCTGTTGTCCGACGAGGGCGGGCAGATCTCGCCACCGCACTCGATCTCGGCGGGGCTCGACTACCCCGGTGTCGGTCCGGAGCACAGCTACTACGCCGAGCAGGGCATAGCCGAGTACGTCGCCGCCAGCGACGCCGAGGCGCTTGACGCCTTCGAGCTACTGGCCCGCCTCGAAGGCATCGTGCCCGCGCTCGAGAGCTCACACGCTATCGCCCACCTGACCAAGCTCGCCCCAACCCTGGGCCGCGAGCAGATCGTCGTCGTCAACCTCTCCGGGCGCGGCGACAAGGACGTCGCCGAGGTGAGCCGCCTGCGGTCGGCGGCTGCTACCGGCGGCGCGCCGGCGGGCACGCCGGCCGGAGCCCACCAGTGAGCGGGCGCATCGAAACGGCCTTCGCCGCGGCGAAGAGCGAGAACCGGGCCGCCTTCATCGCCTACCTCACCGCCGGCTTCCCCTCCGAGCCACGCTTCCGCGAGGCGGCGCTCGAGGTGCTCGACCACGCCGACCTCCTCGAGGTCGGCCTCCCCTTCTCCGACCCGCTCGGCGACGGTCCGACGATCCAGCGCGCGGGCGAGCGCGCCTTGGCCGCCGGCATCGACGGCCGCCGGACGATCGAGCTCGTCGCCGAGCTGCGGCGAGCGACCGACAAACCGCTTGTGGTGATGTCGTACTACAACCCCATCTTCTGTTACCCCGGCGGCGAGGCCGGCTTCGTCCGTGACCTGGTCGACGCCGGCGGTGACGGTGTCATCCTTCCCGACCTGCCACCAGACGAAGGCGGCTCGTTAATCGAGTGCGCGCGCTCGGCCGGCCTCGACACGGTCTTCCTGGTCGCGCCCACCTCGACCGACGAGCGCCTCGAGCTCGTGGCCGCGGCCAGTCGCGGCTTCGTCTACGCGGTCAGCGTGACCGGCGTCACCGGCGCTCGCGACGCGCTGCCCGAGGAGGTGGCCGACCTGGTCGAGCGCACCCGCCGGGCCGGGGCCGAGAACGTGGCGGTGGGTTTCGGGGTGGGAAGTCGCGAGACGGCCAGCCGCGTCGCCAAGGTGGCCGACGGCGTCGTCGTCGGTTCGGCTCTCATCGACGCGCTTGCGCATGGCCGGGACGTGGGGGCTTTGGCGCGCGAGCTGGCGCTCGGCTGCCGGCGCTGACCTTGGGACTTCAGTCGAGGTGGACTTGGACTTCGGCGCCGACCATGGCGTAGAGCTCATAGCCGACGAGCAGGTCGGCCGGCTCCTCGATCGGGAGGTCCTGGCTGACGACGCGCACCACCATCTGATCGCCGCCAATCGGCGGCGCGAGCACCAGCAGCGAACCCACCGGGTGCAGGCGCGACATCACCTCGAAGCCCCGTAGGCGGTCGCTGGCGCCGACGCGGAGCATGCCGTCAGGCAGGGTAAGCACCTCGAGCTGGACGCGCGCGACGCCGGTGCCGATCATGCCGATGGCCTCGGCGCCCGCTCTCGAGAGGTCGATGATGCGCCCGGGCTTGAACGGTCCGCGGTCGTTAATCCTCACGACCACCGAATCGCCGTTCTCGACGTTGTGGACGCGCACCAGGGTGTTGAACGGCAACTCCTTGTGCGCCGCGGTCAACTGGCTCGGATCGAACACCTCGCCGTTGGCGGTGAGCCGCCCGGCGAAGCCCGGGCCGTACCACGACGCCATGCCGGTCTGCTGCGCGGCGCCGGTGCGAGCGACGGTCGCCGCGGCCACCGCCGTGGTACGCGAGGCGCCGCCTGGCCTAGCCGCCTGTTGTGCTTCGCCTCTCATGGCCGCCGGCGCGCAGGCGCCGAGCACTCCGGCGAGCAAAGCCATGAGCACTGCCCTTGACAACGGGGAGCGGAACCGCCTGGAACGAAGAACGCGCGCGGGCATTTCGACATGCTACGCGCGCGTTCTCACGACTTGATGTGAAAGCCTCTACCTCGAGGCCGAGGGGCCGGCTCAGGCCCAGGTACGCCTGGCGAGTTCTTTCTGGCACAGCACGAACGCTTCGTAATGCTCGATCTCCGCGCTACCGTCGGTGATCGCCATCTCGCACTTGGAGATGATCTCGCCTAGCTCCTCGTTGCTGTAGTAGCGGATGGTCTCTGATAAGGCTCGCTCTTGCACCACGTCATGCCTCGTTTCCGGGAGCGTTTCCCGCCTTCTTGTCGAGAAGGTAGCAGCGACGTTCTTACAGAACTCTCACAGCTCTCATCGAAGCTCTGGCCCGACCGCCGCGGGGCTATCGTGGCCTCATGATCGACACGCACTGTCACCTGACGAGGATCGACGTACCGGTCGCTCACGCCACGGCCGGGCTCGCGGCCGTCGTCACCGTCGGGACCGGCGTGGCCGACTGCCTGGCGACGGTGGCACTGGCAACCAAGGAGCCGGCGGTGTGGGCCGCTGTGGGCATACATCCCAACGACGCCTCGGCAGCGGCGGCTCCTGAGGCCCGGGCCGCGATCGAGGAGCTGGCTGGCGAGGCCCGCGTGGTCGCGATCGGTGAGACCGGCTTCGACACCCATTGGGACCGCGAGACGCTGCAGTCGCAGACCGCGGCGTTCGAGTGGCACGCTGAGCTGGCCGCCGCGCTTGGCAAACCGCTGGTCCTCCACGTGCGCGACGCGCCGGGCACCGACGGCGCCTCCCGCGCGGCCGAGCGCGCCATCCACATGGCCGGACATCCGCATGGCGTATTGCACTGCTGTAACGGCGATGAGCGCTTGCTGGCCGCGGCGCTTGAGCTCGGCTGGTACGCCTCGTTCGCCGGCAACCTCACCTACAAGACCGCCACTGCCATCCAGCGGGCCGCGGCCGGGGCGCCGTTGGAGCGCCTGCTCGTCGAGACCGATAGCCCCTACCTCGCGCCCGTGCCACATCGCGGCAAGCCCAATGTGCCTACACACGTGCGCTTCACCGCCAGCCGGCTCGCCGCCTTGCGCGACCTCGAGGAGGACGTGCTCGAACGGCAGCTGGACGAGAACGCCAACCGCCTTTTCAACTTGAGAGGCAGCGCATGATCGGTAGTGACGACTCCACGCCTGACCAGGGGCCACGCGAGATGGCCTTGAGTCTCGAAGTCCTCGACGAACAAGACCGGCCGCAGGCCAGGCTCTACTTCGAGCGCGTCGGCCCCGCCGACGCGGCGACGGTGTACTACCTACACGGTGGGCCCGGCTACAACACGAGCTCGTTCCGCGAGCTGATGGGCGACGAGCTGACGGCGTACGACATGATCTACGCCGACGCGCGTGGCGGCGGCCGCAGTCCTGGCGTCATGGGCAGCGACGTCGACGTCTTGGCCGGCGACGTCGAGGCGGTCCTGGGGGCGCTCGAGGTCGACTCCGTCGTCCTGCTCGCGCACGGCTTCGGCGCGCTGGTAGCGGCTCAGGTAGCCGCCAACGACCCCGTCATGGTGCGCCGCCTCGTGCTTGTCAACCCGTGGCTGTCGATGCCACGGCTGGCGCAGGACCTCAACACCGCGGCGCGGCGCCTAAGCGGCGACGAGGGGGCCGACGCGGAGGCTGCCGGCGACGAGGCTGGCGACGGCCCCTCGTCGGACCCTACCGCCCTCGTCGACGAGGCGTTCGCCCTCGCCAACCCCAAGGTCCTCTTCGACTCACTGCAGTTCCGCACGCCCGCCGCTCGCTTGCGGTTGGAACACGTCGACGCGGTCGCCCTTGCCGGCGAAGTGCCCGACGAGGTCGACCGCCTGGTATGGGAGCTCGACCGGCTCGATGCCTTGGCCGCCGCCGCCGCTGCCGGCGTCGAGGTGGTGGTGATAAGCGGTGCGCACGACGGCACCAGCTACCCGGCGCAGGCCGAGCTGGCACTCAAGCGCTCTCCAAACGCGCTCTTCAGCCTCCTCGAGGGTGGTCACTACCCGTGGATCGACGACGAGGAGGCGTTCGCCCTGGTGTTGTCCGAAGCCCTCGGCCCCGCCTCCTCCACGGGCTGAAGGGGTGGCCGACTAACTCGGATCTCGTGTCTGCAGGTCGCCACGGCAGCCGCCGAGTGCCGACAGGTTCCCGCCTAGGAAGCGCTCCTTCCCGTCCTGGAGCCTGAAACCGCCGTGCTAGACTCCTGCGGTGCTGCGCCCCAAACTGCGCCCCAGCCTGCGCCCCGATCTGCGTGTCGACTCACTGGCCGAGGTCACGCCCGCGTTATTGGCGTCCCTCGGCGTGAGCTCGGTGTTCGTCGATCTCGACGACACCCTCATCGCCTCCGACAGTGACGTGCCAGCTGCCGGCTCACTCGGGTGGCTGGCCAGCCTCAGCGCCGGTGGTCTCGCTGTGGTAATCCTCTCAAACGGCCGGCATGACCGCGTGGCGCGGCTCGCCGAGCAGGCCGGCGTGCCAGGTCTGGCCCTCGCCGGCAAGCCTTTCGCCCGCGCTTTCCGCCGGGCGCGCCGACTACTTGGCGAGGTCGATCCGGCGGCTATCGCCATGGTCGGTGACCAACTCTTCACCGACGTCATCGGCGCGAAACGGGCGGGGATGGTGACAATCCTGGTTCGTCCGTTGACCAAGGGTAAGCTTCCTCATACCAGGATCGCTCGCCGTCTGGAAAGAATGTTGCTGGAGGATTCATAAGTGGCGGTACTGTCCATCGGCGACAAACGGCTCGGCGCAGTTCTGCTCGAGCGCGGTTACGTAACCGACGACGCTCTGCAGCAGGCCATCGCGCGCCACGCCGAGGTCGGCGGCCGCCTTGCCGACATCCTCACCAACCTCGGCGTGATCTCCGAGCAACGCATCGCGCGCGCCGTCGAGGAGTCGATAGGCATCCCGCTGGTGAACCTGCCGCGCGTCGACATCATGGCCGACGCGCTCGCCAAGGTGCGCGGCGAGCTCGCCTCGGAGCTGCTCGCCATGCCCTTCGCCATCGACGGCGACCGCCTGCGCGTCGCCTTCGTCGACCCGCTCGACGCGCTCGCCATCGAAGAGATCGAGGACGCCTCGAGTTGCCTGGTGGAGCCGTATCAGGCGCTTCACAAGGAGCTGCAGTGGGCACTGGCGACCTACTACCCCGAGTTGGGGTTGGAGCCGCCGGTCGACGTCGAGGTCGACATCAGCCAGCGGCTAGGCAACCTCGCGGTCGCCAACGGCCTCATCACCGAGACCCAGCTCACCGAGGCGATAACCGAGCAACAGAAGACCGGCGGCCTGCTCGGCCGCATTCTCGTGCAGAGCGGCGCGCTCGACGAGGAGCGCCTGGCCCGCCTGCTTGCTCAGCAGATGAACATCGAGTTCATGGCCAGCCTGGGCGACGAGAAGGTCGACGACCGGCTGGCCTCGAACCTGTTGCGCCTCGACGCCGTGCAGTTCTCGGCCGTCCCCTACCTCATGGATGAGGACACGCTCGTCGTCGCCATCGCCGACCCACGGCGCATGCCCGACATCGAGGCCATAGTGCAGCGCCCGATAAGGTTCGTGGCGGCGCCCGAGAGCGAAGTGCTCAAGCGCATCGACCGCCTCTACGCCAACGACCAGGGTCGCCTCGGCGAAACGCTGTTGCAGAGTCGCCGCCTCAAGCGCGAGCAGCTACGCAGGGCGCTCGAGGAGCAGATCAAGCTCGGCAGTGTCAAGCCCCTCGGCGAGATCCTCGTCGACCTCGGCTACGTCACCCAGGGCGACGTCGACGAGGCGCTCAACAAGCAGCGCGCGGGCGGCGGGCGCCTCGAGGACACGCTGGTGCAGTCGGGCAAGATC
>Ga0075530_1001429_pt1 | contig 11326 bp, 3 predicted proteins | sample NGEPerD_2_FD_75101 | JGI IMG/M metagenome (GOLD analysis project Ga0075530, IMG submission 75101) | Arctic peat soil microbial communities from the Barrow Environmental Observatory site, Barrow, Alaska, USA - NGEE PermafrostL1-D | ecosystem: Environmental > Terrestrial > Soil > Wetlands > Peat ...
ACGCTGCCGCTCGCCGCCGCGAGCCGGGTGGCCGCTGGCTGGCCCTTCCCGGGCGAGCCGCCACGCCGAGGACGCCCCGACGTCACCGTGGACGTCGACGGCGAGCCCTGGCGGCTGGTCGGCGATGTCGCGACCGAGCCGGGCGAGGTCTTCGCGCTGGCGGCCGACGCCGAGGGCGGCACCACCGTCGTCCTCGGGCAGCCCGGTGCCCTGCCGGCCCGGCCGGTGCAGGTGCGGATCACCGCTCGACTCGGCTGCGGCACCATCGGCAACGTCGGCGCGCACACGTTGACCTCGCTCGTGGCGCTCGGGCCGGGGTCCGGGCCGCTGCCGGACGACCTAGATCTCGAACGGCTGCGCGCGGCCCTGGCGGTGGACAACCCGGTCGCGGGCAGCGGCGGCCGGGACCCCGAGCCCCTCGACCGGATCCGACGCCGCGCACCCTGGGTGGCCCGCACGCCCGTGACCGCGGTGACCGCGGACGACCACGCCCGCCTGCTCGAGGAGCTGCCCGAAGTGGCAGCCGCCCGCGCCCGCGTCGTCGAACTCGGCGAGCGGCGGCTCGTGCGCACGACGCTCCTGCTCGAGGACGAGGACACCCTGGTCACCCCCGGCACCGCTGGAGGCGCCGGGGGTGGCGGGGAGCCGCCGGCCGACCTGTACCTGGTCCGCGACGCCGAGCGCGTGCGCCGCTGGTCCGCGGCGCGGCGCCGGCTCGCGGAGGTGCGCCTGCTCGGCTTCGACGTGCAGCTCGTGCCACCCACCTTCGTCCCGCTCGACCTCGATGTCATCGTCGACATCGAGCCGTGGGCCTCGGCCGAGCAGGCGCATCGCGAGGTCACCGCGACGCTCGAGAGCGACGGCGGACTGTTCGACCCCGACACCACCGGTCTCGGGGGCGACGTCCACGTCGACGCGGTGCTGCGTCGCGTCCTCGCGGTCGGTGGGGTGGCGGTGGCCCGGGTGCGGCGGCTGCGCCGGGCCGTCGCCGGCGCCGCCGAGCACGCCGTCGACGGCACCTTGCCCATCGGGGACGAGGAGGTCGCCTGCCTGCGGCGTCCCTACGGCGACGGCCCGCAGGGTTTGCTGACCGTCGAGGTGTGCGGGGGGTTGCGATGAGCCGAACCCCCATGCAGCACCGCGCCCGCCGGCACACCGAGGTCCTCGCGGGCATGGAGGCCGACGCGCGGATCCGCTTCGCCGACGCCGCCCGTCAGTGGGTGCCGCGCCCGACGGCGCCGACCGAGGACCCCGGTCAGGGTCTGCTCGACTGCGTCGCCACGGCGGTCGACGTGGTGTGGGCCTACGAGCACGCCTGGGCGGACGAGTGTTTCCTGCCCACCGCCCAGCTGCGCGACTCGCAGTCCCGGCTGCTCGACCTGGTCGGTCATCGACCCCGTCCGCCGCTCTCGGCGACGGGTCTGCAGCAGCTGCGCCTCAAGGCCGGTACGTCGGCCACGATCCCCGCCGGTTTCGCCGTGTCGGCTCCCGCGTCGGCCGGCGCCCCCCCGGCCATTTTCGAGACCACCGCCACCCTGCGTGCCGACGCCCGGCTCAACGAGCTCCAGCCGTTCGCCACGCTCCTGCCCGCCGTCGTCGAGCTCCCGCCTCCGGTCATCGCCGTCGCGCCGCCCCCGCTGCACCTTCCCGGCAGCGCGTCGCTGGCAGAGCAGCTGGCGTCGCGGGTCGACGCGGCCCAGCGCGGCGCCGCGGCTGCCCGGGACGCCGCCCGCGCGCGCTCCGACGCGCTGGCGCTGGCCGACCTCGCCTCGACGCTGTCGCTGACCGGCGACGGGGCGTGCCCGGAGGCCTTCTCAGCGCTGTGCGACTCGCTGTGCCAACGCGCCCACGCCTTGGTCGACGCCGAGGCCGAGGCCGCCGCCCGGCCCCTGGAGCCGCTGACCGAGGCGCAGCGGCTCGTCATGGGCTCGCTCGCCCGCGTGGACGCGGCCCTGCCGTCCGCGCTGGGGAGCCTCGACACGGCCCTGGCCAGGCACGACGGCGAGGACGAGGCGGCGTACGCCGGCCGGCTCGACGCGATGGCCCAGTTCCTGGACGCGCTGGTCGAGGGCATCCTCACCCAGGCCCGGGACGACATCGTCCGGCTGCAGGGGCCGCGCGCGCTGACCGTGCTGGACCGCACGCTGACCCGCGGCGCCCGACCCGGCGAGCTCGGCCTCGCGACCCCGGGGACGGACCGCTTCTACCTGATGCCGAGCCCCGCGGGCCCGCCGCCAGCGGGACCGGTCTCCCACGCCGGCCTGCTGCGACCGGGGGACTGGCTGGTGCTCGCGGACCTGGTCGACGTCCCGACCCGCGACGGCGGCACCACCCGCCGACCCGAGCCCCGGGAGGCGGTGCGCGTGGTCAGGGCCGACGACCTGATCGCCCCGCTGCTCGGAGAGCGGGCGACCCACGTGGTGGTCACGCCGCCGCTGCGCCGGTGGTACGACCTGGCGCGCACGGTGGTGCTCGGCAACGTCGTGCCGGTCTCGCACGGCCAGACGGTGCGGCGTACGGTCACCGGTCCTGGTCCGTGGCCGGTCGAGGGAGAACCGCTCGCCTTCCTGCCGGATGCCACGGCGCCGGAGGGTCGCCGCCCGGCGGCGGAGCTCACCGTGGGCGGGCACCCCTGGGAGCTCACCGGCGAGGTTTCCGACACCGCTTCCGGGACCCGGGCGTTCACCGTCGACGTCCTCGCGGACGGCACCACGGCCGTCAGGGCGGGCGACGCGACGTCCGGCACGGCCGTTCCTCCGGGCCTGGACGTGGAGCTCACGACCCGGGTCGGCACCGGGTCGACCGGCAACCGCGACGCCGGCGCCGTCGACCAGGTGGTCGCCCCGGTCCCCCAGGTGGTCGCCACCGCAAACCTCCTGGCGACCTCGGGCGGCGCCGATGCCGAGGATCCCGCCGTCGCGCGGCGCCGGGCCACTGCGAGCGTGCAGACCCTCGACCGGGCCGTGACGGCACGGGACATCGAGGCCCTGCTGCAGGGTCACGGGCTCGTCTCCCGGGTCCGGGTCGGTCACGACGACGTCGACCGGCGGCGTCACCTGCGCGTCGTCGTCAGTGGACAGGGCGGCCGGGTCCTCACCCCGGACGAGCACCAGGTGGTCCAGCAGTTCCTCGCCGCCCGGGTGCCGCCCAGCCTGGTGGTGCGGACCGTCGACCGGCAGCTCGTGCTGCTGCGCACGGTGGTCACGCTGTCCGTCGACCCCACGGCCGATCCGCTGCCCATCACCGCCGAGGCCCGCGCCCGCCTCGGTGCGGACCCCGCCGTCCCGGCCACCGCCCCAGGGCTGCTGGATCCCTGGGCGGTGGACCTGGGACAGAGCGTGAACGTGTCCGACCTGCACCGGGTGCTGGCGGGGACCCCCGGAGTGCGCTGGGTCGTCGTCAACGCGCTGCACCGCGCGGACGAGCCGGTACGCCGCGCCGAGCGGGTCACGGTCCCGCCCGACGCCGAGCCCCGGTGGGCGCCCGACGCCGACGGCGCCGAAGGCGTCACCGTGCGCTGGGAGGAGGCACGCGACCGATGACCGACCTCCTCGACCTGTCCCCCGAGGCGCGGCGCCTGGCCGACCTCCTGCCCAGCATGCTGTTGGGCATCGACGTCGAGAACGTCGACCGGCCGCTACTCCGGCTGCTCGAGGTGCTCGCCGGGCCGCTCGGCGGGCTGGCCGACGCGGTCGCGCAGCTCGAGCGGGACCCCTTCGTCTCCCGCTGCTCGGCCGAGGCGCTCCCGCTGATCGCCGAGCTCGTGGGCGCCCAGCTGCTCGGGGAGGACGCGCCCACCAACCGGCGCGTGGTCGCGGGCACCGTCGCGTGGCGGCGGCGCAAGGGCACCCTGGCGACGCTGGAGGACGTCCTGACCCGCACGAGCGGCTGGCCGGCCGAGGTCGACGAGGGCTTCCGCTCCCTGCTCGTCACCCAGGACGTCACCGAGCCGCTGCCCTCGCGCGGGTGGACGGCCCTCCTCTGGGATCCGGTCGCCCTCGCAGACCCGCTCACCCGCAGGGCGCGCCACCACGACCGGCATCCGAGCGCCGCGCTCGACGCGCCGCGGACCGGGGACGACGTCACCGAGACCCTGCGCCGACTGGGCGCACCCGACGCGCTGCTCCTGGCCGCGTCGCCCCGCAACGTCGACCTGAACGGCTGGGCCCGGCCCGACGGCGTCGCGGTCCGCACCAGCCGCGTCGTCGTACGCGAGCGGGACGACGTCGTGCTGCCCGAGCCCGTCGCGCTTACCTCGACCGACGGCGCCCCGCTGATCGGCCTCCGCCTCGACCCCGGAGGGGCGGACGGGCCGGTCGCCGCCCGCGTCGTCGCCGAGGAGGTGCCGCTCGACGCGGGGTACACCGAGGTCCACGAGCCCCCGCCCACGCCACCGGCGCCGCGCCGGCCGGAGCTGCTTACGCCGACGGACCTGGCCGCGGAGCCCGACACCGTGGCCGACGGCGACACGCTGCGGCTCGCCGTGGACGGCGTCCTGCTCCTCGGGGGTTCCGGCGACCCCGGCGGCAGCGGTCCGTTGTCGTCCGGCGCTCCCGGAGCCGACGCGGTGCTGAGGTTCGCCGACGGTGGCCGACCGGGGCCCGACGAGACGTGGGCGCTCGCGTCCGCCGCCGTGCTGGACGAGTCCGCCGTCGCCGCCACCCTGGCCCAGCCCGCACCCTCGGGCGACGTGGGCGCCACGAACCCGGTGACCCTGCGGGCGACCGCCACCCGTGCGGCGTCCACGGTCGCCCTCACGCCGGCCGGCGCCGTCGCGATGCCGGGCACCACGGTGGCGCTGCGGCTCGACCGCACCGTCGGCGGGCGGGTCGCGTGGCGGCGACGCGCGGACGCCACCTGGGACCGGCGAGACCTCCCCCCCCATGCCGGCGAACCGGTCAGTGGAGCGGTGGTGGCCGAGGTCGGTGGCCAGGCCGTCGTCGTACGGCTCGTCCGGCTGCCGGCCCCGGGAGGCGACACCCTCGCTCTCGCGTCGCACGTCCCGGGCGCGGGCACCTGGACGACGACGCCGCTCGACGTGGAGACGCTCGACGCCGAGCACCGTCCCGGCTCGGTCTGGCTCGACCCCGGGCCGGCGGCCCTGCTCGTGCCCGCCGCGAACGGGATCGTGCTGGTCGCCCCGACCGTCGACGGCACTGCGCTCCGCGCCTGGCGGCTCAGCGACCTCGCTGCCGCGGCCGTCACCGTCGACCGCCTGGACGCCAGGAGTCCGGCTCTCCCGTCGGCCCGCGAGGCCGCCGCCGCGTGCGTGTCCGGCAACCTGCTCTTCGTCCACGGCGGACAGCTCGGCACGGCAGCCCTGGACGACCTGTGGCAGCTCCCGCTCACCGGGTCGGTCGCCCGACGCCGCTGGGTGCAGCGTCGCGTGCGGGACCAGGTCGCGCGCAGCGGCGGCCAGCTCCTGGTCACTCCCACTGGGCTCGTGCGGATCGGTGGCGCCGCCGAGCGAGGGGGTCTGCTGTGCCCCCTCGTGCATCGGGTGCGTCCGGACGCCGCCCGCCCGCGGTGGGAGCCGCTCCCCTCCCTACCGTTGCCTGCGGGTGGTCCGGGAACGTTGACGGCCTGGGCGGACGCCGGCGGCCTCCGGGCCGTGGTCTGGGGCGACCGGGTGCGGCCTCGCGCCGCGCGGTTGGCGGTGGGCGCGGGCGCCTGGCAGGTCGAACCTCCCGAGGAGCAGGCGCCGAACCCGCCGGCCGAGGGCGAGAGCGTCGTGGACGGCGACGAGCTGCTGGTCGTGGGCGCGGCACCCCTGCCGCCGAGCGAGGTCGTCGTCACGGTCGGAGGCCAGGGACACCTCGCGTTCCTGCCCGCGCTCGACCTGCCTCCCGACCAGCCGCACGTCGCCTTCGTCGACCGCGACGGGAGCACGCGCACGTGGTTCCCCGCCGGTACGCCGGCCCGGTTCCGGCTGCGCCTGGGCCGCAACCGCGAGGCCGCCGCCGTCTCGCGCGGGCGGGACGCCCCGACTGTCCCGCGGATGGGTGCGACCGGCCGGATCGCGTGGGCGCCCCTAGGCCTGCGGCAGGCCGCCCTCGGTCCCTGGGCCCAACCGATCGCCCTGGAGCTGGAGGACACGATCGCGTTCGACCCGCGACTGGGCCGGGTCGTGCTCCCCGCCGTGCTGGGTGGTGTGCGTCCGGCCGGCACGGCGCCGCGGTTCACCGCGTCTTACCACGTCGCCCGGGGCGCTGCGCTGGGCGCCGGTCTTGTCCCGCCCGGTGCCACGCTGCCCAGCCGTTGGGTCGAGCCCGACGATCCCGACGACCCCGGGCGGTTCGCGCTGCCGGCCCCGCCCGAGGCGAACGGGCGGGCCGAGCCCCCGCTTGTCGTGGGAGCACCGGGACGCGTCGACCCCACCGGCCTGCCCCTGGTGACCCGGCTCGACACGGCTCTCGAGCTGGTCGCGACGGCAACCGGACCGGCCGTCGTCGCCGTGGTGGGCAGCCCCCGGCTGGCAGCGGCAACCGGCCAGGTGCGGGAGGGGGCGACGACGTCCGTCCACGCCTCCGACCCGGATGGCTACCCGTTCCTCGCCGCCGACGACAACGGGGTGAGCCTCACTCTCCTCGAGCGCTCCGACGGTGCCGGGCGGTCCGCCGTCGGACCGCACGTGATGCTCACCGGTCTCGCGTCCGGCGGCACGGTCGAGCTGGCCGTGACCGCCGGCGAGGCCGACCTGCGCTGGTGCGACCTGGGGCGGCCCGGGGGCGTCGGCCTGCGCGTCGCCGGGGCGGGTCACCACACCACCCTGCTGCGGGCCACGCCCGCTGAGCCGGCCATCGTGCTGCGCCTGCACGGCTGCCAGGTGGCCCGGCTCGAGGTGCCGCCCTGGGTCCTGGTGATCGCCGCCGGGTGCACCTTCGACGCCGGCGACCGGACCGCGCCGGCGATCGACGCCGCCGGGGCGCACCTGCGACTGCGGGAGTGCACCGTGCACGGAGCGGTCCTGGCCGGCGTCCTCGAGGCGACGTCGAGTGTCTTCGCCGGGCCGCTCACCTGCGACCGCCCCGACCTGGGCTGGTTGCGCCGCTGCGTGGCGCCGCGCGACCCGGACCGGCGGCCCCGGTCCTGGCGCGGGCTGGAGGCCGAGGTGTCGTTCGCCGTCATCCGCCCGACCTGGCCGCGCTACCTGGTCCTCGACGACAACAACCCGGCTGCGGTGCTGTCCCTGGGCGAGGCGGGCGGCCCGCCGGGCGCCCATGCGGACCGCGGTCGCTCCCTGACCGAGCTCACGCGGCGCACGGACGACTTCTTGCCGTTGGGGCTGGCGGCGAAGCACAGCGACCGCGCAGCAGACGACGTGCACCGGATGGGAAGGAGCCTGCCATGAAGGGCTACACCTCGCGGGAACGCTTCGACGAGGCGCGGCGGTTCGTCGCCGTACAGGAGGAGATGGGCCGGGCCCGCCTCGACGCGGACGGCAACGAGCACGCACGCCTGACGCTCACCGACTCGCGCCGGCGCTCCGCGGACCTGGCCTAGGGCTCTCCTGACGACGGCTTCCGGGTGGCCGAGACGTTCGTGCTCGACGCGGTCACGACGACGAACGGCTGGTCGGGCTCGGGGCTGGCGCCGGGCGACGCCCGCGTCATCCCGCCGGAGCTCCGGCTGGAGCGACGCGACCCCGAGACCCTCCCCCACGTGCTGCGCGCCCGCGGCCACGTGACGGTACGCCGGGTGCTGCCGCAAAGGATCGACCTGCTCGCCGTGCCGCAACCCGCGACCGGGTCGGACCGCCAGAGCACGACCCCCTGGCAGGCCGCCGACCTGCGCGTCCGGTTGCGCATCGCCCGGGTCGCGAGCGACGACGAGGTGGCCCTCACCCGGGTCGAGGTCCGCGACCAGGACGGCGACTGGCACGAGGTCCTGGACGTGCCGGCCGAGCACCGCGACGGAGTGCTCACCATTCCCGTGAACACCCTGGCCCCGCTCGCGCGGGGCGCCGGCGCCAACCGCACGCTCGTGCTCACCGGATGGGGCGTCACCGAACTGCCGCCGCGCGCCGCCACCGACCTCGACGCCCTCGAGGCCACCGACGCCGCCCTCGGGGCCGACGTGGTGCTGCGCGGCGGAGGCGGCACGCCCGGAACCGCCGGCCGGCTCTACCTCGACGGCCGGCGCGCCTTCGTCGAGGCCGACTGGCGCTACTCCACCCAGCCCTTCCTGCCGGCTCCCGTCCCGCTCGCCGAGCCGGACGCCGGCGCGACCGTGCGCCACGTCCTCGAGGTCGACGTCTGGGACCGCGAGGTGCACTCCTGGCAGGACCAGTTCATCAGCGAGCCGGCGCTCGACGGCGATGCCACCACGTTCCGACGTCAGCAGGTGGTCCAGGTCCGGGCCCGTCAGGTCGAGGCCGAGGCCCTGCCGCCGGTGGGCACCGCGACCAGCGCCGGCCGGCTCAGCAGCGACGTGCCCGACGGCGCGCTGCCGGACCGGACCCCGCCAGAGGAGCCGGACCGGTGCCGCGAGCGCTGCTTGTCCACCGAGCAGGTGACGACCGGGATGGGCTACACGGGCGACACCAACGCCCACGTCCGGGTCGAGGTGCTGGGCATCGCCGGCACCGAGGATCGCGCCGTCCTGTGGTCGCGCGACAACGCCGCGCTCGCCGCCCCGCTCACCGCGGACGTCCCCGCCGACGGCCTGACCCTGAGCGTCGGCTCCTTCCAGGCTGCCCGCTTCCGCGCCGGGGACGTGGTGACCCTGGAGGACGAGGCTGCACGGCTGGACCCCGGGGACGCGCGGCACCACCCCGTCCTGCGCCGGCTGCGGTCGGTCGACACCGCGACCGGTCGTCTCGAGCTCGAGCCGGACGGGCACCTTATCGGCGACGACCCCGCGCCACTGTCGGGCGGGGGCGGGCCCGGCCAGGTGCTGCGGACGGCGGACGTGGCCGCCGTACGACGGTGGGACGGCGCGGACTGGCTGGTCACCGGCGTGCGCTACCGCCTGGTCGACAACATCACCTTCGCCCTCTCCGGCGAGAGCCACCGGCCCGGTGAGCACTGGCAGTTCACCGCCCGGGTCGTGGCCCCCGACGGCGCCTCCCAGGGCGTCGTCGAGCGGCGGACCGAGGTTCCCCCCGACGGCCCGTGGCACAGCCGGGCCCGGCTCGGCCTGGTGGAGGCGACCCGCGAGGCCGCGGGGGCGCCCGTACGGCGTACCTTCACCGACCTCCGCGTGCGGTTCCTGCCCCTGGTGCAGGTCCGCGATCGGCTGATCGAGCTCGGCGCCCGACACCTCGCCCCCGGCGCGTTCACCGTCGTCGTCGGCGACGGGGAGCGGACCTTCGGGCACATCGACCAGGACCTCTCCGAGGGGGTCACCGGCGACGAGGCCGTGCACGCCGCGCTGGCGGAGCTGGGTGGCCGACCCGGGACGATCTACCTGCGCGCGGGCACCTACGTGCTCGAGCACCCGGTGGTGCTCCAGAACCTGTCGGGCGTGCGGATCCTCGGCGACGGAGCCGCCACCCGGCTCGAGGTCCGGGGGGCCGGTGGCGCCTTCGTGCTGGACCGCTGTGGGACCGACGCGCCCGTCGCGCTCGAGCTCATGGACCTCGTGGAGGTGCCGAGCGCCGACGTGCCGATCGGCGGGGAGCCGGTCGACGGCGGCGGGCTCGTGGGCGACCTGGTGCCCGTCGACGACGGCGGCGGCGCCCTCACCCGGGCGGACGTGCTGGCCCCCGCGACCGGCCTCGCCGGGCTGCTCGACTCCCTGCGCGACCGCGTGCGACTTCTGGGTCCGTGGGAGGGACGCGCCTTCGCCTCCGTCGTCGCCACCGTGCTCGAGCTGCGCCGCCTGCAGCGCACGCAGCCGGGTCGGACCCTGGAGGATGTCGCGCCGGACCAGCTCGAGACCCTGCGGCGTCTGCCCCACGGCGTCGTCAGCGTGGGTGACAGCCGGGACGTGACCCTGCGCGACCTGCGGATCACCTCCACCGAGCGGGCGGGGGGCGGCTCCGGCGTGCTGCTCACCGGCAGCATCACCGAGGTCGAGGTCAGCACCTGCGCCGTGCACGCGCGCTCGGGCGTCGCGGTGACCGCGCTCGCCCGGAGCCTGGCTCCCAGCGCGCTGGTCCTGCGTCCCCGGGCCGGCCTGTTCGTCCAGGGGCTGCGGGTGGTCGGCAACGACCTGCGCGCCGGCGAGACGGGGGCCGGCACCGGCGTGCTTGTCACCGACGGCAACCTCGAGGGCGTCGTCGTCCGGGACAACGACGTGGCCGACTTCGCCACCGGCGTGCGCTTGGAGGACCGCGCCGAAGCCAGGCACGCCGAGACAATCGACCGGACCACGGTCGCGGACAACCGCGTCCTGGACGTCACCGGGATCGGCATCGACGTCGTGGCCGACGTCGCCGACGTCGACCGCAACCAGGTCCGTCTCGCCGCCGCCGCCGCGCCGGTGCGGGCCGGGATCCGGGTCGCGGGCTCGCGCACCCGGGTCGACGGGTGCGTCGTGGACCTGCCGGCCACCGCTGCCGACCAGTCGCCCCTGGCGCTCGAGGCAGGCGTCGTCGTGGGCTCGGGCGTGGACGCCGACGACACGCTGGACCACCCGGTCACCGACGTGACGATCGGCGACACCCGAGTCACCGGAGCGGGGGCGTCCACCGCGGCCCACGGGATCGTGGTCGGCGGTTCGGCCCCCGTCCTCGACGTGACGCTGACCGGTTGCGACGTACGCCATGTCGGTGGCAGCGGCGTCCGCGGTCTCGGACACGCGGGGGCCGTCGGCCGGCTGCGCGTGCTGGGCTGCACCATCGAGGACGTCGCCACCGCGGCCCTGGAGTGGTCACCAGCGCTTCAACGCGCCGCGCAGGAGCACGTCGCCATGGCTGCGGGGCGCACGCCTCGCACGCTGGTGCAGTCGGTGCTCGCCGCCCAGGGCGCCGGCGTGCGCACCGCTCTCGACGGTCTGCTCCGGTGGCTCGAGGCCGCCACCTTGCGCGCCGGCATCGGCCTGAGCGTCGTCGATGACGCCCTCGTCTCCGGCAACCGCATCCGGGGGGTCGGCCGTCCCGACCTGCCCACCGACCTGGCCGGCGCCGATGTGCACGTCGCGGGGATCGCCGCGCTCGGTGGCGAGGACCACCGGATCCAGGACAACGACGTGCGCGACGTGCACGGCGCCGTACGCCGGCTCGCACCGGTCCCACTGCCCGTCCCGGTCCGCCCCGGCCTGGTCGACTTCCTCGACACCCTGCCCACGCTGGCCGTCCGACCGGCCGGTGACCTGTACGAGGCCCTGGTCGGTCTGCGTTCCCTGTCGCACACCTACGCGGTCGTCCGCGGGCGCGCCCGCG
>Ga0075530_1001430_pt1 | contig 11325 bp, 2 predicted proteins | sample NGEPerD_2_FD_75101 | JGI IMG/M metagenome (GOLD analysis project Ga0075530, IMG submission 75101) | Arctic peat soil microbial communities from the Barrow Environmental Observatory site, Barrow, Alaska, USA - NGEE PermafrostL1-D | ecosystem: Environmental > Terrestrial > Soil > Wetlands > Peat ...
CGATGCGCTGCTCCAGCTCGCTCGGCCTCCCCTGTCCGGTCCGCTGGCTCGCCAGGGCCACCGACAGCGGGCCGAGTCCGAGGTCGGCGAGGGAGACAGGCGTCAGCACTGTCGTCGTACCCTCGCCGGCCCGGAGCAGAGCGCCGAACTTCCAGTCGGCTGGCTTGCCGAACAGCCTTGCGACCCAGGCGTCGAGCAGAGGTTCGGCCACACCCCGCGCGTCACGTTGCCAGCCCGGTGGAAGAGCGGCGTTCTGGAGTACGACGGCGACCCGGTGCGCGACCGTGTGGCCGGCACGATTGGAGCCGACGTACTCCAGGTCGGGTGCGCGACCGTGGCGGTCGTGGGCGGAGAGCGCGGCACCCGAACGGTCGAGGTTCCCGACCGCGGCCTGGTGGACGCTCTCCGCGACGAGCAGGTCGCTGACTGCGTCGTAGCTGTCGTGGACGTCGTCGATCACAGCGCGGAGGCGGCTCCCGTCGGGGCTGGGAAGTGCTGCCAGGCCGTCCTGGTTCGCGATCGCAGTCAGTACGGCGCCCGGATCCTCTCGCCACCGGTCCAGCAGGGTCACGCCGTCCACGACATCTCGTGCCGCGAGCACCTCGACGGACTCGTCCGGAGCGACATCTGGACCCCGCAGCGGCGCCGTGCGCCGCATCGGCATCTGGTAGCGCATCATCTCCGGCCCGGACTCACGGAGGCTGCGTTCGAGGCGATAGCCCAGCAGGGCAGCCAACCGCTGTCCCCGAGCCACTCCTTCGAGCAGCCACATCGCGCGGCGCACCCGGTCGGAGGTGACCTGCAGGTCGAAGACGGCTCCGTCATCACCGCGGTTGGCCAGCCGGCCGTTCCGCAGCAGCGCCGTGCTGGCGGCCTGTGCCAGGGAGGGCGTGTGCACGAACCCGAGGCTCTCGGCAGCAGCGCCGACGTCGCGACGCAGGTTCTCGACGAAACCCCAGCACCCGATGTGCACACCGCCGGGAGAAGCGGAACGGTGGTTGGAGAGCCGCTCGGTCGCGAGGCCGGTGAACCAGGCGTCGAGACGCGTCGAGAAGAGGTCGAGGTAGCCGCGGAACGCCCACTCCAGCCGGTCGGGCGGCGCGGAGGCGAGCGTGCCCAGGGCGACCTGCTGGTGACCCAGCCAGTAGTGCGGGTCCGTCGGCGCGCCAAGCAGGGCGCCGATGTCGGCCAGCTTGTCCGCGAACGCGCCTGTCACGACCTGACCGATCGGCCTGCTCTGGTCGACCTGCGGCACGACGGCGTCGGCGAGCTCTCGGCCGCTCTTGAAGTCCAGGGCCGGGCCAGCCACCGCTGGAGGCTCCTCGACGCGCACCACGTACGGCGTCGGCACGGCGAGCTTCCGCAGAGCAGGCAGCGTGGCCAGCTCCCCGACGGGCACGGCCACGGCGTCCAGGATCGTCTTGAGCCCGGCCCGGTCGATCTCCATCACCGCGGCGCAGGCGGCCAGCGCCTCGAGGAGCGCGACTGAGTTCTCGCGCAGGTTCAGCGCCGCGCGGCCGTTCGGGTCGGTCAGCAGGTCGGCGATCTCGGTGAGGTAGCCGGTCGGGTTCTCCTCGCCAGGTTTGACGACCAGCGGCACCCTCAGCGGGTGGTCCTTGGCGTGGGTGAGCTCGTTCAACCGGGTGGACCGGAACTCGCCAAGTCCCACCCACATCGCAGCGGTCCAGGACCGCTGCCAGGCATTGACCAGATCCCATCGGATGCTCGCGTGGTAGCGCTGGATGGGGCCGGTGATCGGTCGGAAGCGGAAGGTCCACGGCACGGGTGTGCGCTGCAGCAGCGCGAGGAGTACGGCGTCGACGTCCTGGTCCTCGCCCGCTCGGCGCAGATGCGGTACGTCGGCGATGGCCGGCGTGACCAGCCGGCGCATCAGGGTCGCCACCCGATGCACCAGGTTCTCTGCCTGCCCCCTCCCCGGCTCGTAGTGCCGGGACGAGACAACGGGCAGCACGCCGTACGGCTGGGCGCCGACGCGCAGAGTGGGCAGCGGGCCGCCGGCGAACACGTTGCGACGGGTGAACTCGCGGAGGTTCGCGTCGACCTGAGGGTCGTCGGCCAACGGGTCCAGGATGTCGGTCAGGTAGTAGCCGGCCGTGCTGCGCCACAGCGCGTCGGTCAGCCCGGAGGCCCATGCGTGCTCGCGGTCCGCGGCGCCCGGGAGGTCATCGAAGGCAGCGGGATCCATGCCGAGCGCTGCAGCCAGCCGCCGACCGGCACTCCACTCGTCGGTCGGGGGCACCTCCCGGGCGGGGTCGAGCTCGGCCGCCTCGACCGCGCTGTCGCTGGTGAAGCCCGCTCGGTTCTCGGAGGTGTTGTTGGTCGGCGTGCCCTGTCTGACGAATCCCAGATGGCCGGAGTAGGCCTGCGCGTCGAGCAACGTCTCGAGCGAAGTCGTCGCCTGCTCGGGCTGCTGCGTCCAGTCGACGCCGAGGACGACGAGGCGGTCCACCCCCTCGGCCAGTGAGGCGTCCTCCACCTCGATCAGCACCCCTTGCTCGGCGGCCTTCGCCGGGTCGCGCAACCACGCGGTGCCGGGATCGGACGGCAGGCCGCCCTCGGCGTCCGCCGCACCGAGGAGACGCGGGTCCGGGCCGACCGCGAGCTGGTCGGGGACGAACGCACCCCACTTGCGGAACCGCTCGACCCAGTCGTCGCCCTGCTTTCCCAGTCCCACGACGCAGAAGCGATCGGGCAGCACCGTGGCCATCGGCGCCCGGCTCCACGACGACTCCCGTGCAGGTACGTCGGGGAACGCTGGCGCGCCGTCCGCCGGCACGTTCGTCGGGGTCATCGCCTTCACGATGTAGGACGCGCGCACTGGCCTGAACTTCGTGGTCAGTCCCTGCCACGCCGCCGTCGCAGCCTCGGTGTCGTCCAGTCCTGCGCGCCATCGCTGGTCCCAGTACCACTGGGCCCCCTCGGCCTCGGCCGCGGTCAGCTCCGGGTCGTGGCCGTCGATGTGCAGCTGGTCCGGGAACACCCGGATGCGGAGCTTGGTGGCCGAGTCGAAGCGCGTCTCGAGGCGCACCGGGAGCATCGCCACCGGCCGCCGGCCGTCAAGGGTGGCGACCAGGCTCTCGGGGTTGAAGGCGGTGATCAGCTCGTCGGAGATCCCGCTGATCGCACCGAGGAGATCGTCCCTGCGGTTGCGCGCGTCCGTGATCCGCTCGTCGGTGCGCTCGATGCGGGTGGCGAGCGCTTCGGCCCGGGTGCTCGCTCCTGTCTCGAACAGCCGGGCCTGTTCGGCGACGAGCTGGGCGCGGGCCAGCCGCAGTTCCTCGGTGGCCCGGTCGAGGTCGGTCAGCTCTGCACGGGAACGAGCCATCGCTCCGAGGTTCGCGGTGATGTCCGGGTCCGGCACTTCACACCCCTCTCACGAGGTGGTCGGCATGCACCAGCAGCTTGAACGGGCGCTGGAAGAGCGCCGCAGCGATGCCGTCGGCCTGCCCGACCGACGGGCTCAGACCCATCGCAGACAGCTGGGCGACCTTGAGGTGTCCGGCCGACGTGACTCCAAGGTCGGGCCACGCGACGTCGTTCCAGTTCGCCGCGTTCGTGGTCTCCCGGCCGACGGTCTCGTCGAACCCGAACCGCGGCTCGGTGACCGGCTCCATCAGACCGAAGAACCAACCCTCACCCGTGGTCAGATCGGCGCTCACCAACGGGAACCCGAAGAACGACACGTCCGGGTCGAACTGCCCGGCGAACACCGGTGTCCGCAGGTCTGCGGCATCGGCGCTCGGCGTGTGCTGGGTCACCGCGCGCACGGCAACCGCCATGGTCCTCGGGTAGCGACGCAGCAGGTCGCCCCGCAGCAGCAGCACCAGGTTGCCAAGCGGATCGGAGGTCTGTGCGGGGAGGTCGTCGCGGTTGCGGCCGGCAACGGCGCGCCTCCCCCAGGTGTGGATCTCGAAGATGTCCGGCCCGTTGTCGACGCGCTTCCAGAACTTCCGCCACGGCGTACCCCGCCCGTCGGTCGGGTAGCTGCGCCACAGCAGCTCCTTGTTCGTCTCGTGGTTGAGCCCGCCCATGAAGCCGGCGATGAACCTCGGGTTGGTCTCGAGCAGCGTGATGGACTCCGGCGGCACCTCGTCGACCCCAGGGCAGAACCTTGTGCGGTCGTACTCCGCCAGATAGGTGTACGCCGGCAGGTCGAGCTTCGGGTAGGCCATCACCCGGTCGAAGAGCTGGGGCAGCCTCCACCCCGGCAACAGCGCGGGGTCCACCAACAGGTCTGTGAGCTTGTGCCCGCCGATCGTCAGCATCGTGCCCAGCCGCGCCGGGTGTACGACGACCGGGTTGCTGCGCTCCATCGTCGCGACCACGGCCTGCGAGATCGCGAAGGAGACGAGGGCCGGCACGAGCGGGTCGACCCCCAGCGCCGTACCGGTGGCGACCGCACTGATCGCTGACTCGTAACGTGCGATGACGGCCTGGCTCTTCACCAGGGGAGGCATCGTGACGGTTGTTCCTGCCCGATCCGGGTCGGCAACCACAGGCCCACCAACCACGGGCCCACCAACCACGGGCCCACCAACCACGGGCCCACCAATCACAGGCCCACCAACCACCGGCCCCACGACGATCTCGCCGAGGCTCGCGCCCGGCCGCAGCTCGAGCTCGACGGGGTGGACGATCGCGCCGCCGCGTCGGACGAGCAGAGGCTCGAAGGCACCCTGCGGCAGGCGTCCGACGAGTTCCCCGATCTCGTTGACGCTCCCGCGCAGCCGCGGATCGAGGCGCGCGACGGGCACGTTCGCCACACCGGCCGGGGTCAGCACCACCAGCGCGCCGCCGGCCCGCAGCCCGAGCGGTCGCACGACCACGTTCGGGCCGGTCTCGATGACGAAGCCCACATCACCTGGCCGCTCCGTGACCGTCGCGCGCACGGCGTCGATGACGGCAGACGACGAGGACGTGAGTACGTCGGACAGCGCAGGCCGCTCGACACCCGCGAGCTGGATCGTGGAGACCTCGCGGGCCGCACTGAGATGCGCGGTGGTCAACAGGCCGGTGATGCGCGGGTCTGCGCGGGGCGCGAGCATCTCTTCCGCGGGCAGCGCGGGTGCGGATGTCAGGTTCTTCGATGCCTTGCCCAGCGCCGCGGCGCTCGCCTTGTCGATGGTGAGCCCGACCCCGAACTTGCTCAGCTCGACCAACCCTCCGTCACCGGCGGGGGGCATCGTGCTCGGGAGTCCGTCGACGGCGAGGACCGGGAACCGGGTCGCGTCGACGTCGGCGCGACCTGCGGCCAGGCTGGAGACGAGCTTCTCGCCTGCTGTGCGAGCGGCCACGACGACGCCGTCGCGAGCCGCCCTGCGGGTGACACCCGCCAGTACGCGACCGGTGGCTGCGGTGTAACGCCGCATCGCACTGTCGGTGGTCCGGTCCGGGAACGACGTCGGCCCGATCGCCCGCGGCACCGTCTGGCCCCCGAGCAGGGTCCGGTCCGCGAGCGGCGACGCGATCTGGAACAGCTTGCCCACGGGAAGCGGCAGCAGATGTCGGTCCCGGAACCGAAGACCGACCTCGAGGCTGAGCCGGGCACGTGACAGGGCGGCTTCGATCGCGAGGACGTCTCCGACCTGTTGCCAGCAGGCCTCCATCACGTCTTCCTGGTACTTCCTCATCACCTCGGCGCCCAGGCCCGCGGCCACCCGGCTTCGGGGGTCGGTGTTCACCTCGCGGAACCAGGTCGCGTCGGAGTCCGCGACCGACGTACGACGAATGTGTGCGCCGTCGTACACCGGGGGACCGAGCGCCTCGCCGTCACCCGGGGACTGGCCGTCGAGCTTCCCGTCCGCGGCGTCGGCCAGCACGCGGGTGACGTCCTGCAGACCGGTGCGCAGAACCGCCGGTACGTCGTCGAGTGCCGCTTCGGGTACAGGCGGGTCGGCCGTTGACCGGGCAATCGCCGGCGCCTGCAACGCACCATCCATGTCGAGGAACCGACCGGGGTCGCCGTCGGGCAGGTCCACGAACGGCGACGCGTCGCCGACGTGCATCTTGACCCGCCCGATGCTCGCGCTCGCCTCGTAGGGCTTGAGCCGCCGCGCGAGCGACTCGAAGTCACCCTGCGGACCGGTCTGGAAGCGCCAGTGGAAATAGACCGGAAGCTCGACCCGGTCCGGGCCCGTCCAGGCCGGCTTCAGCGGGTCGGTCGGCTTGGGAGTCCCCCCGAGCCCGCGGACGACCCCGGCGTCGAATGCCGGTACCAGGCAGGCGATCCAGCGCGTGTCCGGCTCGAGCCGTCGCGGGCACACCACCCGCGAGACGTTGCGGTTGGGACGCTCAGCGAGCGCCTTGCCGACAGCACCGGGCGTGCTGCCTGCGTCCTCGTCGAGGAGCTGCACGTGCGCCCAGGCCCACGAGTCGGCCAGGTCCGGCAGCTCGCTCGAGGCGCCCGTGTCGATGTTCAGCCGTGGCAGCAACGCACCCGCGGGCACCGTGACCGAGACTCCGGGACGGTCGCGCACGACGACCAGCACCAGCCACGGCCGCAGGTGACCCGACGGCGGCACGCCTGTCGGCGTGAACAGCCACGGGAGCTCGGGATTGTCGAAGTCGAGCGCCGCGAGATAGTTCGGCTCGACGTTGGTCGAGTTGGCCCGCGGGATGGTCCGCACGATGACCGTCGGGTCCAGGCCGATGACGTCACCCGGCCCGCTCAACGTCGTCGAGGTGGGCACCGGGCCGGCACCGGCCACAACGACCTCGACGTCGACCTTCGCGCGCACCGGCATCGGCGCGGAGTCACTCGCCCCAGGGATGGCGGCGGCGAGTCCGCGACGCGACCAGGGCAGGAACCGGTAGACGGTGTCGGTCATCGCGCCACCTCGAACGCCTCGACCGCGAACCCTCCACTCGCAAGCGCTGCCTGCGATGCGATGGCCTCGGACGACACGGGTCCGGAGATGACGGTCACCGACTCGACCAGGGTTCCCGAGTCGACGACGGCCATCGGCGCCTCGCGGATCACTGCCTTCCCGACGTCGACCTGCAGGGCCTCGGACTTCGCGCGCGCCGAGCTCGCAGCGGCGCCGAACCCGACCAGTGCCATCGCCACGTCGCTCGCCATCGACTCACGGAACCTGGTGGCCACCTTCCAGTGCAGGTTCAGGACCGGCTCCGGCTCCAGGATCTCGACCTCGTAGTCAGCCTTCACCGTGGTCCCTGCGGTCGCGACGGTGTAGTCCGTCGACCCGATCCGCACGCCGCTCGTGAAGGTCTCGAACGAGCGCCCTTCGAGCTTCTGCTGCTCGGTGAGGTCCATGAACTGGCCACGAGCGAAGTGGTCGGTCACGGGTTCCGTCGCGGTCGTCGAGTCACCGCCCACCGTGACGCCCTGGATCGCGAACGTCGGCTTGCCCTCGTCGAGCAGCTTGGTGCCGATCCGGTCGATCTGTACGTCGAGGGGCACGGCCTTCTGCGCGATCGTGATCAGGCCCAGAGGGTGGGCCAGCGTCTGGCCGGGAGGTGCCTCGGCGAGGGTGACAAGAGCGTTCCCTCCCACGGGAGGGCCCGGCATGAGCCTGGTCGGGTCTCCGATCTCACGGCGCAACAGCTCCGCGGCGGTGGTCCTGTCCGGCTCGATCGCAGGGGCGCTGCCCCAGCTCTCGTCGAAGCCGATCTCGACGTCCCACCAGAGGATCCCGAAGCTGAAGTAGCCCTTGGCCCGCCACTCGCCCGGCCCCTCCAGCGACATCCGCACGGTGACGGAGGCGAAGCTCTCGCCGAGTGCCTCGAGCTTCACCTGGAACTCGAGCTGGACGATGAAGCGGAACCGCGGGGTGAGGTAGAGCAGCGCGTCGAACGACAGGTGCCCCTTGATCGACGCGACGGAGATGTCCGCCTTGACCTCGATCCTGCAGCCGCCTTGCACGCTGTTGCTGGTGATCGCGAAGTAGTTCTCGTTGCGGATCTTGAGCGGGCCGATACCGAACGAGACTGCCATCCGCTCCAGGACTGCCGGGACGCCGCGCGGGACGTCCTTGAAGGCCGGGTGGAAGCCGCCTGCGGAGAGCACGAACGACGGGTCGTCGCCGAAGCGCATCGCCAGCACCATCTCGCCGGTGAGGTCCAGCTTGGCGAATCCCTCGATCCCCACGAACGAGTCGCGGAGCCGGGCGCGGATCAGCAGGAACTTCTCGACGTTGTCGTAGAACCCGACGACGTCCACGAGCAGCTTCACGATTGCCGGGACGCCGAGCTCCTTCGGGGGCAGCTGGACGAGCAGCTGGCCGAGCAGGATCACCTTGGTGAGCTCGGCCGGCTTGTCGCCGCCGAGCGCGTTGCGGATCTCGAAGATCAGCCCGAGGCGGACGTAGACGATCGGGGGCTGCGAGAACGACAGCTCGAGCATCGGCCCGACCAGCAGGCTGTCGGACTCGATCGGGAAGAGCTGCTTGTAACGGTTGATGATTCGTGGTGCGTCGGCAACCGGGTTCTCGGGGAACAGCACGTCGTCGAGAGCGCCGGTCTTCATCCCCGCTGTGAGCGCATCGAGGTCCGAGCGGTGGTGAAGGCCGATCATGCCGCCGAGACCGGTCCAGAAGATCCCGAAGGCGATGTGCACGCGGAACTGGCCGAACACGAAGATCAGCAGCGACCACCCTTCGGAGCCGTCCGGCCTCTTCGTGGTGATCAGCGCGATCGCCTTGATGCTGAAGGCGAGGATCTTCAGCTCCAGCGCACCGGCGTACTCGCCCTTCTCCGGGTCGATGTAGAGGTAGCCCCCGCCCTTGACCGGCCCGACGTCGAGCGCGAGGCCGATGCCCTTGGGTGGCAGGAACTTCACCAGGTCGCTGACGTCGTCGATGTCGCGCGCGAGAGCGGCGAGGTCGAGAGCCGTGCCCATCTGGTCGACCGAAGCCTGGAACGGTCCGAGCTTCAAGGAGAAGCCGCCGCGAATCTCCAGCTTCGGGTCGCCGCTGAGGGTGAGCTCGAGGGCGATGAACTGGACGATGAAGACGCCGAAGATCGACGCCGCGACGGGCAGGTCGACCTTCAGGCCGGTGCCGCCGTCGAAGCGGACGCCGTTGCCGGTGTCGGCGATCAGCCCGAGCTCGAAGGGCACCTCGACCTTCCCGCCGGGCAGGTTCGACAAGAAGCCGTCGCCGTCTCCGAGTGAGATGACCAGCTTGCCCTTGCGGACGTGCGTCTTGAAGCCGGCCTTGTCAGCGCCGAGCTCGACGCCGTACGAGAAGGCGCCGATCTCCAGCCTGGTCGCGTTGCTGGTGCCGAAGACCAGGAACGGCTTGCCCTCCTCGGTCTTGGGCGTCACCCCGATGTCGATCGTGGGGACGCCCGGGCCGAAGACGCGGAAGCCGGGGTCGTCCGTGGAGAAGCGGAAGAACATCGAGAAGGCGCCCGAAGCCCCGAGATCGGTGGTGTACGTCGCCGACTCCGTCTCGTGCTCGATGCGCAGCCGCGCACCCATGCCCACCATCAGGCCGGGCCCGCCGTCGGCCTTCGGCACGGCGACCAGGGTGAGCATGGGGGCGATGCCGGTCGCGCCGGGGATGTGGAAGACCACGCTGAGCGCGCGCGACGCCACGACCGACGCCTCGGGTGCGGACCCGGGCTCAGGGTCCCAGCCGTACATCGCGTCGATGGTGCCGCCGACCGGCTTGACCATCTGGTCGAGCAGCACCACGAGGGTCCCCGCCACCGCCGAGAGGCGGCTGACCAAGGCCTCCGCGTCGTCCTCGTCGGCCTCGCCCTTGAGCAACCGGGTGACCGGTGCCGGGTCGAGCTGAGGAAGGATCTCGTCGTCCTCGAGGATGAGGCCGAACAGCACGCACAGCGCGTAGGCGCTCGGGTTCCGCACGCGCAGCGAGTCGGCCACCCAGAGCTTGAAGATCAGCCAGAAGATGTCCCACTCGTCGACCCCGTCTGCCTTGACCGCGTCGGCGAACGTCAGGATCGTGTCGGCGAGTGCCTTGATGTCCACGATCGTGGCGGCGAGGGCGATCTCGTCGATGTCCTCCTTGGCGAGGAAGGCGTCGATCTTCTGCTTCACAGCGGGATCCACGGCCGCCGGTGTCGCGGGGTTGTCGGTGTTCAGGCCGAGATCCTCGCGGGTCTCCGTTGCGATCGCCGGGTCGGAGAAGGTCTCCTCGACCCACTCGACCACCGACTTGAAGAAGTCGCCGATCTTCTGGAATACGTTTCGCTTCTTCTTCTCCTCAGCCATCACTCCGCCTTCAGGACGGGGGCAGCCGGCAGGGGCGTGGGCGCGAAGGCGACCGTGTGCTCGGTGAACTCGTCACCGGTCTCGTCGTTGGCGTTCGACAGGAGCGTGTGCGAGACCCGGAAGTCAGCGCCGTCCCTGGCGAAGGAGACCAGCCCCAGGTTGTTGCGAAAGACCATCAGCCGAACCGGGTCCTTGGGCTCGAGCGTGACTGTCTGGTGCTTGGCGCCGATGTCGGCGTACGACGCCAGCCTGTCGCCTGCGTTCCAGGTGACGACCGGGACCTCTGGGGCACCTGCCGGCAGGGCTGACTTCGGACGTTCGTCGCGGACCACCTCGAGCCGCCAACGCCAGTCCGGTGCCTTGCTGACCGTCGTACCGGCCGGCCAGCCCTGGGCCGGAAGGATCGCGGGCTTGCGGCGCAGCCGGCCGCGTCGTCCCGGACGGATGGACGCGCCGGCCGGCAGTACGACGCCGTGGTCGCCCTCCCAGGCGATCCGCTCAGCCGGCACGCCGCGCAGCAGCTGCTGCCCGATCCGCAAGGTCCGCAGCAAGCCGCGCATGTCATCACCAGGTTGGTTGCGGGCAGCCGAGGAGGTGCACTGCACGATCCGCGAGTCGAGCGTCTCGTCGTCCTTTCCCCAGAAGTCGAGCGTGAGCGTGCTGGCGAAGTGCACGTCACCGGAGAGCACCACGACCCGGCGATAGGTGCCCAGGCGACGTAGGAGCTGTTCGTGGTGCTCCTCGTCTGCTCGCCAGCCCTCGATGTCCTTGTGCTCGCTGCCCACCAGGCCCGTGACCTTGCACGGATCGGTCAGGTCCTCGCGTCCGAACATGTGGGTCTTGAGGTCGAAGGCGAGCCCCGCGATCGGCTGCAGCAGCGACTCGAAGATGCGCGGGAACAGCACCGGTACGGGTGAGATGACGATGAGCAGCTCGCGCCCGTCCGTGAACGGGCCCTTCGGGAGCTGAGCGTCCAGACTCCCGCCGACAAGCTTGGGTGGCGCGTGGCCGGCTCCCTTGTAGGTCCGTCGCGTGCGGGTGTCGAGCACGTGCACCTTGAACTTCGGGCCGGGGACCACGTAGCCGAACTCCGCCTTCGGGTTCGTCAC
>Ga0075530_1001431_pt1 | contig 11317 bp, 9 predicted proteins | sample NGEPerD_2_FD_75101 | JGI IMG/M metagenome (GOLD analysis project Ga0075530, IMG submission 75101) | Arctic peat soil microbial communities from the Barrow Environmental Observatory site, Barrow, Alaska, USA - NGEE PermafrostL1-D | ecosystem: Environmental > Terrestrial > Soil > Wetlands > Peat ...
ATGCACCAGGTGCCGGCGTTCGACATTGCCTTGTAGTCGAGATCGACCGGGTTCTGGGTGGAGAGCAGCAATCCGACGCCGTAGGCGCGGGCCTGCTTCAGCAGCGTCAGAATCGGGCCCTTTGTCGGCGGGTTCGCAACGGGTGGCACGAAGCCGAAGACCTCATCCATGTACCCCAGCACTCGCAGATCCCCGGTGCCCTGCTGCGACCGCATCCACGTAATCAGCTTGGAGAGAACGAGCGTCACGGCGAACTGGCGCTCTTCGTCGGACAGATGTGCGAGATAGACGACTGCGGCCTGAGGCCTGCCGTCCTCATCCCACAGCATGGACGGGATGTAGACAGGGGCGCCGCTCATCCACGTATCGAATCCCGGCGACGCGAGGAGTCCGTTGAGCTTCATGGCGAGCGCAAGGCGGTCATGGGAGGGGAAGAACGTCTCGATGTCGAATACCCCGAGCTTGCGCATGGGAGGGCGTTGGATCCAGCCAAGGAGCGTCTCCATGGTGAGCATCTGGCCGTCGCGCCACGCACGTTCGACGAGGTTCGCTATCAGGATGTTCTCTCGGGATGAAATGGGATCTGCATTGATGCCGACCAGCCCAAGGAGGCCGGCGGTAAAACCCTGGATCTCGTCACGGAAGGCTTCGGTGTGGTCATCGAACGAACCGTCGGGGGCGGCGAGTGACCCGACGAGGTTCAACGGCGTGCCGGCGGTTGATCCGGGCGTGTAGATCGTGAAGCCGGCGTGATTCCGGAGGTCGCGGATGTCGGAGCCGCCAAGTCCCCATGTCGCGAGACCGTCCGACCACAGAGCGGCGGTTTCCTCGGCAACGATTGCGACCGTCTTCCCTGTGGGCACGGCAGGGTCGATCCACGGTTCGAAGTCGGCGGGAGCGAGGCCAGGGAAGGTCAGAAGGAGGTTTGTCATGTCACCCTTGGGATCCAGGATCAATGTTGGAATTCCCGAACGGAGCGCCTCTTCGAGGTAGATGATTCCCAGCCCGGTCTTGCCGGATCCCGTCATTCCGACGATGACACCATGAGTGGTCAAGTCTGTTGGGTCGTAGAGGGTCGATTCGGACTCGATGCGGTTCCCCGTTTCCGGGTCGACGGGCCCGCCAAGGTAGAAGTTCGGCATGGGCAGAACGGTAGTAGCCGGGGAACGCCCAGACCTGAACCGCGGGCTGGGAGCGCCGCATACGGGGTCAGGAACCCAGGGTTCGTGGCGTTAGAGGCCGAGGCGTCGGCGGATCAGGGCGAAGGCGTCATCCGACTCCTCGGGGATCATGAACGAGAAGCCCTTGTGGCCCGTCAGTCGACGGACGAGTTCCACCGAGGCCGTCGTATTCGCTGCGATACCGGCGACGACGTCCGGTTCGTAGCCGAACCCGGCGATGACCCCGGACACCGCATACGGATCCGAAGCGCACAGGACCGTGCAGCGGACGTTGTCACCGAGTTCTTCGAGGACGACTTCGCCGTTGTACGGCTCAAGAGGAGAGGCGCCTGCCTCGGCGACGACGATGTCTGGCTTTCGGGCTGCGACGAGAGCGAGGAGGTCACGCAGCCTCGACCGGTACTCCTCCTTGTCGACGATCGTCGAAGGCAGTCCGACATCGACGAAGTCGTAGATGTCGTCGGCACCGGCGTCCCACATGGCGAGGATGTCCCGGTAGCGGCCGGCCCCCGTGAGTTTGGTTCCCACGATGCTGAGCCCGAGTCCTTTGAGATGCCGAATGATCCGCGTTGCCGCGGTCGTTTTGCCGGCGGACATCGAGGTTCCGATGACGAGCAGCGTTGGTACTTCGAATGCGACGTCGGGAATCGGCGGGATGAAGTCACCCATTGTCATCTTGCGTCCGCTGCGAGTTACATGTCCGACGTAGCGGAGGCGCATCAACGGTGGCATGAGCGGCGCGAGAGAGGTGGCCCGGCCGAAGAGTCCTGCAGCGGTCAAGGCATTGAACATGCCGTCTCCGCCGATGTCGGTCCAGTCGCCGACAGCTTCGAGGGTCGCCCTCCGGTTTCCCCAAGCCCCGACGACCAGGTCCCCTTCAATGACTTCAATCATCCTGCCGCTGCGTAGCTCGACTCGCGAGAGCTCCCCAGACCTGCCAATCACCTCGCCCACCACGTAGTCGCCGGTGGCCCAATCGTCGCGCCCCCACGGTTCGACGTCGAACCGCTCCTCAGCAAGGTTGGAGATGCGGGTCAGCGATGAGAAGAAGTACTTGATCACGGTCCATCTCCTTCCTGATCGCCGAGCGGTTCCAGGAGCGACACAGCGAGCAACGCCGTGCGTGGAACGAGGCAGAAACGATTCCAGACGGGAACCGTGCGATCGAGAGCGACGGGGCCTGGTTTCATTGCTCCTCCGCCATGAGCGTACCGAAGGTCACCAACACAGGCGAGGGGAGAAGGGAGTGAGGAGCGGAATACTGGCTACGTACTCGCGAGCAATGGACGGTCGAGGTCCTGATAGTCGCCGGTCCTCAGATGACAGGACGCTTTGTGGCTTCCATCGTCGACGGGGCGAAGTTCCGGTTCGTGCACATCGCAGATCCCCTGCTGGGCGATCGGACACCGGGTGTTGAATCCACAGCCGGTCGGTGGGTGAAGCGGGCTGGGAAGGTCCCCCTCGAGGAGGATCCGCTGCCGGTGCACTGTGGGATCTGGAACAGGGATGGCAGAAAGGAGCGCTTCGGTGTACGGATGCGTCGGTGAAGCAAAGATGTCGTCGCGACTGGCGATTTCAACGATACGGCCGAGGTACATCACTGCGATCCTGTCACAGAGGTGTTCGACGACGCTGAGGTCGTGGGCGATGAAGAGCAGGGTGAGGTCCAGTTCGCGTTGCAGTTGCTTGAGGAGATTGAGAATCTGGGACTGAATCGAGACATCGAGCGCTGAGACCGGTTCATCCAGGACGAGGAATCGCGGGTTGACTGCGAGCGCACGAGCGATTCCGATGCGTTGTCGTTGACCTCCGGAGAACTCGTGTGCATAGCGATTCGCGTGGTACGGCTCGAGGCCGACGAGTTCGAGCACTTCGCCGACTCGTTGGCCCCGTTCTTTCCTCGAGAGCCCCTGGACTCGGGGACCTTCAGCGATCGAATCGCCGACGCTCGTGCGCGGGTCGAGCGATCCGAACGGATCCTGGAAAACCACCTGAGCGTCGCGCCGGTACTGTTTCAGTTGCTTCCGTGAGAGTTGAAGTACATCTTCACCATCGAAGACGACGGATCCTGCATCCGGTTCCTCCAGTCGGAGAATCGCACGACCGAACGTCGACTTGCCACAGCCGGACTCGCCGACGAGGCCGAGTGCCTCGCCCTGATAGATTTTGAGGTCGACGCCATCGACGGCTCTGACCGTCCCGAGCACCTTCTGGAACGCCCCGCCCTTGACCGGATACGTCTTGACCAGGCCCGTGATGCGAACGAGTGGCTCGGTCATCGAGCCTCCTCCTGGTAGAGGAAGCACCGTACCGTGTGCTCACCCTCGACAGTCCTGAGCTCCGGCCGCTGCTCGGTACAGATCGTGAGGCCCGCTTCTTCTCGTGCCCGGCAGCGAGGAGCGAAACGACACCCCGTTGGTAGGTCGATCAGATTCGGCACACGTCCGGGGATCACGTCGAGCCACTCACGTCTTAACCCCGCGACGGGTATCGATCCGATGAGTCCCTTCGTGTATGGGTGCTTGGGGTCGGCGAAGAGCGTTTTGGTGTCTGCCTCTTCGACGATCTCTCCTGCATACATCACGGCGACGCGATCGGCGATCTCCGCGACGACCCCAAGGTCGTGGGTGATGATGATGATGGATGTGCCGAGATCGTCTCTGATCTCCCTCATCAGGTCGATGATCTGGGCCTGGATGGTGACGTCGAGCGCCGTCGTCGGCTCGTCCGCAATCAGGAGTTCGGGGTCGGCTGCGAGCGCCATCGCGATCATGACCCGCTGGGCCATACCGCCGGAGAGTTCGTGCGGATAGGCCTTCGCCCGACGCTCCGCATCGGGAATCCCCACCTTCTCCAGCATCTCGTCGGCCCGCGCTTTGCTTTCCTTCGACGTCATGTGCTCGTGGATCTCGTAGACCTCGGCAATCTGAGAACCAGCTGTGAAGACCGGATTGAGAGATCCGACGGGCTGTTGGAAGATCATCGAGATGCGGTCTCCGCGGATCGCGCGCATCTCCTTCTCCGAAAGATCGAGCAGGCTCTCACCGCGGAACCGGATGGAGCCACCAACGATCTCTCCCGGGTTCTGGATCAGTCGGAGCACCGACATCGACGTGACCGACTTGCCACAGCCTGACTCACCGACAAGCCCCAGGATCTCACCCTTGCCGACCGTCAGGTCGACGCCATCGACCGCCCTGACGACGCCGTCCCTCGTGAAAAAGTATGTTTCGAGGCCGCTGATCTCGAGGATCGGATCGTCGGATGCCTGGACCGTCATCGGCCGAGCCTCGGATCGATCGCATCCCGTAGGCCGTCGCCGAGGAGGTTGAAGCCCAGGACGTTCCACATGATCATGAGACCGGCGAAGAACACGAGGTGAGGGGCGGTGAATACCTGGTTGCGCTCCGCCGCGAGCATGGAGCCCCACTCAGGAGTGGGCGGCTGGACGCCGAGACCGAGGAAGGAGAGCGACGCGATCTCGAGAACGGCGGTGGCGATGCCGAGCGTCGCGATGACGATGAGTGGTGTCAGCGTGTTGGGGAAGATTCGGTGGATGAGCAGGCGCCAGCGTGAGACTCCGAGCGCCTGATCGGCCGATACGTACTCCTGCTCGCGGATGCTCAGCACGGAGGAGCGGACGATCCTCGCATATTGGGGAATCGTGACGATCGCAATTGCAAGGATCGAGTTGATGAGACCGGGTCCCAACACGGTGACGACCGCGATTGCAAGCAGGAGCGAAGGGAACGACAGCAGCACATCCATGATGCGCATGAGAACGTTGTCGGTCCATCCGCCGAAGAATCCTGAAACGAGTCCGATCAGGGTCCCCCACACGACGGCGAACAGGACTGCGGCGAAAGCTGCGAGGAGCGAAACGCGGGAGCCGTAGACGATGCGGGCGAAATAGTCGCGCCCGTTCCCGTCGATGCCGAGAATGTGCTGGGGTTGGTCCTCCGGACATCCGAACAGGTGGATGCACGGCGGGTCCCGGGGACTGACGCCCTCGTCGAACAGAACCTGGTCGGGAGGGTACGGAGCGATGATCGGTGCGAAGACGGCAAGCAGGAGCAGGACCGACAGGAGAGCCATCCCGATGATTGCGGACTTCTTCCGCACGACTTCGCGCCCCACCGTACGCCACAATCCACCGGATGTAACGGCCCCCACACTGCCTCCGGAGGGGTCCATGCGAACCTCGTCGCGGATCGCGTCGGATGCTTCCATGCCATCGAGTGGCTGGACGTTGGTCGGTTCGAGGGGCCGATCGGGCGGGTCGTATAGGTCGTCGCTCATGACACACGCACCCGCGGGTCGAGATACGTGTACAAGAGATCGACGAGCAAGTTCACGATGACGAAACTGATCGCCACCACAAGGGTGAAGCCTTGCACGACGGTGTAGTCGCGGGAGATGATTGCGTCGAAGAGTGTCTTACCGACCCCTGCGAGGTTGAAGATCGTTTCGGTCAGGATCGCACCACCGAGGAGAAGACCGAACGACAAACCGATGATCGTTACCACGGGCAGCATCGCGTTGCGGAGCGCATGCTTGAGGATGACGCTTCGTTCAGGAAGGCCCTTCGCCCGGGCTGTCCGCACGTAGTCGAGACCGAGCACGTCGAGAAGGGACGAGCGCGTCATTCTCGCGATGATGGCCATCGGAATCGTCGCGAGCGCCACAGCAGGAAGGATGAGGTGGACGAAGGCGCTCTGGAATACCTCCCATTGGAACGTGACGAGGGCGTTCGCCATCGTGAATTCGGAAAGGAACTCAGTGAGTCCGTTCACCGGCAGATGCCATACTTCGTAGAACGGCACGGGGATGAGCCCTGCAGCGAGCTTGCCCGACGGGGGTAAGGCCAACGGGGTATCGCGTAAGAAGACGGCGAAGACGTATTGGAGCATCAATCCAAGCCAGAAGACCGGCATGGAGACACCGATGTTGGCGCCGACCATCGTGACCACATCGGTCTTCGAGTTGTGACGGGATCCGGAGATGATGCCGAGGGGGACGCCGACGATGACGGCGAGGAGCAGGGCCGCCGCGGCCAGTTCTATTGTCGTGGGGAGTCGTTCGATGAGCAGTTCGGTAACCGGGACACCGAACCGGAACGACTCGCCGAGGTCACCGGTGGCGACGTCTTTCATATAGATGCCGAACTGGACGTAGATCGGGTCATTGAGGCCGTAGCGCTCGTTGTAGGCGTCGCAGATCTCGTCGGTCGCCCGTTCACCGAGTGCAGCCCGACAGGGATCGCCGGGAATCATCCTGGCGAGGGCGAACACCAAAGCCACGATCCCGATGATCACCGGGATCGATGAGATGAAACGGCGCAGCAGAAAACGGCCCATGATTCAACAGACTAGGGAAATGGTTGGAGGGGTGCATTCGCACCCCTCCAACCATTCCTTGTCTATCGCTTGATCAGCCGGCGTTGTTCTTGAAGCCGAACAGGGCATCCCAGTACGTGAAGTTGCCATCACGACCGGTGTGGTTCGGGCTATTCATGTCCCACTGGGCGTCGTAGCTCGCCACGACGTCGTTGGCGTCGAACGTGCTTCCGTCCGAGAACGTCACTCCCTGACGGAGGTGGAAGGTCCACAGGGTCCCGTCCGCGTTGGGCTCGTAGGTCTCTGCGAGGGCAGGAACGACGGCGGTGCCGTCGATCTCGTATGCGAGGAGCGATTCCGTGATCTGCTCGCAGGCGCGGAGACTCTCACCGTCTGTCTCGTCTGCGCAGTACAGGCCGATGGGCTCGGCGTTCTGCATCCACACGAATGTGTCGCGTCCGCCGGGATCCATCACTGCGAAGTACTCGTTTCCGAGCGGGCTCGCTTGCGCATTCGTCACGTCGGCTAGGTACCCAACACCGGAACCGCCGTGGGCGATCGGCACCATCGGGACGTGGTCCTTGATGAGTTGGGTTGCCTGCTCATAGATGACGAGACGGGCAGCGGGATCCGGCGTCGATGAGCCTTCATCGAGCAACGCCCAGATGTCCTCGAAGCCGGCACCGAACTGGTCGGAGGCCGTCTTTCCAAAGTGGAAGTCGAGGAAGTTGGTGGCATCCGGATAGTCGGCGCCCCAACCGAGCATGTACATGGTCAGGTCACCGGCATCGCTGGCGTCGAGGAAAGCCCCGGACTCCATGACTTCGATGGTGACGTTCACACCGATCTGAGCGAGTTGTGACTGGATGTCCACGCCGACGGTTGACGGCGAGGGCAGGTAGCTACGGACGACATCGCGGTAGTTGAGCGTGACGTCGAAGCCGTCCGGGTACCCCGCTTCAGCAAGCAGCGCCTTCGCCGCCTCAATGTCCTGGTCGTACCACTTCGGCTCCGGCGTGTAGCCGAAGATCGGTTCCGGCATGAACTGGTCGGCGACCACCGAACCCGGCGGGTAGAAGTTGTCGACGATCCGCTGCCGGTCAAGCGCCATGCCGATGGCCTGACGGACCTTCTCGTCACCGAACGGCTCCTTGTCCCGGTTCAAGCCGAGGTAGAAGATGTTGGTTCCGAGGCGTTCTCTGAGCTGCAGGTCTGATGAGTCCGAGATCAGGGCAAAGTCGTCACGACCCGGGTTGTCGATTCCGTCGACGGTTCTTGCTTGGAGTTCGAGGAACCGCTGTGCGGCTTCCGAGCTCCACTTGAACACGAGCGTGCCCGCGATCGCAGGAGTGCCCCAGTGGTTGGGGTTTCTCTCCATGACCATCTGGTTGCCCTTGTCCCACTGCTTGAGCATGTAGGGGCCGGTGCCGATCGGCTTATCGACGAGATCGCCGCCACCAGTGGTGGCGTCAAGGTACTCCTGCGGGACGATCCCGAACGCGGAGAACGCAACCTTTGAGGGGAACGCCACGTCTACCGTGCACAACTGGATCTCGACGGTGTTCGCATCCACCGCCTTGATGTAGTTGATCTCGCTCTTGTTCGTCTCGTCGTCACAGGCCGCCTCGACCATCAGGCCGGCGTACTCTGCGCCGGCTGCCGTGGTCGTGGTTGCTTCCGTGCTGCTCGTGGCAGCGGTTGTTGTCGTTGTCTCGGTGCCACCTGCTGCAGTGGTTGTGGTCTCGTCGGAGTTCGACGAGCCGCACGCCGCCGCAATGAGGGCCATCACGAAGACGAGGACGAGAATTTTGCTAATTCGTTTCAAGGGTGCCTCCTTCCCCTGTATGGGGCCGATCCGGTCGATCGGTCGACCCAACGCTAGTCGATCCACCGACCTGAATGTCCTGTGTTCCGTTTCTACCCCGGTGCTGCGATGTCTGGGTTCGCAGCGCCGGGGTAGGGTTCCCGGTGTTCCGGAAAGGGGTGCCCCGTCCGCTCGGCAGTTGTGATGATCGTGATCTCGGTCCTGATCTCGGTTCTGGCGTTCGTGGCGACGCTTGCGTTCTGGCTGGATCACTCCGTCGGCAGGGAAGCGGCCTTCCTCGATAATGCCGCAGAGGTGCTGGCGATGGACTCATCCCAGGAGGCGCTCGCGTCCAGGCTGATGGATGAGGCAATCGACGCCGTTCCGTTGCTCGCGCTTGTCCGGGGTGCCGGCGAGCGCGCGATCGTCGGGCTGCTCGATTCGGGGGCGTTCGACGAGGCCATGGATCGCCTCATCGTCGAAGCTCACAGACACGCCGTCTCACAAACCGATGGGCCATTCACCGCCGATCTGACTGATGTTCGAGCGGTCCTCGTTGCACCGATCGCCCGGATTTCCCCGGATCTCGCCGATCGGATTCCAGTCGACACTTTCGAGGACGTGATGATCCTCGATTCCGATGCCCTGCCGATCCTTGGAACGGCGACGCACTGGGGTCCCGCGATCACGATCTTTGCCGCCGCCGCTGCGGTGTTCCTGGCGGTCGCCCTCGTGATGTTGGCGCCTCGTCGCGCCTTCGCTGTGATCTCCGTCGGCGGTGCGCTGCTTGCTGCCGGTGTTGGCGTCATCGGTTGGGCAACGCTTGGCAAGGAGGTCATGGCCGGTCGGTTCAACGACGAACTCACCCGAGTCCTCGTAACGAACGGCTACGCGGTCTTCGGCCGATCGCTGCGCCAAGGGGGGTCGGCTCTCGCTGTGCTTGGAGCGGCGACGATCGGCGTCGGCCTGGTCATGGTCGCGATCGCGACGGTCCGACCAGAACCTGCCAGTCGCCCGCGCTAGCTTGACGATGTGACGCCAACGGTTGGTTTGGGGCCGGGGCGCCGATGCCGGCCACGCAGCGAGGGACCCGCGCCCTACGGCGCAGGCCCCTCACGCGGATCTGCTGATTGCCGAACTCGTGGGATTATCCCGTTACGCCGATCGCCTTCAACCAGTCTGCTGCGACCGTCTCCGGGTCTTGGCCGTCGATCTCGACCAGCTTGTTCAACGAGATCAGTTCGGCGGTCGTAAGCTTGTCCGACACCTTCTTGAGGGTTTCGGAAAACTTGTCGCCGTACGCCTCGGTGATCTCCGAACGGACCGCCGGTGCGAGATTCTCAGCCGGCTGGAGGCCCTTGTCGTCATCGAGGAGGACGAAGTCCTTCGCCAGGATCGTTCCGGCGCTTGTGAACATGAGGCCAACCTGAATCTCGTCGCCTTCGAGCGCAGCAACCGTGATCGGGCCGCCGGCGTCGAGGGGACGGAACTCCTGGAACGTGAGACCGTAGACGCCCTCGAGACCCTTCAGACAGAAGGCACGCTCGGGGCATTCGGGTGGTCCACCCAACACCAGGGTGCCGTTGTACGCGGCGAGGTCGGAAACCTTCGCTACACCGAGGGACTCCGCCGTTGCTCTCGTCACGACGAACCCGTTCTTGTCCTGGGCGGGGGCGTAATCGAGAACGTTGATCCCCTTCGCCTCCCAAGCCGCCTTGAGGGCCGCATACGTTTCGTCAGAGTCTGGCGACGATGTGCCGCCGAGGTACGTCAGTGCAGAGCCGATGTACTCGGGGACAAGATCGAGTTCTCCGGATTCGAGCGCAGGAGCGTAGATCTCGCGGTTCCCGACGTTCAGTTTGCGTTCGACTTGGTAGCCCTCTGATTCGAGCGCCTGGGCGTAGAGTTCGGCGACGAGAGCGTTCTCGCTGAAGTTGGCCGAGCCAATCGTGATTGTCGGTCCGTCAATGGTTCCTCCATCGCCACCCGACCCGCACGCGGCCGCGATGAGCGCGAACGCGGCGATGGCCGCCCCAGCGATGGTTCTGCGGCGTATGTTCCGCATGGGTCTCCTCCCATTTCGTTGTGCGTTGATCAACCTAGCGAGGGAAACGGTTCACCGACCGATGTTCTTCCCGGCTTATGCGGGGACCGTCTCGACCTGTTCGGAGCGGGAGCGGAGCGTGGCAGGCACCACTCGGCGTTCGACACCTCCGAGGATGACTTCGGTGATGATGGCGAGTCCCGCCACAAGGACTGCGCCGGCAAACACGGTCACGTTGTCCTGAATCGCGAAACCGTCGACGATGAACCGTCCGAGCCCTCCCCACCCGACGATCGCCCCGAGCGTGGCTGTGGCGATGACCTGGACGGCCGCAACCCTCACTGCGGCGAGGATCACCGGCGAGGCCATCGGCATCTCGACCTTGGTCAGTACTTCCATGCCCGTCATGCCCATCCCCCGAGACGTCTCAACGAGGTCAGGGTCGACTTCTGCGACACCCGTATACGAGTTGGTGAACATCGGAGGAACGGCGAGGAACAGGAGCGCGAGGAACGTCGGCCAGAACCCGATGCCGAGTCCGAGGCGAATGCTGATCGGCAGGAAAAGCACGACGATCGCGAACGAGGGGATCGCCCGACCGATGTTCACGAGGGCCACGACGAAGGTTCCTCCGATGCGTCGATGGGCGAGCCAAACCGCAGGCGCAATGGCAAGCAGCGCCGAGACGGACGTAGCGGCGACGGTGATCTGCAGATGTTCGCGGAGCCGATTGAGGATCCCGGACGGACCCAACCAGTTGGCGGGATCGCCGAACCAGGCGAGAACACCACCGAGAAACCCGATCACGTCGCAGCCCTCCGTCGCGACCATGGCGTCGCCACCCGTTGGAGACCAACGAGGGAAAGGTCGACGGCGACAGCCAGTGCCACCGAGACGACGGTACCGACGACGATCTGGGTCGTGCCGACCGGCGAGTACAAGAGGCTCAGGC